>Ga0100388_10002212_pt1 | contig 16888 bp, 11 predicted proteins | sample CryGeymeta201512_FD_81536 | JGI IMG/M metagenome (GOLD analysis project Ga0100388, IMG submission 81536) | Groundwater microbial communities from Crystal Geyser aquifers in Utah, USA - Crystal Geyser metaG 2015-12 | ecosystem: Environmental > Aquatic > Deep subsurface > Groundwater | place... | reverse complement strand
GGCCGCCCTTGCGCGACGACAGCGCCGCCCAGAGTGCCGGCGCCGGGACCAAAATCTACAAGCCAATCGGCAAGCTCCATGGTCTCACGGTCGTGTTCAACGACGATGATCGAGTTGCCCCGATCCCGAAGGTTTTCGAGCGTGTTCAGGAGCTTTCGGTTGTCGCGTTGGTGCAGTCCAATCGAAGGCTCATCCAAGACATAGAGCACGCCCGAAAGCTCGCTACCAAGCTGGCTGGCCAGTCGCATGCGTTGGTTTTCGCCTCCCGAAAGGCTCTCAGCGCTTCGATTGAGCGACAGGTATCCCAGGCCCACATCGACCAAGAACCTCAGCCGGGACACGATTTCTTGAACGACCTCGGTCCCGATCACGGCCTCACGGCCTCGAAGTTTCAGGGCCGAAAACCATGCGTGGGAATCGGTGATATTTAGATCACAGACTTCCGAGATCGTGGCTCGGTGAAACTCAAAACTCCGGGACATCGGATTGAGGCGCTGTCCCTCGCAGTCTGTGCATTTCGACGGCTCAAAAAACTCGTCGAAAAAATCACGGGCTCCCTGGCGATGCGCCGTTTTCCTTGCGGCGTTGATCAATGAAACAACACCTGGAAATCCACCGCGCCGACCCCTCAAGATCTCTTCGCTTTCGGCCTTTTTCAATGATTTGAAGGGGGCGTCTAGCGACGGCCCGCCCTCGGCTTCCCAGGTTTCAAGTTTCTTCCAGATGTCCGCGACTTCCTTGGTGACGGCGAAGTTCTTGGCCTCTTTGTCGGGGTGTCGCCCAATCGCGGCGATGGCCCCCTCACGGATGCTCAGGGAGGAATTGATGATCAGCAGGTCGACCGCCACCTGCGGCGTAGCACCGAGGCCCCGACACGAAGGGCACCAGCCCACAGGACTGTTGAACGAGAAAGTCTGATGAGAAACATCCCGTGCTGCGGCGTGCCGTACGTAGGGTGTTTCTTTGGGCTTCCCGTCGGGGATGAGGACGATCAGGCGTCCTTCTCCAGCGATCAGAGCTCGGTTCACGCTCTCGGCGAGTCGCTCGGTGGCTTCCGGCTTGGCGATCAAGCGATCGATCACCACGTCGATGTCGTGCTTCTTGCGAAGCTCGACGTTTTCGAACCCCTCCAACTCGACGATTTCTCCGTCGACGCGCGCCCGAGCAAAGCCACCTCGCCGGAGGTTCTCGAAGACGTCTTTGAAGGCACCTTTTCGGTTGCGCACTAAGGGGGCGAGCAGCATGAATCGGGTGCCATCCGGAAGCCCCGCGATATCCTCGACGATTTGCTCCTCGGACATTGAACCTGCGCCGTTTGCGGTGTCGCGAGGGTTCGATAACTGCGCCCACATGATGCGGATATGATCGTAGATTTCGGTGACGGTTCCGACCGTAGATCGCGGGTTATTCACCGTTGTCTGCTGTTCGATCGAGATCGCTGGGGAAAGCCCTGCAAGCATTTCTACGTCAGGTTTGTCGATTGATCCCAAGAATTGCCGCGCGTAGATCGACATGCTTTCTACGTAACGACGTCGGCCTTCGGCGAAGATCGTGTCGAAAGCCATCGACGATTTTCCGGACCCACTTGGCCCCGTAAAAACCACCAGACTTCGTTTGGGCAAATCAAGGTCAACCCCGCGTAGGTTATGCTCGCGAGCGCCGCGTACGATGAGGATATCTTCCTCTGCAGCGCGGGCCGAAAGTGCGGCGAGTGAGAGGACCTGGGAATGTTCTGGTTGGGACATGGTTCTTCGCTGGGACGGGGGACCGGTTCGGGTCTCTGCACCCGAATCGAATACCAAATTTCGATCTTCACGCACACCACGCGTTGCTCGCATGGATCGTCGCTGCTAAACGTGGGATCGACTTGGAGTAGTTATGAAACGAATTGCACTGCCATTGATTGAACCCCGCACGGAACCTAAAGGCGACGAACGCACGTCTGGACCTGCGCGGAGCGATTTGAAGTATCAAGAAGACGAAGCGGGTCCGCGTCCCAAATGGATTCGGAAACGGCTCAGCTTCGACAAGTCTTACTTTGAGACTCAAAAGCTGGTCCAAGATGCAAAACTTCATACGATTTGTGAATCGGGCCAGTGTCCGAACATCGTGGAATGCTGGAGTCGTAAGTCGCTGACGATCATGATCCTTGGCAATATCTGCACACGAAGCTGCGGGTTTTGCGACGTCCAAACGGGTCGCCCCGGCGTTGTTGACGCGGGTGAGCCGCTGCGTGTTGCCCAGACATTGGCCAGCCTTGAGCTCAACTACGTGGTGATCACCAGTGTCGATCGCGATGACCTCGAGGATGGTGGTGCCGCCATTTGGGCTGAAACGATCACAAACGTGCATGAACTTTCGCCCGGCACGGGCATTGAAGTGCTCACGCCGGACTTTAAGGGGAATCTGGACGACCTTCAGATCGTCTTGGATTCCAAGCCAGAGTGTTTTTCGCACAACATCGAAACGGTCGAAGCTATGCATCGTGTCGTCCGCCCTCAGGCGCGCTACGAGCGGAGCTTGGCCGTTTTGGAGCATGCCGCAAAACACGGAGACTCGTTGGTCAAGACAGGTCTGATGCTCGGATTAGGCGAGGACAACGATCAGGTCTTGGCCACGATGAAAGATCTGGTGGATGCAGGGGTTCAGGTCCTCAACCTCGGACAATACCTGCGTCCCAGCAAACGGCATTTGCCAGTGATGCGTTGGGTCACCCCCGAGGAATTCGCGATGTTCAAAGTGGAAGGCGAGCGCATGGGTTTTGGACATGTCGAGTCTGGCCCCTTGGTTCGGTCGAGTTACCGCGCTGATTTGCAGGCCGAGGAAGTCGCTCGTAAGGGCATCAGATGAGCCTCGCGGATCGGCTGCGGGTCTACTTTATCCTCGATCCACGCTTTGTCTCCGGCGATCCACTTTGGGTCGCGGAAGAAGCGATTGCAGGTGGGGCGACAGCGATTCAGCTGAGGCTCAAAGACGCCTCATCCCACGAATGGTTGATGCTGGGCGCCCAACTCAAAGACCTCTGCGAAAGAACCGACGTGCTCTTTGTGATCAACGATCGGGTGGATATCGCCGTGGCACTCGCTGCGGATGGAGTTCATCTGGGCCCTCATGACATGTCGATTTCGGCCGCCCGTGCGGTGGCCGCGAATCTTTTGATCGGCGGTTCGGCAGGCTCATTGGAGCGTGCGATCGCACTCGAAGCCGAAGGCGCAGATTACCTTGGATGCGGAGCGATCTTCGAGGCGCGTGAGGTGAAATCTGACGCTTCGGCCCCGCGTGGCCTTGATTTCATAGCATCCGTCGCCTCCCAAATTGACCTTCCATTTGTCGGGATCGGAGGAATCACTGCGTCTCTTGCCGCCGATGTGATTCGGTCCGGGGCCTCGGGGGTCGCAGTGGTGCGGGAAATTGGCGTATCGCAAGATCCTGCAGGTGCCACACGTTTGCTTTCGCAGGCCGTCGCTCGCGGTCTGGATTCTCGCGCAAGCTTATAGTAAGAACGGCCGCCTATAGGCCCACCCGGAGTTCAAAGTGAACGAAATCGAAGAGACCGCAGTCGATCCCCAAGAAATGCTTTTCAACGCGATCGTCGAAGCGAAAGTTTCCGAAATCCTTGAGGACGGCGTGCTCTTTGACATCGGTGGCGACGTGCCAGCATTCGTCAGCAACGACGAATTCGCAAAAACCGGAATCCCGGCCGTGGGCGACACCTCAAAGGTGCTCGTTGAGCGGCCGTGGGGTGGTTATTGGGCTGCATCGGTTCAGAAGGCCGAGAAGCTTGAGATGTGGGATCGCCTTGAAGACCTTGTGAAATCCGGTGAAGCGGTCGAAGGCATGATCGTTGGCTACAACCGCGGGGGCTTGAGCGTTGATTTCGGCATGCGCGGTTTTGTGCCGATGAGCCAAATCGATCTGCATCGTGTTGAAAATCCAGGCGAATATCTGGGTATGCGTGAACTCTTTCGCGTGACCGAATTCGACAAACGTCAGGGCAATATCGTCATGAGTCGCCGCGCGCTGCTCGAGGAAGTCCGGGCCGAAGGCCGCGATGAACTCCTCAAGAATTTGCAGCCAGGTCAGGTGTTTAACGGCATCGTTCGCAATTTGACCAAATTCGGCGCGTTCATTGATATCGGCGGAGTCGAGGGGCTCCTGCACAAAGATAATATGGGTTGGGGCCACGAATCTGCATCAGATTTGTTTCGCCCTGGCGACGCCATCGAAGTGATCGTTTTGGACTACGATCCAGAACGAAATCGACTTGGGCTTGGACGCAAGCAACTGCTTGACGATCCGTGGAAAGACGAGGCCGCGAAATTTTCCGAGGGTGACGTCGTGTCGGGAACGGTCACAAGTCTGGCTGATTTCGGCGCGTTTGTTCGGGTTGCTGATGGCCTTGAGGGGCTGGTGCACGTCACCGAGCTTTCATGGACGGAGCGCGTGAATCATCCTTCGGATGTGTTGACGGTTGGTCAGGTGGTCGAAGTGAAGGTCGGAAGTGTTGACCTGCTTCAGCGACGTTTGAGCCTGAGCATCAAACAACTTCAGGAAAATCCTTGGCAGACCTTTGCTGCGACCCATAAATTGGGTGACCATGTGAAGGGCAAGATCGTCAATGTTGTCGATTTCGGCGCTTTCGTTGAAATCACGCCGGGTATTGACGGACTGATTCACGTATCGGACGTCTCATGGACTGACCGCGTGGATAAGTCAGCGGATTTCTTCAAAGTCGGTGAAGAAATCGAAGCGGCCATCATCGACCTTGATGTTGAAGCAGGGCGACTGGGACTTGGGATCAAACAGCTCACTTCAGACCCTTGGGATCTCGCGGTTGCTATCGCGGTCCCCGGCAAGAAGATCGACGTCGTCATCACGCGCACGACTGATTTTGGCGCGTTCGCGACCATTGTTGAAGGCGTTGAAGGGCTGATTCATATTTCTGAGCTGCGCGAAGAACGGGTCAACCGAGTCACCGAAGTCGTGAAACCTGGTGATCAGGTCAACGTCTTGGTCACAACCTTCGATCGCGACAATCAACGCATCGGTCTTTCTCTCAAGCGAGACGAGCTGGGCGGTGACAGCGAAATGAAGAGTTTTACCGATGAGGGCGGGGCGGCGACGCTTGGAGATTTGCTCAAAAGTCGGCTTGGTCTGACCGATTCGTCTGAAAACGAGTAGTTTTCCTTCGCGAAAGTCTGCAGCCTCGAATTGCGCAAAGCCTTAAAAAATGCGCATTTCGGGGCTTTTTTGTAACGCAATTGACACACATACCTACATCTAATACCTTCCGCGCCTTATTTCGGACTGAAGTCAGTCGAATTTTGAAGGAGTACTCATGTTGAATCGGATCTCTACGCTTGCCCTCTTGGGTTTGTTCACTTTCGCGGCCGCCTGCGGCGATGATGGCGACACCTCTAAGAGCAACAACACCGCCACCACGAACAATTCGACGAACAACACGACGAATAATTCAACGAACAATTCGACGAACAACACGACGAATAACACGACGAATAACGACACGAATAATCCGACGAACAACGCCGTGACTCAGTGCACTGCTGTTGGACAGACATGTGTCGCTGGCGATGCCACCAACGCTGGTTTTGTTTGTGGCGATGACGGCCTTGGAGCCAAGTGCCTCCGCGCTTGTACCCCTCCAGCAGACGGCGAAGCATACCCATGCACCTCCGGTCAGCTTTGCAGCACGCTTGAGCAGGGCGGCGCCACAGCTTGTATTCCTTCGCAGTGCGCTGGATTCCAAGACGCGGCAGCTTGTGACAAGTACAACTACCCAACGGGTGGAAGCTGCTTTGGAACCGAGAACGACAACTTCATTTGCATTCCAGCCGGTGAAAAAACACTCGGTGTTGCTTGTGAAACCGTTGACGATTGCGCCTCTGGTCTCCTTTGCTTCGACGGCGAATGCAAAACTGTGTGTTCGAGCGATGCAGGTTGTACAGCAGCAGATGAGCGCTGCGTCGGTGATACCGATCCAGATTTCCTGAATGCAGGCGCTGGCGTTTGTGAACTTGGTTGCGACTCATACAGCACTGGACAGTGCGCTGCTGGAACGGGTTGTTTCCCATTCACAGCGACCGACGGAATTTGCGTTCCAGATAATGGAACAGGCGCTCCAGGTGCCGCATGTACTGCAGCAACCTTCGACATGGCCGGTAACCTTCTGACTCCTGCTTCCGGTTGTCTTGGTGGCTTGGCTTGTGTGAACTTCGGTGAAGGTGTCGCTACGTGTGTGGCTTCGTGTAACGGAGCAGCGGCTTCGCAGACCGCGATGGACGCCACCTGCCCAACCGCCAACGGAGCTCAGTTCTGCTTCAACCTCGCTGATCCGGGCGAAGAATCATCAAATTCAGGCATCTGTCTGGACCAGTGCTCGGTCGCTGATTACGGCGCTGATCGTTGCACGGCTGATGGCTTCAACTGTGCGCCGTTCCGCGGCGAGCGACATGTTTGTCTGCCAGGTGGAGACCTTGCAGTAGGTGAGGCATGTACCGGTGGCGATTGTGCCGAAGGTTCGTATTGCCTTCTCGGTGGTGACGAAGCGGGAATTTGTACGGCCTTCTGCGACCTCGCAGCAGTTCCGAACGGTCTCTTGGCCTGTAACGGAGCGGTTGGTCAAACCTGCGAGCCTCTCGGAAACGCAGCCTTCGCTTTCGGCCGTTGCGGCTACGCATGCGATAATCCAGCGAACGCATTCGCTGATACCAACTGCCCTGCAAACCTTCAGAACTGCTTCCCAGAAAGCAACGACACCACAGCATTCTGCAGCGCTTCCGGTGCCATCGCAATCGGAGCCGCATGCTCGGTTCCTTCGACCGACCCCAATAACTGTGTCGGTGGAGCTGTTTGTGCAAACTCGTACAGCATCTCTCCATTCGAAGACGCTTCCGATTCAGCAAGCGCTGGCGTCTGTACCAAGGCATGCCGTTTTGCTGGTTCGGCTGATCAGTGTGGTACAGGAATGGTCTGTGGCGTCGACTTCCTTACGTTCAGCACTGGAACGGGCATCTGTGAGAGCATCGGAACCAACATGGCCAACACAGCTGCAAACGCTGCTTGTCCTGAAGCAGGCAAGGCATGTGGTCCTAACTCGATCTGCCTTGCTGGCGATGCCGGTAATTCATGCATCCGCATGTGTGAAGTTGGCCACCCAACGAACCGTGGTTGCGATACAGGAACATGCACTGACGTGTTTGGCGGCCTTCCCCTCGGTGTTTGCCGATAAGACTTAGGGTCTAAAAAGTATCAAAGGCGCCCATCGGGCGCCTTTTTTGTTTTCTTGGGCTTTGATTCATCATGCGGTGATCCCTACGATGTGCGAGCTGTCCCGGAGGATGAAGTTGATACGATTTTTCTTAGTGATGTTCCTGGTCGTCGCCACGGCGTCTATCGGATGTTCGGCTGACGATGATTGCGGCGGTTGCGATGTAGGCGAGTCGTGTCAGAGCGGCTCGTGCGTTGCGATTCCGTGTTTTGGCGGTTGTGTGCTCGGTGAGGTCTGCGTTGCGGGCGTGTGCGCGGTCCCAAGTGACCAGTGCGACGTTCCTGGCACAGAGTGTGACCCGACGCTGCCGATCGTGGATGGAGCGTTGTGCGTGGATCTTGACGGCTTTGGGGCACAACCACCGATTTGCACGAATAAATGCGCGGCAGATGGCAGCTGTGATGCCGGAGCGCTTTGTTTTTGGCTGGGCAGCAGTGCTGACGCGGGATGTGGCAGCGACTTGGATTGCGCCACAGATCAGGTATGCCTGCAAGATGCCTGTCGCGACACGATTTGCCGCCCGTCGGAGTGCGAAGGCGTGTTGGCCGGGCTTCAGACGTGTCAAGAGCTCTACGCGGGAGCCTCCGGTTTTGAAAACGGCGCCGTGTGTGCCGAAGTCGGCAATTCGGCGAGTTATTGTTTTCCTGCGGGCACCCGCGACGTTGGGGAATCGTGCGTGAGTGTAGATGTTGCGACCGAGGCCGGCACGTTTGAGGGAACTTGCGCGACGGGATTGGCCTGTGTTGATGCGATATGTCGCCAGCCTTGCCTGAATTCGGACACGTGTTCCGAAGATCAAACTTGCTTGCTCGCAGCTGAAGGAGCGGCGGGTGCCGGGCTCGGATTTTGTGACACCCCGTGTCAGCCTTTCGAAATAGGGTCTTGCGGAGCCGGAAGGACGTGCATCGCGCTCAACGCCACCGACGGCGTCTGCGGGCCTGCCGGTGACGTCGCGGCATTTGAAGTCTGTGATCCCACGCTTCGAAATTGTCAGGACGGAAATGTCTGCGCGACCTATCAGGAAGCAGTCGATTCTCTGGGGATTCCCGCCGTTTCGCGGTGTCAGCCAGTATGCAATATCACCGGCGCTCCCGCCGAATCCGACGGTTCGGTTTCGCAGGTTAATCAGGGCATCAGAGACACAGCTTGCCCAAATCCACCGGCGCTTCCAGGCGATTTCTGGGTCACCTATCTTGGTACGCGAGCTCCCGCGATCGATGTCTACGTGGACGGCCTTCTACAAATCAATGGGCTCGTCTCAGGTCTTCGAACGGCCATGCCACAACAGGTGTCAGCCGGTCAGTCGTCGCTTCGAGTGTTACGTGCAGGCGCGCCCTCAACCGACCCGGCACTGGTTGAAACCTCGGTGTCGTTTGTTTCCAACAAAGCCCTTGAGCTGGTTTTGCGCGATGAGGCGCTGGTCAGTGATTCTTTGGTGGCCGTGTCGCGTTCAGAGACGCCGAGCACCCTTAGCGCCGAAGTCTTGAATTTTGGTGATGCCATCAATGTGATTGCCGTACCTGCGGGCGACGATCTCTCTGATCTTGGAACTCAAATTGAACTGCTCTCCGACGTGACCACGGGCGCAGACCTGCCTCTGGGAGACTGGGACTTCCTGGCGTTTGCGCCGGGCGCCGCGCGAAACGACCGATTCTTGGCTTTGGTTGAGTTGAACGCGATCACGGTCAGCGCTCCGGTTGTGGTCTACGTGACCGGCACGGTCGTGGATACCGACGATCTTGCGCCAGGGCTGAGTGTTTTCTCGAAGGTGGTCGACCCGGTCAGCGAATCTGACCTTCCGCGATACACTTGCGTGCCGCTGGGGAATGACGCCTATGGGGCGTGTCGCCAAACGTGTGGCTCGGGCAGCGAAGGTTATGAGGGCGGGTGTTTGGGATCGTCGATGGGGTGTGGCCCAGACTTTGTCAGCGGGCCCGACACCTGGGGCAATTTATGTGTTCCCTTGGGAAGTGCTCAGGCAGGTCAAAACTGTGTACCGCTCGCCACGTACGGGAGCTGCGCAGAAGGCCTGCACTGTTCCGAGGTCGGTTCGACGTCCCCCGATTTTGATCCAATCAAACGTGGTCGCTGCGACTCATTGTGTGTTCTAGACGATCCCACCAATGAGGTACTCTCGTGCACTGGTTCTCAATCGTGTCGCGCCATCTCGTTCGATGGATATGAGATCGGGGAATGTGCCACGGCATGCACGTCGACCGGATTCACCGATCCTACTTGCCCAGCAGGTCAGTCAGCCTGTTTGCCTGTCGCGTCGTTGAAAGTATCTGGGGCTGATGGAATGACGATCGTGACTCAAGACGAACCCACGTTTTGCAGCGTTGCGGGGGATCTTCCCGTCGGAGCATCCTGCGCATCATCGGATTGTGTCGCGTCGGCGGAGTGCTTATTCCCTCGCTCGGCACAAACGGGTTTTGGCACCTCGCTCTTGTCGCAATACGTGGGCGGGCCTGGACTTGAGTCGGTTTGCACGCCGCGCTGTAACCCGTTTGATCCCAGTGGATCTGACCTACCTTGCGGTGCCGGACAGACCTGTCTTTTCAACTTCCCGTATAATGCTGACGTGGGTTCGTGCGCACCGATTGTCGAGACAGCCGAGCTCAATGGTCCTTGTACGCGTCCCGGCGAATCCTGTGGACCTGATGCGATTTGTGCAGTCGATGGCGGGAATAACGTCTGTTATCGATTCTGCCAATTCACAGGTCGCGCAGCAGACGGAAATTACGAGCGGTCGACCTGTCCATCACCTCTCGTTTGCAGTCCGTTGGTTAACGACCTTGGCGTCTGCTTGCCACTTTAGGCGACGGGCGTCGGAAACTCGCCGGCGGCTCTCGGATGCCGCGTCGACCTTGTTGGCGTTCGCTCGATGATTTCGCGGCTTGCTGCTCGAGCCTTTTCAACGATGAAAGGGATGGCCGCATCGCCGAGAAACCGATCGTCATGCCAACGTTGTGTCCTTTTGACACCCGGCCACCTTGCTGAGTTTTGGCCGTGTGTTTGACACACCCGGACAAACGATGTTCAATCCTGTCCCACATTTGGGCACCTTGGAGTTCGTATGACGGTCCGTTTTGGTTACCGAGGGTATCGTTGGGGGTACCTGATGCTGGCCGGGTTTGTTCTGGCGAGCTGTGCCACCGGCGACGTCGACGACGCAACGCCTTGTTCGAGCGATACCGAATGTGCACCTGGAATCTGCGACTCCTTGTCGGGTGAATGCGTAGATCGGATCGACACCAATAATCTTCCAGACGTCCCGAAGGTCGATGCCGGCTTGGATGAGGGCGGAAACGATCAGGTCGACCTCGGAGACGACGCCGACAGATCGGACATGGACGCGCCAGTGCCTTGCGTTCCAGCTTGCGCGGCAAATGAAGTCTGTTCCATGGGGGCTTGTGTCTCTGCGTGCGATCCAGCATGCGAAGAGGGAGCCACTTGCACCGCTGATGGCTGTCAATATCCAGTGTGCTCGGCTGTTGGGGCGACGTGCGATCCTACAACGGCAGTTCAGGGCGCGTTCGCCTGTTCCGACATCGGTGATGGCACGGGGATCTGCTTGGACAGCTGCACCGAGGAATTCAGTGCATCCACTTGTGGTGCCGAGTTCTATTGTATTGATGTCGGTGACACGGAACCAAACCTCGGTTGTGTGCCAAGCCTTTGTGACGTCGATGCCGATTGTGGCACGGACACGTGCCTGAACCTCGATAACGGTTTTGGCCTGTGTCTGCCTGCAGGCGCGAAAGCGGCTGGAGCAGTTTGTGACGCTTCTCTGTCGGAATGTGGTCAGGGGCTTTATTGTCGTCGAAATACCGCAGGCGCCAATCCTGGGGTTTGCACCAAGCTTTGTGACCCTTTCACAGTGGGATCGTGCGGCGCTGGCTCGTTTTGTGGCTCGTTTGTGACGCAGAGAGAGGGGCTTTGCAGCACCAATCAAAGTGTCTCGGGCACCGACGCCTTTGATTTGTGTTCCCCGGCCGGTTCATGGTGCGCGGATCACATTCAATGCCTGGCCTTCAGTACTTTCGACGGCTGTATTTCGTATTGTCGACCAGGAACCTCGGATTGCGATAGTGCTCTCCTAGATGGGTCGCCAAGCGTTTGTAATAATTATCTTTATCCTGGCATTCGAACGCAGGGTGCGTGTCTGCCAGAATGTGACCCACTGGAGGCGGACCCTTGTGGTCCAGGTGCAGTTTGTGTCGATTCCGGACCTGATGCCGGTATTTGTCGCACAACGTGTACGGCGGCCACCCGGGTGGCAGATTGCTGCAACAATGCAACAACCTGCAATTTTCAATGTGTAAACGGATTGTGTGAGTAGAGTGCTCGCCTTTGATTCTTGAGGAAGAAAATGAATAAGCAGACTTGGAAGAAGTTCGTAGGTGTTTTGGTGTTGGCTGGCGCAAGTTCGTTTCTTGCGGTTGCCTGCGGTGATGATGCCGCAAAAACCTGCACCGACACTCAGGTACTGGCAGCGGTGAATGGCAGCGCCGAGACTTGCTACGACAAGTGCGAAACCGGTGTCTGTGGTGTTGGGGCGAAGTGCAACGCACAGAAGATCTGTATTCCGAACGAGGTTTCCACGAACAACGCTTCGACGAATAACGCCTCGACGAATAACGCTTCGACGAACAACGCTTCGACGAATAACGCTTCGACGAATAACGCTTCGACGAATAACGCTTCGACGAATAATGGGACGACCAACAACACCACCTGCACGCCTTCGACGGTTGCAGGCGCCTGTGATCCACTTTGCCAGACGGGCTGTGCCCCGACTCAAGCATGCATCGCCGCTGGAAATCCTGTGATGTCTGCTTGTGTGGCGGCCGGAACCGGTACACAAGGCGCGACATGCAATGGCACGATGGGTTGTGAAGCTGGCTATGGGTGCGGACTTGCGTCGGCTACCGCGACAAGCGGTACCTGCCAAGAGTTTTGTAAACCAGGCGCGGGAACCTGTGCGGCTGGTTTCGCGTGTGGACCGATCGTTCAAGACATGAGCCTTGGCGTCTGCGCTCCGGTGGAAGACAAGTGCACCGTGTTGCCCAATAACTGCCCCGATAACCAGATGTGTTACAACACAACGATTGGCCTGCAATGTATCAATTACAAGCAGGGAGCCATGCCAGGTGACGCCTGCGCCGCGCCAACAGATTGTGGAGACACACAGGCATGTATCGGAATGCAAGGCGCAGCATCGGCTTGTGCTCAACTGTGCGACCCCGCTAACGCATGCCCTGATGGCAAAACTTGCAATCCATTGACCGACGAAAATGGAAACGCATTGCCTTACGGTGCTTGCGCAATCTGATCTGGTTGCAAGGCAGCATATTTCGGACTTTCGCAGGGCGACACAAACCGTGATGTGCTCTGCTTCGATGCATGATTGCTCTGACCTGATCGCAAGGATAAACGTATGAGAATCCCATGGCTTGGTATCGCAGTCGCAGGGTTGTTGATTTCTTCGTGCTCGGATGATGACGTGAATAACCCGTCATCCAACAACACGACGACGAATAATTCGACGAATAATTCGACGAACACTTCGACCAATAACGCGACGAACACTTCGACGAATAATTCGACGAACACTTCGACGAATAACGCGACGAACACTTCGACGAATAATTCGACGAACACCTGTCTTGCCCTCGATCCTGCGCTCGGCGCCTGCGACCCGATTTGTCAGACGGGTTGTGACGCCGCGGACCATTGCATAGCGAAGCAGACGAGCGCGACCGATCCGCCTGTGGCCGCCTGTGGCGTTGCTGGAGACAAGACGTCCGGTGCCTGCGCCAATGACACAGAATGTGGAAAGGGATTTGTGTGCTTGAGCGTCGAAGGCGCTGATGCTGCTTGTCTGGAGTATTGTCGCCCTGGTGCGCCGTCGCAGACGGGTTGTGGTGCAGGCCTGGATTGCCGACCTTTTCAGCTTGAGCTTAGGGTGGGCGTTTGTGTTGCGAGCAACGATCAATGTGGTTTCTTTCCAGACTCATGCGGGGATGGGAAGAATTGCTACAACACGCCCAATGGCACTCGTTGCGCCAGTTTCGCCTCAGAAGCTGTGGCTGACATGACGTGTGCCAATTCGAACGAATGCAACGATCAGTATCGCTGTGTTGGTGTTGGCGCCGGTGCGCTGGCCTGCAAACCGATCTGCAATCCCAATGAACCTGTTTGTGGATCGGGGACTTGCCAGCGTATGTCAGACGCTGATGGACTCCCGTTGGCGTGGGGTGCCTGCCTTTGATGGCAGAAGTCCTACGGGTTGCTTGACACATATTAGCCCGGATGCTACACATCCGGGCGATTTGGGGTCGGAAGACCCACCATAGGGGTGTGGCCAAGTGGTAAGGCAGCGGTTTTTGGTACCGCGTATCCTAGGTTCGAATCCTAGCACCCCTGTTCTCTCGCGCAGGCTCGATATGATCGATGCCTGCGCTTTGTTTCTGGAAAGGCACGTCGGACGGCAAAATGAACGACATGATGCTCTTTACAGGAAACTCGAATCCTGAGCTGTCTAGCGGGATCTCTCGTTACCTTCAGCTCGAACAAAGTGATGCGTCGGTTGGCAGATTTGCTGACGGCGAGATCCAAGTCGAAGTGAAGACGAGCGTACGTCACCGTCACGTGTATGTGATCCAGAGCCTGTCGTGGCCCGTGAACGACAATCTCATGGAACTCCTCGTGCTCGGGGACACGTTGCGCCGTGCTTCGGCGGACGAGATCACCGCAGTAATTCCTTATTTTGGTTACGCGCGGCAAGATCGTCAGGCGAAACCTCGTACGCCGATCACCGCACGGCTCGTGGCAGACATGGTGCAGACCGCTGGTTTTTCCCGCGTGATCACGATGGAACTGCACGCGAGTCAGATCCAAGGCTTCTTTACGAAACCTGTGGATAATATTTTTGCGAGCCCGGTTCTGATCGAAGCCATGAGAAGCTTGGATGTGCCGCCGAGCAAATTGATCGTGGTGTCTCCAGACGCCGGTGGTGTTGAGCGTGCTCGGCATTATTCCAATGTGTTTGGATCGCCTATGGCGATTGTGGATAAGCGTAGAAGCGGTCCTGGCCTTGCCGAAGCGATGCATTTGATTGGCGACGTGGAAGGTATGACAGCGGTTCTGGTTGATGACATGATCGATACTGCCGGAACGTTGACGCAAGCGGCTGAAGCGCTCATGAAACATGGCGCTCATGCTGTGTATGCAGCAGCGACTCATCCCGTGTTGAGCGGACCGGCCATCGATCGAATTAATAATTCAGTGATTAAGAAGGTCTTTGTCACCGACACCATCCCTTTGAACGACGCGGGTCGCGGATGTTCGAAGATTCAGGTGTGTTCGGTGGCTGATATTATTGGCGAAGCGATCCGGCGCGTTCATGGCGGCGATTCGGTGAGTTCACTATTTAAAATGACAAATGCGTGATAGACGCGACCTCGTTGTAACGCGGCCGGCTCATGGAGAAACGATATGTATGAAAAACCAACATTTAACGTCACGGGACGAGACTCAAGCGGCAAGGGCGTAGCTCGCAAATTGCGCGCAGCTGGCTTGATCCCAGGAACTTGCTACGGATTGAACGGCGAGGCCTTTTCGGTCACGGCCAATCCTGAAGACCTTTTCAAACTTCTGACTGGCAAGCGTCGAACCAACATCGTGTTCAGTCTCGCCGTCGAAGGTGGAGAGACTTTTGAATACGTGATGGTCCGTGAGTATCAGGTGGATCCGGTCCGCCGTGATCTTTTGCACGCTGACTTCGTTGTTGTGGACCCAGACGTGAAGGTCAAAGTGACTGTTCCTGTCGAAGCTCACGGTCGTTCGAAAGGTGAGCGAGAAGGCGGAAAGCTTCGTATCGTGCGTCCGCACGTCGAAGTGTCGGCTCGCCCGATGGATATCCCAGAAAAGATCCTTTACGACGTGACGAACCTCGGTTTGTCGCAGTCGGTTCTCGCAAGCGCATTGACGCTGCCAGAAGGCGTAGATCCAGCATACAAGATGGATTTCGCTCTCTTGCAGGTCGGCGTTTCACGCGTGAAAGCAAAAGAGTAAGTCTTGGGAGTTTACGGCGTGGGACCTTTTCTGCTTGTCGGACTCGGAAACCCGGAGCCGCGCTACGAAGCAACCCGACATAATATCGGGTTCATGGCCGTCGATCGCCTCGGTGATCGCATCGGTGTGTCATTGACACAACAGAAGTTTCATGGTCGATACGCATCTGGAACCTGTCAGGGTCAGAAGCTTCACCTGCTGGAACCGCTGACATACATGAACTTATCGGGCAAGTCGGTGACGGCTGCTCGTTCGTTTTTTGATGTCGCTGCAGAACATATGATCGTTGTTCATGACGACCTTGATTTGGCACCGGGAACGGTACGAGTCAAAGCGGGCGGAGGACATGGCGGTCATAATGGACTGCGCGACATCATTGCGAAGACGGGATTGAGCGATTTCGTTCGAGTTCGTCTTGGCATCGGGAGGCCCGAAAAGGGCAGCGTGACTGACTGGGTGCTCAATCCATTTTCAAAAGATGAGCTTCAGGTCTTGGACGTGCAGCTCGCCGACGCGGCAGACGCGATCGAGCTGATCCTGAAAGACGGGGTCGTCGTGGCCCAAAACAGGTTCAATAGTAAGTAAGAGTTTAATTTAGGTCGGAAATTCCGGCCGATTTTTTTTGCTCTATAGACGTTGGAGTGAATCGTGGATTTGACACTGGTCGTTCCGTTGACAGGCCTCGTGGCCCTTATTTTCGCGTTTTGGCGCGCAACGTGGGTTAGCAAGCAGGAAGTCGGCACGCCCGAGATGGCGGAGATCGCCGGGTACATTCAAGAGGGCGCCATGGCGTTCCTCGTGAAAGAGTACCGCGTTCTCTCAGTTTTCGTGGCGCTCGTAGCCGTGGCTCTTGCTGCGATTTATTACACACAGGCTCCTGAGAATCTCGCTGAGATGACTGGAAATCCCGCTTTCACGAAAGCGACCATGGCGCTTGTTGCCGTGTCGTTCGTCGTGGGCGCGATTTGTTCAGGCCTTGCGGGTTGGTTCGGTATGAAGATGGCCACCAAGGCCAACGTCCGAACTACAAACGCTGCACGAACTGGCTTGGCGCATGCGCTTCAGGTTTCGTTCTCGGGCGGTGTTGTGATGGGCATGTCGGTTGTGGGTCTGGCCCTTTTGGGTCTTGGCCTTCTTCTGGTGGCCTACGACATGATTCTCGGTGTGGACTTCCTGTTGCTCTTCACAGACCCAGCCAAACTTAAAGTCGATGGGCATTCGACAACACAGCTTCTGAGCATTCTGACCGGGTTCAGTCTTGGAGCCAGCTCGATCGCACTTTTTGCGCGCGTGGGCGGTGGTATCTTCACCAAGGCTGCTGACGTTGGTGCCGACCTTGTCGGTAAAGTCGAAGCAGGCATTCCTGAAGATGACCCTCGTAACCCTGCAACGATCGCCGACAACGTTGGTGATAACGTGGGCGACGTCGCCGGTATGGGCGCTGACTTGTTCGAGTCGTACGTCGGTTCGATCATCGGCGCGATGGTTCTGGGAATTCCGTGGGCTGCCTCAGCACAAAAT
>Ga0100388_10002200_pt1 | contig 16937 bp, 16 predicted proteins | sample CryGeymeta201512_FD_81536 | JGI IMG/M metagenome (GOLD analysis project Ga0100388, IMG submission 81536) | Groundwater microbial communities from Crystal Geyser aquifers in Utah, USA - Crystal Geyser metaG 2015-12 | ecosystem: Environmental > Aquatic > Deep subsurface > Groundwater | place... | reverse complement strand
GAAATTGAGGAAGAATATCAAGATACTTTGACGAGATTTCAACAATTTGCAGCCGAAATTATGAGATTTCAGCCGATAAGCCCGTTTTTTCTTATACTGGCGGTGAGATTTTGAACAGGCTCTAAGATATATAAAACTTGATTATTGTGAAAGGTTAAAGTAATCACAAAAAAAGCAAAAGGAGTAAAAAGGTGGGGCAGTACCCTAAATAATGACGGTTTTGAGACGATCGTCTCTATTTCGTCATTATTTTTTTGGTTGGGGTTTTTGGGTGTGGGTGGTGGGTGGCTGAGGCGTATTGGAAAGAACATTTGAAAGAAAATTGGGGGAAAAGGTTTTGCTAACTTTTGATATTCTGATATATTTAGGTAAAGGAGATTTTTATGTCCAGTGCGTATTCTTATGATGAAATATTCCTAATGTGTCTACTTGGCACATACCGGGTGTGTGAAAACTCTTCCAAGGCAGATGTTTGCCCGATTTCTAAATAGTAAATAATTCACGATCGTGGTTAATCTGTTCATTTTTTAATATATGTTAATCGGTCAAAAATTTAAAATAGATCAAAATTATTATATATTAAACAATCGTTTAATATCCCCCTCTCCTTTAATCGATTCACCGATTATATATTGTACATATTTATTTATTCCAATCTCATATATTAGCTCATCTATTTCATCCGCAAAATCAAAAGGACAAATCCATGCGCTTAGCTGATATTGCTTAAAGCCAAGCTCCTTTAATTTTCGTCTAAAGAAATCCCTTTTATGCCTTTGCTTCTCTGGTATGTCAAAAAAAATGAGTCGCCATTTACCATCCCAAGCCCTGTTTTCTTTACCAATTAACTTGTAAATTTTCATTTTTCCTTTAGGCGTAACTTGTAGTGATTTTTTATTATTATCAAGCTCAACCTCTTTCAAATATCCATATTGTTTTGCTCGGTAAATTGTTGAAGAAATAGTATTTTTGGTAGCTATTTTTTCAAGGTCCCGAAAAAATTTACGAGGGTTATAGACGAGGTCAATATTTTCCTTAGTATAAGGAAGCAGCCCTAAAAGTATTGATTCTAAAATTGAGGTTTTGTTTTCTGGCTTCATAAAATAATTTTATCACAAAAGATGTACATTTATAAACAAAATAACCACGATCGTGTTATAAGCGTGTATTATTTGAGATTGAGGGCTGGTTGAAAAATGCTGATAAATGTATTGATCAAATAAAGTGAAAATATAAGCATATAAGCAACGATCGGTGGTAAAATGCTGATTATTTTAATCTATTCCTCTAGATACCCCTCCAGTTTGCTGCAAGGAGATCTTGTTGGATATTGAAATTTATATAAACAAAATGTTAATAAAAAATGAATAATATTGAAATGGTGAACAGATTAAACACGATCGTGGTTAGGATGCTCATATTTTGTGTTTAATGTGGGGGTTGGGGTGGTTTGGGTGTGAGTAGTATTTGCTTATGGTTAATATTCTGATATATTTAAGTAAAGGAGATTTTTATGTCAAGTGAGTATTCTTATGATGAAATATTCCAGAGGAATATAGGGATTTTCACTCCCGAAGAGCAGGAGAAAATAAAAAATTTAAAAGTGGCGATAGCAGTCGTGTAAATAAAATATTCCCGATGTGTCTACCTAGTACACACAGGGTGTGTGCATTTCGCCCATTAACTAAACAACAAAAGTTGTTACCGATGTACTCAGCCCAAACAGAGTCTTGATTATCATCTGAAGAAGTGGTAGGATTTTTCTATGGAAAAATTAGTTTATTTAACAACAAATCCTCATAAAGTTGAAGAAGCAAACCGATTTTTTGTAGAGCATTATGGTTTTAATATTGATATCATTAATCCTGATTTTGAAATTATCGAAATTCAAGCAAAGTCTTGTGTTGATGTTGTTACTTTTAGTGCAAAGTATGCAGCTGATAAACTAGGTGTCAACACATTAAAATCTGATACGGGTTTATATATCGATTGCTTGGGTGGTCTTCCGGGTCCCTATAACGCTTATTTTGATAAACAAATTGGTGCTAAAAATTTTTTAAAACTTTTAAGAAATGAAAAAAATCGGAAAGCCAGACTTGAACATACCTTTGCTTTTTGTGAGCCGGGAAAAGATCCAATTGTTTTTTCTGGCGGTTCCAGTGGTACAATTGCATTAAAGCAGCATGGTAAAAGAGGCAGGTGGCATGATTTATTTTTTATACCAGACGGGGAAATTAAAACATTGAGCGAGTTAAGAGAAGAGGATTCTTTTTATGAGGCTCAATTTTGGGGAAACGCTATTAAGGATTTTGCTTCTTGGTACGGGAAAAGATTGAAAAATTCCTAAGTTTTTTTAAAAATTGCTTTTAATGTCGGTCTGTAGCCAGTGCTTATCTTGGTAGTTTTTATACTAACAATTTTTTCTAATTCCAAATTATTATTTCTCATTATTTCTAGAAATTTAGTTTTTGGCAAAAAGGTTGTCATTAAGCCTTTTTCTGTAAAAAAAGTATATACTTCTTTTTCTTTCGAGTAGTATGTATTGTATATATGTTCATTTAAAAAGAAAACATTTACATAAAGAAAACTATTATTTTTTAATACCCTGGTAGTTTCTTTAATTGATTTAATGAAGTCGTTTAATGAAATCGCCTGATGAAAAACTCCATTTGCTATAACTGCATCAAAAAATGACTCTTCATAAGGTAAATTTTGCATCCTAGCTTTAATTATTTTTGCCTTCAAGCCCTTTTCTTTTAGCCTATTTTTGGTGTAGTTAATCATTCCATTACAAGGGTCACAGCCATATGTATCAAAACCCATTTTGGCAATTATCTCGGTATGGCGTCCGCCGCCAAATCCTAAATCTAAAATTTTAGTATTATTTACCGTTTTTAAATTTTTTAGGAATTCAACCACTTCTTCGGAGGGCGTGTCTTCTCCAAAAAATTTAATGACTTCAATGTCATCCCAGAAACAATAATTATTCATAACTTACCTTATATTTTTGATTATACGGTTTGGTTGTCCAAACTTTTAAACCATTTTCTTCAAAGATTCTCTTGCAGGCGGCCTGATTCTTCGTAATCGCAAAAAAAGATGGTCCAACTGAAGAAAGGCTTAATATTTCCGCTAGACCCATTTTCTTTATAGCCGAAAGATTTTCTGCTAAGTTTTCTAAATTTGAGTAACAAAAAGAGCAGTTTTTAATACTTCCCATTTTGTAACGGTAATCATAAATGAGATTACCAATTATGTCTAATCGATTATCTGATAATGACGGTAATACTTCGTGAATCATTCGGTAGGCAATTTCTCTAGAATAAGTTCGACCTGTTTTTAAAAATAATGGAAAATTTTTCTTCTCTAACTCTAAAGCTTTTTTTGAATCTAAAGTTTTGTAATCTTTTGGTAAGCCAATAATAATTGAATATTTTGGATCAATTTTCAAGGATGAGATTACCTGGCTCTGTCCAGCTATTACCATTACTCCTGCATCGTAATTGCCAGAACATGCTGAGCCGCCTATGCATTGAACAGGATTTAGCCAATCATTCAAGCCATCAATATCTTCTCCATAATTTTGCGCAATAAATGGAATAATTTCTTTTTTCGAAATTGGCTTGCCGAATAACTCATTTATTGCCGATATTACAGCGCACATAAGAGAACCGCTTGAGCCGATACCTATGTGTGCAATATCTAATTCTGAATCTGCTTCAATATAAAACCCTCCTTTATGCCCCATGGTTTTTTTCATTATTAAAGCAGAATGTTTTATTATGGACTCTCTACCAATTTTTGAATTTATCCTTATTCCTTTTGATGTTAACTTTAGTTTAACTATTGTAAATTTTGCGATGCTAAAAACTATTTCTCCTGGGGTAAAAACAAGATTATTATTTTCAGTTATTTTTGACGGATCTAAGGCCATTGCATTTAGGCGTAACGGATATTTGATTAAAACTTCTTTGTGCAATGGCTTACAATTAAAGCTTTTTTTTAAGGGATTAAAAATTGTACCGATTTTAAAAGGCTCAAAATCTTTTTTAAATTGTGCTTTATTCTGTTTTAGTATATTCATTTATAATCTCTTCCGATAACTTAAAATCACCATTTTTTGATAATTGTTCAAGCCAATTAAGGCAGTAACGTTCTTCTTGTTGAGAATTATCGGGAAAATTTTTTAGGAATCCCTTCAAGGACTTATTAGATATAAAAATTTCATTCCAAATTATAGGAAAATTAGGAACACTTATCCCAAGTAGTCTTACTAAGTTTCCACTATATTCTTCCGCAAAATAAGCCTGTGTTACTTCCGTTATCCATTCTTTTGGTTTTGATCTACCAGTTATTTTAAAACGATTAATTCCTATATTATTATAGATTTTGAGGTCTTCCGGGCGTATAAAGTTTGCCTTTAGAAGATTTAATGGATGATTTATTTTTTTAGTATTACAGTTAATATGAAAAGAAGCATCATCTTTAAAATTGGCAATTGCAGAATAATGTCTCCATCGGTTGGGGCATTCTCTAAGGCAACTCTCTGTTGCCAATAACTCAATTTCAATTTTTTCTTTTGTGCAAAATTTTTGAAGTATTTCCAAATCAGAAAAATTGCGATTGGTATCGTGGTGCGGTATGATTTTTGATATTCCAAATTCCAAATATTTCACTAGCTCGGTAACATTTTTGATTCCCGCAATTGTTGATACATTAATTTTTTATAGAATTATTTAATTGTCTTACTCTTTTCATTAGTTCTATGGATGTAATTGTCAATGAATCGGCTCTGAATTCATTCATAATCCAATCCAAATATTCATCTGACTTTTTAGAATGGATTATATTTTTTTTAGCTGGCCCATTTAATAAATACGCAAATTCGATCCCTCTTTTGGATATATATTTTTTAAAATCCAATGCTTCCTTTTGTGTTATTTGGACAACAGAATTTGGTGTCCTGCCATGTCCAAGTATTGGTTTCGGTAGGCTTCCATAAATCTCGTCGATCTCATTTTTTAGATCTTTCCCCGATCTATGATCCAAGATTTCCTTTATTATTTTTTTATCTCAATGGGCGGGTATCGTAAACTTATTAATCATTTTTCTATAATTTGTTAGTTTATTATTTTTTTAAAAAAAGAGGGGTTTTTAAAACCCCTCGCTGGTAAGCTATTCAACCGCCAATATATTTACGGTTAATTCCCTAAGACCTGTCTTGATAACAGCTTTATCACCACATTTTTTTCCTAATATAGCTTTAGCAAGTGCTGCTTGTTCTGGAAGTACAAAAATTATTTGCTCATCAAGTTCAATTTCAGTACTGTTTTTCCCAGGAACTATAAATGCTATCATAATTTCCTCGTCATCTTCATATTGAAGACTGACTAATGAGCCAAAACCAATAATTTCATGTGGAACATGCAAGTTTTTCACCATGTTGTCAATTGCGCCTACACTGTTAAGCTGTATATCTAAAGCCATTTTTTTTGCAGCTAGCGACATATGCTGTAATTGAGAGCGATTAGTATCGCTATGAGATTCTTTGGCTGATGGCCATTTTGTGGCATCTTTGCTAAATCCTTGAGCTATCTCATCTGATCGCTCCGCTTTTTCATTTAAGGCTTTTTGGGCTTTTTCTAATAAAGTACATTTGTCTATAGCAGCTTTCATTTTTTTCACCACCCTTTTTAAACTACGCGTAAAACAGATCTTGGCTATTATCGCATAAAGATCCTTGACGGTCAAGGGTTTTAATTATAAAATGCATGTTATGTTAGGCCTAAAGTATAAAGAGTATGCCATTTCTAGAATAAGAGAGAATTCGTATCTTGATTTAAGTAGCGGGGAATCAGATGTGTCTTTACTTGACCCCATGAAGCTTCCTTTGGATGACATAAATGAGTATTATTACACACAAGAAACAATTTTACATAAATTACTCTCATTAAAGCACAAAACTTTTCCGCAAAATATAATTCTTACTGCTGGTTCCGACAAGGCATTACAGAATTGTTCCCAAGCATTTATTAGTCCCGGAGATAGCGTAATTGTTCCGGTGCCTACCTTTGGCCGATATTCGTTCTATGCTAAACTTGCGAGGGCTAATATATACTCCATTAAATTTAACCATTTTCCCTATGAAATTGATACTGATAAAATCATTAAAGAAGCTAATGGGAAGAATGCAAAAATAATATATTTAGCAAATCCTAATAACCCGACTGGGCACCTTTTAGATATTAAGGAAATTGAGAAAATTGCGGCATTAACAAAAGCCATAATTATTATAGATAATTCGCTAATAGAATACTGCGAAAGCCAAGATGTTTTTACATATAAAAATAAAAATATCATCGACATTAGAACCTTTTCTAAAATTTATGGGTTGGCTGGGGCGAGAATCGGATATGCTGTTGTGCGAAATCCATGTTTATTAAAAAAAATAAAAAATATTATTTCACCATTTGAAGTTTCCGTGATATCTGCTTATTTGGCAGAGGTCGCACTTGCGAAAGTCAATTTAGTTGAAAAAAAGAGAAAAGAACTTAAAATTTCAATTAATTACTTAAAGGATAACTTACCAATTTCTTTTATGGCGACTGATACTTGTTGTAGTATGATAATTATTGAAGCTAAATTTCAAATTAATTTAGCAATAGCATTAAAGCAAAAAGGCATTTTGGTTATTTCGGGAGAATATTTTCATCTTAAAAGTAATTGCGTAAGAGTAACAATAAAAAATATTAAATCTATGGCTATACTAATCAAAGCGCTAGAATCAATTTGGGAAGAGAAAGCGAAATGTTCTTATAAGCAAGAATCGTAATTTTTAAATCATCACTAGCGGTTTTTGAAGGAGCGTTTTTATGAAAACACTTAAAGTGTTGGGAATTTCCGGTTCGGGTAAAACCACCCTGATAAAAGAGACAATTTCTAGGAACCAAGGAGTATTGCATCTTTCTTACAGCGTTTTATTAAAAGAATATGGCAATAAGGCAGATAAATATTGGTGGCATTTTTTATCTAAGAATGATTCCTTAATATTGATTGATGAGCATTTAGAATTTAATTTAATGGATGCAATAAGAATTGAAAAATATAGAAAAGAAAATACCTGTGGCCTCTTGATGTTGCATGTAGAACCAGAGGAGATTTTGTTTAGAAGATTTAACGATCTAACAAGATTAGATCGAGCCAAGAATATTGAAGAAATAATATTACATCAAGAAATTCTTTATAAACGAGCACGGGAAATGGCTGATGCATTAGAAATACCGTTAAGAATACTAAAAAATGCCACAGTTGAAGAAAGTATTATGGCACTGGAAACAATTTTTCATGATTCTATTATTAAAATCGGTTTAGCAAGAGATGCTTAACTACAGATGATCATAGCCGCATAGATAGTGATATTTGCTTATGGTTAATATTCTGTTTTTATGTCAAGTGAGTATTCTTATGATGAAATATTTCAGAGGAATAAAGGGATTTTTACCCCGGAGAGCAGGAGAAAATAAAGAATTTGAAAATGGCTATAACAGTCGTGTCAAATAAAATATGCCAGATGTGTCTACTTGGCACATGCTGGAGTGTGTCAAGTGTATGAGATATAAAAAAACGCCCCACCTTCCCAAACACCTTCGTGTTTATTTTTGGGTTGGCGGGGCTTTACTAATTGTGCAAGTTTTAAAACTTACAAAAGGCTATGTAATCACAGGAGTCTAAGCAGTTTTTGTGCTTTCTCTTCTGATAATTTAACATAATCCTTGTAACCCGGAATCTTGGTTAGCTGCCCGTCGGATAAAAGATAGGCTCCATTAAGTGAAGCTGTTTCAAGGAAATATCTGTCATGCGATACGAGCAGAATAGTTCCTTTGTAGGTTTTTAACGTTTCTTCCAGAGCCTCCAGAGCTTCAAGATCGAGATGGTTTGTTGGTTCATCTAAAACAAGCATGTTTACCGATTCAGCTGAAAACAGAGCCAAAATTAAGCGTGCTCGTTCCCCCGGACTTAATGTACTGATAGACTGCTTAACTTGGTTTCCGCGGAACGAAAATTTTGACAGTATTGCATGTGAATCTTGGTGATTGAGATGTGCTCGTTCTGCAATAAATTCTAGTAATGTGGCTTGGCGAGAGAGTGTTTCGTGCTCTTGCATCATATTGCCGATTCTAATTCCGGAGCCGATCTCCACCCTTCCGCTTAAAGGCGCTATTTGACCGGTTATTGTCTTGAGGAGTGTCGATTTTCCAGTGCCGTTTAGACCCATTATGCCGATTCTATCACCGTAAAGTGCTTCGAAAGACAAGGGGCCAATGCTAAAAGTTCCCGGGTATCCTGTTACCACATCAAAGAGGCGAACGTCTAGTGTTCCAAACTCATTTTTGGCTTTTAGTAGAATCTCGAACGGTTTTCTCTCGACTGGTTTCTCAACCTTGTCCATCTGCTCTATTCGCTTTTCAATCGACTTTGCTACCTTCGAAGACCCAGAAGCACGATCTCGCTTAAAACCGCGCAGGAACTTGTCATTATCCGTTCCGGACCAATTTGCTCCTGCGTTGGCTTTAGCCTTACTTTCGCGAGCTCTCTCATTCAGGCGTTCAATTTCTTCCTGCTGGAGTCGATAGTCTTCTTTTTGGCCGGAAATTCGCTTTGCTATCGTTTCTAGATAGTCACTATATGTACCGTTTGTAATGTTGATTGCATGCGTGTGCCAATCCAGCTCGAAAATTTTTTTCACTACTCGATCAAGAAATCTGCGATCATGAGAAACAATAATGCATGATGCCTCAGATCTTTGCAGGAAATCTTCAAGCCAAATGATAGCGGGAAGATCAAGATTGTTAGTAGGTTCATCCAGTAATAACAGATCAACCCCTTTAAGTAAAATGCCCGCTAGTGCCACTTTGCTTTTTTGACTACTGCTCAGGCTTGATAGTGAGCGGTTGCTTCCAACATCTTCAAGCCCAAATCCAGAAAGCATTACTTCTACCTTGTGTGTAAAAGAATAGCCATCTAGATGCTCGAATTTGCTATAAACTTCGCTATAACGTTCGAGCTTTTTGGGATCGGTTAGTTCCATAGAAAGACTTTCGATTTCCTTCTCAAGTACATCAATGCCCACTTCTTTTCTAAGATAGTCCATTATGGACGCATCTCCAGATAGGCTTGTATCTTGAGGCAAATAACCGATACACTCATCCTTTTCAATCTCAATTTTTCCGGAATCTAAAGGTTCAAGGCCAGCCAGTATTTTTAACAGGGTAGTTTTTCCTGTACCATTATAACCGACTAAAGCAACTTTCTGTCCGTTTCCGAGAGAGAAGGATACATCGGCAAGCAATGTCAGCGTACCATAACTTTTCTGAAGGTTTTGTGCTTTTATCATAACCATTCTCCTTTTGTCACCGATATATTATACCCTTTTTAAGGTACTTTGTCAGGCGATATGATACCATAATTTATTAAAAATAGCAAGGTTTTAAAATATAAATCCAAATATCTATTATTTTTTTGAATTTAAAAAAGCTAACGTCTTTTATGGAAAGTGTTATTGGGCTGATCGTAGTAAGGTTTAGAAATGGTAGAAGAGCATTCACAATTAAGCTTGGGCATTGTATTTTCGCTGAAGGCTAGTAGCAGCGATTTTGTCTTCTGTATATTTTTTTTGAAAATTTCAAGAATAGCATTCATGTTATTGGGGTCAATAACTAAACTTTTCTGAAGTCCAACATCATAATCTGTCACCGTAGCTATGGCTGCATAGCAGAGTTCGAGTTCTCGCGCGAAGTAGCATTCTGGATACTGCGTCATGTTCACAATATCCCAACCGTTTGCCGAAAGCCATTGACTTTCAGCTGCAGTTGAGAATCGTGGGCCTTGTATGACAGCGACTGTTGCTTGCGGAGTAATGGGGAGTGAAATTTTGTCGGCAACCTTTATTATTTCTTTGCGTAGTTGATTGCAATATGGTTCTCCCATTGGCAAATGAATAAATGAAGATTCGTCTGCTTCATAATAATCATCGCGTCCCCATGTAAGATTAACAAATTGGTCAGGAAGTACAATACTGCCGGGAGCTATATCATTTTTTAGGCTTCCAGTGATACATGTTCCTATAACATATTCGACTCCAATCTCTTTTAGGGCGGCAAGATTTGCTTTATAAGGTACCTTGTGCGGAGCAATAGCGTGTTTAGAACCATGCCTTGGGATAAAAGCTACAAATTCATTTCCAAATTCACAGATCGAAATAGTGTCCGAGGGGAAACCGTACTTTGTTTTGGGCTTTATCTTAGAAATTACTTTTAGCTCCTCAAATGTACACATTCCAGAGCCGCCAATTATTCCAAATTTAGGTTTTTTTATTTTGGAGCTTTTCATACCTAGACCAAATGAGCTCATTTAGTACCTCCTCAGAAAAAATTTGACTTGCATCATCAACTGCAATTGCATTACCTTTAAGCTCCAATGAGCTCCATGCACACCCACCACCGCAAATGGCTTTCGCTTCTCCTGGGTGGTAGAGAGGAAGCCTTTTTCTCCATTCTTTTACTATCGGCTGATTCCATATACGGAAGTCGTTGGTTTTACTTCTGACATGTCCTAGATAAACTTTGTAAAACGGGCAGTTAGATACTTGTCCGTTCGGTTGAATTACTAGCTGGTTTCCATAACAGGTGCAATCAACTGGATAAAAATCCTTTTGGTCAAATGCAAGCTGTTTCTTTTCCATTTGATATTCAAAGCCCGGTTGGCTCTGTTTTCGTGCATTTTCGATGACGCCATAGGATGCCTTCTTATAGTAGTCTTTCAAACCATCTAAGCCAACTAAGTCTAAAAGTAAAGATCCTTTTAGAAAGTTAAAACCGAATTTCTCGACCCCAAGCGCGTTAAAAAATGACGAATATTCCGATATGTAGTCGATATTAAATGGCGTAATACTGGTCGAGGCAAATGTCCTGATCCCATTTTGCACAAGCCTTCTGATTGACGAGATACTTTGATCAAAAGTCCCATTTTTGTTACGGTCAACTCTCATAGCATCATTCAATTCCTTTGGTCCATCTAAGCCAACGGTAACCATTACCTCATATTCTTTGCACATTGCAATGGTTTCATTATCTATTAAAATGCCGTTAGTCGCTATCATAAAGTTTGTGGCAGATGGGAGATCTCCCGTTTCTTTTTTCATTTTTAAATAAGCGAGTGACGATCTAATAGTATTTTTGTTCAAGAGAGGCTCGCCACCATAAAAAATGACAAAGTATTCTAAGCTAGGATCATAGCTATCCATAATATGTTGCTGCCATAGCTCAATGCCAGCGATAGAATCTTCGGTGGATAGGAACGAATCTCCTTTTTTTTCAGCATTTTCTGGAACTGGACAATATCTGCATTTTAAATTGCATCCTTCTGCGGTCATAAGATAGAGGATTGTCGGTTGATTAAGTTTGTTTTCAAGATCAGAAGCAACTTTTTTAAACTCACAACGATCATCGTCCGGAGATTCAATTATCAATCCTTTTTTCTTAAGCTCATTAGTAAGTGTTTTTGCACCATAAGCGATGCTATTTGTGAGTTTTTTCCATTTTTTTGAAGAAATATAAACAGGATCTGGATGAAGTTCATGAAATAATGCTACAACATTATCTCTTTCCCTAGTTCTTAGATATGATGACCAAATAATGCCACCTTCCTTTAATGGGTGTTTATAAAGAACAATAGCTTCTGGCCAATTCGACTAGAAGCTATTGTTAGTTGGTTCCATACATGAAACCAACTAATTAGTTCTGTTACTTTTTTTGAGAGAACTTGGTTTTAAGCTCTTCCCATTCATTTCGCGTAAGTTGAACTCTTCCGCCGAAATCATCCTTTAGAATGACATTCTGAGAGTCAGTAAAGTCGATTGTGGGACAGCATCCCTGCACGCCACATAACGTAACAATATCTTTCTCGGATACGCGTCGATCATTCATATTTAAAACTCCCTTACTATTTATTCAATAATTTTTTTAAATTGATTTTATTGTAGTATATTTTTAAAATTTGTCAAATTAAAAAACAAGAATATTTGCTTATGGTTGATATTCTGATATATTTAAGTAAAGGAGAAGGAGATTTTTATGTCAAGCGAGTATTCTTATGATAAAATATTTCAGAGGAATATGGGGATCTTTACTCCCGAAGAGCAGGAGAAAATAAAAAAATTTAAGCGCTTAAAGTATTCCCGATATATCTACAATATATATGTCGGGTGCGTATATATTGTTCTTGTGATAATTTTTAGAAAAGTGGCATGAATTATATGAAACAAGATTTCTACGACCAACTAACTTTACGAAATGGTTTCTTTATCTCCCGGGATTTGCAGTTAAAAATTAAGGAGTGTAGCTTAGTATTGGCGGGTTGCGGATTAAGTAGCAATTTTGCAGTGCTTGCAGCGAGGTTAGGGTTTGAAAAATTTATCTTAATCGATGGTGATAACGTTGATGAGTCAAATTTAAATAGGCAACCATTTTCTTTAAACCATGTTGGTTTGAATAAAGCCGAAGCTATAAGCGAAATAATAAAACAAATAAACCCAGCTATTCGGTCAAAGATAATCGCCCAATATATTGATTCCTCTATGGTGAGGGGTATTGTTTCTGAGGGCGACATTATTCTTAATACAGTTGACTTCACTGAAGTTACTTATGAAATAAACGAAGAGGTTGCTTCACAAAGCAAGATTTCTTTATTTCCATTAAATATTGGGTTTGGAGCATTACTTCTAGTCTTCTCTAAAAATTCTAAAAGCTTAATTGAAATGACTGGCGGTAAAATAGCGCGTTCCGATAAAGAGTTCCTGCTGTCTCTTTATAAAAATTTGGAAGGTTATAAATTGCCGAATTATGTAAAATATCATTTGGTAGGGGTTTTTAATTACATTAGAAAGAATGGTTTCTTTCCTCAAAATGGCATAGCGGCAAATATAAACTCATCCTTGATGGCCATGGTTATTGTGAAATACTTAAATAGAGAGAAAATCAGATTTGCTCCTAAACCAATATTTCTTGATGTGAGGGAAGATAAATGGCTATAGGTTTGATTGACTATATTCTTGTGGCTTTAACTTTTTTTGCCAGTCTTTTTATTGCGTTATTGGTGTTGGCGCAAAATAGAAAATCTACAAATATCGTTTTTTCTATTTTTTCTATGACATTAGCTTCATGGATTGCAGCCGCGTTCTTTTCTGAAATTGTAACTTCCGATTTTGGAAAACTATGTTTAAGTAAAATCTCATATGCCCTTGTAATATTTACTGTATTTTTTTTGGTTGTATTTACAGCCTTATTCATCAATGTGTACGAGAAAATTTCTAATTTTGTTAAATTGCTATTTATCGTATTAGCTCTATTTATCTCATATACAATATTATTTACCGAGGGCATTGTTAGGGAAATATCCAGCAATAGTTACGGATTCGATATTATCTTGGGGAATCAATATTTTCTATTTATTTCTTATGTGATGCTTGCATTAACGACAATGATATATCTTATAGTAAGTAATTATTCTAAAATACCAAACTACAAAATAAATCAGGTCAAATATCTTTTTTTTGGAATATTTATTGCATTTTTCTGCTCCTTTCTCTTTAACGTGATTATGAAAGAATTAATGAATAGCGATGCATTTTACCGGTACGGCAACTATTCGCTGATTTTTGTTAGCGCTTTCACTTCCTACGCTATTGTTAAGCATCGGTTGATGGACATCAGACTAGTTGTTGCTCGGTCTATTGCTTATTCGGTTTTGGTTTTAATTGTGGCGGCGATATATGCCGGTTCGGTTCTGGCCTTAGAAAGAATATTTTTTCCGGGTACGAGTCAGCTTGGTTTGGCCCAGGGCGCATTGAGAACGGTTCTGGCTGTCTTAATTGCTTTTACTTTTCAGCCGCTCCGAAAGATTTTAACTAAGATAACAGATAGAATTTTCTTTAAAGAGCAGTATGATCCGGAGGCATTTTTAAAGGAAACCAATAAAATTTTAAGCACCAACATCATTTTAACCGAACTTTTGTACAAAACTTTGGATCATATAATTCAGGAAATGAGGATTTTGGAAGGCACCTTTGTAGTGGTAGAAGACGATAAAGTGCATACCATCCAGTCCATAGGATATAAAAGTGCACCGGACATAAAATTTGAAGACGTCAAAAAATTAAGCCGAATTGATATAACTGTCTATGATGAACTAGAAGAGGGCAACCACTTAAAAAATATTTTAAGAAAATATGAGGCTTCGGTGGTAATTAGGTTAATGGAAGACCATCAGTTTGCCGGCCTTTTAATACTTGGCGAAAAGAAGTCCGGCGATATGTTTACGGCTAAAGATATTGAAATTTTGGAGATAACGGCGCCGGAAATAACCATGGCCATGCAAAGAGCCAAGCAGTATGAGGAGATTCAGAAATTTAACCTTACTTTAAGGGCGGAAGTAATGCGAAAAACCAAAAAATTAAGGGAAGCAAACGAACATCTTCAGGAATTTGATAAGGCAAAAGACGAGTTCATTTCCATGGCGTCGCATCAGCTTAGAACTCCTTTAACGGCCATAAAAGGATATCTATCTATGTTACTGGAAGGGGACGCGGGAGAAATTAAAATAGGGCAGTATGATTTTATAAACGAGGCTTTTCAGGGCGCTAACAAAATGGTTAATTTGATAAATGATTTGCTAAACGTTTCCAGAATGAGTACCGGCAAGTTTTTTATTGATCCGATGCCTTTGGATATGAAAAAAATGATTCAGGAAGAAATGAAACAGCTTACAACAGCAGCAAGACAAAAAGGGCTTTTCTTAAAGTTTGAAGCGCCGGCGGATATGCCAAAAATAGAAGCGGATGAAAATAAGATACGTCAGGTCATCATGAATTTTATTGATAATTCCGTTTATTACACGGAAAAGGGCGGGGTGACGGTAAAATGTTCGGCAAGCCACAAGGATTTTGTTTTTGAAGTGAGAGACACCGGAATTGGAGTTCCAAAAGAAATGCAGCAAAAATTATTTGCTAAATTTTACAGGGCAGATAACGCCAGACGCCTTCGGCCGGATGGCACGGGACTTGGGCTTTATCTTGCCAAAAGAGTGATAGAAGATCATAAAGGCGAGTTAATTTTTAGGTCCACGTCGGGAAAAGGATCGGTTTTTGGCTTCCGCCTTCCAATACATTCACCTATTAAAGTTGACCCGAAGAAACACGAATTGTTGAATCTGCATTAGCAGGTAGTTGTCATTCCGGACATTCCTTAAGAAAATACAATCAGTTGATCCGGAATCCATATTTTCTGGATCCCAAATCAAGTTTGGGATGACGAGAGGTATGTTTAATGTCAAATAAGTTTAAAATTCAAAGGTCAAAAGGCAAAGTTACTCATCCTTCGCAGTGCTACCGAGAACGGACAGTTCAAAATTCAAAAGTTTAGAATATTAAATTGTAGAGAACAAGTAATTTATTAAGTACAAAAAATCCCATTCTATATACCGTCCGAAGTGTAATGGATGAGGGATCCGGCCATACGGCTCGTCCAGACGGATCCATAGGGATATGAGAATCTATGATTTTTAGATTCCTGCCTTCCATCTTCGCACAAGGCTACGATGGACAAGTCGCAGGAATGACACACCAAAAATTAAATGTCATTCAGTCAAAATTGGTTGAAAGATGATGGGGAATATTTTATACTAATGATATAGCCAATGTTTCGGATATGATCCGGAATTTAACATTTCTGGCTTCCCGCCTGCGCGGGAATGACAAATTAAAAAAGGGTAATTATGAAGAAAAATGATATAACATTAGAAGATTTGTCAGCCATGATGGCCAAAGGTTTTGGTGATATTGCTGAAAAGTTTGAATTGGTGGACGAGAAGTTTGAGGTGATGAATAATAGATTTGATGTTGTGGATAAAAAATTTGAAAAAATAGATAAAAGGTTTGATGAAGCAGATAAAAAGTTTGAAGGCGTAAGTAACAGACTAGATGGACATAACAAGAGGTTTGATGAAGCAGATAAAAAATTTGAAAAAATAATGATTAAACTGCTGGATCATGACGATCAATTGCAGGATTTAAGAGAAAATATGTTTACCAAACAAGATGCTCGGCAATTATTTGATATTTTAGATAAGCATACTTCTATTCTTATGCGTCTGGATCAAGAACGGATATTTACCAATGTGGCCATTAAGAGACTAGAAGAAGGTCTTAAAAGCCGACAGCTTGAAATAAATATGATTAAGAAACATTTGAAATTAGTATAGGTTTAATAAGGAAAGAACCCTTCGCTTCGATAAGCTCAGGACTAGCAATAAGCAAGAAAAGGCCTCAAAATGGTCTTTTTTAATACCAAATTTCTACTTTAGGCAACTGTTAACAATATTTAGACGGTCGTCGCATATTTGTTAACATTTCTATACTATACTATAATGGTAAATGGGTATTAACGCTATTAACGCTAATTCGGTAGAAAAATCCTTGATCACCCTAATATCTTGAGTTGTTATTTCGTGCTTGATCCGGAATCTAGAAGGCATGGATTCCGGATCACTTGATTGTATTTTTTTAAGGAATGTCCGGAATGACAACTCATAGGGTGTATATTTATTCGGCTGAAAGTTCCGAACCACACTCATTTTCTAAAAAACAACCAAAATGTTACACAGTCGTCATTCCCGCACTGAATCCAGTACAGCATAAACTTCGGCGGGAATCCAGTAGCTTTATTGCAAGAACAGGCTTTCTGGATTCCCGCCTTCCGTCTTTCGCACAAGGCTTCGACGGACAAGTCGCGGGAATGACAAGAGGGGGAAGGGGAATGACGAATATGAGTGCTATGGGTTATTTTTCAAAAGTGCATGTGGGTCAGGCTAAAATCCTTGACTTT
>Ga0100388_10002198_pt1 | contig 16947 bp, 11 predicted proteins | sample CryGeymeta201512_FD_81536 | JGI IMG/M metagenome (GOLD analysis project Ga0100388, IMG submission 81536) | Groundwater microbial communities from Crystal Geyser aquifers in Utah, USA - Crystal Geyser metaG 2015-12 | ecosystem: Environmental > Aquatic > Deep subsurface > Groundwater | place... | reverse complement strand
CTCCCATCTCCGCTCCTGCCGCCAAACCCGCGGTTGCCCCGAAGTTTGACCCGCTTTCAGTCGTTGCGATGAAGGATGGTGTCAAACTGGACTGGGTGAACTGCACGCCTGCGGAACCGAGCGCGGTGTGCTGGAACACCTACAAAAACGGGCCCGGAACGCCTGTTTGGATGAAGGTGTTTTGCTACCAGGATGGCGTTCGGTTGGTTGATAGCAAGGAGGTTACCGGTCTCCCCGCCGGTGAACACCCTGCCGTTTTGGGCATTACCGCCCGTCCCTGCAAGTAGAGCAGCGGCGGATAGGAGGAGTTTTTCTGAGGCGAAAGCTTTAGAAAAATTCCTCCCCTTAATTGAAGACATTAAAAATTAGTGTTTTCAAATGAGGAGGAAAATTATGAGTACAAATATATTTGCCTTAATAAAAACAATACTTGTAACTGGAGCAATTTGCGGATTGCTGTTCTATTTTGGCGAAAAATATCTGCGGAACCGCGCCATTGAAACCTGTATAACTTCTGGTTACGAAGATTACAAAAACGCGGATTCCGAAAGCTCTTCTAGAATACCAAGCTGGAGGACATATAATATATGTATGAAAGAAAAGGGCTACGAGACAACTGTAAACAGCAAGTGAATACTAATATGAAAACTTTAACGCTAATTATTCCTTTGTATGACGAGGAAAAAAGAATAGGGGAAACTATTAAAGCACTAAATAATTTTGTGCCTCCTAATAATTTAATTCTCTCAAAAATAATATTTGTTAATGACGGCAGTACGGACAAAACTGTTAGGATGCTTGAGGAGGCGGACATTAAATATCCTGCTGACATTTTATCTTATAAAACCAATAGGGGTAGAGGATTTGCTCTAAAAATGGGGGTTAAAAGAGCCGATTCAGATTACATTATGTATATAGATGGCGACTATTCTATACCTTTAGATAACTTAAAAGGCTTTAATAAGTATATGCAGAAAGGTGTTGATGTAATTATAGGTAGCAAAAAGCTTAAAAATACCAAGTGTTTGGTGAAGCGAAGCTTTGTGAGAGAATTTATAGGAACAGGGCACACCTTTATTTTCAACGCAGTTTTAGGAGTTGGCGTAAAAGACTATCAAGGAGGATTTAAGGTTTTTACGCGGGAAATCGCTTTAACGGTTTTTCCAAAATTGAGGCAGGAAAGATGGGGTATGGATGCCGAGCTCCTTTATGTTGCTAAAAATATGGGTTTTGAAATAAAGGAGCTTCCTATAATTTGGTCTCATGTAAGCAAATCTTCCAAGGTTAATTTGGCAAGAGATGTTCTGCGAGCCTTGCAAGATGTTTCTGCCATCAAAATAAGCGGTATTTTGGGCAAATACACTCCAGATTTTTACGAGGGGCAGTTAATTCCTAGAATAAGATTAATACCAGCAATTTAAAATTCTGCTAAAATTGTATTTATGGAGGAAATACTCGTAATCTCCACATATCCACCAAAAGGGTCGCTTTATGGCAATAAATTTAGCGCGGTGGCCTCGTACACAAAAAATACTCTAACGCACATGTCCAAATCGGTTATCTTTACAGTGTTTGCCGACGAGTCAGCCGGTTTTGAAACCTATGGGGAGAAAAATATCGCGGTGGAAAAGTGTTGGAAAAGAAATGATTTGAGAAGTTTTTTACATATTTTGAAAGCGATTAAAAAGCGCACTAATAGCAAAAAGCTTCTTTTTGCGTTTGAATTTGGAATGTTTGGCTCTAGAAAGTTATTGCTTGGTCTTATCCCTTTATTACTACTTCTTATTAAAGCAATGGGTAAAAAGATATATATTGTGTCGCATGGGGTGATTTTGAATTTTTCGGATGTCAGCAAGCAGGTAGGTATAGGTGAAGAAGGAAAGTTTTTGTTAAAAGTAATGGGGCTTATTTTGAAAACTTATTACTTTATTTTAGGATTGTTGTCCACAAAAATAATAGTTTTTGAGGAACACCTTAGACTGTCTTTAATATCTATCGGGGTGGATGGAAATAAAATACACATAATTCCGCACGGTGTTTGTGAGGAGCCTGTTCCACCTTCTAAAGGGGGTGCTAGAAAAAAACTTGGTTTTGATAAAAATGATTTTGTGATTTTATGTTTTGGGTTTTTAATTTGGTATAAGGGGTCGGATTTTATTGTTAAGGCTTTTAAGAATAAATTTAAGAACGGAGGTATAAAGCTTGTTATGGCGGGAGGGGGGAGCAATATCCATAAAAGCGAGCCCATTTATACCCGCTACATATCCTCTTTGTATAAAAATGCTGAGGATGCTCCCAACATTAAAATTACCGGTTTTCTTAATGAGAAAGATATAAAATACTACTTTTCGGCATGCGATTTGGTTGTGCTACCTTACAGGGCTTTTATATCCGCAAGCGGACCTTTAAGTTTTGCCTTAACATATAAAAAGCCTTTTGTTGTCTCCCGTAGTCTTTCGGGGTACGCCGAAACGGAGGACTTTAAAAAGGCTCTTAAAGTTAGTGATTTAAATATAATGGATATATCGTTCCCTTTGGAGGAAGAAGGGTTTTACGAAAAGATATCAGCGCTTAAGAGGGATAAAAAGCTTTTGGGAAAAGCTCTAAAATTATCGCGGGAATTATTTATTAGCAGAAACTGGCAGAAAATCGGGGAGCTCTATAACGAGGTACTTCTTTAAAGTTTTTCTGATTTTGCTAAAATAGTTTTAATGAGTTTTCCGCTTAAACTAAAGATAAAAGAGGTTTTGCCTCCGGCGCTCCTTTTGGGGATGTGTTTGGTTGTCTCTTTTGCGAATTATACCCCTCAAACTTTTTTAACCGGCTGGGACAACCTGCATCCAGAATTTAATATAAAATTGAATCTGTTTAGAGGTATTTTTTCTGTTTGGGAGGAATACCAAGGATTGGGGTTAATGGCGGGGAATGCCCACAGCGCCAACATTCTGCATACGCTTTTTGCGGGGTTTTTGTCCATCTTATCTGTGCCGGTAAATATGGCAAGGTACTTCTATCATTTTTCTATGTTTACGGTTGGAGTTTTGGGAGTGTATTTTTTGTTAAAAAAGATTAAATTCTCCAATATGTACTCTTTCGCAGGGGCGCTCTTTTATGGACTGAATTTGGGGGCAGTGCAGGTATTTTATGCGCCCTATATTTCATTTTCCCATTTTTATGGTTTTCTTCCATATCTTTTTTGTTTTATGCTTGGCTATGTCCATAATAATTCTAGAAAAAACCTTTTAATGTTTGGGCTAACAGCTTTTTTAGTGGCGCCGTCCTTTTACATCCCTACAATTTTTGTAGTTTTTATACTCTGTACTACGATTTTTGGTTTGATGTCTTTTCCTAAAAAAGTGTACCTTGCAAAAGTCTTGGCAATAATTTTTGCGGTTAACAGTTTCTGGGTTTTTCCTTTCGCATATTTTATTATTAGCAGTTTGCTTGTCAGGTACAACTCACTATCAAGTGTTATGAGCTCTGAACTGCTATTTTTGGAGAATAGGAAATATGGCTCTCTTGTTAATACCCTTATTTTAAAAGGATTTTGGTTTGGGAATGTGGATTTGCAGCTTGAGCAGGGAAAGTTTGATTATATGATGCGTCCATGGATTACCCATATTCAACAAACCCCAGTTTTAATTATTGGGTATATTTTGTCTGCTATGGTTTTTTTGGGATTTGCGGTTGCCATTGTTCGTCTTATATCTAAAAAGTACAAGGTAAACACTCCTTTGGCAGGGTTCGCGGGAATTTTTTTAATTTCATTATTTTTTCTTCTAAACGAAAACCCCCCGTTAGGGTTTTTATATCGCTTTATTAGACAGGCTAGTCCTTTGTTTGCGGAAGTTTTCAGATTTCCTTTTACTAAATGGGTAGTTCCGGCAACTTTGTCCTTTAGCGTATTTTTTGCTTTTGGAGTTGATTTTGTAATGTCCCATTTGCGTTTAAGAAAGGGTTTAACCCCAATTGTGGTGTCTGTTATATCCGTATTATTAGTTATTTGGATGTTTCCCGTGTTTAGGGGCAATCTGATTTACCCTAATTTGAAAGCTAACATACCTAGCGAATACTTTGAGCTTTTTGATTTCTTTAAGACCATTCCAAAAACTGAGAGGATAGCTAATTTTCCGCAATACACTTTTTGGGGTTGGAATTATTATAAGTGGGGGTATCGCGGAAGTGGATTTTTGTGGTATGGCATAGAACAACCCATTTTAGATAGAGCGTTTGATGTATGGAATGTTCAAAATGAAAATTACTACAAAGATGTAAGCTACGCGCTATACTCCAAAAACGAGCAAATTTTTTATGATGTCCTAAACAAGTATCAGATAAATTGGGTCTTATTGGACACAAATGTTATCCAGCCAGAAGGGGTTTTGGAATCTTTGTACATTTCTGAATTACAGGCTCTTTTGGAGAGCAACCCTAAAGTTGTATTGGCAAAGGAGTTTGGCGGTATAAAAGTATATAAAGTTATCTTAAATTATTTTCCGCAGAATTTCCTATATCTTCCTGGCATAATCTCTGATTATAATGTTATTCGCGGGGATGTGTCTGAAATTAATGCAGGCATTGTCCAAAACGGCGGGGAAGGGTATAGTGTAAATTTTTCCGCTCCGCTGAAGATTAGTAAAAAGGATATTCTCACAAAATATTTTGAAGCCGAGAATACGGTTCTTGCGGAAGTTTTTGCTAAACTAGAAAACGCCAGTCTTGATATAAAAATTGCATATAAAATTCCTTCATTACCCGACCAAGAGGTATCTTTAGGCAAAATAGCAAACATTAGCGCTATGGACAATCTGATTTTGGCCGTAAACTCCTCGCAATTTATTCATTTGGATAATATAGCTAACATTTATAAATCGTATGGCCGCGTTCTTATGCCTGCAAGGACGGACACTGTCCTTAACTTATATAATGGAAATGCGGATTATGTAAAAAAGTTTGACCCGAAGTATTTTATAGACATTGTTTACTCCTGCGCTGATTTTAAGGACAATTCCCAAGTTTTGGCCAGTTTAGAAGACGGGGCGATTAAATTGTCTGGGAAGTATTCCGCTCCTTGTTTTTTGCTCAAAGAGACTATGGTAAAAAGCGACGAGTACAATTTGGTCTCTGTTTCCTATGATTACAGGTCTTACGCGGAGGAACTTCCCGAGTATTGTTTTTTAACCAATTCTTCCGGGAAATGTCTGAACAATAAATTTGGCAACAGACCAAGAAGCAGTTTAAGCTGGAATTCTTATACCGATTTTGTGGAGTATTCAAAAAGCAGGTACACTGGCGAAGTGTTTTTGGCATTTGCGTTGGACGCGTACGATGCTGAAAAGACTATTTGGTATAAAGATATACAGTTAAATTTCTATCCGCTCGTTTTTTCGGAGACGATTAAACCTTTTGAATTTTTAGTTTCTAGTTATGGGGAAGAGGAGAATTTGGATATAAAAAGCATAAAGTTTGGCAGAGACTATTTTGTTTATAATATAAACGCTATGTCTAATTTGCACTCCCAATATGCAAGAAACTGCGACCGCTTTAATAAACTTTTTGTGGACAAGCAAATTACGGAAGGGGCGTTAATTTACTACTCAAAAAACGCTGTGAATTGCGAAGATTTTGAACTTTTGAATTTGCCGCAAGCCATTGGGTATGTTTTTGTGGCGAACGCCACTAATTTAAAAGGGCTTCCGCTTTCGTTTTGCATTTCAAACAGCCTATCTAAACGATGCGACATTGTACAAAAAGCCAAAAATGGGGAGAATTATCTAGTTCTTCCGGCGATGAGTTCCGATTTGCGGGATTTGGGATTCATCTTTCACTTGGATAGCGCTTCTATAGGAGATGCGGGAACAGTAAATAAATTGGATAACATTCTTGTCTATTATTACCCCTCGCTTTTTGTTAAAAGTTTCTTTGAGACAAGAGTAGGGGATAAATTAGAACCCGCCGCTTCTGTAATCAAGAATTCTGCGAGGTATAATCCTTCGCTTTATAAGATAGCGGTTAAACTTTCAAGCGGGAAAAGCACTCTTGTATTTGGGCAATCTTTTGATAAAGGGTGGGTTCTTCTTGATTGGGATAGGAAGGGGTTATTAAAAGGGCATAAAATTGTTAACGGCTGGGCAAACGGTTGGGATTTAATATGCGGGGAAGAGGGGAGTTGTGTTAAAACATTATATGTATTTTACTGGCCGCAGGTTTTGGAATTCGTGGGCTTTGCGGTTTTATTTGCGTATGTAGCGGCCGCTTTAATTAAAAGGGAATAAGTTGCCCACTGGGGCCTAACTAAGTTAACTAAGGAGTCTCCCTGCACAAGGAGACTCCTTTCTCGTCGCCTTTTTTCTCGCCCCGCCCCTCAAAATCAAACCGTCGTGGCTTATAATGTCCATTAAGCGGTCTGTGGATAAAGCTGCTATCCCTTACCAAACCCCTCACCCCATAGGCTTGACAAATAGCTTTTCTGTTGGTATAATAAGCCTTGTATGAAGTTGATTGCTTTGTGGAAATTCATTTTAATAATTTTATTCTTGTTTGTGGCTTTTAATAAGAAGTCTTTTGCTTCTGTTGTTTGCGCGCCTAATTATGGGGGTGGGGAGACCTGTATTGAAACAAAAATAGAAAAATTGTCTTTGGAAAAAGATGTTTCTTTCAAAGAGAGCGGAGAGTTCAAAAACAGGATAAAGGATGCAGGGGCGGGGGAGACCGTATATTTTAGAATTACCGTAAAGAACGAAGGCGACACTAATTTTGAAAAACTTACGGTGGAAGACGACCTTCCTAAGTACCTAAAAACTAAAGAGGATACCGAGTGGACAATACGAAACCTTGCGCCAGGCAAAGAGTGGAGCGAAACATTTAAAGCGGAGGTTGTGGACGGGGGCGACCTTCCGGATAACGATATTTGCGTAGTTAACGAGGCTAGGGTTAAAGAGTCTAACAAAATTGCCGATGAAGACACCGCGGTTGTTTGTATAGAGGCGTTTACAAAGGTGCTTGGGGTAAAAGAGCTGCCGGTTACGGGCGGCAGAAACATTATTACCGGAAAAGAAATCTCGTTTGCCGTAATGTCTCTGGGGTTATTCCTTTTGGGTATAGGCTTAAAGAAGTTTATTTAATTCTCAGCCCTAGTTATAGGCCTTGAGCGACGGGCAGGCGCTCAAGGTCTTTAACTGGGGTTAAGCAACTAGGTTGCTCAACTAGGTTGCTCAACTAGGTTGCTCAACTAGGTTGCCCAACTAGGTTGCTCAACTAGGTTGCCCAACCTAGGTTGACTTCAAATATGGGGAGGAAAGTGGGGGCAGTGCTTTTCTCCCCTTATTTGAATTATTAACTATTGACAGTATTGAATAGTTATATTAACTTTAAATAGTTAGAGCTTTTATTTGTTTGGGCTAAGAAAACTCAACTGTCTTTAGCGGTTGAGATGAATTAGCCAGTGTGTTAAAATAATATTGTCTGGTTTTGGGACGCAATCGGACGTTAAACAAAAACATGGTAAGGCGTTGTCACTAGACAAGTCTATGACCCATGAAGCCACCAGGTCTTTAGCTTAGTGGTAGTTCACCTGATTTTCTCCCATTATCTTTCTTATGGAATTTGAAGATACAAAAAACAACATCACCGTAAAAGGCGTTTTAGAAATACTTCCTGACTATGGCGTTTTAAGACAAAGCGCGGAGGTAGACTCAAAATCTGAGTTTGGTCTTCCTAAGGATGTATATATGAGCCAGTCGCAAATTAGAAGGTTTGATTTGCGTATGGGTGATGAAATAGAAGGTTTAGCGCGGCCTCCAAAAGAGACAGAGCGGTATTTAAGCCTTCTTAAGGTTGAAAAAGTATGCGGGCAGGACCCCGAAAAAGCAAGGAGCAGACCCCTTTTTGAAAAACTCACTCCGGTTTTTCCGAATTTCTGGCTGAGAATGGAAACCGCCTCCGATGTCGTTAGCACAAGGCTAATAGATTTGATTGCGCCTATTGGCAAAGGGCAGAGGGGTATGATTGTGGCGCCTCCAAAAGCTGGAAAAACTTGGCTTTTAAAAGAAATTGCCGACGGCGTAGCAAAGAATTATCCTGAAGTTGTTTTAATGGTGGCGTTGATAGGGGAGAGGCCTGAAGAGGTTACGGATATACGAAGAAGCGTAAGAGGGGAGGTCATAGCTTCAAACTTTGATGAGTCTGCCGAACAGCAGACTAGGGCGGCGGAGATGTGCTTGGAAAAGTCAAAAAGGCTTGCGGAGTCGGGCAAAGATGTTTTAATTTTGCTTGATTCCATAACAAGGCTTGCGCGGGCGTATAATTTAGTGGTGCCCCCTTCGGGGAGAACATTGTCCGGGGGGCTTGACCCGGTGTCTTTGTATCCGCCAAAGCATTTTTTCGGCGCGGCTAGAAATTTTGAAGAAGCGGGTTCTTTAACCATTATTGCTACCGCTTTGGTGGAAACGGGATCGCGTATGGATGATGTGATTTATGAGGAGTTTAAGGGCACGGGAAATATGGAGTTGCATTTAAGCCGCGAGCTTGCGGAGCGCAGAGTATATCCTTCTATTGATATTAAAAAGAGCGGTACGAGGCATGAGGAGCTTTTATTTTCCAAAAAAGAGCTTGAGCAGGTGGTTAAACTGCGCAGAATGGTGGACCTTTTAAGCGATAAAGATGTTACCTCCTTAATATTGGCAAGGCTTTCTAAAACCAAGTCCAATAAAGATTTTCTAGAAACTCTCCACGAAACGAAGTAATGTAAATTTCACCAATCTGCTATAATTATAAAATGGTAGATACAGCGGAAATAACCGTTTGTGGCGGAAACGGCGGAGACGGGCTAATAACTTTTGGACGGGCGAAATTTAAACCTAAAGGACCGCCAACTGGCGGCAGTGGGGGTTCTGGCGGAGATGTGTATTTAGTTGCTAACAGTAATGTAGCTACTTTGAAAGATTTTGTTAGCAGAAAAATATTTGAAGCGCCAAATGGAGGCGCGGGTGGCTCTAACGACAGAACAGGAAAATGCGCAGAAGATTTATTTATACAAGTTCCTGTCGGAACAACCGTACTAAACGATAAAGGACAAGTTATTGCGGATTTGGACAGCCCAAAAGAAACCTTTCTTGCGGCGAAAGGCGGCGCGGGAGGACGGGGGAATGCGCATGTCGCTAAATCCCAATCCGCCGGCTGGCGGACAAATTCCAGATTCCAACTTAACCTTCCCCCTACACTAATATCATATACAGGGAAAAAATTTAGCAAAGAAAAATATATCTACTACGCAGAAAGGGGGAAGTCAGGACAAAGGGCAACTTTCACGCTGGAATTGAAACTTATTGCGGATGTGGGGCTGATTGGCCTTCCAAATGCCGGAAAATCCTCCATACTAAATGCTCTAACCAAAACTACCAAAGCCACAGTTGGCAGTTACCCCTTTACAACTTTGGAGCCAAATTTAGGGGTAATGGAAAATGTAGTGATGGCGGATGTTCCGGGCATTATAGAAGGGGCGCATAAAGGGCGGGGACTCGGCTACAAATTCTTAAAACACATAGAGCGAACAAAACTGCTTGTACATATTATCTCTATAGAACAAATATCTCTGAACGTTAAATCCATAACCAAAACCCAAGCTTACAAAACCATCCGCGAAGAGCTGTATAACTGGAATATAGCGCTTATTGAGAAACCGGAAATTATTGCAATTAACAAAATAGATTTGGAAAAAAGCATGAAGCATACGAGAAAGTCTTCAGAAATGTTATTTTTGTCTCCGCCGAAACAGGCGAGGGGCTTGCGGAGCTTAAAGAAAAAATCGTGGGAGAGACGGCAAAGCAAAAAGAAAAAGAGCAATTTGAAAAGAAGGAAAAACCTTCCCCCGTTCCAACCTTTACTTTTGACACCCTGCCAAACAGAAAAATGGTTTTCAACAATGCAAAGGATGCTCCCTAAGAAAGGAGCCCCCTTAAAAGGGACACTCCCTCTTCTATAGGACGGATAGGGGATCTAGGAAACGACCGTTAAATTGTACGGTAAAATGGACATGCGGTCCCGTGCTTCTACCTGTTGACCCCATCTGGCCTAAAATATCCCCCCTATCCACTTCTTCCCCCACTGACACTTCTATAACAGACATATGGGCATAAGTTGTTACATAACCGTTGCCATGGTCAATCTGCACCGCAAAGCCGTAACCATTTGCCCACCAGCCTGCCCTAATAACCGTACCCGCATCTGCCGCGTATATTGGACTCGGATATTTTGCTATATCTATAGCAGGATGATACCAGCTAAAATACTGCGTTATAACCCTATATCTCGCAGGCCATATAAATTGCCCCGTACCTTTCACTCCAACTTGGGCATACGGCACATAACCATAGGAATCGGGTCCATAAGTGGGCGCTGGCGCAGGGGGCGGTATTTTAGCTCCCGGAATTATAATCTTTTGACTCACACTTAAATTGAAAGGAGGGCCATCTAAATAGTTAAAATCCACAATGGCCTGTGTTGAAACGGCATATTTTTCAGCCAGAGAACTTATACTGTCGCCCGATTTAACCGTGTGGATAACTCCCGATACCGGTGGAATTAACAGCCTTTGCCCTATTTTTAAATAATCGAGAGAAACGAGCTCGTTAGCATAACGGATAGATTCCACTGTAACCCCGAATTTTTGACCTATACTGCTTAAATTCTCTCCGCTTTGCGCGAAATACTCAATATAATCCTCCCGCATCCTATCCGGGGGAGTTTCCGTTCTGGCAAGAACTGGCTCTGGAATTATGTCATTTGAACCGGATATAAACTCTGCTTCCACATTCTCTGCAGAAACAAATTTACTTTGAAAAACACCTCCCGTTAAAAACACTGATAGGGCAAGCGCAATTACCAGCAAGTTAGCAATAGGTCTGCCAAGCTTTCCACGGGACCAGATTAATCCCCCTACAAAAAAATTCTTAATATTAGAAACCAAAAATACACTCTCTTTAAGTAAAGAAGCCGCAAATTTCAAAATGTATAAGGTTCTGTATATAAAATACCGCAACAGCGCTGCGAAAAAATCCGCTATAAAAACAATATACCCCCTAACTTTTTTTCCAAAGGCGGATTTTATTCTAAGCTGGGAAAAGGCTAGCTGGGAATTTGAATTTTTGCAAAATTTCGGTTTTAACATAGGGTATAAGTCTAGTTAAACACCTATAATTATAACAGATTAAAAGTTTTATCCGAAGCTATTGTTGCGCGGGTTGTGTTACGGGCTCTGTTTGTATCGGCGCATTTTCCGCAGGAGTTTCGTTTACAACAGGCTGTTGTGGCGGGGTTGGCTCCTTTTTAATTTGTTCCTGTTGGGCTTCCTGTGCGGCTTGCTGTTTTGCCAATTCCTCGCGGGCTTTTTCGGCTTGCTCCTGAAGTATTTTTAAGTTTTCGCTGGCGATTTTGAAATCTTCAGAATCTCGCGGCAAAAGCCTCAAAACTATTTCCATATTTGTAGCCGAAGCTTCCCAGTTCTTTAACTGCGCTTGAGATAAAGATAGGTTGTAGTATGCGTTGGCAAAGTCGGATTTTAGCTGAATGGCCTCTGCAAAAGATACAGCGGCTCTCTGAAAATCTCCGGCAGAGTAGTAAATAGAACCCACACCTACAACATTGCCCGTACCCACCCTTAAAATCGGGTTTAGGGGGTCAAGCTGAATAGCTCTTTGCGCCGCGTCCATAGAAGCCTGCGCCGCAGTTTTGTCTAAAGCGGTGAGTTGGTTAAACACCCAAGCGCGGTGCTCCCAGTTTGCGGCGGAAAGGGGATTTATTTTTTCGGTAGTCAACCTTACCTCTCTCACGGCTTGATTTACGAGTTGCTGCATATCCGATTTATCCTGCTCGGTTATCTTGTCACCCTTTTGGGCAATAAGCGCAATCAAAGCTATATCAATATTGGCGGCATCTCGGCGGTAAGTGTCGTAAAAAGGATTATTTAGAATAGCTTTATTATAAATGTTGTAGGCGTCCCCTATATTTCCTTGGGAGGCTGAAACAAGAGCGCTTTTTCTATAAATTTCCGCCGCGTACCCTTTAACGGATATAAATAGAGTAGGGATGGTTATAAGAAGGGCAATTCCCATAAACACATATGTTAAAATTTCTTTTTTCGCGGCGCCTAAATGAAGGCTTAACCTTTCGCTTATAGCGGATACGCTAAATACTACCTCCTCTACGGATGCTTCTCTAACATCTTTTTGGTAACTTACCAAAAGAGCGAGGATTATTACAGTTATAAAAGCTAAAGTTGTATTAGCGCTGTAGAAAACCATTCCCGCCAGCAGGCCAAACGAGGCGGCTGACAGGCCAATTGTCATAAAATCATTTTTTGCCTTTACAGACTGCAGAGAAAATTTAATAACAGCTAAGACCAGTATAATTAAAGCGCCGAGCCCAAGCAAACCCTGCTCGGAGAAAATCCTAAAAAACTCCCCGCTGGGTTTGCCAAATCTTAAATTCCAAAAAGGGGAGCTGTTAAATGATAGGGGTTTGTAGATAGTAAAATCTGTAGTGTAAGTCGCAACTCCCGATCCGAAGAAAGGGTAGTCCCTTAAGGCGCTGGTGGCTATTTGCCATGAGGTTTTGTAATCCAAAGTTATTTCTGTGGTTCTTGTGTAATTTATTCCTAGGCCGGAAGTAAGGCTGGGGATGTAGGTTATCGCGGCGAAAAGCCCTAATGTTGCCGCAAGGGATAATCCTGCGGTCTTGGCAAGGGTAGATTTGCTAATTTTGTCGCTGTGGTTGAAATATATATTAAGCGCTACAAAGGAAGACGCTACTCCCGCGGCAACCCAAGTGGGTATGTTGTTTGCTGCTAATATGAAAAACCCTGTAATTAGCGCTGTTAATGTGTAAAGCGCCACTTCCAAAGTATTTTTTTCCTCTGCCGATTTTGTGATAAGGCTTAAAGATATGCCAAAAGCAATTCCGGATATTATTCCTAGTGTGAAAGGGGAGCCTAAGGTATTAAATCCACCTCCCTGCGCCCATTCAAAAGGCAGCAATTTTTCTGTTAGGTTGAAGTAGGACAAAAGCCCTATAAGCGCCGCTAAAGAGGCCGCTATAACAAAACTTTTAACAGTATTTTTTATAACTTTTTCAGATTTTATATTAGAAGTTAGAGCATAGTATAGAGAAAACAAAAGAACGGCTATGAAAATGTTGGGGAAAAAAGTTCCATATTGTCCAAATAAAGAGGAAAACTTGCTGATAGAGAATATTGTGGATAGGATTGAAGAAATAATAAGAAGCCCAAAACCTATGTCTAATGGAGATTTTACTAGAATCAGCTTTTGAGTGTTAACTGCCTTAACTGCCCATATAAGTAGCGCTAGGGAACTCGCCGCTAACGCGAAAATCATTTTATTAAATTCAAAGAAGTTGCTGGTTACCGGCAGGAAGAATAAAATTGCAAAAACAGGAATGGCGTAAGTTAAGGACTCTTGTGTGGCGTCTATTAGGTTGAGCAGGTTATTTTTTTCCATAGATTTAGTTAAACTTTACCGCCCTTAAAATTCTTTGTCAAGTGGTATTTTTGCAAAACTTTTCTTTTGGAGCGTCTTCCTTTGCAAAATGTGTTAGCAACAATGTTTGGCAATATATCAGTTCAAAAGTCAAAAGTTAAAAATCAAAAGTGAAGGTTAGATGTCAAAAGTAGAGATGCAAATCCTTTACTTTTGACAGTTCTGTATTATATTAAGTATATGCAGAAAGATGCGGTGTCCTACAACCCTCGTATAATTGAACCCAAATGGCAGAGAATCTGGGCTAAGGAAGACACTTCTAAGGCTAATGATTTCTCTAAAAAACCTAAAAAATACATCTTAACAGAGTTTCCGTACCCCTCTGGCGCGGGACTTCATGTAGGTCATTCTTGGGGCTATACGGCGGGGGATGTTTTGGCGCGTTTTTACAGAATGAGAGGAGAAAATGTTTTGTTTCCAATAGGATGGGATTCCTTTGGATTGCCCGCGGAGAATTACGCTGTGAAAACAGGACGGTCTCCGCAGAAAACAGTTTCGGAAAATATAAAGAGTTTTAGAGGGCAAATGGATGCGTTAGGTTTGTCCTTTGATTGGGGCAGAGAAATAAACACTGCGGACAGCGCCTATTATAAGTGGACTCAATGGATATTTTTGCAGATGTTCAAGAAGGGGTTAGCTTATAAAGCAAGAATGCCAATAAACTGGTGCCCTTCCTGCAAAACAGGGTTGGCAAACGAAGAGGTAACACCTAATGGAACTCATGAACGTTGTGGAAATAAAGTTGAGCAAAGAGATATGGAGCAGTGGTTATTAAAAATCACCAACTATGCGCAATGTCTGGCGGACGATTTGGATAAGCTGGACTGGCCAAAACACATAAAGGATATGCAGAAAAACTGGATAGGGAAGAGTGAGGGGGCAATGATAAAATTCAAAATTCAAAATTCAAAAAACATAGAGGTGTTTACTACGAGACCCGACACTATTTTTGGAGCGGCCGCGGTTGTTCTTTCTCCTAAACACCCCCAAATAGGGAAGCTAACTGCCAAAGACTGCGCAGATGAGGTTGCGGAGTATATCAAACAATCTCTTGCCAAAGCCGAAAGAGGGGGGATTTTGAATGAAAAAGACAAAACGGGAGTTTTTCTTGGGTCCTACGCAATCAACCCTGTTAATGGAGAAAAAATTCCTGTTTGGACGGCAGATTATGTTTCTGTTGATTACGGTACTGGGGCGATAATGGCAGTTCCTGCTCACGATGCGAGAGATTTCGCTTTTGCCAAGAAGTACAATTTACTGACAAAGCAGGTCGTAGTTCCTGTTTTTGAAAATTCCAATATAAAAGACGCGGTCTTTGAAGGGTATGGGGTTTTAGTTAATTCTGGAGAGTTTAGCGGGATGTCGTCCAAAGAGGCTATCTTTGCAATATGCAAGTGGTTGGAGAAAAGAGGTTGCGGGAAATATGCGGTAAATTTTAAGATTCACGACTGGGTTTTTTCAAGGCAGAGGTATTGGGGGGAGCCTATTCCTATGGTTTATTGCGAAAATTGCGCTAAAAGCAAAGGGGATGGGTGGGTTCCTTTGGATGAAAAGTCTCTGCCTTTGGAACTTCCCGTTGTTAAGGATTATAAGCCCGCTGGCGATGGGTCGTCTCCGCTTGCTAAAGCGGGGGAATGGGTAAATACAACTTGTCCCCGGTGCGGTTCTTCCGCAAAAAGGGAAACGGATACCATGCCGAATTGGGCGGGCAGCAATTGGTATTTTTTAAGATATTTGGATCCGGATAACAGGGATTTTTTGGTGTCTAAAAATTTAGAAAAATATTATATGCCTGTTGATTTGTATTTAGGAGGGCCGGAACACACCACTTTGCATTTGCTGTATTCTCGTTTTATCCACAAATTTTTATACGATATTGGTGTGGTTAGTTCCGAGGAGCCTTACGCGCTTCGCATAAATAGGGGAATGATTTTAGGGGAGGATGGCAGGAAGATGAGCAAAAGTTTTGGCAATGTAGTCAACCCCAACGAATTGGTTGAAAAATTTGGGGCGGACACCGTTAGAATGTATGAGCTATTCTTGGGACCCATTGAAGGAACATACGCTTGGAACACGGCGTCCCTTATTGGCGTTAAAAGGTTTTTAGACAGGGTGTGGGCTTTGGGCATTTCCGCTGGCAGACCCCCCTTAAAAAATTCTGCTCTCCTGCAGAAGACTATTAACAAGGTAACGAGGGATATAAAAGAGCTTAAGTTTCACACGGCAATATCTTCCTTGATGGAATATATAAACGAGGCTGGGCGGGGCGGTTTTTCAGTATTTGTCAGACTACTTGCCCCTTTCGCCCCATTTGTTACAGAGGAGCTCTGGCATATTATGGGTGGTAAAGGCTCCGTTCACACACAGCCTTGGCCAAAATACAACCCAGTGCTTATTAAAAGTGACAAAGTAACAATTTCTGTGCAGATAAATGGCAAGTTCAAGGGGGTTGTTGAGGTATCCCCCGCGGATGCGGGGGATAGGGGAGTGGTGGAAAAAAGAGCGAGGGAAGTAGAGAAAGTAAATAACATATTGCGCGGTAGAGAGATAAAGAAAGTTATATTTGTTACCGGTAAAACCATCAATTTTGTAGTTTAGTTTTTAGCCGTTTTGTTTTCTAAAAATTATCTGTTTTTTATATTAGGTGTTTTAGCTGGGGTTTTAGGCCTTTTGATATTTTATTCTCCCAAAAAATGCGAGCCGGTTATTTTTACCAAAGCGGAGGATTGCGGTGGGGTTGTTAGTGGGGTTTCCTCAGAAATAGTGATAGATGTTTCTGGGGCGGTTAAAAACCCCGGGGTTTATAAACTTCCTCAAGGCGCGCGCGTTTCAGATGCCTTAAAATCTGCGGGAGATGTTTTGCCCGATGATGTGAACAAGGAGTTCCTGTCTAAGAATGTAAATTTGGCGCAAGTCTTGCAGGATGGCGCCAAACTTTACATACCCTTTGCGGGTGATTTGTCTCAACTACCCCACTTCGGAAGTGGGGTAGTTGTGTCAAAGGGCGTCAATATAAACACCGCTTCCGAGGGCGAGCTTGCTGATAAACTGATGGGTATCGGTTCCGCTTATGCCAAGAATATTGTAGGTGGACGTCCTTATAGCAAAATAGAGGAGCTTTATGAAAAAAACATTATTCCCAAAAGCACTTTTGAGAAGATTAAGGGGGAGATTACAATACAGTGAACTACTATCGGGCTAAAGACCCGATAGCTTCCTGTTTCACAGCTTCATCTATTGATGACGGCTCCACAGGCTTTAGACTGGCATTCCAACAGCCTTTTAAATTTAACTCTCTTTGAACTTGTGCGAGAATATTTTGACTTGCGCAAACATCTCTGTCTAGCTTTATTTTACATTGCGGGCAATTCCATTCTCTATCTTTTAATGTTAAATT
>Ga0100388_10002189_pt1 | contig 16980 bp, 16 predicted proteins | sample CryGeymeta201512_FD_81536 | JGI IMG/M metagenome (GOLD analysis project Ga0100388, IMG submission 81536) | Groundwater microbial communities from Crystal Geyser aquifers in Utah, USA - Crystal Geyser metaG 2015-12 | ecosystem: Environmental > Aquatic > Deep subsurface > Groundwater | place... | reverse complement strand
GTAGCCACGGATGAATCTTCAAGTTGTCTGACATACGGATTGAGCTCGATTTCTCGCAGTTGCGTCGCGATGCCCATGGTGAGCATAGCGCCAAAAAGGGCGATTCCGACGGTGGACCCAAGCCCGCGAAATAACTGGACCGAACTGGTCGCGATGCCTAGGTGCTTCTGTTCGACCTCGTTCTGGACGGCGATGTTCATGACCGGCATAACGAAGCCTAGCCCAAGGCCAAGTAAAGTGATGACGGCCGCTTCATACAGGTAGCTCGATTCCGGTGTCAGCGTCGCGAGTAGCGCCACCATGGCAGTTGCCAGCACGATGCCAAATTGCATGAATGCTTTATAGCGACCAGTGCGGGCAATGATCTGTCCCGAGCCGATACTGGCGACCATGATGCCGGCGACCATCGGTAATAGCATCAGACCGGATTCTGTCGGCGTCGCACCAAACACCTGCTGGTTGAACTGGGTCAGGTACAAGATAGAGCCTATGAAGCCAGTCCCGAACATAGTCGCTACGCCCATCAGAAGCACGAAAGTACGGTTAGAGAAGAGGCTGAGCGGTAATATCGGTTCTGGCGTTCGACGCTGCACAGTCACGAAAGCGATGGTCGCCCCCACCACTATCAGTCCCATCAACATTCTCAACCCTACCAGGCTTAGACCGGTCGCCTGCATGACATCAGCAAAGATGGCTTCGGTGTTATCGACCGCCAGCACCAACGTTGCAAGGGCGATCGTCAACAACGCAGCACCCAGATAATCGACGCGTGGCTTTTTAGCATGCCGAAGCGGCGGACAGAAGACTGCGATGACAGCAAAGGCGACGAGTGCAATCGGGACGTTGATGGTAAATGTCCAGCGCCAGTCGGTAGTGAGGCCGAATAGTTGCTGGCCATCCGCCAGCCATCCGCCAAGCAGCGGACCGATGATAGATGATAGGCCGAACACGGCACCGAAGATTCCCTGCCAGCGACCGCGCTCGCGCGCCGCGAACAAGTCGCCGATGATGGTGAAGGCGTTGGCCGTGATGATACCACCACCGATTCCCTGAAACGCCCGCCATACAACCAGTTGATTGATGTCTGCCGCCAGTCCACTCATGAGCGATCCGGCACCGAAGACAGCCACGCCGATCAACAACATGACACGGCGGCCGAACAGGTCGGAAAGCTTGCCGGCGATTGGCACGGTGACCGTGGTCGTCAGAAGATAGGCAGTCACGATCCAGCTAAGCGAATCAAAGGCGTTGAAATCCTCGACAATCCTGCCGAGCGCTGTCGCCACGATTGTCTGGTCGAGCGCCACGAGGAACAGACTCGCCATGACCGAGAGCATGATAATCAACTTGTGACGTAGTGACAAATGGTGGTGCATAGGGTGGTGTGTCGGCTGCCTACTCTGCCGCACCGACGGTCACGACACTATATAATTTCCTGTTGTTCATTCAGTTCCCTTTGAGATTAAACGCGTGGCGTATTCTCTTTTAGCTTACCGAAGGTATGAAAAATATGTCAAATATACCGCTCTTTTGAACCGCACCTAAAGACCCCCGCAGCTACGTCACGCGCGTGCCGATGTAGCATTTACAGCTTGCCGTTACAAAAACTACTACACATTTTGGCCCCTGTTTTTCTATATCTAGCGTACAAACGTGTTGACTGACACTATGCATTAGGTAAGATGGTCTTTGTGTCTTTCGAAACGCCCTAATGGCAGAGACACGCAAATCGCACCATTCAACACAAACAATTTCGTATGTAACGTAACGGTGCGATTCAATTGAAGGAGAAGCAATGCAATCAAAATTCGGTCTCATGGCGCTCGGCGTCATGGCTACCCTTGTGCTGTTCGGTGGTAACACTGCAGAAGCAAAAAGCGAGCAAACAGATAAGAAAGAGGCGAAGAAAGTGGTCGTTACCGTTAAGGCGGGTGACACACTGAGCGCCATCGCAACCAAACATAAGACATCATACGTCCGGCTGTTCAACGCCAACGGTGCCATCAGCCACCCGGACAAGATCGATGTTGGGGACAAAGTCCGTATTCCTAGCAAGAACGAAAAACTGAAGGATAGGCTGTCAACGTTACCGGTGGCTACCCAGACTGCCGTCCTGTCGACAGCCGCGCAACAACAGCCCGTAGCCCAGGCCACCGCGCAGCCACAGCAGGCACAAGCTCACGTCTCCCGTGGTTCAAGCGCAGGCAACACCTACGGCTATGGTTGGTGCACCTGGTGGGCCAAAGAAATGCGCCCAGACCTACCCAACAACTTAGGCAACGGTGGAGAATGGACCGGTAACGCAGCCGCGCAAGGAATTCCAACTGGTAACGTTGCCCGCGCCGGTGCCGTCGCCGAAATTCCCGGCCACGTCGCCTATGTAAAATCCGTCAGCAGCGACGGACGTTCGATGACCATCAGTGAGATGGGCTGGAACTACCAACAAGGTCAGTATAATGAGCGGACCGTCTCAACCAGCGGTTGGAGCTTCATTTACTAAAACCCTCTTATATTTTGGCACCTTCCGAACATCCCGGTCCCCCACCGGGATGTTCGTCTTATATATATGTATTAGCGCTTGCGGAGGAAATAGAGGCTCAGACTGGCGGCGAAAATTAAACTTATGCCAATGATGAACCAGAATGCCAATGGAGAATTCTCATCTCCTGGCAAATCAACATTCATACCGAATAGCCCAGCGAGCATGGTCGGGATGGTCAGTGCCAACGTGATGACGGTCAACAGACGGATGGTCTCGTTCAGGCGAGTGTCCATGACGGCTCGATACGAGTCACGTAAGTTGGTGATAGTACGCAACAAGCTTTTACAACGAGTGATGAGCTGCTCGAGATCAATTGACAAGTCTTCAGCCAGATCACGGTTGTCTTCACTCAATTTCAATAGCCGCCCACCAAGTAGTTTATTGACGGCGGTGTTAGTCGGTATCAGTGCATCAAGGTAATCATTCAACTTCCGTTCATACTCGGCCAGAGTAGCAATGTCGCGCGCCCTTAACTGCTCGACGTTGCTGGTAGCAGCCCTCATCTGCCGGTTGATGGCGGCCACCCGGCGCTGGTATTGATTCTGAATGGCCTCCATCATCGACATGAACAACCGCGTCTGAGACGTAGTGGGCGCGATTGACGCATCGATGAACGGCTGCCACAGACGACCGAGCGGGTCGCGACTGAGCGTTACGAGGTAGTTGCGACCAAGACAAAACAGAATTGGCGTCGTGAAGTCATTGAAATCATCATCGGTGTCTGGCAGACGAGTGATGAAATAGGTCCACCCGTCCTCCACTTCGACGCGCGGTACTTCGTGAGGATCGAGTGCATCTGTTAAGATGTCGCTGTCGAGCCCAAAGCCGTACAGGGTCTGCAGCTCTTCGTCGTTCGGCCGTTCTGAACGAATCCAGGAGCCGTCACTCGGTGCATCCTGTTGTGTGATGACGGAATTCTTATCGGTGGCACGAAGATACTGCAACATGCCTTAATGATAGCAGGGTTTTAGATAAAGAGCGTCGGTAACGCTAGGGTGTACGCATGAAGAAGACGACGAGCAGCAGGATAAGAATGGCCGCGATGGTAACGAACAGTTCAAGTAGTGTGAAGCCGGCTTGAGCCGATGAGCGTTTCATAAGAATGAGTTAGTCTCCTCTGGTCACATGATAGCATGTAGCTGGCTTAGCATGAGCTTTTTTGCTATACTGCCCCCTAAGGAACAACAGAGACGAACATGGGAATAAACTTGGTGCGTAGGCTCATCGGCGTGACGGTAACAATCGGCGCGTTATTCGCACTTGCCACCCCCCTGGCCGTTCATGCCGCCTACACCGCACTATCTGAAAGTTACCATTCCAAAGACAAGCTTCCAATCGGCTCGCTCGTGAGCCTGCAAGACAATGCCACCGACACCGTCATCGCTGCTGACAGTGAATCGGTTGATAACCTACTAGGCGTCGTTATCAGTTCCGGTAGTTCATTGCTCAATTTATCAACTGGTCAGGGAGACCAGGTGCAGGTTGCAACCGACGGTACACTGCCCGTGTTGGTCAGTGACATCAACGGACCAATCGCACGCGGTGATCACATCACTGCCTCCCCAGTCAAAGGCATCGGCATGCTTGCAACCTCAAATATCCGCGTCGTCGGTATCGCCCAAGGTTCCATGACCAGCAGTAAGAAGCAGGAATATAAAACTGCCGACGGCGAGACGCGCACCATGGTGATCGGCGAAGTACCGGTCTTGGTGAACGTCGCATATTATTTCAAGGAACCAGATAAGACAATCGTGCCAGCCGCCGTTCAGAACGTCGCTAACAGCCTGGCCGGCAAAGAGGTCGGCACCGTACCGATTCTCATCAGCGGCGCCATCTTCCTCATCATGCTCATCATCGTGGCCAGCCTTATTTATTCCATGATCCGCTCCAGTATCATTTCTGTCGGGCGCAACCCATTGAGCCAATCAGCCATTTACCGTGATTTGGTACAGTTATCTGGCCTGGTCATCGCTATTCTTGGCGTCGGATTGATAACAATTTACCTGGTACTAACCAAACTGTAGAAAGCGAGGGTGGGCATGAACGTAATACAGATTTTTCTTCTCATCAACGCATTCTTAATCGGCGTTGGAGTAACGCTCGCGTTACAGTACTGGCGTGCCCATCGCCATGGCCAGGCCAAGCCAAGCAGAGCGGCTCAGAATGTTCCATTACCTGCCGCCGTACGTGAAAAACTCGTAAAACAAGCGGAGGAGAATTTTCAAGGTATCGTTAACCGTTCCGCCCTCCAGCTCCAACGCGACCTAGGGACGACTGGCAATCAGTTGAGTAAATTGCTGGAGAAGTTCGGTTCCGAAGTGCTTGATGATGAAATGAAGTTGTTCCGCGCCAACGTCGCCGATATCCGGGCTTCGACCCAGGTCGCGTTGTCAGGCGCCCAGGATGAGATTACCAAGCAGCAGACCGCCATACTCGCCTCCCTTGCCAGCCGACAGGTAGACCTGGAGGCAAAGCTTAGCACCCGACAGGCCGAACTGGAAGATCAACTTGAAACCAACCTGGCCGAGGAAAAAGAACGTTTGAGCGCACAGCTGCACGGCACACTTAACGACGCCGTGCTGGCATTTCTGCTGGAAACGCTTGGGCATGAAGTAGACCTGGGTGCCCAGGCAGATTATCTATTGGCGACGCTTGATGCCAACAAGGAGCGTCTCGTGAAGGGAGTTGGTAGTGAAGCTTAAACTACCCGCCGCCGTTGCATCAAGCCAGGACTTAACTGCGCTCATCAGCGAGGTACACGTTTACGCCAAATGGGTCGCTCGTGAATCGATCAGGCAGCGTGTCAGCGGCAAAGGTACCGGCGCCAAAGTCGAGCTCTCCCCTGAAGCCGGTGAGCTTATCCGAACATGGGGCGGCGGGAAACCACCGACTCAAGCCTCGATTGACAGCCTTCTCAAACAGCTTGAAACGCACCGCAAGACCGCGCCGAGCATTACTATCACCCTGCCGGCCGTTCCGTCGGGAGAGCTGAAAGCCACACTGGTTAATTGGATGCGGCAGAATCTATCTTCCGATATTCTTGTCAACTTCCGTCTGAACCGTAATATTCTCGGGGGCATGGTCGTGGCCTACGGCAGTCATATCTTCGATTGGTCGTTCCGCCGCAAACTGCTTGATTCACCGATACAATTTCATGAGGTGCTGACACGTGTTCGATAACGCTAAATTTCAGAAGTTGGTTGAAGCCGACAATCTGACCGGTGAGGTGGTGGCAGTTAACCGCTTCATCGTCGAGGTCAAGGGCCTGGAAGGCGTCCGGATTGGTGCCCAGATATTGTTCGAGGATGGTCAGCGTGGAATGGTCCGTGAAGCTTACGGCGATCGGGTACTGCTTTATAATATTGATACCGAAAGCCTGGCAATTGGCAGTCTGGCCGTCGTTGAATATGATCAGCTATCGGTACCGGTCGGCAAAGGGCTGATCGGACGCGTTATCAATCCGATGGGTATGCCGCTCGATGGCAAAGGTGCGCTGAAGACTACGAAGAAATCCGGTATTTTCACCCCGGCACCAGGCATCATGGATCGGAAGATGCTCGATGAGCAACTTGCCAGTGGCGTGACTGCGGTCGACAGTTTCTTCCCAATCGTGCTTGGTCAGCGTATCGCCATCCTGGGTGACTCCAAATCTGGTAAGAGCACGTTCCTAAGCCAGCTAAGCGCTAATCAGGATGGCAACGACCGCATCGTCGTCTACGTATTGGTCGGGAAACGTAAAGTCGACGTCGAGCGGCTGCTACGCGGCCTGAACGAGTCGGGTGCAATGGAGCATACTATCGTGGTCCAAGCCGACATATTCGACTCACTCACCCAGAGCTACCTGGCTCCGTACGCCGCCTGCGCCATGGCAGAGGAGTTATGGTACAACGAGAACCGGGACGTCATCATCATCTATGATGACCTATCGAGCCACGCCGAAGCCTACCGACAGCTGTCATTGTTGCAGGAGGTCGACCCAGGCCGTGACAGCTACCCTGGCGATATCTTCTATACCCACTCCAGTCTCCTCGAACGAGCCGGTAAGCTTCTCACCACTGGCAAGACACTTACGAGTTTGCCAGTCGTCTTAACACCGAATGACGATATAACCGCCTATCTTTCTACCAACGTCATGTCGATTACCGATGGGCAGATCATCTTTGACCTTGGGTACTTCCGCAAAGGTATCCGGCCAGCCGTCAACGCCGGTCTGTCCGTCTCCCGCGTTGGTGGCCAGGCTCAAACCAGACGCCAGAAACAGTTGTCGACCGCGCTCTTCAAAGCCCTCGCCAAGTACAAGCAGGCGGAGGAATTCTCCCATTTCTCTTCACAACTTTCCAATGAGACGAAACTCGACCTGACACGCGGCGTGCACCTATACAAGGCCCTTCAGCAACCACCCGAGGAACTGTTCAGCTTAACCGAGCAACAACTGATGCTCGAAACCATCATGCTTAGCTCCGATGACCGATCAATCGATATCGCTGGCCTCAGAAAGGCTGTCAAAGATGTTGCCAAGCATATCAAGAAAGAGGAGGACTTCGACAAACACGAAGCCGACCTATTGAAGAAGTTCAGCGCCAAGTCACTCGACAAGAAGCCGGTTGAGCAAGCGCCTGATGAAACGACCGCCACGGTCGCGAATGAGGAGAAGTCATAATGCGCCGCGCAAACGTGATTGAAAAAGACGCTGCCAGCATCGGTACGCTGAAAGACCTCACGGGAGTGTTTGAATCGCTCGCAAGTACCCAGGTAGCCAAAGTAAAGAACAAGGTACTGATGAGCCAACAGTTCTTTGACCTGCTGTGGCAGCGCTACACCTCGCTTCGTGTCGATCCGAAGAAACGCATCACAAACCGGGACGGCGTGGGCGATAACGGCCGCAATGTGCTAATTCTGATATCAGCCGAAGCTGGTCTATCGGGCGACCTGGATATGCGCATGATCGAAAGCATGCAGGCCGACTACGATCCGAAGACGACCGATATTGTAGTGCTCGGTAGTCACGGTGCCAGCCAACTCTCACAGCGTGGCATTCCCTACGTACACTTTTTCCAAGTACCGGAGACTGATCATTACATTGATGTCAGCCCGGTCATCGACATCGTCCGACCATATGAGAAAATCACCGTCTATTACGAAGAATATCTGTCGCTCGGCCAACAGGAGGTTCGTTCGATTAACCTGGTATCCCACATCCAGTCGATGAGCGAGAACGCCGATGAGGACATCATGACCGACGCGGACACCATCTTCGAGCCGAGCCTTGATGAAATTGCCGATGAGATGGAGGCGAGCATGATGAGCCTGGCGCTATCCCAGACTATCCTGCAATCAGGTCTGGCCCAAGCGGCGAGCCGCTTCAATGCCATGACAGTCGCTGAGGATCGCGCCAGCGAACTACTTGGCGAATACAACCTGGAGTATCACCGCGCCAAACGTGCTGAAAGCGACCGCCGACTTCGCGAGGTGCTGGTAGGAATCAAGAAAAAGCGGCGCGAACGAACGGAGGCCGAACGATGACCACCCATCAGCACAAGCTAGAGAGCCCGGTTGCTGGCGTCATCGCGTCACTACGCGGCCTGACGGTAGAAGTTGAACTGACCGGCGAACGACCAGAGGCAAAGGAACTGCTGGCCGTCGAAGATCACCCAGAGGTTTTTTTGGAGGTGAATTTCTTCAGAGGCGACAAGGCCGTCTGCCTGAATCTGAATAATGATTCCGTTGTGCGGTGCGGCCAGAAAGTCTCCCGCACCCATCAAAAAGTGTCGGTTCCGGTGGGTGGCGCCACCATGGGCCGCGTCTTTAACGCGTTAGGCGAGCCGCTCGACAAAGGTCAGACCATCACCGAAAATCTGCGGCCTATCACCGTGCCAAGCGGCACCAAGAGTTATCGTGACTCCTCGAAACTTGAACTGCTTGAAACCGGACTGAAAGTCATTGATTTCCTCACCCCGTTCGTCAAAGGCCGCAAGATCGGTGTCATCGGAGGTGCCGGTGTCGGTAAGACCGTGCTTACCATGGAGATGATTCACAACGTCACCCAGGGCAAACAATCCAAGAGCCTGTCGATTTACTGCGGTGTCGGTGAGCGTATCCGTGAGGGTAACGAGCTCTACGAAACCCTTAAGGAGACCGACGTGCTCAAGAACACGGTCATGTTCTTCGGCCAGATGGACGCCACACCGGCCATTCGTTCCATGGTCGGTCCAGCTGCAGCGACAGCTGCAGAATACTTCCGTGACGAAGAGGGGCGTGACATCCTGTTCTTCGTTGACAACATCTACCGTCACGTCCAGGCCATGACCGAACTCAGCACCAATCTCGGCCTGATTCCGTCCGAAGGTGGCTATAGTCCGATGGTCTTCTCCGACCTCCGCCGCCTGCAGGACCGTCTCAGCTCGACTGAGAAAGGGACTATCACGTCAGTGCAGGCTATTTATGTGCCGGCTGACGACCTGTCCGACCCGGCAGTGCAGGCTATCTCACAACAGCTCGACTCCGTCCTCGTCCTTGATCGTTCCATCGCCGAGACGGGCATCCGGCCGGCCGTCAACCTGCTCAAGACCACCAGTTCCCTGCTCACCCCTGAAATCGTCGGTGAGCGGCATTACCGCTTGGCTGAACGCGTCCAGGCGATCATGCAAAAATACGACAGCCTAAAGAACATCATCGCCATCGTAGGAGAGAACGAGCTTTCACCCGTCGACCGGGCCGACTATCAGAACGCGAAGAAGCTAATTCAGTTCTTCTCACAGAACTTCGCCGTGGCCGAGAAGTTCTCCGGTCAACCTGGCGAATACTATACGCTCGAGGAAACCCTGAGCGGTATCGAATCCATCTTGGAAGGCAAAGAAGCTGCGAAGAAACCGACTGCGAAGGAGGATAAGAAAGGAGCGAAACACGACGCTTCAAAGGAAGCCGCTCATGAAAAAGCCTGAGACCGGTGAGGTACTGCATGTCATTGCCCGTTCACCGTTCGAACTGTACTACGAGGGGGAGGCTGATGCCGTCTCAGCGGTCAACCGTGTCGGTAACTTCGACATCCTACCAGGTCATGCCGATTTCTTTTCCATGCTCGAAGGCGGTCCGGTTGAGATTCGCCACGGCGACAAAGAGCCGCTCGTGATAGACACAACCAACGGCATCATTACCGTCCGCCAGAACGAGGCACTACTCTTCCTTAATATGTAGCACGTTATTGCATGACGATGTAATCGAATGCGTAGCCACCCGGTGCCATGCTGCCGGCTGAGTAAATCGAGAAGCCTCCGATGCTCCGTACGACATACACTTCAGCGAAACGGCCGACCGGTGTAATGACGACATGAGGCATGGTGCCGTACTGTGATCGGAACGCGACCTGCGCCAACAAGCCATTGCCAGCACCCGTACCGGCATTCACCGCCACCGTACCTGAGGCATCATTACCGGAAATCGAGACGGTCCCGCTATTTCCGACCGCCCCGCCCCGCCCTACACCTGGGGCGTTGCCGCGGGTTATGATATGCCCGCCAATCGTTAGCGTACTTCCAGACGTAAGACTATTCGCCTGAAAGTTCCGAGCGCTGAGCACGCCGCCGACTGCTACGTTACCGGCCACGTTCAGGTTATTGTTGATGGTCAATAGCTGACTCATCGTCACCGGGCCTTGCAAGGTCGACGAGCCGGCCACATTCAAATCCTGACGCAGATTAAGCGTCGTCGCAGTTACGTCCTGGTTGACGTTTAGTTGTCCAAGTGACGTCTCACCGGCCTTAAGCGTGCCGAAGTTTGCTTGACCCGCTGAAAACTGACCGCGCAGCTCTAACTTACCACCCACCGTCAGATCGCTACCCATCGTAACAGTACCGTTAAAGGTAGAATCCGGTCCGACCGTCAAGGTCGTACCTAGCTTACCTACCGCATTGCGGCTAACGCCGAGGCCCTCTAACGTGTCGGCTGTAAGGGTAACAGATTGCCGATTTTCTTCGGCAGCTGAGCTTTGCTGGGCGTTCATCAGCCACGCGATCACGACACCGTTCAGCACCAAGACGCCGGTTACCACGCTCAGACCGATGAAGGTCGCCTTATGACTGGGGCGATACGTACTACGCCGCGGCCGCTTGGCAGGCGTACCGGACACATGAGCCCCGGCTGCGACGGTGGGACTGGCCGTTTTTTCACCTTGCACGTGTAATACTTCCGGCTTTGGCGTACCGGATTCTCCGCCCTCTGATGTCTGTTTTTTTGTGTCCATCCCTTTTACCGTCTTCTTACCCCCGCAGTATAGCGCTTACCCTTCCTCAAGACAACGCCCCTCTCTGGAACACTTGCAAATTCATCATGCTTCGTCGAAAATACTTATGTATGATAACGGGAGTGCGAACCCTGACGGGTGCGAGTCTGATTGTGGCCTTGGCGTTATTCGTGCTACCCACCCACGCCACGCAGACGCTTCAATCGCCGAACTACCGTTTCGACGAGTCGTCAATCGGTACTGGGGGGTTGATGCAAGGAAGTTCTGCGAGCTACCGGGTAGAATCAGCCACGGGAGACTTGTCTGTCGGGACGGCTGCCTCATCTAACTTCCAGGTCGAGGCGGGTTCACGCACTAGCGCCGATCCGACCCTGACATTCAAAGTCGACAGTGCGGAGGCTGATTTCGGCGAGTTCTCGGCGGCCAGCACCGCCACTAGTACCGCAAGCTTCTCAGTCATCAACTACACCAGCTATGGCTACGTGGTGCAGTTGGTCGGCGACCCTCCAAAGTACGGTAACAACGAGATAGCACCCATGAGTGCAACCGCCGCCTCTCAGCCAGGCGTCGAACAGTTCGGTGTCAATATGGTAGCGAACACCTCTCCTGAGTCATTCGGCTCAAACCCGGATAACGGTACCAGTCCGGACGATTTCGGCTTCGGACAGATCACCCCGAACTACTCAACCCCCAACCAGTTCCGGTACGTCAGTGGTGAGTCCATCGCATCTGCACCAAAAAGCTCCGGTAAAACCACCTACACCCTCAGCTATATCGTCAATGTCACCCCGTTGACACCGAGCGGCCAGTACACCGGCGACCAGACGTTGGTCGTGACCGGCACCTATTAGACTTATCCACAACATTACGAAAACCGACGAAATTCGTTGACACACAAAAACGCTCATGCTATTCTTCCCTTAACAACACCTTAAACAAACAAAATAAAAAACACCACAAACATGAAAACACCACGACAACTATTTATACGAGGCGCTTTTGTCACCGCTGCCGTGGCTGCCCTCGTATTACAAGCACTCCCTCTACAAACCGTATCCGCCGCCCAGATCGTCGATCGTCGGCTCACCCTCGAAGCAGTCGGCTCCGTCGGTGGCTCGACACCGAACGGTGTCGTGAACCACTTCTATGAGTTCACATTGCCAGGCGGTAGTGACGTCGGCTCTATCAAGTTCGAATACTGTACGACTGCCGCCGACTCAACTGAAGTACCAGCCTGCGTCGGTCCGACTGGTCTGAACGCAAGCACCTCAACGCTGTCGGCTCAGAACGGCGCCACCGGCTTTACAAACCTGACAAGCCTATCGAATAATGCCCTCTACATCTCCCGCGTCAGCGCAGCCAGCGTACCAGCCAACCAGGCCGCCAGTTACCGTCTCAGTGGCGTAACCAACCCAACCGCCCCTAACGAAACTTTCTTCGTCCGTATCTCTACCTATAACTCCACAGACACGTCCGGCTCACCAATCGACAGCGGAACGGTCACCGCTGCTACCGCCGAGCCGATTGATCTGACTGGTACCATGCCCGAATCACTCGTCTTCTGTACCGGTGAAACTGTCAGCCTGAACGTCAGCAACGTCCCAGACTGCTCAACCGCGACACCTGGTGACATCACCTTCAACAAGCTCTTCAGCCCGACTGACACGGCAACCGCCAACTCCCAGATGGCCGCCAGCACCAACGCCGGTGCAGGATATGCCATCACCGTTAACGGCCCAACCATGACCTCCGGTTCAAACACGATTACCGCGGTCGGAACAGCTGATACCAGTCGAAAAGGTGTGAGTCAGTTCGGCCTCAACCTGGTCGCCAACACTACCGCTTCATCAGCGAGCTTCCCTGGTGACAGCGCCGATGTCGCTCCAGCCGCCAATGCGACCAACTACCGTGGTCAGGCAGCCCCGAACTACGATACAGCCGATACCTTCAAGTACACCTCAGGTGAAGTGGTCGCAAACAGTGCCAACGGTGGCGCCGGCGGAACCGACGCCCAGATCTTTACCGCCAGCTACATCGTGAACGTCCCTGGTAGCCAGCCTGCCGGTACGTACACCACGACGCTTACCTACATCTGTACGCCAACCTTCTAAAAGTTATCCCCACCTCGCACATCTTCGTTGACGCTGATTTGACGCTTATGCTACAATCCGTGCATGAGACAAACAAGTGGAAGGGTTCTTGTGGCCGTGGCTTTGGTGGCCGGGCTGGTGGTATCGGTACTGCCAGGCGGAGCATCTGCCGCGCAAATCACGAACCGCTCACTTGAACTAATCGGTGCTGGTAGTGATGGTGGCTCAAAGCCAGGCGGCACCGTAAACCATAAGTTCACATTCGATATCCCCACCGGTGGTAACCTCGGGTCAATCCAGTTTGAGTACTGCACCACTGCCAGTGTTGAGACGTGTGTCGCTCCGACGAACATGGACGCCTCAGGTGCTACCTTCGGCAACGAGACCGGTAGCCAGGTGACCGGCTTCAGTATGGGCGCCAAAACAGCAAATTCTTTCGTTCTCACCAGAACTGCCGCTTCTATAACCGGTGGTGAGACGGCCGTCCTTCAGGCGAACAGCGTCGTCAACCCTGACCCGGTCAACTACACCTTCTTCGTTCGTATCAGCACTTATGCAAGTATTGATGCCAGCGGCTCACCAATCGACACCGGTACGGTAGCAGCTACGACCGCCGAGGCTATTCAGCTTACCGGTACCATGCCCGAATCCCTTATCTTCTGTACCGGAGAAACGATCAGTCTGAATGGAAGCGGCGTGCCGGACTGTACTACCGCCACCCCCGGTGATGTCACCTTCAACCAGCTCTTCAGCCCGACCGACACTTCAACCGCCAAGTCACAGATGGCCGCCAGCACCAACGCCGGTGCAGGCTATGCCATCACTGTTAACGGTCCGACGCTTACTTCTGGCGCTAACACTATTCCCGCCATTACTGATCCTGGCGGAGCAGCCAGCTTAAAAGGTACTGGACAATTCGGTATGAACTTACGGGCCAACACTTCAGCAGCAGCAACCAGCTTCCCTGGTAGTAGCGCCGACGTCGCTCCGGTATCGAATGGCACCGACCTTCGCGGTCAGGCGGTAGGAGATTACGCAACTGCCGATACGTTCAAATTCGTTTCAGGTGAAACGGTTGCCGATAGCGCCTTCAACGTGGCGGGTCCGACTAACGCCCAGATCTACACTGCGAGCTACATCGTTAATGTCGCAGGTAACCAGCTGGCAGGTACCTATACCACGACACTAACGTACATCTGTACGCCAACGTTCTAGCGTTACTATGAGAAGCTTCCGCCACCTGACATTCATCGGACTCGCACTCGGTCTTATGGTGAGCAGTATCCCTGGGACTATGGCAACAGCCGCTAATCAGGATGTCGGCCAAGCTTTGGAGATCGCCCCTCCCGTGCTAAATCTGACAGCCGATCCCGGCGAGACTCTCACGACAGAAATCATCCTACGCGACGTATCCCCGTCACCCCTCATCGTTCGCAACCAGATCAACGACTTCGTGGCTAGCGGTGAAGACGGCACACCGAAACTGTTGCTCGAAGAAAGTGACGGTGAAAGCCCATATTCCTTGAAGAACTGGATCCAACCACTGCCTGAGTTCACCCTGCAGCCACGGGAGGTGAACGAGTTGCCTCTTAAGATCAGTGTTCCTTCCAACGCTGCGCCTGGTGGTTACTACGCAGTCGTTCGGTTTACCGCGGCGCCTCCCGGCCTGGACGGGACAGGCGTATCACTGTCGGCAAGCCTTGGCACATTAGTACTCCTGCGCGTGAACGGTGACGCCAAGGAACAGATGAGCGTCAGCGAGTTCTCAGCCAGCAAAAACGGTAAGACAAACTGGCTGTTTGAATCCCCACCGATTGATTTCATTGCTAGGTTGAAAAATGAAGGTAGCACCCACGAACAACCGACCGGCCAGGTTGTCGTCTCTGACATGTTCGGCAACAAGATAGCCGGCGTGAACGTTAACCTGACACGCAATAATGTCCTGCCTGGTAGCGTGAGGAAGTTCGAGTCGACACTCGATAAATCGGTAATCGGTAATCGCTTCCTGTTCGGTCGCTACACTGCGGATATGCAAGTGTCGTACGGCAGCAAAGGACAGACGATGTCAGCTTCGACCAGTTTCTGGGTTATCCCGTACCGCTTGATCGGATTCGCCATCCTGCTCCTCATCATTGGTTTCATCATGCTTCGCATTGCCATGGCTCGTTATAACGAACGCGTCATTGCCCGCTCACGTTCTAGGCGCCGACGCCGATAGGCACACCTAACAGAGAAATGCTCATGTTATACTACCGAGTATGCCGCACCTGCAGCTGATACACCACCGCCATAGCGGAAAATTACGCCCGCACGAGCATACCTCGTACCTTCCTTTGGCGTTGCTCCTGGTGGCAGTTGGTTTTCTGCTCACCGTCTACACTGCCTATGCGGCCAGCCCCGGTCCGGAATCAGGATCAATCGGACTGAATGGTACCGTTCCCGGCAAGCCACCTACGACTGCGCCCACGATAGATCGGCCAACTACCTCTCAGCGCTTCAGCACATCACCGATTACCGTCACTGGATCTTGTCCGAAGGGTACCCTGGTTGAGATCTTCAAGAATAATATCTTCGCGGGTTCCGTCCCTTGCGATGCAAGCGGTAAGTATACCCTCGATATTGACCTCCTTATCGGTCAGAACGTGCTGGTTGCCCGCGTGTACGACGACCTGAATCAGCCGAGTCCCGATTCCAATAAGGTCACCGTCACCTACGATGCGCTGCCCGCTCAGGCCGGACCACTGACATCACTTGATTTCGGTGGAGCCCAGTTGCTGCTCAACACCGACGCCGTGTTCCGCGGCGTATTCCCGAACCAGAACATGAAAGTGCCTATCGATATCCTGGGTGGCACCCCTCCGTATGCTCTCAACGTACAATGGGGCGATTCAAGCAACAAGGTAGTGCCCCGCAAGAACAATCTCAGCTTCACGCTCGACCACGTCTACTCGCGCGCGGGTACTTATCAGATTACTATCCAGGGAAGTGATGCGAACGGGCGCGTTGCTTTCCTTACGGTAGCAGCAATCGTCAACGGACAGCCGAGTCTGGCTGCCACGAGTGAACAGGGCAGTGGAGGTGTATCGAATGGCGTGCTTGCTCGCCTGCTCACCTTATGGCCGCTGTACACAAGCGTCGTCGCTATTGCCATCAGCTTCTGGCTTGGCGAACGGCGCGAGAAATATATCCTGACCCACCGCGGTCCGTTGTATCACGCCTAAAATTAGGCCCTGAACCGTTGTATCTCCACCCCTTTTCGTTTATGCTTGTAACAGATAAAGCTTGTGTGGGAAAAAGAGGTTTATCTGCTGTTAAAAACATCGTCGTAGACAAACATGCGAAAGACATTCATGAGGGGGATTCAGAGCATCGCTATCGTTGCCGTGATTGCGGCAACAGTAGCTTTGCTGACAGGGGTGGAAACGACCCCTGTTCATGCCGTCACTGGAACGAATGAGCAGATAAACTTCCAGGGCCGTCTCTTCAACGCCCAGGGTGCGGTTGTCGCAGACGGCTACTATAACATCCAGTTTAAAATCTACCAGGATGGTGATGGTCAAAGTGTTGGCAACACCACTGGTTCTCCTGCCGGTAGCTTGAAGTGGACCGAGAACCACCTGAACTCGGCTGGCAAGGGCGTGCTGGTTAAGAATGGGTACTTGTCGGTTGAACTTGGCTCGGTAACCGCGTTCGGCTCGAGCATTGACTGGAACCAGAGCGTCTTATGGCTCAGCATGAACATAGGTAATACGAACACTTCTTGCGCCAGTTTCTCCACCTGTTCACCTGACGGTGAGATGGTGCCCATGAAGCGTCTTTCCTCAACCCCCTACTCGCTTAACTCCAGCCGCCTCGGCGGGATGACCAGCAGTCAGTTCGTCCAATTAGCACAGGGCGTTCAAACAGACGCCGTAGCTGGCTCGAATAGCATATTCATCAATAAGACCGCGGCCGGTGGTAATTTTATCAACCTACAGCAAAATGGCACGACGGCCCTTAGTGTCAGTGATGCTGGCGATCTAACGTTCGGTGCGAACGCAAATCATACCCTCTCCGTCGCCACTGCCGATGCTGGCACTGGTAAAACATTGAGCGTCCTCGCTGGAGGT
>Ga0100388_10002165_pt1 | contig 17065 bp, 6 predicted proteins | sample CryGeymeta201512_FD_81536 | JGI IMG/M metagenome (GOLD analysis project Ga0100388, IMG submission 81536) | Groundwater microbial communities from Crystal Geyser aquifers in Utah, USA - Crystal Geyser metaG 2015-12 | ecosystem: Environmental > Aquatic > Deep subsurface > Groundwater | place: USA... | reverse complement strand
TGGTGCGATACAAAAGCTAAACAGAGTTGCTCAAGGCTACAGAAATTTTAATAACCTGAGGATTGCTATTCTCTTCTTCAATGGCAAACTCAACCTATTTTCACACTATTAACGGTAGAACCTAAGTTTTTAACAAAATTACTTCAAAAGCAACATCTTTTTTGCCTCGCTGAACGAGCCTGCTGTCATCGTGCAATAATAAATACCACTTGGTAACGGCTGCCCAGAATTTGATGCGTCGAATGAAACGGAATATTTTCCGGCAGGCTTTTCTTCGTTTACCAGGGTTGTTATTTCATTCCCTAAAACATTGAAAACCTTTAGCGTTACAAAGCTGTTTGATTTAACTTGATACCCGATTTCTGTTGCCGGATTAAATGGATTTGGAAAGTTGTTTTGAAGTCTAAATTCTCCCGGTAAATTATTCCCTTCTTCTTCCGTTGCCGCCGGAACTTCTTGATAGACGCGGACATAATCAACGTACATTTTTTGCGGAAAGATAGTTGTTGCATCGGGATTGCCAGGCCAGTTGCCGCCAACGGCAAGATTGAGAATAATGAAATTATTTTTGTGAAAAGCTTGCAGTGCCGCATCGGTGATATCCAATGTAACGTACTTGTTACCATCAACAAACCATTGAATTGATTTTGAATTCCAAATGATCGAAAAGACATGATAATCGTTTGCAAAAATTCCGGAACTGATTGTGTAATTTCCACCGTAGGAAGCGTGTATGTTAGTTTGCCAATGTGCAGTTCCATAAACCTTTTTATCATTTGCGCCGCCGCCGATTAACTCCATGATATCAATTTCTCCACAAGAGGGCCAACCCACGGTTGAAATATTTTCACCGAGCATCCAAAAAGCCGGCCAAATTCCCTGTCCGTAAGGGAGTCTAATTCTTGCTTCAATTTTTCCGTACGTAAAATTTCTTTTTCCTTTTGTTATCATTCTTGCTGAAGTATAATTTTTCCCACTATAACTTTCTTTTTTTGCTTCAATCACCAGGTTGCCGCCAAGGATGTAAGAATTAACATCACGGTTTGTATAGTATTGTAACTCATTATTTCCCCAACCGTTCCCACCGGTTTCATGGGTCCAATTTGCGGACTCAATGGTCGAATTGGAAAATTCTTCGAACCAGACAAGCTGATAGTTTTGTGCGTTGGTTGAAGCTGAAAGCAAAATTATGAGAGCAAAGAGTGTTTTTTTCATAGCATGTATCTTAAGTTTTTGTTTTCCAAAATTCAAAGGGGAAGACTGATTTTTATGAGTATCGTAATTATTGCAAATATACAAAAAGAGTGCCAATATTCTTAAGAAACCATAAAGTTGAAAGGGGTCTTTATGTTGAATGATAACGAAACTACAGAGAGTAAAAAAATTTGAAGATAGGCATATCTTTAGCGGTCAATTCCTGTTTTGATAGACTGGAAGTTAATCCCATACGACATTTATGAAAGAAGAAATCAACTGTTCCGTCGAATAGGGGAAACTTTAAGAATTTTCATCGGTCTATAATCGTCTTTTATTATTATTGTTTTAATAAGCGATATGTTATTAGAGTAATAAATTTAGTTTTCCCTCCATGCTAAATAATCGCTCAAAAACTTCTAAATAAGAAAGTTATATGAGGAAGTCGTTGAGGCATACATTTTGGTAGATGTATATCCGAATGAAAACATGTTTGATTCGTTAATATTTTATAGGTTTTCCATTCAATCATTCATTCATTCATTCATTTTTCCGGGGTGACACGAATGTTAATATTGTACTTAATTCAATATTCAAGGTGAAATCATGCTAAAAACTATTTCTAACAAGACATTTCTTTTTTCCGTTTTCTTCTTCGCCCTTGCAGCCATTTTTTCCATTTCTCCACAAAAAAACTTTGTAACAATTAGAGGGACACAGTTTATTGACGGTGACGGGAAACCGTTTGTGCTTCAAGGAACTAACATCGGCAATTGGCTTAATCCCGAAGGTTACATGTTCCACTTTGAAGATGTTAGTTCTTACCGATTGATAAATGATGCTTTTTGCGAGCTTGTCGGCGTTGATGAGACAAGAAATTTTTGGAAATCTTTCCGCGATAATTACATCAGCAGAGAAGATATTCATTTTTTAAAACAGAGCGGACTTAATCATATCCGATTGCCGTTTAATTTCAAATTATTTGTAGTGGAAGATCATCCCGATGTTTTTCTTAAGACCGGATTTGAATATCTTGACAAGGCGATCAAATGGTGCCGCGATGAAAAGCTTTACGTTGTGCTTGATATGCATGCGGCTCCCGGCGGACAGACCGGCGCCAATATTGACGACAGTTGGGGTTATCCTTATCTTATGGAAAATAAAGAGGCGCAGGATTTAACCGTAACTCTCTGGAAGCAAATTGCAAAGCGTTACGCGAACGAAAAAATTGTTATAGGCTACGACTTACTGAACGAACCGATTGCAACGTATTTTGAAAATAAAGATGAGTTGAACAAACAACTCGAACCGCTCTACAAAAGAATAACCGCCGAAATCAGGAAAGTAGATAAACAGCATATAATTTTTCTCGGCGGTGCGCAGTGGAATACCAATTTTAGCATGTTTGGCAAACCGTTCGAAGACAAACTCGCCTACACGTTCCATGGTTATTGGATGCCTCCGGTGCAAGAACAAATTCAGAAGCATGTTGATTTTAGCAAAAAATATAACGTGCCGATGTGGCTTGGGGAATCAGGCGAAAATGAAGATTCGTGGATAGATTCTTTCCGTGTAGTTCTTGAAAAAAATGAGATCGGCTGGTGTTTCTGGCCCTACAAAAAAATGGATTCACCGCGCGGGATCGCTTCGTTTGCAAGAACTGCAGAGTGGGATTCGATCATTGCTTATACAAAATCTTCCAGAAAACCGTTTGATTACGACGCTAGTCATCGTCCTTCAAAAACGGTGGTAAAAAAAGCTATGGCTGATCTGCTGGAAAATATCAAATTCAAAAATTGTACTATTAATGAGGGTTATTTAAAAGCTTTGGGAGTTAAAAAACCATAGCACGCGGATGACGCGGATTAAACGGATTAAAACGGATAAGAAAAATCATGAAAAAATTTCTGATCTTTTTACTTTTTGCTTCTACAGTTTTTTCTCAATATGAAGACAGCGGAAAACGGGGTTTGTATTTTGAGAAAAAGAATTACACCGATTCACCAATTCCGACATTTGCAGAAAGTGCAAAATTGTTGCCGTCGCCAATTTTGGAGAACAATCCCGAGTTAGTAAAACTTTATTGGGCAGCATGGGAACTCGCTTTTGATCATTTTAAAAGACCGCCGAAAGGTTCCCCGTTCGTTTCAAATTATATTGATGAAGCGTTCGCCCCGAACATTTTTCAGTGGGATACATTTTTTATGATCATGTTTGCTCGCTATGCAAACCATATTTTTCCATCTATACAATCGCTTGATAATTTTTACTGCCGACAATATGAAAATGGTTACATCTGCCGCGAAATTGTTGAGGCAACCAGCGAAGATTTTGTTTTTGAAGGTCGAGAGCACACAATAAATCCGCCGTTGTTTAGCTGGGCTGAAGTTGAAAATTATAAGATCACCGGAGATAAATCACGTTTTGCAATGGTGCTGCCGGTATTAGAAAAATATACCGAATGGCTTGAGAAATTCCGCAGAAAAGAAAACACAAAACATAATTTGTATTGGCAGACGGGACTTGGTTCAGGTATGGATAACACACCGCGCAGCGGTTCCGGCTGGGTTGATATGTCCGCACAAATGGCGATGATGTATAACGACATGGCTTTGATGAGTGATGAACTCGGCTTGAAAGAGAAAGCTTCTTCATTTAAAGAAAAGGCAAAAGTAATCGGCGAAAAAATTAATCAATTCATGTGGAATGAAGAAGACGGTCTGTATTACGATGTTGATGATAACGGGAATCAAATTAAATGCAAAACGATTGCTTCCTTTTGGCCCATGCTTGCCGGTATTTCAAATCAACATCAAGCGGAAAAAATGCTTGAAAACTTAAAAGATACAAAAACTTTCTGGCGGACAATTCCTTTTGCTTCTCTTGCAGCCGATGATAGAAATTACAAAGCAGACGGAAGTTATTGGTTGGGGAGTGTTTGGGCATCAACGAATGTTATGGTTATTAAAGGATTGGATAAATTCGGTGTCGGTGAAAACGCAAAATACTTTAGTGAATTTGCGACGATAGCCACAGAAAAATATCTCGAAGGAATGTACGAAGTTTATAAAAGAACCGGCACGATCTGGGAAAATTATGCACCGGACGCATACACGCGTGGTTTATGGTCGAGACCCGATTTTGTAGGCTGGAGCGGCTGCGGACCAATTGAACTGCTCATCGAAAATATCATCGGTTTGCGTCCAAACGGAGTAGAGAAGAGTTTAACCTGGATATTAAATCGAATTGATGCTCATGGTATTATAAATCTCCGTTTTGGAAATGTGAACGCTTCCGTCATCTGTGAAAAAAGAAAAAACGTGAACAGCCCGGTTGTTATCAATGTTGAAACGGATAAAGTATTTACGCTGAAAGTGGTACATCCAAGGCTTGGTAGTAAATCATTTAAAATTGAAAGCGGAACACAAAAATTGGTTTTTGAATAAGTTCAGGTCAAATTAAATATGAAAGTTCAAATCAATAAAGGAATGTTATGAAAAGTAAAGTAAAATATTTCTTGTTGTCAATTCTTTTGTTCACCCTTATGGGAAGCAGTGATAATGATTTGCCGCTTTACAAAAATCCGAAACTTTCTGTTGATGAAAGAGTTGAAGATTTGTTGAAACGGATGACGCTTGAAGAAAAAATAGATATGCTCGGCGGAACCGGGTTTGCCACAAAACCAAATGCCCGTCTCGGCATTCCGGAATTACGAATGACCGATGGTCCTTTAGGAGTTCGCATGGATAAATCTACTGCGTTTCCGTCGGGAATCAATTTAGCGGCAACATGGAATCCGGCGCTTGTTGAAAAGATCGGACATGCGCTCGGACGCGAAGTTAAAGCGCATGATGCGCACGTGTTGCTTGCCCCTTGCGTGAACATTGCGCGCATTCCAAACGGCGGAAGAAATTTTGAAAGTTTCGGTGAAGACCCGTTTCTCGCTTCTCGAATGGCAGTCAATTATATTAATGGATTACAAAGTGAAGGTGTTGCGGCTACAGTTAAACATTTTGCCGCAAACAATCAAGAGCATGAACGGATGTTCGTTGATGCGCAGATAAGTGAAAGAGCCTTGAATGAAATTTATCTTCCGGCATTCAAAGCCGCTGTGCAAGAAGCTAATGTATTGTGCGTGATGAATGCTTACAATAAAATCAACGGACACTTTGCAAGTGAAAATGATTATCTCTTAAACAAAATATTAAAAACTGAATGGGGATTTACCGGAATGGTGATGTCTGATTGGGGTGCTGTTCACAGTTCAATCCCAACTGCGAACGGCGCGATGGATTTGGAAATGCCGGAAGGGAAATATCTAAATAAAGACTCTTTATTCCTCACTATTCAAAAAGGTGAAGTAAATGAGGCAACCATTGATGAAAAGGTTAGAAGAACTTTACGTACTATTTTCAGACTCGGACTTTTTGAGAAGCCAAGTTTAAAAGATGACTTCAAAGTCGGTACAAAAGAAAATCGTGAAGCAGCCTTTCTCGGAACTCGGGAAGGGATTGTCCTCTTAAAAAATCAAAACGATATTCTTCCTCTCAATTTCTCCAAATTAAAATCTGTTGCGGTAATTGGACCGAACGCAGCAAAAGCAAGAACGGGCGGAGGCGGAAGTTCGCAAGTCGATCCCCTTGAAGCGCCGAGTCCGCTGGAAATTTTGAAACAAAATTTCGGAGATAAAGTAAAAATTAATTATGCTGTGGGAGTACGACTTGACGGCGAATCAATTCCGGTTCCTTCAAAATATCTTTCAACTGAAAATGGAGAAGAAGGATTACGTGGTGAATATTTTGATAACATGGAATTAAAAGGTCGGCCGGTTTATACTCGCATGGATAAAGAATTATATTTTGATTGGGGCGGCGATTCACCGTTCAAAAATGAAAATTGGAAAACGGATATTTTCTCCGTTCGTTGGACAGGCAAAGTAAAGGCTCCGGTTTCAGGACATTTTATTTTTGATCTTATCAGCGATGACGGTGTACGATTCTGGCTTGATGATAAATTGGTGATTGATCATTGGACCGACCATGCACCTGAATCGCGCGAATATGAAATTCAACTTGTTGCAGGTAAAGAGTATAAAATTAAAATTGAATATTACGAAAACGGCGGCGGCGCAGTTTGTAAATTGGGCTGGACACTTCCAGGCGAAGACCCTATGATCGCGGCTATTAAAGCGGCAAAACAATCAGAGGTTGTTCTGCTTTTTGCCGGAACTTCCGCGGCGTATGAATCGGAAGGATTCGACCGGCAGGATTTAGTCCTTCCGAAAAATCAAGATGAACTTATCGAAAAGATCGCGTCAGTAAATAAAAACGTAATTGTTGTTATTAACGCAGGCTCGCCGGTGTTGATGGATAAATGGCTCGGTAAAGTGAAAGGTGTTGTCTTCGCATGGTTCGGTGGACAGGAAATGAGTTATGCTCTTTCTGATGTTCTTTCAGGTAAATTTAATCCTTCCGGAAAACTCCCTGTAACATTTCCAAAACGCTGGGAAGATTGTTCAGCTTTTTCTACTTACAAAAAAGAAAGCGGTATTACTGAATATTCGGATGGAATTTTTATCGGTTATCGTCATTTTGAACATAATAATATTGAGCCTCTTTTCCCGTTTGGTTTCGGATTATCGTACACAAAATTTGCTTACGCTAATCTAAAACTCTCGGCAAAAGAAATGAGTCAGAATGAAAAACTGACTGTTACCTTTGATGTTAAAAACACTGGTAAAGTTGATGGAGGTGAAATCCCACAGCTTTATATTCGCGATGTGAAGGCAAGTGTTGAGCGGCCGGTTAAAGAGCTGAAGGGATTTTCGAAAGTAATGTTAAAACCGGGAGAAACAAAAGCAGTTACGCTAACGGTTGATAAAGCAGCTTTCTCTTTCTTCGATGAAAATTCAAAATCATTTATTACTGAGCCGGGTGAGTTTGAAATTTTGATTGGAAGTTCTTCACAAAAAATTGAATTGAAAGATAAAATCGTTTTAAAATAAAGCGATAAACATCTTTTTGAACTGTGCAATCCGTGTGCAATTGCAAATATAACAATGGCACGCGGATTCCACCGACGCGAGGGATGAAAACAGAGAAGAAAATTTTCGCTAAAACCTCTTTAACTTTTCAATTTCTGCTGCCAACGCCGCTATCCCGGAAGGAGTATCCACCGAAGCATTAAAACCCGGATTTATGATCTTTACTTCTCTCAAGCTTCGTGAAAAATCACCCAGCATAAAAAAATTCTCTGCTTTTAGAACAATTAAGTCGTTAAAATCTAATCCGCCTAAAAATGGAAAGTACCAACCCGGTTCAAGTTTTAAAGCAATATCGGCAAGTTGATTTGAAAAGGAAAAACTTTTTACAACGTTTAAAACAAAAGCGTGTCCGGCAAACAATGAAGCGTTCGGTTCAATCATAGTTGCTGCGCTGTCAAACATCGCAAGCGCTTTCTCAAGACTATCTTGTTTGAAAAGCACCCACGCTAAGCCCGAATATGCTTCGGCATTCGAGGAATCAACTTCAATCGCCTGATGAAATCGAAGATTTGCTTCCACAAAATTCTTTTTGGTGAAGGCGATCCAGCCGCCGTTTATTTCCGTCTCATATAAAAGCAAAGGGTCTTCGGGTTCAATATTACACCCTGCAAACACCGCAGCCAGAAGTAAAGTGCTCACGATAAGTGTTAATTTATTTTTCATAAAAGTCTCCTTTTCAAAAATCTTTTCAATTACTTTAAAAGTATCATTTTTCTTACTTGATCAAACTTGTTTGTTTTAAGCCTGTATAAATAGATCCCGGATGGAACTTGTACCTTGGCATCGTTCATTCCATTCCACGTTACCGAGTATCTTCCTGCAGCTGTAAAACCGGAACGAAGCGTGGTTATTTTTGCACCGAGCATATTATAGATTTCAACGGTAATATCGCAATCTTCCGGGAGATGAAAAGCGATAATCGTAGATGGATTAAACGGATTGGGATAATTTTGAATTAATGCAAAAGTTTGGGGAAGATCAAGTTCCTCTTTCTTGTTTGCATCAATTCCCAATTTTACCTTTCCCAGCGTAGTAAGTGAAGCGGTAACCGTTTTATTTTTTTTGTTAACTTTACTCTGAACCGGTTTCCATTCTCCATTGTCAAAAACAAAGAGGGAAAGTTTATAGACTTCCTGATAAGTTTCATTAGCGAAAGAAAGTTCCACACCTATCGCTTTTTTAAAGGTTTTTGCAGGCTGTAAGTTGTAGACGATTTCCTTATTCACATTTTCTTCTTCGATGGAGAAGAAGGTCTTTTCTTCGACCACTCCCGGATTTATCGTTAAGGTTAATCCTGCATTCTTGCTTGTAACTTTCGCGAAGAGAGTTGGAAGCGCAACACCTACCGCAAACTGCCGCAGCGTATCTTTTTCAATTCCCATTTTAGAAATGACATGCAAAGCGATATTGTAAATTGCGGTTGTATCAAATTTGATTGAACACTCATAGGCGTTTGCCGAGTTTGGAATCGGCTTCATTTCGTAAACAGGGATTTCATTTTCACCCGCCCGCCAAACGGTTGTTGTTGGTAATGCGCTTAATAAGGAATCGGTTATCAAAACAACATTGCAATATTGTGTGAGAACCGGATTCTGTAAAATCGAAACGTAAATTGTCGGCGGCAAAACAACAATCGCAAAGTTACTCCTGCTTGAATCAATTACGGAGGAATCTTCTACGGCGGAAATTTTAATTCTACAATCTAACGAGGGAGTTTTTTCAATGAACAAACTGAAAATAGAATCACTTGCAGCAAATGAATTTGTTAGTGTCCGCCATGAGTTGCCATCGTCGGTCGTTAAAACAATTTTCACCGATTCAACAAAACTGCTTTTCCATTTTATTTGTTTCGTTTCACCAACGAACCAGGTTTCTCCACCTTTCGGAGTAATCACTGTAATCATAGGTGTGTATATAGAAAATGCTTTATCCGATGTATCGCCGACGGTAGTATAAAATTTATCAATTACCCGAATGCGGCATTGAGTAGATGTTACTTTAGGAATAACCCAGGTGAATTTTTCTGCTTTTGCATTTGTTGATTTTGCAATGCTTGTCCAGGTTGCTCCGTTATCAATTGAATAGTCAATAACAAGTGAATCCGAGTTCTCGTTTTTCCAGGTAATTTCATAGGTGGTGCCGCCTTTGAAATTTTCTTCTCCATTTGGAGTAAGAACAGTTAAGGTCGGAGTCATAATTGTGAAAACTTCAACCGTAGAATCAGCAGTTAAAAAATTATTCCGATCGGTGATTTTCACTTTGCATTGATTTGAAGCGATATTTTGAGGGATATTCCAATCATACGTGAGTAGAGATGCGGGCAGACTGTTTGCTATTGTCTGCCATGAAACTCCGTTGTTAAGTGAGAATTCCAACTTAATAGAATCAACAGAAATGTAATTCCATTTAATCTGCTGAACGCTTCCGGAGAACCATTTTTCTCCCCCCTTCGGCGAGAGAAGAACCAGGGGTTTTATAATTGTAAACAGACTGCTGGTGGAAGCAATTTCTTTGTAATTAACATCCGAAACTCTAACTTTTGCCTGTTCGGTCGGTGTGCGTGGAATCGTCCAATTGTAAACACCTGTTGAAGCCAGAACGGAGTCTTTAATTGGCAGCCACGAAGTTCCGCCATCACTTGAATACTCTACCGAGACAAGTTCAACATCCAGACTATTCCATTTAATCTGTTGAACGGTATTAGTTTTCCAGGTTTCTCCACCAATAGGGGAGGTTAAAGTTATTTCAGGAACGACAATAGTAAAAGCATTATCACTCGTGTCTGATGTCGAGGCTAAAGTTATATCTGTAACTCTTACACGTGCCTTAGTAGTTCTTTCGGATGGAATTGTCCAATCTATCCTGCCGCTTGCAGCTTCGATTGAATCAGAAATTGTTTTCCAGGCAAAACCCTCATTGGTTGAATATTCAATTTTAACTTTAGTTACTTCAGTGCTGATCCACTCAATCCTGTTATTAGTTGCAGCACGCCATTTTTCTCCCCCGTTCGGAGAAGTTACAATAAGTTTGGGAGTATAAATTTCGAATACACCGTCACTTGTATCTGCATGGGATGCATCATCAACATCAACAATTCTGATCCTACATTCTTTTGATTCTACTGTAGAGATTTCCCAATTATAACTTTTTAGAGCTGCGCTAACAGAATTGACAATGCTGTTCCAGCTTTTCCCGTTATCGGAAGAAAATTCAATTTTTACATTTTGAATAGGTGCGCTTGCAACTGTTTGTCCCTCGCCGGAACTATGGTTACGTGTTTTGGGATTAATTATATCAGAAATATTCCAGGTAACAGGAACGATAGTTTTTGCTCTTAACCTTTCACCTCCATTTGGAGAAATTACCGCTAACGCTTCTTTATAAATTGTGAAGGTGTTATCGCTTACATCTTGTACCGAGAGATCATCATATTTAGAAACACGAATGAGAGCTTGAGACGATGGTAGTGACTCAACATTCCAGTTGTAAATCGCATCCCATGCAAAAACTTTTGGAGCGATAACATTCCACGTGGTTCCGTTATCAAAAGAGAAATCAATTCTAATCGAATCAAGATCAGCGCTTGTCCATGAAATTTGGTGCTCGGTTTGCGTCAGCCATTTTTCACCGCCGTTTGGAGAAGAAAGAGTTATGGTAGGAGTAATAATGGTGAACACTCCATCGCTTATATCTGTCATTTCAGGATTTAACACATCGCTAATTCTAACTTTACAATTTTTCGAAGATGTACTTGGAATCGTCCAAACATAATTGCCGCTGCTTGCAGGTGTCGAGGTAATGATGGAATTCCAATTCGAACCGTTATCTGATGTGAACTCGAGTTTAATATTTGCAATGTTCGAACTTGTCCATTTTATGGTATCAGTTTTCCCGGCTACAAGTATTTCTCCACCATTAGGAGCAGTTACCAGAAGTTGCGGGTTATAAATTTCAAAGACGGCGTCGCTTGTGTCGGCGTGTGTGGCATCATCAACATCCGTAATTTTAATTTTACAATCCTTTGATTCAATAACCGGAACTTGCCAGTTATAACTCTTCAAACTAGCACCTACGGAATTGACAATACTGTTCCAGTTCAATCCGTTATCGGAAGTAAATTCGATTTTTACATTTTGGATTGGCGCGCTAGCGGTGTTTAGTTCCTCGCCGGATTTATTTTTCAGCGTTTTGGGATTAACGATCTCGGAAATATTCCATGTGATTGGGACAAAAGTTTTTGCTTTTAAACGTTCTCCTCCATTTGGAGAAATAACCGTCAAAGCTTCTTTGTAAATGGTGAAGTTGCCACTTGCAGACCATGGGAATTCGTTATTGCGAGGAGAAATGCGAATCACTGCTTGAGTTGTGGGAGATTCAGCAGTACTCCAGGTATATGTACCATTTTCTGCAACAATGTTTTCGGCAATAACCTTCCAACTGCTTCCGCTGTTAGAAGAGAATTCTATTTTAATTGTATCAAGATTTGCGCTGATCCAGGTAATCTGATGATTTGTATTGGCCAACCATTTTTCTGTAGCTCCGGGAGAAGTAAGGATTAGACTCGGAAAACCAACGATCGAGAATGTTTGATCGCTCATATCACTAATAGCCGGATTTGACGCATCACTGATTTTTATTCTGCAATTATTTGAGAGTGGTTGATTTTGTTCTATCGGCCAAAAGAAACTTTCTAAATCTGCTGCCCATGAATTGGTAAGTGTTTCCCAATTTAAACCGTTATCGGAAGAGAACTCAATTTTAACGGTAGTGATATTTGTACTTACCCATTTAATAGTATCTCCCGTAATTACTGTGAAAACTTCACCACCGTTTGGTCTGAGAACAGTAACTTTTGGCAGAATAATCGAAAAAACATTATCACTTGCATCTGCAAAAGAACTATTTGTTACATCAGAGATTCTGACTTTGCAATTAGTCGATGGTGTGTTTGGAATCGTCCAGACAAAACTACCCGCACTTGCCGGTGTAGAAGTAAGTACTGAATTCCAGTTGGTTCCATTGTTAGTGGTGTATTCAAGTTTAACATTCGCAACGTTTGAACTTGTCCAGGTAATATTTTGTGTCGCTCCAACGATCCATTGCTCTCCACCGTTTGGAGCAGTAACTGTAACTTTTGGCAGAATGATCGAAAAAACATTATCACTTAAATCGGGAACGGCGATGTTTGATGCATCCGAGATTCTAATTTTACAATTTGCAGAAGGTGTGTTTGGAATCGTCCAAACAAAACTACCAGCGGCTGCCGGAGTTGAAGCAAGAATCGAAATCCAGTTTGAACCGTTATCGGTTGAGTATTCAAGTTTAACATTTACGACATTCGCACTTGACCATTTTATAGTATCTGTTTTTCCTACGATAAAATTCTCACCACCATTCGGTTTAAGAACGGAGATCTGTGGAAGAATGATTGAAAAAACATTATCACTTAAATCGGGAACGGCGATGTTTGATGCATCCGAGATTCTAATTTTACAATTTGCAGAAGGTGTGTTTGGAATCGTCCAGACAAAACTACCAGCACTTGCCGGTGTAGAAGTAAGTACTGAATTCCAGTTGGTTCCATTGTTAGTGGTGTATTCAAGTTTAACATTCGCAACGTTTGAACTCGTCCATGTAATATTTTGTGTTGCTCCAACAATCCATTGCTCTCCACCGTTCGGAGAAGTGACCGTAACTTTAGGCAGAATGATCGAGAAAACGTTATTGCTCAAATCGGAGTAAAAATTATCCGAGGCATCAGAGATTTTAACTTTACAATTTACAGAAGGAGTGTTGGGTATTAACCAATCATAACTTCCGACTGCTGAGGTAACTGATGAAGCAATTGTATTCCAAATTATGTTGTCGGTTGTGTATTCAATTTTAACATTTGCAACATCACTGCTCGTCCATATGATTTTTTGTGTAGTTCCCACTATCCATTGTTCATTGCCGTTTGGTGAAGATACTGTAATAATAGGTTTAAAAAATTCAAAGGTGTTACTAGTGCTTTGCAATGCGGCGTTTTTAGAATCACTAATTCTGATTTTTGCCTGCTTGGTGATCCAGGTACTTGCAATGTAATTATAAGAACCTAATTTCGCAGGAACAGCACCATTAATAACAGCCCATGAGACTCCATTGTCTTCTGAAAGTTCAATTTTTATAGTATCAACATATTCGCTTGTCCATGTGACATTCTGTGTTGTTAATTCGCGGTAACGCTCTCCTCCTAACGGGGATGTTAGTGTAAGCTTTTGTTGATAAATTGTAAACGTTCCTTCGCAGGTATACTTTACAAGGTTATCTGTCGCATCGGTTATCCTAACTTTTGCAATTGCAGATGGGTCATTCGGAATTGTCCACAGGTAATTATTTAAATTTGCATCAAGTTGCTCTGCGATCAGTTTCCAGATTGTTCCGTCTGTGGTGTATTCAAGTTTTACTTTTGTTAAATAAGTTGAAGTCCATGAAATATTTTTTTGCGAGCCGATCTGCCATAATTCGCCGCCATTCGGCGCGGTGAGGGTAACGGTGGGGAAGTAAATTGTAAACGGCGCTGCACTTTGAGATGAAACAGTTACATCTTTGTAATCAGTAATTCTAACTTTAGCTTGATTTGTTACGGGAGAAGGAATAGTCCAATCAAAACTTCCGGTTGAAGCTAAAGCTGAGTCGGCAACTACGATCCAGGTAGTTCCATCGTTAGTTGAGTATTGAATTTTAACTTTTGCAACATCGCTGCTCGTCCAACTTATTTTTTGCGATGATCCTCTTCTCCATTGTTCACCGCCGTTAGGGCTTAGTAATGTTACAACCGGATTTTTAATCGAGAAAATATTGTCGCTTGTATCAGCAAAAAAGCTGTTGTCAGCATTAGAAATCTTGACTTTGCAATTTGTTGAAGGTGTGTTTGGAATTGTCCAGACAAAACTTCCCACACTTGCAGGAGTTGAGGTAAGAATGGAAATCCAGCTTGAACCATTGTCAGTTGTGTATTCAAGTTTAACATTCGCAACGTTGGAGCTTATCCATTTTATGGTATCAGATTTCCCAACAATAAAATTCTCACCGCCGTTTGGTTTATTAAGTTTAACCATTGGCAAAACGATCGAAAAAACATTATCGCTTACATCAGCAAAAGAAACGCTGTCAGCCCCATCGCTAATTCTCACCTTGCAGTTTGAAGATGAAACAAAAGGAATTCTCCAAAGAAATTTCCCATCGGCTGCCGGAATAGTATAATCTTCCATTTCCATCCATGAAGCCCCGTTGTCTATCGTATATTCAAGGTAGACGTCATCTAAATTTTCACTCACCCATTTAACCGTATCAATTTCTCCAAAAACAAACGTTTCTCCTCCATTGGGTGAAGTTACTGTAATTTTAGGAGGATCGATAATAAACGGTACTGCAGTTACGCCTGAAACACCGGAAGAGAGATGCCGAACCCTGATCTTTGCCTGCGTGGTATTTATTTTTGGGACGTGCCAGTAAAAACCTTCTGAGTTACCGGGAAGAGAAGGAGCAATAACTTCCATTGTTAGTCCGTTATTGGTAGTGAACTCTATAATAACCGAATCTATGAACTGTGTTGCCGTCCAATCAATGGTATAAAATGAGTTGGCTTTTAGTCTTTGTCCGCCTGTTGGATTTATAATTGAAATTTCTTGCGCCGTCCAGTTATTTTCAGTAAAAAGATTTGAGACATCTGTTTGTGAAAGAGGAACATTGTAGAGTCTTGCGTCATCAATTAAACCGTTGTAACGCTCGGGATAACCTGGTGTTTGCATATATCCCAGCCGCACCGGATTCGGACTAAAGTCTGTGTATGGAATCTGCTGTGTTGCTTCTTGAACTCCATCAACATATAATGTTGCATTCATACCATCATAAACTCCGGTAACTAAATGCCACTGATTATCGTTCGAATATTCAGAAGCGGTTATAGGGATTCCCGAAACATAAAACTGTAACCGATTATTTACAGCCGCTAAAAAATAGCCGTTGTAATAACCGTGAACATGTTTTCCGAAAATTACTGCGTTACCATTGCTGCTGTATTTTACCCATGTAGAAATGGTAAATCCGTTTTTGCGGAAATCAAGTGAAGAGGAATTGGAAACTTCCGCCTGGCTTGTTGAGCCATCGAAAGCAACTGATGTATTTGGAGTGTTAAATCTATCTTTAACAAAGGTTAAACCGCCGCCAAGAAGATCAAATCCATTTTTTGTTTCGTCAATTAAATTATTGTTGAATTGATAGAAGGCTACCAATCCGTTGACTGCGTTTATGTTGATCAAAGAAATTGTTCCTCCAGGATCGGAAGAAATGTGTTTTGGAACGAGAAGTGCTTTCACGCTGCTCGCCTGCCAAATTAGGAAAGAGACGTTTTCAACTGCTTCTCCCTGAATGAGCATCGTAACGTAAGCAGTATCGTTATTCATGATAACTTTTTCTCTTCCGCGACATTCACCATTCACAAATGCGCCGACTACATCGCCGGGTTGAGCAAAAACATTATTTATCGTAACGATTCCGTACAATGTTGTACTATTTGTGTAGATCACCGGTTTCCAGTCTGGACCATTTCCTTCAATTAAGAAATAGTCGGGGGGTGTTCCGATGGTGTTACCTGGATTTGTCCAAACGAATTTATTAACAAAATAAACGACATCATTACTTTCACTCCAGATTTTGAAGGAAGCATTTTCTTCGGCAGATTCTCCCTGGATAAGCAGGGTAACATAACCTTCATTCGCGTTAGTGACAACATCGGAAACTCCGCGGCATTCACCGTTAACAAAAGCGGCTACTTTATCACCTGTTTGAGCGGGCAATCCGTTGATAGTAACTTTCGCATACAGTGTAGTGCTGTTGGTGTAAATCACCGGGTTCCAGTTGGGTTGTGCAGAAAGAACTGCCGTGCTTATCAACAACAAGCTAATTGATTGTATCAGCTTTTTCATAATTATTTCCTTCTGTTTAAACTTCATTGCTTTACATTCTTTCCGTCTTTGCAATCAAAATTGTTTCGCGCAAAGTCGCGAAGACGCAAAGAGACTATAAATTATTTACTACTCTTTTCATTCCATCTTTTATGAGTGCTTCAAAAATATTATCCGGTTAAACCACAGACATAATTGATCTCACTCCGCCGCCGGATTTTTACATACTAGCTAACCTGGTTAAGTTAGAACAAAATCATCTTTGCCTGATTGAATGGATGCATGACTGAATGAATAACATTCATCCAGTCGCTCTCATCCATCCATTCTATTATATTTTTACTAACTATCTGATTCCAATTTATTCGCGCCGAGACGCAAACTTTTATTTCAACAACAAAAGTTTTTTAACCGAGACGTATTCTCCCGACTGCATACGGTAGAAATAAATTCCGCTTGGTAATCCGCTTGCGTCAAATGATGCTTCGTAATAACCGGCATTTTTAGTATCATCTACCAATGTTATAACTTCTTTTCCAAGAACGTCATAAATCTTTAAGCTAACATGCTGATCCTTATTCAACGAATAGCGTATTCTTGTTTCCGGGTTGAACGGATTAGGATAGGCGTTCATTAAAGTTGTTGTTGTTGGTAAAATCGGGTCTTCTATTCCCGTTATAAACGTGAACGGAAGTTCTTGTATTCCGGCGATTGTTGTGCCCGGTTTTGTTTTCATTTTTAGATTTGAACCGAACGCTTCTTTTTTCTTCGCATCGAATATCTTGAACGAAACTTCTTCTTCTTTATCTCCGTTGATAACTAAAGTAGCAAACGCATTTCCTTCGGAGTTAAGTTTAACTTCACTTATCGCTCTGCATTC
>Ga0100388_10002135_pt1 | contig 17191 bp, 17 predicted proteins | sample CryGeymeta201512_FD_81536 | JGI IMG/M metagenome (GOLD analysis project Ga0100388, IMG submission 81536) | Groundwater microbial communities from Crystal Geyser aquifers in Utah, USA - Crystal Geyser metaG 2015-12 | ecosystem: Environmental > Aquatic > Deep subsurface > Groundwater | place... | reverse complement strand
CTAAAAAACGGGGGGTGATACCCTTCACCCTATTGTACGTCAATCATGTTTGGGGTGGTCAAAATTCGGTTAGCACAGGTGGTCAATTTTCGGTTGTCATTCCCAGTCTTGTTCACCATGTAGGACCACTCGCTCTTATCCAGGTCCAAGTCAGCCCATAGCATGGCCCGTAGTTCTCCGGGGCGGACAAACAGCATGGGAAGCAGACGCAAGGCGCACCGGACCACCAGCGAGCCTTGATAGCCGTCCAGCATCCGCAGTAGGGGGGCCACCTCCTTGGGGTCAGTGGTCGCTGCCCGGTGGGTGGTCTTGGTTGGGGCAAGTGCCCATCTCAGGTCGGTGGTAGGGTCACGTTCACACCTTCCGGTTGCCACCCCATAACAGAACACCTTCCCGCAAAGACCCCGTACTCGGCCCGCCGTGTAAGCAGCGCCCCGAGCTTCTATCCTGCAGAACATAGCCAGCAGCATAGGGGCATTGATCGCGGCAAGGGGTTTGTCGCCGATCTCCCCGAAAACGTCATTGGCCAGCATGGCAAGAATCGCCTCCGCTGTCCGTGGTGCCCATTGGGGCAGGAAATGGCTGTGCCATTCACGCGCCACAACCTCAAAGGTTTCCTGCTCCAAGAGCATGGACGCCTCTTGTTCCTTCCTGGCCGCGCCGGGGTCAACGCCTTTGGCAAGTAGCGCGCGGGCATCTTCCCGCCTCTGCCGGGCATCGGATAGTGATATGGCAGGAAAGGCCCCCAAGGCCAGTTTCTTTTCCAGGCCCCCAAAACGGTATTTGAGCCGCCAAAGCTTACCGCCGCTGGGGGTCACCAGCAGAAAAAGGCCCCCACCGTCAGACAGCTTGTATTCTTTTTCCTTGGCTTTGGCGTTGCTGACTTTCAGGTGGTCCAGTGGCATGGTCCGCTTGGGCATTGGCTTTCCTCCAGAACAAGCATTTTTGGGGGCCTTTATTTTTCCGCGTGGCCTAAAGGCCCCAAGGAGGCCCCCAAACATTCTGGATCTCAGCATATCAGGATGGATGAGGTTGGACAACAGAAAAAGAAAAAGCCCTGATTTCTCAAGGCTTTCTGGACTGCTCTGGACGGTGCCAGATTATGTATTGGTGCCGGAGGTCGGAATCGAACCGACATGGGGTTGCCCCCGCGGGATTTTGAGTCCCGTGCGTCTACCAGTTTCACCACTCCGGCGTTGCGGTGGTTTCGCGGGCCGCAGGGCAGCGCGAAGGCCGCAGTATAGAAGTGCGGTCCGGGGCTGTCAAGGGGAAAGGGCGGTTCTGGCCGCCGGCGTTTATTTGCCGTTCGGATACGGGCAGGTAGACCTTCTGGAAACGGAAGAAATAGTCGATGCCGCTCCAGATGGTGAGCAGCAGGGAGACATAGAGGATGACGGTGCCGATGGCGTGCAAATGGGGGATGAAGGACAGTTCTTCCGGGTAGATGAGTACGCACAAACTAACATACTGGAGAAGCGACTTGTGTTTGCCCAAGCGGCTGGCCCCCACCACCACCCCGGACGAGGCGGCCACGCCCCGCAGGCCGGTGATCATCAGCTCGCGGGCCAGGATGACGAGCGCCACCCAGGCCGGGATGCGGCCCATGGGGATCAGCATGATGAGGCCGGCGGCCACCAGCACCTTGTCGGCCAGCGGGTCGATGAGCTTGCCGAGGACGGACTCGATCTTGCGCCTACGGGCGATGTAGCCGTCGGCCAGATCGGTCAGCGCCGCCGACAGGTAGAGCACAAAGGCCGCCATGCCAACCCACATCCCCAGGCCAGGTTGCAGCAGGAAAAGGAGAAAGGGCACCGCCAGGAAGCGGTAGCCGGTGAGCAGATTGGGGAGGGTGAGGATGTGTTTCATGAGGTTATTTGTCGGAATCGCCAAAAGGCCGATGCCGACGCGTTATCCGTTGGTCACTTATTGAAAGTATTAATGGCCATAGCAAACCTTGCGGATCTTTACGAGGTCATCACTATTTAACGCCATTTTTGGGGAGTGGCATCAGTTATTTTTTTGTCCGCGCACAAATTCGTCGCGGCATTTTTTGCTGCAAAAGTGCAGGGAGGCGCCTTGGTGCTGGAGGGTGACGGCCTGGCCTTCGGGCACATAGGTGTGGCAGACCGGGTCTTCTACCAGCACGTCATGGCTGCGGTCGGCCGCCTTATCGTGCTCCGCTGCCTTGGGCGGCGCGAAGATCAGCCGGTAGAGGAGATAGGCGAGCAAGGCGAGAATAATGAGCCTGGACAAACTCATGGGCGGGGTTCTCCTGCCGGCCAGTCGAGGGGTGTGGCCTCCTGGTCCGGGTCGTGCAGCCGGGCCAGCAACTGGGCGGCGCTTTCCTTGTATACCGGGTGCCGCCAGTCCGGGGCCAGCCTGGCCAACGGCGCCAGGACAAATAGCCGGTGCGGGATGCCCGGGTGCGGCAGGGTGAGGTCCGCTTCGTGCACCAGGCGGCCATCGTAGTCCAGCAGGTCGAGATCGATAATGCGGTCCAGGCCGATGCGCCGGTCGCGGCCCAGGGCCTTTTCCACGGCCAGCAGCCGGGCCAGCAGCGTGGTCGGCGTCAGTTTCGTGTTTACAAAACCCACGGCATTGGTGAACCAGTGCGGGGAGTCATAGCCCAGCGGCTTGCTGCGGTATGGCTGAGAGAGGCGGTCCAGGTTGATCTCCGGCGTAGCGCCAAGCTGGTGCCAGGCGGCCAGCAGGTTTTGCCGGCCGTCGCCCAGGTTGGAGCCCAGGCCGATGAGCGCCCGGGCCATCAGCCCACGGCCTTGGCCATGCGTTCCATGGCCTCGGCCAGCCGTTCCTTGCTCACGGTGAGGGCGATGCGGAAGTAGCCCTCGCCGGGGTCGCCGAAGCCATTGCCCGGTGTGGTCACGATGCCGGCGTTCTCCAGCAGGTGGCTGGCGAAGCTGGCCGAGGTATAGCCCTTGGGCACCTCGGCCCACACGTAAAAGGTGGCCTTGGGGGTCGCCGCCTGGATGCCGATCTTCGTCAGCCCGGCCATGACCACGTCGCGGCGGGCGGTGTAGAGGGCGCGCATCTCGGCCAGCCAGGCGGCGTCGTCGGCCATGGCGGTGATGCCGGCCATCTGGATGGCCTCGAAGACGCCGGAATCGATGTTGCTCTTGATCTGGCCCAGGCCACCGATGATCTCGGCGCGGCCTGCGGCAAAGCCCAGGCGCCAGCCCGTCATGTGGTAGGTCTTGGAGAGGGAATGGAACTCGATGCCTACCTCCATGGCGCCGGGCGTGGCGAGAAAGCTCGGGGGCTCGTAGCCGTCGAAGGCCATCTCCGAGTAAGCGAAGTCGTGGCAGACCATGATGTCGTGGCGTTCGGCAAAGGCCACCACCTCCATGAAAAACTCCCGGGTGGCGGTGGCGGCCGTGGGGTTGTTCGGGTAGTTCAGGAAGATCATCTTGGCCTTGGCCAGCACCGTGGCTGGAATTCTAGTGAGATCAGGCAGGAAGCCGTTCTCCTTCAGGAGCGGCATCTCATAGGGGGTGCCGCCGGCGAACAGGGTGGCGGTCTTGTAGACCGGGTAGCCCGGCGACGGCACCAGGACCACGTCGCCCGGATTGATGAAGGCCAGCGGGATGTGGGCGATGCCCTCCTTGGAGCCGATGAGCGAGACCACCTGACGGAGCGGGTCCAGGGTAATGCCGGCCCGTTTTTGGTACCAGGCGCTTACCGCCTCGCGGAAACTGTTCATGCCGGAGTAGCTCGGATAGCGGTGGTAAGCCGGCACCCGGGCGGCGGCGGCCAGGGCCTCGATGATGTAGCCAGGCGTCGGCTGGTCCGGGTCGCCCACCCCTATGTCGATGACGTCCACGCCACGGGCCCGCACCGCGTCCTTCCGGCGGTCGAGCTCGGCGAAGAGGTAGGGGGGCAGTTCTTTCAGACGGTCGGCCTTGGCAATGGTAATCATGCGGTTTTCCTTAGAGGTCGGTGAGGCCCAGCACGTCGAACATGGTGTAGAGGCCGTTGGGCTTACCGGCCACCCAGGCCGCGGCCAGGGTGGCGCCTCGGGCGAAGTTGTCGCGGCTATGGGCCCGGTGGGTGAGTTCCAGGCGCTCGCCGGCCCCGGCGAAGTAGACGGTGTGCTCGCCCACGATGTCGCCGGCCCGGATGGTCTGGATGCCAATCTCGGCGTCGGTGCGCGCCCCGATCATGCCGTGCCGGGAAAAGACGCCGACCTGGCCCAGGTCGCGGTGCAAGGCAGCCGCCACCATCTCGCCCAGTTTCAGGGCCGTGCCCGAGGGTGCGTCCTTTTTCAGGCGATGGTGGGCCTCGACGATCTCGATGTCGTAGTCGTTGCCGAGGATGGCGGCCACCTTGGCGGCCACCTTGAAGAGCACGTTGACGCCCACCGCCATGTTGGGGGACTGCACGCAGGGGAAGTGGGCGGTGAGTTCCTTGAGCTCGGCCAGGTTGGCCGACGACAGGCCGGTGGTGCCGATGACCATGGCCTTGTTCCGGGCCGCGGCCAGGCGGGCAAAGCCCATGGTGGCCTCGTGGAAGGTGAAGTCGATGAGCACCTCGGCCCGGGCCAGGGCCGCGGCCGGGTCGTCGGTGATTGTGACCCCCACCGGGCCGTAGCCCCCCACCTCGCCGATGTCCTTGCCCAGGTTGGGGTTGCCCGCAGCCTCAAAACCGGCCGCGATCTCCAGCTCCTTGTGCTGATTGACCATATTACCGATGCGGCGGCCCATGCGGCCGGCGGCGCCGGCAATAACAACTTTGATCATCTCCTTCTCCTTTCAGCTTTGAGCTTTCAACTCAATCAAACCAGCCCATAGTCGGCCAAGGCCTGCCGCAGGGTGGCGGTAGAGGCCTGGTTCATGGCAGCGAGGGGCAGCCGGGGGGCGCCCGTGGCGATCTTACCCATCATGGCCAGGGCGGTCTTGGCCGGCCCCGGGTTGGTGTCCAGGAACATGGCGGCCATGAGGGGCAGGAGTTTGTAGTGCAGGGCCCGGGCCGTGGGTATGTCGTTGTTCAGGGCCGCGGCGATCATCCTGGCCATGTCGCCTGGCGCCACGTTGGCGGTCACCGAGATCACCCCCTTGCCGCCGATGGCCACGGTGGGGAAGCTGGTGAAGTCGTCGCCCGACAGCACCGTGAATTCCTTGGGGCAGAGGCGGATGATCTGGCTGATCTGCTTCAGGTCGGCGGTGGCCTCCTTGATGCCGACGATGTTGGCAAGCGCCGCGCAGCGGGCCACGGTGGCGGGCAGCATGTTGACGCTGGTGCGGCTGGGCACGTTGTAGAGGATGATGGGGATATCCACGGCCTCGGCCACCGCCTTGAAGTGCTGGAAAAGCCCCTCCTGGGAAGGTTTGTTGTAGTAAGGGGTGATCATCAGGGCGCCGTCGGCGCCGGCCGCCTTGGCGTGCCGGGTGAGTTCGATGGATTCGGAGGTGCTGTTGGAGCCGGTGCCGGCCAGGACCGGGACGCGGCCCTGCACCGTCTTGACCGTCAGTTCCACCACCCGGTGGTGCTCGGCGTGGCTCAGGGTGGCCGATTCGCCGGTGGTGCCGCAGGGTACGATGCCGTTGGTGCCGTTTTGCAGTTGAAAGTCGATGAGTTCGACCAGCCCCTTTTCGTCCAGGGTTCCGTCGGCCTGGAAGGGGGTGACGATGGCGACATAGGCTCCATGAAACTCTGTCATGCTGTTCTCCTCGTACGTTCGTGGCGAAACGATTGATGTGCCGGCCCCGGAGGGTCAGGTTTACGGCAGACTTTCTTTTCCTAGTTGTCCTTCATAAACAAAATGGGCCGGGCCTTCAAGAAAAACTTCAGTGACCGTCGGGGTATCTTCCGGAATCAGACGGAAATGGACGAGCAGCCGGTCGCCACCCGAAGTGGTCACCGCCACCGGCGAGACGGCCTGGCCCAGGAGGGCGCTGACCAGGGCCGCGGCCACCGCCCCGGTGCCACAGGCCATGGTTTCATTCTCCACCCCGCGTTCGTAGGTGCGCACCTTGAGGCTGGCCGGCCCCAGGGTCTGGACAAAATTGACGTTGGCGCCGGCCGGCTGGAACTCCGGGTGGTCGCGCAGCAGCCGGCCCCATGCGAAGACCGGCGTGGCCGCGAGATCGTCCACAAAGTGCACCGCGTGGGGCACGCCGGTGTTGATGGCGTGGATGGTCTTGGTTGTGCCGTCCACCATAAGCGGCTGGTTGAGCACGACGGCGGTGGGCGTCGTCATGCGGAGCTTGACGCTGGCTGGTCGCTCACCCGACTCCGTGACTTGGGCCGCGATGACGCCGGCCAGGGTCTCGAAACGCATGGCGGCCGGCGCGATGCCCTTGGTGAACGCGAAGCGGGCCGCGCAGCGCGCCCCGTTGCCGCACATCTCGGCTATTGAGCCGTCGGCATTGAAGAACCGCCAGGCAAAATCGGCCGTGACCGAGGGCTCGATGAGAATAAGACCGTCGGCCCCTACCGAAAAACGCCGGCGGCAGACGGCCCGGGCAAAGGCGGCCACGTCGAGGCCGGCTAGCATCGGGGTGCGGTGGTCAATGAGGATGAAGTCATTGCCCGTGCCGCTCATCTTGGTGAAGGGGATGGGGAAATTCGGTTGCATGGCGTTATTCCTTCAGGCTAGCGGGCGGTCGTTTTCCGGAAAGACGGGGATCGACTCGCCCTGGACCAGGGTCTCGTAAGTTTCGCGGGTCCGAATCACCTGGAAGTGCTGGCCGTTGACCAGCACCTCGGCCACCCGGGGCCGCGAGTTATAGTTGGAACTCATGGAAAAGCCGTAGGCGCCGGCGCTCATGATCGCCAGCAGGTCGCCTGCCTTGGCCAGGGGCAGCTCCCGGTCGCGGGCCAGAAAATCGCCGGTTTCGCAGATGGGGCCCACCAGGTCGGCCTTGGCCGTGGCCATGGTGGTCCGGTGTACCGGCTGGATGGCGTGGAAGGCGCCGTACAGGCTCGGCCGGCCCAGGTCGTTCATGCCCGCGTCCACCACGATAAACTTTTTCAACTGGTTGGCTTTGGTATAGAGGACGCGGGTGACCAGGATGCCGGCGTTGCCGACGATTACCCGGCCGGGCTCCAGCACCAGGGTGCGGTTGGTGTCGCCCAGTTCCGCCTTGATGGCCGCGGCATAGGCCGCGGGGTGGGGCGGGTCCTCGTCGTCGTAGCGGATGCCCAGCCCGCCGCCCAGATCAAGGTAGCTGATCTTGATGCCGGCCGCCTCCAGCCGCGCCATGAAGGCCTTCATCTTGCGCAGGGATTCGAGGAAGGGCGACATCTCGGTGAGCTGGGAGCCGATGTGGCAGCTTAGCCCCTTGATCACGATGTTTGGCATGCTGGCGGCCTGCCGGTAGAGGGCCGCCGCCGTCTCCATGGGCACGCCGAATTTGTTTTTGGCCAGCCCGGTGGAGATGTAGGCGTGGGTCTTGGGGTCCACGTCCGGGTTCACCCGTAAGGAGATGGGCGCCGTGCCGCCAAGAGCGGTGGCCACGGCCTGGATGGTGTCCAGCTCCTGGGACGATTCCACGTTGAACATGAGGATCCCGGCCTTGATGGCCATTTCGATTTCGGCCGCGGTCTTGCCCACCCCGGAGTAAACAATGCGGCCGGGGGCCATGCCGGCCTTGATGGCCCGGTAAAGTTCGCCGCCCGAGACGATGTCGGCGCCGCCGCCCAGACTGGCAAAGATATTGAGCACCGCCAGGTTGGCGCAGGCCTTTACCGCGAAACAGGTAAGGTGGGGGAGGTCGGCAAAGGCGTCATCCATGGCCTGGAAGTGCCGGGTCAGGGTGGCGGCGGAGTACAGGTAGAACGGGGTGCCCACCTCCTCGGCAATGCGGGCCACCGGCACCGACTCGCAGCACAGGTGGTCGTCCTGATAGTTGAAATAGTTCATGGGCTCACTCGCGGGTGCGGGTTGATTTCGATTTCCTTGCTGCGTGGGCCTTCGCTGGGCGGCTTGCCATGATCGAAGGCAGCCACGGAGTAATAGCAGACGTTCTCGTTGGCCGGTGGGGCATGGTCGTCGAAGTGGCCTGGGCCGCGGGTCTCGCCGATCAGCACGGCCACGGGGGCCGACGGGGTCCGCCGGAAGACCCGGAAGCCGGCCACCACATCCGGCCGGGGCGGCGCCTCCCACCACAGGCTTACCCCCTCCTCGGTCCGCATGCCGTTCAGGCCGGTAGGGACCGGCAACGGGGCAAGGTCGGCCGGGGTGCCCAGGGCCGCGACACTTGCCGCGCCGAAGCCAGTGGGGTCGCCCGTTGTCTGCCGGGCCCGCACCCGGTACCAGCATGGTCGGCCGTTGGTCAGGCCGGTGTCCTGGAAAACGGTGGCGGCCAGCGGTTTGCCAACTGCCTGGAAGACGCGGTTGTCGTCGCTGCGTTCCACCTGAAAGAGGAGGGGCTCGGTCACCGGCTTGGCGTCGGCCAGGGTAAGGGGCGCTTGCCATTCCAGGGTGAGGGCGCCATCGCTCGGGGTGAGTCGCAGCCCGGTCGGGGCGGCCGCCGGCGTTTCCCAGCGCAGGGCCACCCAGTTGGAATCCGCGCTGGTGGTGAACCAGCCGCTGCGGCTCCGCACCTTGTATATGTAGTAGTGGTTTGGCGTCAGCCCCTGGTCGTGGAAGTGGAGCCGCACCGGCAGCCCATCGACGGCCACCGGGCCGCCGTCCATTTTTTCCAGCGGGGAGAACACCGCCGGGCATTCGGCGCAGTAATGGGCAGCCTCCACCTGGGCCCGCAGCACGTCATAACCGGCCACCAGCGGCAGCGGTTCGCCCTGGGTGGTGACCTGCGGGGCGCTCCAGACGAGTTCGACCCCGGTTTCGTCCATGGTGCTGGTCAGGTCGGCCACCGGCACGGCCACCAGGCCCTGGGGTGGCACCGGCAGGGTCTTGCGGCCGCAGCCAGCCACCAGCAGCGTTACGGCCAGCAGTATTACCAGGGTGACGGGCGAAAAGTCATGGCGTTTCATGAAACCATGCCCAGCCTCTCTTCGGCCTGGCGCAGGGCCGTCTCCACCCGGGCGGGCGCGGTGCCACCCTCTGAAAGCCGGCTGGCCACCGAGCCCTCTATCGAAAGGGTGACAAAGACGTCGGCCTCGATTTGCGGGGCCGCGGCCCGCAGTTCGGCCAGGCTCAGGTCGGTGAGTTCCTTGCCCTGCTCGATGCAGGTGGCCACAATCCGGCCGACGATGGCGTGCGCCTGCCGGAACGGCACGTTTTTACGAACCAGGTAATCGGCCAGGTCGGTGGCGGTCATGAAGCCGCCCAGCGTGGCCTGGGCCATGGCCGCCCGGTTGCACTCGGTGTGGCGCAAGAGTTCCGCGGCCATGGCCAGGCTGGCGCTCACCGTGTCCACCGTGTCGAAGATCGGCTCCTTGTCCTCCTGCAGGTCGCGGTTGTAAGTGAGCGGCAGGCCTTTGAGCAGGGTGGCCAGGGCCACCAGATTGCCCAGCACCCGGCCGGTCTTGCCGCGGATGAGTTCCGGGATGTCCGGGTTTTTTTTCTGGGGCATGATGGAGGAGCCGGTGCAGAATCGGTCGGCCAGGGTGATGAAGCGGAATTCCTCGCTGGCCCAGAGCACCAGTTCCTCGGCGAGGCGGCTTAAGTGGAGATGGGCCAGCAGGGCGGCGCTGGCGAACTCCACCGCGAAGTCGCGGACGCCCACGGTGTCCATCGAGTTGGCGGACACCGCGTTAAAGCCCAGTTCCGCGGCCATCGACTGCCGGTCGATGGGCAGACCGGTGCCGGCCAGGGCCGCGGCGCCCAAGGGCAGGACGTTCAGCCGCCGGGCGCAGTCGCCAAAGCGCTCCCGGTCGCGGCCAAACATCTCGTAATAGGCCAGGAAGTGATGGCTGGCCAGCACCGGCTGGGCCCGCTGCATATGGGTGTAGCCCGGCATGATGATGCCCATGGAACGGCGGGCCAGCGCCACCAGGGCCTCCTGCAGGTCGGTGAGCAGGTCGTTGAAACGGCCGGCCTCTTCCCGCAGGTATAGTTTCAGGTCCAAGGCTACCTGGTCGTTGCGGCTGCGGGCGGTGTGCAGCTTCTCGCCGGCCGGGCCGATCTTGGCCACCAGGGCGTGTTCGATGTTCATGTGCACGTCTTCCAACTCGGGGCGGAAGACGAAGCGGCCCGCGGTGATCTCGTCCTCGATGGCGGTGAGGCCTGCCAGGATCTGGTCCCGTTCGGTCTCGGTGATGAGCCCCTGGCGGGCCAGCATGCGGGCGTGGGCCCGGCTGCCGGTGATGTCGTGGCGCGCCAGGCGCGCGTCGAAGTGCACCGAGGCGGTGAAGGCCTCCACCGAGGCGGCGGTGGCCTCGCTGAAGCGGCCTCCCCAGGGTTTTTCCGTGCCCGTATTTTTCGTGGTCATCGATTGCTTCCTTTGGAAATTGTCATGAGCCTTGCAGGAAAGCGCTTAAAGCTGAAAGGAACTGCGAAAAACCGACGATTACCCCCATCCAATCGAAACTTCATTGGACTTTGAGCTTTCACCTTTGAGCTTTCACCTTTTTTTTCTTCATCCTCGCCTGCATGGACATGCGCAGGGCGTTCAAGCGGATGAAGCCCTCGGCGTCGCTCTGGGTGTAGACCTCGTCCTCCTCAAAGGTGGCAAAGGCCGCCTGGTAGAGGGAGTTGTCCGACTTGCGGCCGACCGGTATGCAGTTGCCCTTGTAGAGCTTGAGGCGCACGGTGCCGTTCACCGTAGCCTGGGCCGTGTCCATGGTGTTCTGCAAGAGCCGCATCTCCGGCGAGAACCAGAAGCCGTTGTAGACCAGGGTGGCGTACTGGCCGATCAGGCTGTCGCGCAGTTTCATGACCTCGCGGTCCAGGGTGATGGTCTCCAGGTCGCGGTGGGCGGCGCGCAATATGGTGCCGCCGGGCGTCTCGTAAACGCCGCGGGACTTCATGCCCACGAAGCGGTTTTCCACCAGGTCGAGGCGGCCGATGCCGTTGGCGCCGCCCAGGCTGTTGAGCCTGGACATCAGCGCGGCCGGCGACAGGGTCTCGCCGTCCACCGCCACCGGGTCGCCGTGGACAAAATCGAGCTCAATGTAGGTCGGTTTGTCCGGCGCGTCCTCCGGGGCCACGGAGAGCTTGAACATGGTCTTTTCCGGTTCATTCCACGGATCCTCCAGGATGCCGCCCTCGAAGCTGATGTGCAGCAGGTTCTCATCCGAGGAATAGGGGTTTTTCTTGGTCACCGGGATGGGGATGCCGTGCTGCTCGGCAAAGGCCATGAGCTTGGTGCGCGAGTTCAGATCCCAGATGCGCCAGGGCGCGATGATCTTGAGGCCGGGGTTCAGGCCCAGGTAGGCCATCTCGAAGCGCACCTGGTCGTTGCCCTTGCCGGTGGCGCCGTGACTCACCGCGTTGGCCCCATGCTCCGCGGCCACCCGCACCTGTTCCTGGGCGATGAGCGGCCGGGCGAGCGAGGTGCCCAGCAGATAGGCGCCCTCGTAGATGGCGTTGGCCCGGAAGGCCGGGAAGATGAAGTCCTTGGCAAAGGTCTCCTTGAGGTCGGCGATGACCACCTCGTCGGCGCCGGTGGCCATGCCTTTTTGCCTGATCTTGTCCCACTCCTCATGCTGGCCGACGTCGGCCACGAAGGCGACTACCGGCGCCTGATATTTTTCCTGGAGCCATTTGAGGATCACCGAGGTATCCAGGCCGCCGGAGTAAGCCAGCACAATTTTATTGATCGTATTTTTCATGGGTAATCCGCCTTTTTTTGCCCGCTGCCTCAGGATAGGAGGGCGGCCAGGATCGCCTTGTGGATGTGCATCTTGTTTTCCGCCTGGTCAAAGGCCACGCATTGCGGCCCCTCCAGCACCTCGTTGGTGATCTCCTCCTCCCGGTGGGCCGGCAGGCAGTGGAGGACGATGGCGTCCGGTTTGGCTTGGGCCAAGAGGGAGGCGTTCACCTGGAAGGGTCTGAAGACCCGGAGCCGGGCCGTCTGTTCTTCCTCCTGGCCCATGCTGGCCCAGACATCGGCGTTGACCACGTCGGCCTGCGCGACTGCCTCGGCCGGGTCGTTGGTCACGGTGATCGGCCGGCGGGCGATATTGCGCGCCGCGGCCAGGATCTCCGGATCGGGCTCGTAGCCCGCTGGGCAGGCCAGGGTGAGGGAGAAACCGATGACGCTGGCCGCCTGAATGAATGAGTTGGCCATGTTGTTGCCGTCACCGACCCAGGCGACGTGCAGTTCCTCCACCGGTCCCTTTTTTTCGATGATGGTCATGATGTCGGAGAGCACCTGGCAGGGATGGTGGCGGTCGGTCAAGGCATTGATCACCGGCACCGACGAGTAACGCGCCAGCTCCTCCACCACCTCCTGGCCGTAGGTCCGCACCACCAGGCCGTTGACATAGCGGGCCATGACCCGGGCCATGTCCTTCAATGGTTCGTTCCTGGCCAGCTGGGTGTCGCGGCCGGAGAGGTAGATGACCTGGCCGCCCAGGCCGTACATGGCCGCCTCAAAGGAGACCCGGGTGCGGGTCGAGGGTTTTTCAAAGATCATGCCGAGTATCTTGCCGGCCAGCTCGGTGTGGCGCTTGCCACCCTTGGTATCGGCCTTGAGCCTGAGCCCGCTGGCGATGAGCCCGGTGAGGTGCTCCCTGGAAAAATCTGCCAGGGATAATAGATGGGTGGCCATAGCGTCCTCTCTCATCAAAAAATGGCGGCCCAATTGTCTCTCCTCTGAGGCGGGCGTCTGCCGGATCAGGAGGGAGAAAATTGAGCCAAAGGTGCAGTGATACAAAAAAAGGAGGTTTTTGCAAACATTTTTTGTTGCACTGGCGATTGTGCTGAACAGAGCGCGGCCTAAGATCGATCTGTCCTAGCCGTCCTGTATGTCCGATGCAAAGATGCGGGGCAGCCCGCCAGATGCTTACTGCCAGGGCCGGGCGGTCAGCACCCTGTCGAGGATGGCGATCATCTCGTCGATCTCCGCGCGGCTCACCACCAGGGGCGGAATGAAGCGCAGGGCGACGTTGCCGGCGAAGTTCAACAGCAACCCTTCCTTGAAGAGGGCGTTGATCATGGCGCTGCCGTGCGGCACGGCCGCTTCGGTCAGGACCAGGGCCTGGATAAGCCCCAGCCCGCGGACACCGCTGGCCAGGTAGGGGTGGCGGCTGGCGACCTCGGCGAGTTTGCTGGCCAGGTATGCTCCCTTGGCGCCTACCTCGGCCAGAAAGCCGTCCGCCAGCATGATCTTCATGGTGGCCACGGCCGCGGCGCTGGCCACCGGGTTGCCGCCGAATGTCGAGGCGTGCGTGCCCGGGCCAAAGGCGGCAGCCACATCTTCCCGGGCCAGCATGGCCCCCATGGGCAGGCCGTTGGCCAGGGCCTTGGCCAGGGTGATGATGTCGGGCACCACCCCCCACTGCTCGTAGGCGAACAGGGTGCCGGTGCGGCCCATGCCCACCTGGACCTCGTCGAAGATGAGCAGCAGGCCGTGGCGATCGCACAGGGCGCGGATGTCTTCCAAATACTTCTTTCCCAAGGGGCGGACGCCGGACTCGCCCTGCACGGGCTCGCAGAGCACGGCGCAGGTCTGGGGGGTGATGAGCGCCTCGATGTCGCGGGCGTCGCCAAAGGGGGCGTGGATAAAGCCCGCGGGCAGCGGCTCGAAGCCGGCATGGAACTTGGCCTGACCGGTGGCCGCCACCGTGGCCAGGGTCCGGCCGTGGAAGGAGCCCAAGAGCGAGATGATCTCGTAGCGGCCCGGACCGGCGTGCTTGCGGGCCAGTTTGATGGCCGCCTCGTTGGCCTCGGCGCCGCTGTTGGCCAGGAAGACCCGGTCGGCGAAAGAGTGGTTCACCAGCAGCTCGGCCAGCTCGGTCTGCGGCACGGTATAAAAAAGGTTGGAGACATGGGTCAGCCGGGCCGCCTGTTCGCGGATGGCGGCGGTGATGGCCGGGTGACAGTGGCCCAGGCTGCACACCGCGATGCCGGCCAGGAAATCGAGATACTCCCGGCCGTCGGCGTCCGTCAGCCTACAGCCCTGGCCCGAGACCATGACCGCCGGGAAACGGGTGTAGGTCGACATGAACAGGGCCGCGCTTCGGGCGATTAAGTCGGTGCTCGCGCTCATTGGACGATCTCCGTGCCGATGCCTTCCTGGGTGAACATTTCCAAGAGAATGGCGTGCTCGACCCGGCCGTCGATGATGTGGGCCTTGCCTACGCCGCCGGCCACCGCTTGCTGGCAGCACTCAATTTTGGGGATCATGCCGCCGGCGATGGTGCCGGCCGACACCAGGGCATCGGCCTCGGCGCGGGTGAGGGAGGAGATGAGCTGGCCCGCCTGGTTCAGCACGCCCTGCACGTCGGTGAGCAGGATGAGCTTCTCGGCCCCGAGGTGGGCGGCGACGGCGCCGGCCACCAGATCGGCATTAATGTTGTAGGAGCAGCCGTCCTCGCCCACGCCCACCGGGGCGATGACCGGGATGAAGCCGCGGGCGTCCAGGGTTTCCAGCACCGCCGGGTTGACCCGGGTGACCTCGCCCACCCTCCCCAGGTCGATGATCTCCGGTGGCGTGTCCTTGCTCTGGCCCTTGACCATGGTGCGCTTCCTGGCCTGGATCAGGTCGCCGTCCCGGCCGGAGAGGCCGACCGCCTTGCCGCCGTGATAGTTGATGAGCCCGACGATCTCCTTGTTGATCTTGCCCACCAGGACCATCTCCACCACGTCCATGGTCTCGCCGTCCGTCACTCGCATGCCGTCCACGTAACGCGAGGTGATGCCCATCCGTTTAAGGACGGCATTGATCTGCGGGCCGCCGCCGTGTACCACCACCGGGTTCAGGCCGATGTATTTCATGAGCACGATATCCAGGGCGAAGTTCTTCTTGAGGGCCTCGTCTACCATGGCGTGGCCGCCGTACTTGATGACCACGGTCTTGTTGTAGAATTTTTTGATATAGGGCAGGGACTCGATGAGGATCTGCGCCTTGGCGATGCCTGGTTGCATTTTCATTCCCCGGGATGCTGAGCGGCGCGACGACGGGCCGCGGGTGCCTACGATTAACTTTTTATAATACTGCCGCAGGCTAAAGATGTAAAGACAAACCAGGCCGGCTGGCCGTGGCCTGCGGCGATGCGGCATTTTTTTTGTTTGACAGGACATAGGATATGTACAAAAGTCGCGGGGATGGTATAGTCCTTGCATGCAGGCCCGCTTTCATCCTGTCCGGCCTGACGATGGAGGATCGTGGAGAAAATGTCCGTGACAAAGACGCTGGGCCGTCTGCTGCTGGTCGGGTTGCTGCTGGGAGGTGCTTGGGAGCTCGCGGCCCTGGCCGCCGGCGAGACCGCCCCCATCCGCATTGAGGCCGATCGCATGGAGGCCAGCCAGCAGGAGGAGTCGGTGGTCTTCTCCGGTAAGGTGGAGGCCAGCCAGCAGGGGCTCGTCATCCAGGCCGATGAGATGACGGTCTTCTACGAGCGGCCGCCCGAGGCCGACGCCTCCGTGGCGGTGGACCGCCAGCAGGTCAGCCGGCTTACGGCCCGTGGCAATGTCCGGATCAATCGGCAGGGTTGGATCGCCTCCGGTGATGCCCTGGAATTTTTCTCGAAAAAGCGTCAGGTGGTCTTGACCGGTCACGCCACGGTCTTCCAGAAGGATAATAAGATTACCGGCGAGCGGATCATTCTCTACCTGGATGATGGGAAAAGCGTGGTGGAACGGGAGTCCGAGGGCGGCGAGCGGGTCAAGGGGGTCTTTTTTCCGGACGCGGCTAAATAAGAGCTGGAGGACAAGGGTGGCGGTACTGGCAACAGAGGGTCTGGTCAAGCAGTACCGGAAACGGCGGGTGGTGGATACCGTCAGCCTGGAGGTGCGGACCGGCATGGTGGTGGGGCTGCTCGGCCCCAATGGCGCCGGCAAGACCACCTCGTTCTATGCCATTGCCGGTTTTGTCCGCCCCGATGCCGGCCGCATCCTTTTGGACAACGACGACATCACCGGCCTGCCCATCCACCAGCGGGCCTTAAAGGGCATTTCCTATCTGGCCCAGGATCCCTCGGTGTTCAAGAAGCTGACCGTGGAGGAAAACATTCGCATCGTCCTTGAACCCCTGGGCCTCTCCCGGGCGGTGATCGCCGAGCGTATCGAGGGTCTCATGCACGACCTGAAGATCACCCATCTGGCCGGCCACCGCGCCTATTCCCTGTCTGGCGGCGAGCGGCGCCGGGTGGAGATCATGCGCGCCCTGGCCACGAAGCCGCGTTTCATCCTGCTCGACGAGCCCTTTGCCGGCATCGACCCCCTGTCGGTGGCCGATCTCCAGCAGATCATCCGCAGCCTGCGGGACAAAGGGCTTGGGGTGCTCATCTCGGATCACAACGTCCGGGAAACCCTGTCGGTCTGCGATTATGCCTATATCGTCAACAACGGCCAGATTCTCATGAGCGGCAGCGCCGACGAGATCGTGGCCAGCGCCGTGGCCCGCAAGATGTATCTGGGCGAGAATTTCACCATGTAGAGGGCGGCCGCGGCCGGCGGCCGTTACTGGCAAAGGGAAAGGATGGTACTTGAACTAAGACAGCAACTGAAACTTGCCCAGCAGTTGGTCATGACCCCCCAACTGCAGCAGGCCATCAAGCTGCTTCAGTTGGCCCGCCTGGAATTGGCCACCACCATCCAGCAGGAAATGGAGCAGAACCCGGTCCTGGAAGAACTCGGCGCTGAACAGGAGAGCGAAGACGAGGCCGAGGGGGAAGGCGGCGGGGAACTGGAGGGTGGAGCCGAGGCACCGGCGCCGGAGACCACCAGCGAGGTCAACGTGGAGGATGCCTCCACCCTGTCCGAGATCAACTGGAGCGACTACGAGAACGAATACGAATCCTCCTCCTTGTCTACTGCCAAAGAGGCGGATGCCTCCGACCTGCCATCCCGTCTCGATATCCTCACCCAGAAGCCCGACCTGGTCTCCCACCTGCAGTGGCAGCTTAAATTTTCCGATGCCACTGACGAGGAAAAGGCGGTTGGGCTCTTTGTCATCGGCAATATCAACCGGGACGGTTTTCTCGATGTGGATGAGGCGGAGATCGCGGCGGAGGCCGGCTGCACCACGGAGATGGCCGGGCGCATGATCGGCAAGATCCAGGAGTTGGACCCGGCCGGCATCGGGGCCAGGAGCGTGCGGGAGTCGTTGCTGCTGCAACTGGCGCGGCTGGGCCTGGCCGACTCCCTGGCCAGCGTCCT
>Ga0100388_10002132_pt1 | contig 17201 bp, 33 predicted proteins | sample CryGeymeta201512_FD_81536 | JGI IMG/M metagenome (GOLD analysis project Ga0100388, IMG submission 81536) | Groundwater microbial communities from Crystal Geyser aquifers in Utah, USA - Crystal Geyser metaG 2015-12 | ecosystem: Environmental > Aquatic > Deep subsurface > Groundwater | place... | reverse complement strand
CAAAGAAAAGCCCGGGCGAAAGCAAAGTCCAGAGGCGAAGTTCAGGGTAGCACGGCCAAAATCTGGCGGCAAAAAGGCACCGGCCGGGCCCGTCACGGATCAAGAAAGGCGCCAATTTTTGTCGGGGGAGGAGTAGCTCACGGCCCAACCGGAGGACAAAATTATAGTCGCAAATTAAGCCAAAAGATGAGAGAGAAATCTTTACTTACCGTGCTCTTAGGTAAAATTAAAGGAAAGAAAATTCTTTTAACTAAAGATTTAGAATTTAAAAAAACCAAAGAAGCCCAGGGTTTTTTAGAGAAAGTACGCCAAGATTTTTTTCCCAAAGGGAAAATTGCTTTCTTGGTAGAAAAAAATGAAGGAAACAGAAGATATTTAAAAAATTTATCTGAGATTTCGGTCTTAAGCACGGAAGCTTTAAATGTTTATTCACTTTTAAAAAATGATTTGCTTTTGTTAAGCGAAAATGGACTTAAAAGTTTAGAAAAGCGTTTTTCGGGAAAGGAGACCTATGCCCGTTCTAATTAGACCCGTAATTACGGAGAAAACTATGAAAATGACCAAAAAAAATTGGTATACCTTTGCCGTTCCCATAGAAAAAAATAAAAATGAGGTTAAAGAACTGATTAAAAAAATATTTAAAGTAAAGGTCCTGGATATTAAATCCCTGGTGGTAAAAGGGAAAAATAAGCGGTCCTTAAAGAGCCGAAAAATCCGTTCGCTTTCCGATTGGAAAAAAATCATGGTTTTGTTAAAAGAAGGACAAAAAATTGATCTTTTTGACCAGGCGCAATAATAATTAATTTAATTTTATTAAAAAAAATGAGTAATCGATTAAAAGTAATGATTGGCAGACTAAACGGCCGGGACAATCAAGGTCAAGTTTCGGTCCGTCATCGTGGCGGCGGCAACAAACGTTTTTTAAGGAAAATTGATTTTGAGAGAAGTAAAAAAAACATTGAAGGAAAAGTGGAGGCAATCGAATATGATCCCAACCGCAATGTGGAGGTAGCCCTGGTGATTTATAAAGACGGGGAAAGAAGATATATTCTCGTTCCGGAAGGACTTAAGCTGGGGGACAGGATTATGGCGGGTGAAAATGTGGACATTAAAGTCGGCAACTCACTCCCTTTAAAAAATATTCCGATTGGAACGCCGATTCACAATATTGAGATCGTTCCTTTAAAAAGCGGCCAAATTGTCCGGGGGGCGGGAACCTTGGCGACCATTTTGGCCAAAGAGGGCGGTTTTGCCCAAGTTAAGCTTCCCTCCGGTGAATTAAGACAAATTTTACTGGAATCCTGGGCCACCATCGGCCAGTTGGGTAATATTGATATGAAGTTGAGAAAATTAAGAAAAGCCGGTGACTCAAGAAGAAGAGGGATTCGACCTACCGTCAGAGGGGTTGCTCAGAATCCGCATTCCCATCCGCACGGCGGAGGAGAAGGCCGTTCCGGAATCGGCATGCCCGGTCCGAAAACTCCTTGGGGTAAACCAGCTCGAGGCAAGAAAACTCGGCGCAAGGTAAAATACAGCGACAAATTTATCATAAGCAGAGCTTGAAAATAAGTTTTCAAGCGAAGCTTTCAAACTTGTTTATCAGGGAAAAAAACAGCGTTAATATTATTAACCGGTAAAAAATATGGCCAGATCTGCCAAAAAAGGACCTTTTATTGATGCTACTTTGCTCAAAAAAGTGATGGCCCAAAAGGCCGGAGGGAAAAAGGAAGCCATTAAAACCTGGGCACGGTCTTCCCAAATTCCCCCAGAGTTCGTCGGTCACACCTTTTCGGTTCACAATGGTCATGTTTTTATCGAATTTTTCGTTACCGAAGATATGGTCGGCCACCGGTTAGGAGAATTTTCTTCCACCCGGACCTTTAAGGGTCACGGACAGGTGGTTAAAAGGACCATGGAGAAAACTTAATATGGAAATTAAAGCCAGTGCCAAATATTTAAGAATCAGCCCCCGGAAATTAAGGCAACTGACTATTGGTTGGGCAGGGAAACCAGTAAAAGAGGTTTTAAAAAAGTTGTCTTCTCAACCACAAAGAGGCCGGGAATTTTTGGAAAAAGTAGTTAAACAGGGAGTTGCCAATGCCAAAAATAACTTTAAAGTTATGGGAGATTTAAAGGTTAAAGTGGTTGAAGTGGGGGATGGAACTTCCTCTAAGAGAATGGATAAATCCCATGGAGCCAGATTTGACCGAGGGATAATCAAAAAAAGAACTGCTCATCTTTTTTTAACCTTGGTAGAAGAGAAAAAGCAAGAGACCACGTCGGAAGTAAAGTTGTCGGAAGTGGAAAAAGGAGTGAATATTGAAGAAGGAAAAGAAAAAAAGATGGTTAAATCTGAAGCAAAAAAGAGTAAAAAAGTTACGGAGGAAAAGAAGAAATAAAATGGGCAGAAAAGTTCATCCAATCAGTTTTAGAATCGGCGGCATTTATACCTGGAGCTCTAATTGGTATGCCAGTAAAAGAGACTTTAAGAAAACTTTACTCGAGGATATTGCCTTAAGGAGTTTTTTAATGAAAAAACTGCGTCTGGCCGGAATTATCGGGGTGAAAATTGAACGGTCGATTAATAAAATAAAAATTGTCCCTCAAGTTACCCGGCCGGGTATTGTTATTGGCCGAGGGGGAAGCGGTTTGGAGGAGTTGAAGAAAAACTTGGCAAAAATGGTTTCCATTCCCGAGCCGGAGAAGAATTTGGAAATTTCTCCCGAGGAAGTAAAAAATCCCGACCTTTCGGCCGTCTTTGTCGGTCAGAAAGTTGCCGAGCAAATCGAAAAGAGAATGCCCCACCGTTACGTTATCAAAAAAGCTTTGGAAAGAACCATGTCGTCCGGAGCTCTGGGAATAAAAATTATTTTGGCCGGAAGAATCAACGGGGCGGAAATTGCCCGTCGGGAGACATTTACCGTAGGAAAAGTTCCCTTGCAAACTCTACGGGCGCGTATTGATTATGCCGAGGTTCCCTCTTTGACCCGTTCCGGCTATGTGGGAGTAAAAGTTTGGATTAATCAAGGAGAACAAAATGTTAGCGCCTAAAAAACAAAAATATCGCAAACAGTTCCGGGGTAAAAATCGCGGTCTTTCGATACGGGGAGCAGAAATTGCCTTTGGCGAATTCGGACTTAAAGCAATGACCCGCGGAAAAGTTTCCTCGGTACAGATTGAGGCGGCGAGAAAAGCCATCGCCCATTTTACCAAAAGGGAAGGCAAGGTCTGGATCCGTATTTTTCCCGACCGCCCGGTTACCGCTAAAGCGGCGGGAACAAGAATGGGTGGAGGCAAGGGTGATATCCAGGGTTATGTGGCCAATGTTAAGCCGGGAAAGATTCTCTTTGAATTGGCTGGTGTTACCGAGGAAGTCTCAAAAGAAGCATTTCAAAGAGCCACCGATAAATTGCCTATTAAAACCAGATTTTTGAAAAAAGAATGAAAAGAAAACAAAAAGAAGAACTAAAAACAAAGTCAATAACCGAGCTTTTTCAAGAGGTAGAAAAAAGAGTCAGAGAGCTTGCCCAATTGGAAATGGAAATTAAAATGGGAAGGGTAAAAAATACCAGTTCTCTTAATGTTAAAAAAGATGAGCTGGCAATGATAAAAACAATAGTGCAGGAAAAGAGGTTAAAAAATGAAAGCTTTTGAGGGAGTAGTTATTTCCGACAGAATGGCAAAAACCGCAGTGGTTTTGGTGGAAAGAAAAACCCGCCATCCTTTGTATGGAAAAATTATCTCCAAGAAGAAAAAAATCCACGCCAGAAATGAAATTGGCGCTAAAATGGGACAAATAGTTAGAATTACCCAAATTAAACCATTGGCAAAAACAGTTTCTTTTAAAATCCTGGAAATTGTCGGCGAAAAGGAAATAAAAAAATGATTCAATTAAGAACGATTTTAACACCGGCGGATAACACCGGAGCCAAAAAACTGCGGGTAATTCATATTTACGGTGGCTTTAAAAGAACTTTCGGAACGGTGGGCGATGTCGTGGCGGCGGTGGTTGATCAAGCCGATCCCAACGGAGTGGTCAAGGACAGTGAAAAGGTAAGGGTGGTGGTTGTCCGGACGAGGAAAGAAGTGCGTCGGGTCGACGGCAGCTATGTCCGCTTTGACGATAATGCGGGAGTGATTATTGATAAGGACGGCAATCCCAGGGGAACTCGGGTTTTCGGACCAATTGCCCGCGAGGTGAGAGAGGCCGGTTTTAATAAAATTGCCTCGCTTGCCAAGGAAATGTACTAAATTAAATAAAAAATAAAAGATAAAAAATATAAGCAAAGCTTGATTTTTCAAAATAATAAACAATAATTTGAAAAAATGAAATTAAAAAAAGGCGACAAAGTAAAAGTAATGTTAGGTAAAGATCGGGGTAAAACCGGGACAATTGATCGTGTCTTTAATAAAGAAGGCCTGGTTCTGGTTTCCGGAGTAAATCTTTATAAAAGACATTTAAAGCCAAGAAGCGAGCAAGATCAAAGTTCCGGCGGTATTGTCGATAAAGTCAGACCGCTTAATTTGGCCAAAGTCGCTTTAATCTGTCCCCAATGTGGAAAAATTACCCGGGTCGGTTTTCTTTTGGGTAAAGGAATGAAAGTCAGAATTTGTAAAATTTGCAAGGCGGAAATTTAAAATGAATTTACTGGAAAAATATCAAACTGAAATAGTTCCTGAACTGCAAAAGGAACTGGGAGCCAAAAGCCCGATGGCGGTTCCGAGAGTAGTGAAAGTGGTTATTAATATCGGTTTGAAAGAAGCCAAAGACGACAAAAAATTGATTGATATTGTTGGCGAACAAGTAAAGATAATTTCCGGTCAGAAGCCGAAAGTTTGCCGGGCAAAAAAATCGATTGCCGGCTTTAAACTCGGCAAAGGGCAACCGATTGGTCTTTCCGTAACCTTGCGCCGCGGAAGAGCTTTTGCTTTTTTGGAAAAACTTTTCCGGATTGTTTTACCGAGAGTTAGAGATTTTTCCGGTGTCAGCCCTAAAAGTTTTGATGGCAACGGCAACTATAATTTGGGGATTAGTGAACAAATTGTTTTTTCCGAGATTGATTTTTCTAAAATTGATAGAACCAGAGGATTACAAATAACGATTGCGACCAATACCAATGACGATAAAAAAGCCAGACTGTTGTTAGAAAAGTTAGGCATGCCTTTTGCTAAGGAGGTAAAGTAACATGGCCACCAATGCTAAAAAATTAAGAGAAGGCAACAAAAAAATGTTAAAATACGAGGTTAGGGCGCATAACCGTTGTCAACTGTGCGGCCGGCCGCGGGGATATGTCCGTCTCTTTGGTTTATGCCGACTTTGTTTTAGAAAATTAGCCAGTCGGGGAGAAATTCCCGGAGTTAAAAAAGCCAGTTGGTAAAAAAAATATGATTTCCGATCCAATATCCGATTTATTAATAAGAATTAAAAACGCCGCTTTGGCCAAGAAAAAGAACGTTTTGGTTCCTTATTCCTGCTTTAAGGAAAATTTGGCTAAAGTTTTAAAGGCGGAAAAGCTAATAGAAAACGTGGAAGTTTCCGGCGAGAAATCAAAAAAAGATTTATTGATTTCTTTGCTCGAAGAAGGAACAAAAATTAAGCCTATCACGGTTAAATTGTTTTCTAAACCGGGGAAAAGAGTTTATCTTAAAGCCAAAAATATTGCCGTTTTTAGACGCGGTCGGGGGATAACGATTATTTCTACCCCCAAGGGTTTGATGACGGATAAGGAAGCGTTAAAGGCAAGGATGGGCGGAGAAGTTATTTGTAAAATAATTTAAAAAATGTCAAAAATAGGGGTTAAACCGATTATTGTCAAGGAAGGAAATACGATTACCCGGGAAGAGGGGCAAATTGTCGTCCGTGGACCGTTGGGAGAAGTAAGACTTTCGGTTCCGGAGGGAATAAAAACGGAGATTGGGGAAGGAAAAGTGCAGATAAGCCGGTTTTCGGAAACCCGAAAAAACAAGTCCAGCCACGGAACTTTGGCACGTTTAATTGCTAATGCTCTTTCAGGGACAAGAGACGGATTTTCCAAAGTCCTGGAAGTGGTCGGGACCGGTTTTCGGGCGCAAATGGAAGGGACGGATTTGGTTTTGGCGTTAGGCTTTTCCCACTTGGTTAGGTTTCCTTCTCCGGAAGGAATTAAAATAGAGGTTATTGAAGGAAAAATAAAAATCTTCGGGGTGGATAAAGAATTGGTTGCTCGGACCGCCAGTAATATCAAAAAGATAAAAAAGCCGGATGCCTATAAAGGGAAGGGAATTCTTTATCAGGGAGAAAAACTGAAACTTAAACCAGGCAAAGCGGCGGCTAAAGCCGGTCCGGGCGGGGCAGCGGCAGGAGGGAAATAATAAATGGAAGACAAAAAAGAAAGAATTTTACGTAGACAAAAAAGAGTTCGGGGAAAGATGCCTGAAGAAGGGTATCGGCTTTCTCTTTCCCGTTCAAACCGGTTTCTTTTTGCTCAAGTGATTGAGCTTGGGTCGGGTAAAACAATTCTTGGATTAAGCGACAAAAAAATGCTTGATGCCAAGGAAACCCAGGGAAAAACTAAGGTTGAAAGAGCCAGTCTTTTTGGTGAAAAGTTCGCCAAGGAAGTTTTAGAAAAAAAGATTAAAAAAGTTATTTTTGACCGGGGAGCTTGCCGCTTTCATGGTCGGGTTAAAGCTTTTGCCGAGGGACTTAAATCAAGCGGATTGGAATTTTAATTTTTAATTAAAAAAATGCTAAAAAATAATCAATTTGAACCAAAAATTGAAAAAGAATTTGCGGAAAAAGTTGTTCAGGTAAACCGTGTTTCCAAAAAAACCAAGGGCGGAAACAATATCAGTTTTTCGGTTTTGGTCGTCGTGGGTGACCGAAAGGGAAGAGTCGGCGTCGGCTTGGGCAAAGCCAAGGATGTTTCTTCTTCAATCGCCAAAGCCGTCGATTACGCCAAAAAACACTTAATTATTGTTCCGCTTCACGGAACGACTATTCCCCATGACGTCAGAGTTAAATTGGGAGCGGCGGAAGTACTTTTAAAGCCGGCGCCGATGGGTTTGGGCGTAATTGCGGGAGGGGCGGTGAGAGCGGTAGTGGAAGCGGCGGGGATTAAAGATATTTCCTCAAAAGTCTTGGGGACCAAGAATCAAGCTTCAAATGTTTATGCCTCTTTGCAGGCATTAAGGGAGTTACATAAATTATAATAAGTTTAAGGAGGAAAATGAATCTAAGTTCTTTGCCTAAAATTAAAGAAAAAAGTAAAAAAAGAATCGGTCGGGGTCACGGTTCCGGCCGTGGCGGCCACACCGCGACCCGGGGAACCAAAGGCCAAAATTCGAGAACCAGAGTCAGCCTTTTCTTTCAAGGGACAAAAGTTAAAAAATCTTTAATTAAACGTTTGCCTTTCATCAGGGGCAAAGATAAGTTTCGGGCAAAATCCGGAAAACCGATTATTATTAATTTAAAATATTTAAATCTGTTTGCCAAAGATGAAGAGGTTAATTTATCTTCATTGAAAGCGAAAGGATTTTTGCCGGCAGACTTATCTGAAGATACCAAGATTAAAATTCTTGGCGAGGGGGAAATAAAAGTTCCTTTAATTATTGCTTTGCCGATTTCCAAAGGAGCCAGGGAAAAAATTGAAAAAGCCGGCGGTCGAATCTTGATAAAAAAAGAGGAGATAAAAAACAAAAAGGAAAATCCAAAAGAAAAGAGTACTAAAGCTAAAACTAAAAAAGTGAAAGGAAAGTAAGTGGTTAGCCAAATTCTGCAAGAACTAAAAACAGCCGTCAAAATTCCTGATTTGCGGAAGAAACTTCTTTTTACCGCCTTAATTCTTTTTATCTTTCGTTTAGCTGCGCATATTCCGGTCGCTGGCGTAAATCTTCAGGCACTTAAAGGACTGTTTGGTCAAAATCAATTTTTGGGTTTACTCGATATTTTTTCCGGGGGGACCTTGGCTAATTTTTCAGTTATGGCCTTAGGGTTGGGCCCTTATATCAACGCCTCAATTATTTTGCAACTTTTACAGATGGTTCTTCCGCAATTGGAAGAACTTTCCAAGGAGGGGGAATACGGTTGGGAAAAAATCAATCAGTATACCCGTTTTTTGACGATTCCCCTAGCGGCAGTACAGTCCATCGGGATGTACGCCCTGCTTAAGAGCCAGAACATTATTGCCCAGGCTTCCTTCCTGCAAATTGTGGCGACCATTGTGACAATGGTCGCCGGAACAATTTTTTTGATGTGGCTGGGGGAACTGATTACGGAAAAGGGAATCGGTAATGGCATTTCCCTTTTGATTTTTGCCGGCATTATTGGCCGGTTGCCGGTTTCTTTCGGCCAGACCGCCGCGGTTGCAGAAAGCGGAAAAATCTTCAGTATTCTCATTTTTGCCGTCCTGGCCCTGATGGTTATCGCCTCAGTAATTTTTATTGACGAAGCGATACGGAAGGTAAGAATTGAATACGCTAAAAGAGTAATGGGCGGAAAATTATACGGGGGACAAACGACTTTTCTGCCTTTAAAAATTAACCAAGCCGGGGTTATTACCATTATTTTTGCGGTTTCTTTAGTTTTAATTCCTTCAATGGTGGGAAAATTTTTGGCTCAAGTTCCTAATAAAGTGGTTGCCGGAATGGCTTTGGGTCTGGCAAATTTTTTTACCCCCGGAGGAGTTATCTATAATTTGAGTTATTTTATTTTGGTGGTTGGTTTTACTTATTTTTATACCGCGGTAATTTTTAATCCCAAAAAGATTGCCGAAGAAATTCAAAAACACGGCGGCTTTATTCCGGGCATCAGGCCGGGAAGTTCAACTGTTACCTATTTAAATTATATTTTAACGAGGATTACTTTGGCAGGGGCGGTTTTTTTGGGAGTGGTGGCCATTTTGCCTTCAATCGTGCAAAAAATGACCGGAGTGACCACAATGACGGTGGGAGGGACCAGTATTTTAATTGTGGTTTCTGTTGTTTTGGAAACATTTAAGGTGATTGAAAATATGGTGCAAATGCGGGGTTACGATAAATTTTTAGAAAAGTTTTAAAAAAATATGAATATTTTGATAATTGGTCCTCAAGGTTCAGGTAAAGGAACTCAGGCAGAAAAATTGATTGAAAAATTTAAAATGGCCCATATTGAAATGGGGGGACTTTTACGGACTATAGCTAGAAAAGATTCGCCTTTAGGTAATCAAGTCAAGAATTTTATCGATAACGGAAGATTGGTTACCGATGAAATAACCATTCGAGTCTTGAATAATTATTTGCAGGGTTTCGGCAGGATAGAAAATGTTCTTTTTGATGGCTTTCCCAGAGTTTTATCTCAGGCGCAATATTTTGAAAAATTTTTGGCTGAGAAAGAAAAAAAATTGGACGTGGTCATTTTTTTGACACTGCCCCGGGAAGAAATCTTTAAAAGACTGGCCAACCGCCGGACTTGCGAAAAATGCGGCAAAGTTTTTAACATTTTAACCAAACCGCCAAAAGTTGAAGGGATCTGTGACTTTTGTGGAGGAAACTTAATCATTAGAATTGACGAAACGCCGGAAAAAATTTCAGAAAGGCTGAGTCAATTTGAGGAACAAACCATTCCCATGATTAACTTTTTTAAAGAAAAAGGAATTGTCGAGGAAGTTGACGGCAATCGGCCAATTGACATAATTTTTCAAGATATTATTGGGAGATTAAAAAAACGCAATTTGATAAAAGATGCCTAAAATTTCTCTTAAAACACCAGAAGAAATAAAAATTATGGCTGAGGGAGGAACTAAGCTGGGTAGGGTTTTGGATGAAGTTTTAACCAAAATTAAACCAGGCTTGAGCACTTGGAAGATTGATCACTGGATTGAAAAAGGAATTCTTCTGGCTGGCGGGAAACCAGCTTTTAAAATGGTCCCCAATTATTACTGGGCATCTTGCACAGGGATTAACGAGGAAGTAGTCCACAGTATCCCCAAAAAAGAAAAGATTTTAAAAGACGGCGATGTTTTAAAAATTGATTTGGGTATGCTTTGGCGGGGCTTTAATAGTGACTTATCTTGGACGGTAGAGGTTAAAAAAGATCCCCGGTCAACTACCCGCGATGAAGAATTTTTAAAAACCGGTGAAAAAGCTCTGGCAGAGGCGATTAAAACGGCAAAATTGGGGAACCGGATTGGCCATATCAGTCAAAAGATTCAAGAGACGGTCGGAAAAGCAGGTTTTTGCCCGGTGGAAGTTCTTACCGGCCACGGAATTGGTTTGAAGCTTCACGAGGAACCGATGATTCCCGGAGTCCTTAGGGGAAGCCTGGAGAAGACGCCAGAGCTTAAATTGGGCATGACCCTGGCAATTGAAGTGATTTATGTAGAAAAAAGCCCTGAAATAGTTCTTGAAAATGATGGCTGGACTATTTCTACCAGAGATGGTAAAATATCAGGGCTGTTTGAGAAAACAATAGCCATCACGGGTGAAGGACCCCTCATATTAACCCCGGTGGGAAACCGAAAGGGGTAGCCAGGAAAGAGGGGAACTTTTTTATGTTAAAAAAAGACGAAATCGAAATTGAAGGTATAGTTTCGGAAAAATTACCCAACACTACTTTTAAGGTGGAGGGTCTGGATAAGAGAGAATACCGCTGTACGCTTTCGGGTAAAATGAGAATGAACAGGATTCGGATTTTGCCCGGCGATAAGGTGAAATTTGTCGTGACGCCCTATGATGCCGAAAAAGGCAGAATTGTATATCGAACAAAATGAAAGTAAAACCATCAGTCAAAAAAAGATGCCGCTCATGTAAAGTTGTTCGACGAAGAGGACGAGTTTATATTATTTGCAAGAATCCTAAACACAAGCAGAGACAAGGATAAATTATGCCAAGAATAGCGGGAGTTGATTTATCGGACGAAAAAAGAATCGACGTTGCCTTAACGGCTCTTTATGGGGTGGGTAGGCAAAATGTAAAAAAACTTTTGCAAAGTGCCAAAATCGAGTCAGGAAAAAAGGTCAAGGATTTAACTGAAGAAGAAGTTTCCCGCTTGCAAAAAGTCGTGGAAGCTAATTTCAAGATTGAGGGAGATTTAAGAAAAGAGATTCAGGAGAATATTAAAAGGCTAAAACAGATTGGCTGTTACCGGGGTAAACGCCACGTGGCCAATCTACCGGTTCGGGGACAACGGACCAGAAACAACGCCCGAACTAAACGGGGTAAAAGAGTGACGATTGGTGCTTTGAAAAAAGAAGAATTGGCTAAGAAAACCAAAGCCGTGGCTGCCAAAGTGCCTGCTCAAAAAATTTGAATATATGGCAAAAAAAGAAGTTAAACCAAAAGCAAAAATCAACATCTTGGCGACTTTTAATAATACCGTGGTTTCGGTTGCCGATATGGAGGGCCAAGTGCTTTTGCAGGAATCGGCCGGGTCTTTAGGCTTTAAGGGGGCAAGAAAATCCACCCCTTATGCTGCCACCATTGCTACCGAAAAGGCCCTGGTTAAAGCTAAGCAAATGGGCGTAAAAGAAGTTGAGGTTTATATTAAAGGCCCGGGAGCGGGCAGAGATGCTGCTTTGCGGGCGGTCCGCGCCGCCAATTTAAAAATTGATTTAATTGCCGATGTTACCCCGATTCCTCACAACGGAGTGAAACCGAGAAAACAAAGGAGAGTTTAAAACAAAAAATGATTAAAGATTACACTAAAAAATGTCGTTTGTGCCGGGCCGCCGGAATGAAACTTTTTTTGAAAGGACAAAGATGTCTGACCAAATGTCCGATTGACAAAAAAGGGCCGGTGCCGCCGGGACAGCACGGAGCCAAAAGGAGAAGGAAACTGTCCGATTACGGCATCCGTTTGGCGGAAAAACAAAAATTAAGACGAACTTATCTGACCAACGAGAATACTTTAAAAAAATATTTCCTGCAGGCAAAGAAGTTGAAAGGAGCCGCTACCGGCGAAGTGCTTTTGCAAACTTTGGAAAGTCGATTGGATAATGTGGTTTATCGTTTGGGATTGGTTCCCTCCCGAAGATTCTCCAGGCAGTTGGTAAGTCACAAACACGTTTTAGTTGACGGAAAAATTGTTAATATCCCCTCGGCAAGAATTAAACCCGGCAGTATTATTAATCTTGACAGTCGGGCAATGAACATGACTGAAATTAAAGCTCTTTTGGGCAAAAAGGACCTGACGATTCCTCCTTGGATGGAAAGAAAAGGACCAGTGGGTAAATTTGCCCGATATCCTAAAAGAGAGGAAATTGGAACCAATATCAGCGAGCAACTGGTGGTTGAACATTATTCTAGATAATTTTTTAATTAGTAATTTTTAATATTTATTATAAGGAGTTTTATGATCACGCCAACCTTCCAAATTAAAAAAGAAAAGGAAAACGCTGATTTTGGTGTTTTTGTCCTTGAGCCCTTGCAACAGGGTTATGGTCAAACCTTGGGTAATGCTTTAAGAAGAGTGCTGTTAAGCAGCCTTCCGGGAGCCGCGATTGTTCAGGCAAAAATTTCCGGAGTTAAGCATCTCTTTTCGACGCTTAAGGGGCTTGAAGAAGACATTGTGGAGTTTACCTTAAAAGTTAAGCAAGTCTGCCTTAGATATTCCGGTGAAAAACCGGCCAAAATCACTTTGGATAAAACCGGTCCCGGCGAGATAACCGCCGCCGATTTTGGACTGCCGGCAGGAGTGGAAGTGATTAATAAAAATTTAGTTTTGGGAACTTTGGCCGATAAGACTTCCCGGATAAGGGCGGAATTTTTGGTCGAAGCCGGATATGGTTATGTTCCTTCGGAAGAAAGAGGCGGGGCAGAAGTGGGCATAATCCCGTTGGATGCCATTTTTACGCCGGTTCAGAGAGTCAATTATCATGTCAGCGCTACCCGGGTTGGCCGAGTGACCAATTACGATAAACTGACGATAGAGATCTTAACCGACGGCTCAATTACCCCTCACGCCGCCTTAATGGAAGCAGGGAAAACCTTAACTGCCTTTTTTGATCAAGTAGTCAACCCGAAGAAAACAGAAGCAAAAGAAGCTGTTTTGGTAGGGAAAACACCAAGTGATGAATCAACTTTGACGATCGAGGAGTTGGAACTGCCAACAAGAATAATTAATGCTCTTCTTAAAGTTGGCATCAAAAATGTGACGGAGTTGCAAAAGGCCGGTCGTAAAAAGATTGCCAAAATTAAAAATTTGGGTGATAAATCTTTAAAAATTATTGAAGCCGCCACGGTAGAAAAGGGGATTCAACTTGAGGATTAATCTCATATGAGAAAACAAGTTTTTGGCCGTCAATTTAGCCGGACCAAACACCAAAGACTCGCCCTTTTTAGGGGATTAATTTCTTCGTTGGTGGAGAAAGGGGAAGTAATTACCACTTTGCCTAAAGCCAAGGCGATTAAAGGACAAGTGGAGAAATTAATTACTAAAGCCAAAGCCGGCACGCTAAATGATAAAAGAATCATTTTGCGTTTTTTGACTAAAAGGTCTTTGGTTAATAAACTGGTTTTAGGGATTGCTCCTCTTTTTAAGGAGAAAACCGGCGGTTATTTGCGGATAATTAAACTTGGTCAGAGAAAAGGAGACACTGCTCCTATGGCCCAGATTTCTTTTACCGAAGATTTTAACAAAATTGTTCTTAAGACGGTTAAGGAAGTTAAAAAAGAAGCGGTTGAAGAAGTGAAAAAGAAATGATAAAAGCAACCCGAAAAGAAGAGATTAAAAGAAAATGGCACTTGCTTGATGCCAAGGGCCAGATTTTGGGCCGTTTGGCTTCCAAAATTACCCCTTTGCTTTTGGGGAAAGGGAAACCTTATTTTGTCAAAAATTTGGATTGCGGCGACTTTGTAATTGTGATCAATGCCCAAGAAGTAGTTTTAACCGGCAAAAAAGAATTAGAAAAAATCTATACCCATTATTCCGGTTACCCCGGCGGTCTTAAAAGAACAACGGTAGCGAAAATGAGGGAAACCCATCCGGAGAGGATTATTGAAGCTTCAGTTTTCAATATGCTGCCCAAAAACAAGCTAAGAGCGCTTTGGATGAGTAAACTTCATGTTTTTGCTGATGAAAAGCATCCTTATGCCGATAAATTAAAGCCCGAAAAGGAGGAAAATGCCAAAAACCACTAAAAAAACCAAAGGATATGTTTATGCCCTGGGAAGGAGAAAAAGAAGTGTTGCCCGGATAAGACTTTTGAAAGGCAAAGACCAAACATTGGTAAACGATATGCCGGTGGGGCGCTATTTTAAGGATATTTCCCCGGTTTATTTCTTAAAGCCGTTTGAATTGACCGGAACAACCGGAAAATTTTATGTGACAGCAAAAATTGAAGGTGGTGGAAAACAAGGCCAACTGGGGGCTTTTACTTTGGGAGTCAGCCGGGCTTTGGTAAAAATTGATGAAAATTTTCGCAAAATTTTAAGACAAAATGGACTATTAACTAGAGATCCCCGCGAAAGAGAGAGAAGAAAATTTGGTTTGGCTCAAGGCGCCCGCGCCAGGAAACAATCTCCAAAGAGGTAGAATTTTTGATATACATGGTAAAAAAAATTATTATCTTTTTTTTCTTTTTTTCTTTTTTCTTTTTACTTCTAGCCGCTCCTGTTAGCGCCCAATGTCCTGCTTGTCTGGTTACCATCGGCGGTAGCGTTCTTCTTTCCCGCTATTTAGGGGTCGATGATTTAATAATTGGAATTTGGGCAGGCGGGCTTATTCTTTCTTTGGGGCTTTGGACAGCTACTTTTATCAAAAAGACTTTTATTAAAGGACAAAATTGGATTTTAACCACGATTTTGTGGATTACAACGGTCTTAGGTTTAAAGCAGGCGGGCTTTATCGGCAACCCCACTTGTAAAATACATGGTCACGATAAGCTGTTGACTGGAATTATTGCCGGGACACTCGTTTTCTTTTTGGCCTACGGTATCGATTTTATTTTAAGAAAATTAAATAAAAAAAACCCGGGCAAAGCCCTTTTCCCTTACCAAAGAGTAGTTCTTCCTGTGGTATTATTATTAATGGCGACTCTAATAGGCGCCAAAATTTGCGAGATTAAATTTTGAGATGAAAAACGAAAACGAAGTTCAAAAATTACTTGACAAAGTAAAAGCGGTTGAGAAAGGCGAAAAGCTTGACTTGTCTTCTGATGAAGATCTTTCCATCGCAATTATGAATTTGATTTCTATTGAGGAGCATTTGTTTTTCTCGGGAGTGAAAACCGGCAAATCTTCATACTACGAACTTTTAAATCAAGTTCGCGAAATGCGCAAGACACTCCTAAAAAAGATTATTAAAAATTATGAAGGTGAAGAATGGTGTATTTCCAAACATCTACTGGCTGGTTGTATGCGTTTGATGGAAGTGGGAACCAAGAGTTTAACCAAAGGTGATAAAAAAGAAGCGGAAGAATTTTTTCAAATGGCTTACTCGTTATATTCTCTTTTTTGGGGGTTGAATTTAAAACTGTTGAAACCTACGGAAATTGAGGAATCGGTCGATGATAAAGATTCCCGTCGTGGTTTTATGGGTAAACTGGGAGAAATAATTAAGAAAGCCATCGACTGCTGTCGGGAATAATCCCCTTTTATCTTGATGAAATTAATAAAATTTATTCCCTTTTTTCTTTTAGTCATTTTTATCTTCATTCTTTTCAGAGAATTTTCCGGTCCGCAAAAAAATGGAGAGAATGAAAGATTGGTGGTTGGACTGGAAGATTCCCCTGAAGATGTAATTAACAATTTAAAGGCAAAAGGTTTTGTAAAAAATATATTTATTTTTAAAACAATTTTAACTCTTAAAAATTGGCAAAATAAAATTGACCCTGGTGCTTATCAAATTTCCAAGGGAATGAATGTTTTCAAACTGGCGCAAACTTTAATTGCCGGACCATATCAAAAGTGGGTGATTATTCTACCCGGAAAAAGAAAAGAGCAAGTTGCTTTAATTGTGCAAAAAGCTTTAAATTGGCCGTTTAGTACGGCCAGAAATTTTGCCGATATTGCCGAGGAAGGTTATCTTTACCCCGATACTTATTTGATTGATATTGATGCTAATCCACAACAAGTTGTCCAAAAATTAATGACAAATTTCAACGAAAAATTTGATGCCGGTTTACAAAAAGAATTGTTGGGACAAGATATCCGTAATGACACGGCCATTAAAATTGCTTCTTTAATTGAAAGAGAAAGCGGCGGAAATAGTGATAAACCGATCATTGCCGGAATAATTTGGAACCGGCTTTTAAAGGGTATGAAACTGGAGATTGATGCCACTGTTCAATATGCCATTGCTTCGGAAAAATTAACCGATACCGGTCTTCAATCACTTGAAGATTTTAATTTTTGGCCAATATTAGGTCCGGGATTAGTAAGAACTGTTGATTCATCTTACAATACTTATTTGAATGATGGATTACCGCCAGGTCCGATTTGTTCACCCGGTCTTTCCTCAATAAAAGCCGTTGCTAATTCTACCGAAACCGACGCTTTATATTATCTTCATTCTGCCGACAAACAGATTCATACTGCCAAAACCTATAAAGAACACCAAGAGAATATCCTTAAATATCTTCAATAATTAAAACAGCTGTTTTAAAAGTTTGTATATTTCTTTCCGGTGGCCGATCAAAACAATAAAGATTTCTTGGGAAGTCCTTTGGTATACAATTCTAAAATTTCCCACTCTTACCCTGAAGATGTTTTTATAGCCTGAAAGTTTCTCTTCGTTCAATATTGGCGGTAAACATAAACTTCTGATTTTTTTGGCAACCGCAATTTGATCAATTTTTGAAAGTTTTTTCAGCTCTTTCTCGGCTCTTGAAGAAATAACCAGCTTCATATATTAAGCTCTTTGGCAACCTGGTCAAAATTTTTTCCTTCTCTAAAGTCGGTTTCCTGGACTGCCTTTTTGTCGAGGTAGTTTTCAATGCAGGAAACAAATTTTTCAAAAAGTTCTTTACCGACGATGTAGGCTTTGGTCACCCCCCGATTTTTGACAATCAACGGATAATCACCCGCGCTGGAAATCGCTTTTGAAGGGTTTGCTTTTAATTGGCTGATAGAAATGGTGTCCATAACTTAGAATATATAATTAATATGGTCTATTGTCAAGCCCTATTTACAGGTCTTTTGGGCAGTTTTTGGCACGGGTGAAACCGGCGGCTTGGGCTTCTTTTTCGGTGCAAAACCAGTTTTCGCCTAAATCTTTTTCAACAATCGTGAATTCGTATTGAGGGCAACCT
>Ga0100388_10002113_pt1 | contig 17273 bp, 13 predicted proteins | sample CryGeymeta201512_FD_81536 | JGI IMG/M metagenome (GOLD analysis project Ga0100388, IMG submission 81536) | Groundwater microbial communities from Crystal Geyser aquifers in Utah, USA - Crystal Geyser metaG 2015-12 | ecosystem: Environmental > Aquatic > Deep subsurface > Groundwater | place... | reverse complement strand
TGAAAGATTTTCGGCAAAGCGAGTAAGATAAATCTTCTTGTAAAAATCGCCGAAGATGGGTATTTTGAGAGAAACTTTATCCCAGAAATCTCTTCCCTCTTGGGAACGTCTGAAATATTGAAAAATAAAGAATAAACCGAAAAAGAAGGCTAAGATTAGAAGCCATCCTCCTCCTCTGACAAAATTAGAAAAAGATATGACCAATCTAGTAGAAAGAGGTAGTTCTCCAGTCAAGTTCTCTAAAACATCTGTCAAGCGGGGAATAATAAAGAATATTATAAGAGAAGATACACCTAAGGCTACCATGACAACCATAAGAGGATAAAGCATTGCTCCCTTGATTTTTGATTGAAGATTATATTCGCTTTCTAAATGCTCGGCTAAATAATTTAGCGAATCAGCAACTTTTCCTGAGGCCTCGCCTGATTTTATACAACTTACATAAAAGGGGTTAAAGACTTCAGAATAAGAAGAAAATGCTTGACTTAAGGAGCTTCCGGTCTCTACCATCTCGGCAATTTTTAATATTTTTTCTCTAAAGTCAGGGTTTGCGGCCTGAGACACTTGGGTTCTCAAGGCCTCAACCGGGGGTATGGCTGATTTGAGCATAACTGAAAGCTGGCGGGTAAAAATTACTATATCTTTGATAGAGGGTTTCTTTAAAAATATCCTTTGTTGAAAAAAAGTCCTTCTTCCTGCCTCTTTAAGGGAGGTCACGTAAAATCCATATTTTTCTAAGACATCAAGGGCGCCTTTTTTTGAAAAGGCCTCAATTGTTCCGCTTTGAATTTTTCCTTCTTTAGTTCTGGCTTGATAATAAAATTTCATATTTTTTTACCCAAGCGTAGCGCGGGGTGAAGATGAACGAAGTTCATCGACTAAGGCGGCTGTTTATTTCCTGGGGGTTTAAAGAATATTTCAGGGCCGTTTCTTTGGTAATCTCTTTTTTATTGACCAGTTCGGCTAAGGATTGATTAAGGGAAATCATCCCATCTTTTCTTGAGGTTTCAATAACCGAAGGTATTTCATGAATTTTGTTTTCCCGAATCAAATTATTTATTGCCGAATTGGCAATCATTACTTCGCAGGCCGGGATAAAACCATTCCCAAGCCGGGGCACAAGCCGCTGAGAAACTACTCCTAAGAGAGAACCGGAGAGTTGAGCTCGGATTTGATTTTGCTGAAAAGAAGGAAAAACATCAACAATCCGATGGATGGTCTGGCTGGCCGAGTTGGTGTGGAGAGTGGCAAAAACTAAATGGCCTGTCTCAGCCGCCGTAATAGCTGTGGCTATTGTTTCCAAATCTCTCGACTCACCCACCATAATGACATCAGGATCTTCTCTGAAGGCAGACCTTAAGGCTCGAGGAAAACTTAAAGTGTCATGATAAACCTCTCTTTGGTCAATAATGGATTTATCATCATAGAAGATATATTCGATGGGTTCTTCAATAGTAATTATATGTTCTTTTCTCTGATGATTGATTTCGTCAATTAAAGAAGCTAAAGTCGTGGATTTCCCTTGAGAAGAAGCGCCAGTAATTAAAACAAAACCCTGGGTAGCTTCGGTAAATTTATATAAAACATACGGGAGGTTGAGTTCTTCAATTGTTCTGATTTTTGAAGGAATAGACCTTAAAGCAATACTTATTACTCCGCGTTGAAAGAAAACATTTACTCGAAACCTGGCTGAATCATCAAAACTATAAGCAAAATCTATTTCTTTTTCTCTTAAAAATTTTTCTTTCTGTCGTTCATCCATTAAAACAAAAGCTAATCCCTCAGAGTCCTGAGCAGTGATTGTCTTTTCTTTTTCCAATTTAATTAAATCTCTGGTTATCCTTAAAATTGGAGAATGCCCAACTGAAATATGTAAATCTGAAGCGTTTTTTTCAATGGCAATCTCTAAAAGTTTTTTAAGCTGAATTTGGTAATCCATGTTAGAAATTGTTAGCGACGAAGGAGCGTTACAAGTTCTTACACCCCGCACCTATTTTGCGTCCCAATTCACGATTTTATAATAATAGTGAGAAAAACAGGTTTAACTCTCGCGGCGCGCATAACACGAATAGTGTTCCCAGCACATAAAGCGTTATGTGCTGGGTGGGCTATTCGCCCACCGTGCGCCGCCAAAAAAGCTGGAGGCAAAATAGGTGCGGGGTAAATCCTCCGTAAGCTCAAGCTTCGCCTACGGCTCGCTTTCGCTAACGGATTATTTATTCTTCTTCAATTGCTCTCATTATTTCTTCAATTGAGGTAATGCCTTCCAAAACCTTTAATACTCCGTCTTCCTTCATTGAAATCATCCCCTGTCTTCTGGCTTCTTCTAAAATCTTAGTTTTAACGGGAAGGCGGATAATTATTTCAGCCAACTTGTCGGTCATTTCTATAAGTTCAAATATCCCGGTTCTTCCCGAATATCCTTTGAAATTACATTTTTTGCATCCTTTGGCTTCAAAAATGTAAAGGGGTTCGGGGACTTTAATCTTCTTTCGGGAAAAAGCCGGCATTTGTTCAATTGTCTCTAAAATAAATTTTCTGGCTTTAGCCGAGGCCTTTACTCTTCTCTTGCAAAAAGGGCAAAGCACTCTTACTAATCTTTGACTCAGGGCCATGGCCAAACTAGGCGAAAGGAGAAACGGCTTTATGCCCATATCAATAAGCCGGGGAATGACATCCGAAGCATTATTGGTATGCAAGGTTGAAAAAACCAAATGGCCGGTTAAAGCGGCTTGAACAGCCAATTCGGCTGTCTCTTCATCTCGGATCTCGCCGACCATAATAATATCCGGGTCCTGTCTAAAAATCTGGCGAAGCCCCTTAGCAAAAGTATAATTAATTTCCGGTTTTATCTGAGACTGACTAATTCCAGCTATAAAGTACTCCACCGGATCCTCTAAAGTTACAATATTGACTCCTTCGGTGTTTAATATTCTTAAGAGAGCATAAAGAGTAGTTGTCTTCCCGCAGCCGGTCGGACCAGTAACCAAAATCATTCCGTAAGGCCGGCCCAGAGATTTTTTTACTTTATTAAAATTTTCTTTATTCAATCCTAATTTCTCCAAAGATTTAAGGCCTTTTTCCGGATCAAGGATTCTGAGCACTACCTTCTCTCCCAAGATAGTGGGAAAGGTAGAAACCCGGAAATCAATATTTTTCTCTCCAATCTTGGCTGAAAAACGACCGTCCTGAGGAATTCTTGTTTCATCAATCTTTAAGCTGCTAAGAATCTTAATGCGAGCAACAATTGCCGGGTGGGCTTTCAGAGGTAAAAACAAACTTGAATGCAAAATCCCGTCTAATCGATAACGAACCTTTAAATTTTCTTGAGTAGGTTCAATATGGATGTCCGAGGCATTTCCTTCAACCGCCTGCCTTAGAATCACGCTGACCATTTTTATTATCGGCGCTTCCTCTACTAATCTTTTAAATTCCTCTTTTTCTATAGCCACCTCTTCTTTTCCTTCAACTTTTATTTCGCTTTCTAACCTCTCTAAAGCTTTTTCCATTTCTTGCTGAGGAACACGATATCTTTCAAGACATTTTTTGAAATCGGATAAAGTGATGAGAAAAGAATTATAAGATAATTTACTTTGTCGGGTTAAAAATTTCAAGGCTTCTTGAGCCTGGCTGTCCTCGGGATAAACCATTCCCACCTCAAAACTGTTTTTTTCTTTTTTTAAGGGTACCATTTTGTAATATTGGGCTGATTCTTTGGGAATCAATTCCAAAACTTCCGGAGAAATCTTTTCCGGAACAACTTGTTTAAGAGGAATTTTGAGCAACTGGCTTTTTAACTTAAATAAGGTCTGCTCGGAAAGAATCTCTTCTTTTAAAATTATCTCCTCTATTGCTTTATTGCTTCCTTTGGCCTCCATTTTCAACTGAGCGCCTGCTCTTTTATCTATTATTTTCCTTTTTATTAATTCTTGAATTAAATCCATGTTCCTTCCCCCGCCAGGGCGAGGTCAGTCAAATTAAAAATTAAAAATGAAAAGTTAAAAGTTACAGTTAAAAACTAAAAATTTTTAATTTCAGATTGTCTTTTATCAAGTTTTCGCATAGCGAAAACGAAGATGGAAAAGAGATTTATCTCTTTGACTTCGCTTTTTCACTTTTCGTTTTTCATTTAATACGGTTCAAAGGGATTTTCTCGGCCAATTTCTTCCGGCACCAGAATTTTTTCCAGAGGTAAAAGTTCCTTGACTTTCGGACTCTCTAAGGTCTGATAGTCAATCTCAATCTTATTAACTATTTCTGGAAAAAAGGGAGTATAAATCTCAGGTTTCAGAAAAACATCCTTCAAAATGATAAAAAAACCAACTATTATCAAGGCGAGCGTCAGATATATTAAGATTCTACTTTCTAATGTTTTTTCTTCTGCCATATATTTTAATAGGAATAAACCTTTAATAATAAATTAAGGGTTGACAATCCTTCGGTTAATGCTGCTTTCCCTTCTTTGGTAATTTGAACCTCTTCGATTTCAATCAGACGGGAAGATTTTTCTACTGATTTAAGAAAATTTTTAAAGCCCTCATAAAAACCTATCAGTTCAATACTAACATATTCTTCCTGGACTTTTTTTGCTCCTTCTTCTTCCACTGTTTCTCCTGATAGAGTAGATAAATTTACACCTTTCAAGAATACTCCACTCTCGGCGCTGGCTTTTTGAAGATAGTTAAACAGAGAGGGCAAAAAGAAATCGGCTGGGAGAGCTGAATCAATTTTTTCTAAACTCTCCTGATATTCTTTCAGTTTATTGAAATTATCATGAATATCCTTATAGTAATTTTCTATTGTCAGGGCTTCTTTTTTTCTTATTTCAAGTTTCTTTTTCAAGCTGCTAAAATCAGAAAATAGAGGAAGAATAAGATAAACAACTATTATTAAAGCAATAAAAAATAAAATTGGGATTGAAAAAGATTTATTCATTTTTAAACATTTTAGGGTCGAGAGAAAGATTTATGGTAAATATAACCTCTCCCTCTTTCCCCAGAGCAAGATTAGATAAATTTAGACCTTTTACAAGTTTATTTCCTTTAAGATAAAGGATTTGTTCGCCCAAGGTTTTGAAATCTTCTGTCTCGCCTTCTAAAACAGCCTCGGCGGTTTTTGTATCCAAATCCAATCCCGAGAAGGAAACTTTTAGATGGGTTGAATCTCCAAGAAATTCCAAGAAAGCAGAAGTAATTTTATGTTCATTAAAAAGCTCTGAAAAATCCTTAATTTTTTTCTGATAACCAAGAACTTGTTTTTCTGTTTCTTTATCCCCTTCGGTTTTAATTTTAGCCACCTTAACTTCAGTTTCCTCTATTTGAGATTTAAAAGAGGAAATTTTTATTCTCATTCCAAAATAGCAAGCCCCCAGGATAATTAAGAGAATTAAAGACAAATAAAACAGATAATTAATAAGAGAAGGAGTTTTTAATTTTTCTTTTGGAATTAATTCTTGAGCCATAGATTTATTGTCCTATTCCTCTCAAAGCCAAGCCCAGGGCTATGGCGAAAGAAGGGCCTACTTCTTTCAGGCGACCTTCCAAGAGAGGAGGATAGGAAATATTAGAACTATAAAAAGGATTAGCGATTTTAATATCCTTTTTTAAAAAAACTTTAAAATATTCTTTTAAACCGGAAAGAGAAGCTGCTCCTCCAGCCAATATTATATCCTCAACCTTCTTGCCATCGGTTTGATAAAAATTCTGACAAACCTTTTCTATCTCCTGAGAAATAGAATCAATCTGAGGACGTAAAGCAAGAAAGACAGGGGTTTTTTTAGGGTCCAGACCAAATTCCTGTTTTGTCTTTTCTGCTTCTTGCCAGTTAGTTTTTAAAGAATTGGCTAAGGCCTGAGTTAAACTATTGGCTGAAATGTCAAAGCTGTGACTCTGTCTTAATAAACCGTTTTCGGCGATACTGATGGTAGTGCTTGTATAACCAATATCAACTAAACAAATAGGTTCTTCTTTTTCTGTTTCCCTAACCGAGGACCTCATTAAAGCAAAGGTTTCTGCTTCTAATCCCTTAAGCTGAAGGTTAGATAAAGTTGCCATTCTTTGATACTGCTGAACTACCTTATTAGGAACGGCCACCAGTAATATCTTGTGACTTTTTCTTCCCCCCAGTTCTTCTTCGGCTTTAATCGTTTGCCAATCGAAAGTAACCTCAGCTAAAGGAAAAGGAATGTGGTGACAAGCCTCGAATTCTACTGCCTTGGGAATTTCGGACATAGTCATCGGAGGTAATTCAAAGGTAGTAAAAAAAGTAGAAAAATCAGGAATGGAAAGAAAGGCCTTTTTCTCTCTAATTCCTGCTTTTTTTAATAAAGCATCTAAAATCTCAGCTATTTTATCGCCCAAAAGCAGAAGGTTCTGTTCTCCGAAAACCCTGAAAAGAGAATCAGCTTGAGAAGGAACTTGAAATTGAATATAATTCTCAATTCTGGTTTTTTTCCCCAAACGAGAGAGCTCAACAATCTTAATGGAAAAACTTCCGATGTCTATTCCCAGGCAAGTTTTAGAAAATATTTTGGAAAGACCTAAAGCCATAATTTTTTAATTCTATATTATTGTATAATAACATAAAAGAAAGGGCAAAGAAAATAAATTTTCTTCTTCCCCTTTCGCTAACGCTCAGGAGATGAAAGAAATCTTTCTCCAAATGAAAATAAAAATCCTTGATATTCTTTTCCCGGCTATCTGTCTGAACTGTCAAAAAGAAGGAACTTGGATTTGCCAGAATTGTCTTTCGCTTATTGAGATTTTAGAATATCAATACTGTCCTTTTTGCCAAGAAAGAGTGTTTGCCTGCCTGTCCGGTAGTCAGGAAAAAGGAACCTGTAAAAAACATAGAGGGAAAAACCTCAACGGTCTTTTCTTTGCTGCCTCTTATAAGAATCCTTTAGTCAAGAAACTTATTAAAAGATTCAAATATTCACCTCTCTTAAAAGAACTTGCCCCCTCTTTATCTTCTTTAATAATAACACATTTTATTTCAAGTGGGAACAAAATAATTTTTAATGACCAGAAGGCCTCTCTTTTTATTCCTGTCCCTCTTTCTCCGGCTAAAAAAAGATGGCGGGGATTTAATCAATCGGAAGAAATTGCCAAAGAGCTTTCTAAATTCCTAAAAATCCCCTATCAAGTTAATAATCTCATAAAAATTAAAAAAACTCAACTACAAGTTGAGTTATCAAGAGAAGAAAGAGAAAAGAACATCAAGGGAGCATTTATGGTTAAGAACCCCAAAGAAATCCAAGGAAAGAGAATATTTTTAGTTGACGATGTTTTTACCAGCGGCGCCACAATGGAGGAATGCGCCCGCGTCTTGAAAAAAGCCGGGGCAAAACAGGTCTGGGGAATTGCCGTGGCTAGGGAAGAAAGCGACTAAATTGGCGAGACGTAAGAACGTAAATTTTCTTCGAAAATTGTACGTTCAACGTCTCAGCAACGTAAAAACGTAAAATTTGTGAAACAAATTAACGTTTTGTACGTTGCGGAGGGGGCGAGATTCGAACTCGCAAGTCCTTTCGGACGCCGGTTTTCAAAACCGGTGGAATAGCCGTTATCCGACCCCTCCAAAAAAGAAACGGAGGAGGTGGGACTCGAACCCACAAGCCGCTTTTTACACGGCGATAGGTTAGCAACCTATTCTCGTGACCAATTTGAGTACTCCTCCTAACAATCATTATTTTACCACTGAATTTCTTATAAATCAAATTGAAAAATATCTATTTTCGTGTTAATCTAAAAAAATGTCCCCGTAGTTCAATGGATAGAACATTTGGTTGCGGACCAAAAGGTTGCAGGTTCGATTCCTGCCGGGGACACCATGAACCCCGTTAGAAGTCTTTGTCAGAAAAAATTTAAATTAAATTTTTTCTGCGAGGCAATAACGGGGACATAACCACTAACAAAAGTCAGTCAGAGATTAGTTAATTATCATATATAATGACGACTTCTAACGGGGTGAATCTCTCTACTCCAATTAAAGAAATTCCGAGAATTGGGCCGGTCTTCTTGAAAAAGCTCCAAAAAATGGGAATAAAAACAGTGGAAGACCTGCTTTTTCATTTTCCCCACCGCTATGAAGATTTTTCTAACATCCGGTCAATTTCTAGTCTTAAGGCGAATGAAACTTGCTGTTTGCAGGGAAAAATTCTGGAAATTGGAACTTCCAGAACTTGGAAAAAGAAAATGTTTTTAACCGAAGCAATTGTTGAAGATAAAACAGGGGCAATAAAAGTTATCTGGTTTAATCAGCCATATCTGACAAAAACCTTAAATGAAGGAGATTGGGTTTGTTTAGCTGGAAGAGTCAGCTCTGGGAAACCCACCAAAGGTGGGCACCCCGGAGTTTACTTGTCCAACCCGGCCCATGAAAAAATTCAGCCCTCAGAGTTCAGCGTTCAGCGTTCAAATCTTACTCACACTGGCAGAATTGTTCCGGTCTATCCAGAGACCGAAGGTTTGTCTTCAAGATGGCTCCGTTATATTTTAAGACCTTTACTCGCAAAATTTAAAAATGAAATTCCAGAAATTTTACCCTTAGAGATAATAAAAAAATACAATTTCTTATCTCGGGCTCAAGCCCTCTGGCAGGTTCACTTCCCTGATTCAATGTCCTTAGCTAAAAAGGCAAAAGAAAGGTTTTCTTTTGAACAACTCTTTTTAATCCAACTCTCGGTTCTGAAAGAAAGATTGAAATTAAACAAAGAAAAAGCAGAGGCGATTCCTTCTAATATCAAAATTACAAAAGAATTGGTCGCTTCCTTGCCTTTCAAACTAACCGATGCCCAAAGAAAATGCACCTGGCAAATTCTTAAGGACCTGGAAAGGCCAAGCCCTATGTCCCGGCTCATGGAAGGAGATGTCGGTTCGGGAAAAACAGTGGTAGCTGTAATCGCTGCCTTAAATGTTATCCGAGCCGGTCATCAGGTTGCTTTTATGGCTCCAACTGAAATTTTAGCCAAACAGCATTTTCAGGAAGTAACCAAACTTTTAAAGCCGTTCAAGGTAAAAATTGCTTTTTTAACTGGTAAAGAGGATAAAATTGTCTCTCAAAAACTAGAAAATGAAATTTTGGAAATCTCCAGGCAAAAACTCCTGGAGAAAATGAGAAAAGGAGAAGTGGATATTTTAATCGGCACTCATTCTTTAATTCAGGACAAAGTGAAGTTTAAAAATTTAGCTCTTTGCCTTGTTGACGAACAACACCGATTTGGAGTTGAACAGCGAGCCAAGTTAAGTCAAAAGTCAAAAGTCAAAAGTCAAAAGTATTTCATCCCTCATCTCTTATCAATGACAGCTACTCCTATTCCCCGAACCCTGGCTTTAACAATTTACGGAGATCTTGATTTATCAATTTTAGACGAAATGCCGAAGGGCAGGAAAAAAATAATTACCAAAGTTGTTCCTCCGAAAGAAAGAGAGAAAGCTTATAACTTTGTAAGAGAGCAGGTTGAGTTTGGCAACCAGGTTTTTGTTATCTGTCCGCGGATAGAACCCGGAGATTCATCCAACCATCCCAAACATCAAACATCGAACATTCTGTCTTGGGCGGAGGTTAAAGCGGTAAAAGAGGAATATGAAAAATTGTCAAAGAAAATTTTCCCTGATTTAAAAGTAGAAATGTTGCATGGGAAAATGAAAACCAAAGAGAGAGAAAAAACAATGAAGGACTTCAAGAATAAAAAAATTGATATTTTGGTTTCAACTTCGGTCGTTGAAGTGGGAATTGATATTCCCGGCGCCACCGTGATGCTCATCGAAGGAGCAGAGAGATTCGGCTTAGCTCAATTGCATCAATTCAGAGGAAGGGTGGGAAGGTCAGATTCACAGTCATATTGTTTTTTGTTTACCGATTCGCCAGCCAAAAAAACCCGTCAAAGATTAGAAGCAATCGTCAAAGCCGAAGATGGATTTGAATTAGCTCAAAAAGATTTGGAAATTCGAGGACCGGGAAGTTTATACGGAGTTAGACAATGGGGAATTCCTGATTTGGCAATGGAAAATTTCAAAAATATTGATTTAATTGAAAAAACAAGAGAGGCCGCAAAAGAACTTTTGGCTAAAGACCCTGAATTAAAAAAATATCCCTCTTTAGAAGAGAGATTAGAAAACTTCCAAAAGAGAATTCACCTGGAATAATTTTTTCTGGGTTTGGGGGTGTTCCAGAATTCTAAATGTTTTCCAAGAATTAACCTGATTTGGGCATCAAGAGCCGGAAAAGCGCCGAATATTATCAAAGTAAAAGGAAGAAGAAACCACTGCAATATCATAGACAGGTTCTTAAGCCAACTCATCTTTTTAGGTCTAGGAGGTATAAAACAGATATTTATTAAAGCTCCGGTAATCATTCCAATCATAGAAAAGGTCAGGATAAAACCAGTCAAGCGAGGGAGATTATAAGAAAGGAGAGAAATATTGAATTCTTCCCCTCCTAAAAGCAAAGGCAACCAGCCCAAAAAGAAAATTAATAAAGAAGCGCAAGCCCAGGACCAAAAACCATCCAGTAAAACCAGAGAATGAAAAATCTTTTTCCCTAAAGGGATTTTTTTATTTTTTAAAAAGCCAAAAATAATATAGGGAATTTCAATACATCCCCAAGCCCAGCGTTTTTGTTGTTTGTACTGATTCAAAATCGTCCGGCCGAAACTTTTCCCCACTACCACATCCATAGAAACTGGATAGTATAAAGGCACAACCTGATAATCTCCGTTAAACTTCAGAAAGGATTTCCAAAATATCCGAGAGTCATCAGAAACTACATTGGAAGGATATCCCACCCCAAAAAAAACAGCGGCTGGCATAGAATGAGAAGAATAAGTAACTAATTGCTCTGGTTTTTCCTGTTGCATCATTTGCCAGAAACTATTAGAAGCGGCAACAACTCTGGTCAAGGCCGGAGATTGCCAGATATTATTGTGATAAAGAGGAATGGGCTGAAAACTCGACCTCTCCGGGTTCTGGGCTGTTAAATAATGATAAGTCAAGCAAAGAAAATACTGAGGAAAAACTTTGGTGTCAATGTCAAAAGCAGAAACAATAATGCTCTTAAGAGGAATTTTCTCTTTTTCTATTGTCTTTCTAATTTCCTTACCGGCAAATGCCATGTTTGAACCTTTTCCCCTGACTTCCCCTTCAAGATTTTCAGGATGGACTGTCACTAAAAATCGGTGAAAACATTTCCCATAATGTTCTTGGGCCAGTTCTCCTATTTTTTCTGCTGCTTCTCCTCCTGATTCTTCTTGAGCCAAAACAATAATCATCTTATCTTTCGGATAAACACAATTCTTCAGGGATTCCAGGGTTTCCTCTACCACTTCCCAATTTTCCTTAGCCATAGGCAAAATTACTAATTGGTAAATATCCTTACATTTGGGAAAATCTTTTAATTTTTCCTGCCAATCAGTTTTAAGATATTTTCTCATTCGTCTGAAAGAAACAATTTGATGGGAAGAAAGATAAAAAACTTTCAAGGTCCAGTAAAGGTCAAAAAGAATTATAAAAATGGCCACCCAAACCGGTCTCAGCCAAGAAAAAAATAAAGCAAAACTTAAGGTGATTAAACTTAAAAAGCCGGGCAATATCTCCAAGGTTCGATAAATTATTCTTTCCTTCAAATTCGGGAGATCAGAAGCTCGGCTGATTTCAAGATAATCTTGCATAGTGGCCCTGACGAGAATCGAACTCGTGTTTCCACCTTGAAAGGGTAATGTCCTAAACCACTAGACGACAGGGCCATATAATAATAAATTAACTTAAAAATTGAAAAAAATCAAGAAAGAGTTATAATTGTTAAATTGTTAAATTATTATCATGATTATTCTTACTATTGATACATCCTGCGATGATACCTGCATAGCAATATTAAAAATAAAAAATCAAAAATCAAAAATTGGAGATGCTCGCTTTGATGTCCTTTCTAATATCGTTTCCTCCCAAGTAGAAGTCCATCAGAAATACGGAGGAGTTTATCCATTCTTAGCCAAAAGAGAGCACCAAAAAAACTTAGTGCCGGTATTAAAAAAAGCCCTTCGACAAGGGCTTCGAGTGAGCCTCAGCCGAACTCCTCATGGTAAACAAAAATTCGAAAAACCAAACTTGATTGCAGTTACGGTAGGACCGGGATTAGAACCCTGTTTATGGGTGGGAGTAAATTTTGCCAAAGCCCTTGCTTACTCCTGGAATTTACCGATTATTCCTGTAAACCATATTGAAGCGCATATACTCGCCAATTTCCTAAATACTAAATACAAAATATTAAACCCCGTTAGAGGTCAACGGAGCTTGGCGGAAGCACAAAGAAAACAAACCTCTAACGGGGTAAATACTAAATACTTACTTCCAGCAATCTGTTTAATAGTAAGTGGAGGCCATACTCAGTTGATTCTGATGAAAAAAATTGGCAATTATAAAATAATTGGCGAGACAAGAGATGATGCGGCTGGCGAGTGCTTTGACAAGACAGCCAGAATATTAGGACTTGGTTATCCGGGCGGCCCTGCCATTGCTGCTGAGGCCGTTAAACTATCCACTATCCACTATAAACTACAAACTGAACTGCCCAGGCCGATGATTAACAGTAAGGATTATGATTTTTCTTTTTCCGGATTGAAAACAGCTGTTTTGTATGATTTCAAAAAAAGACCCGCCTCCGTTAAAACTACGGCGGGCAAGCCAAGAAAAGAATATATTAGAGAAATGGCAAAAGAAATCCAGCAGGCAATCATTGATGTCCTAATCAAAAAAACAATCAAGGCGGCTAAAGATTACAGAGCAAAAAGTATTATTCTCGGAGGTGGCGTAGCCGCCAATAAAGAATTGCGAAAACAATTTAACTATAAACTACGAACTATAAACTATAAACTAAACTTTTTGGTTCCGCCAAGAAAATTTTGCACTGATAACGCAGTCATGATTGGAATAGCAGGATATTTCAACCGGGGAAAAGCTTCAAAAAATTGGAAAAAAATCAAAGTAGATGCTAACTTAAGGATATGACCCCGTTAGAAGTCCTTGGCAGAAAAATTTTATTAAAATTTTTCTGTGTTGGATAAACGGGGTATCTCAACACAATAATGTAGCTGTCTGAAATTTACCACTTTGGCTATATAAAGACAGACTTCTAACGGGGTGATTCTTTCTAAAACCTACAAACCAAAAAACATTGAAGGAAAAATTTACAAACTCTGGGAAAAATCCGGCTTCTTCAAAGCCAATCCTCGGAGTAAGAAAAAACCATTTTCTATTATTATGCCCCCGCCCAATGCTAACGGGGCTTTACATATTGGCCACGCTGTTTTTGTTACTTTAGAAGATATTATGATTCGCTATCAAAGAATGAAAGGGAGAGAAGTTCTCTGGCTGCCGGGAACTGACCACGCCGGAATTATGACTCAGGTTGTTTATGAGAAAAAATTAGCCAAACAAGGTAAGACCAGATTTGATTTGGGTCGAGAGGAGTTTTACAAACAGACCTATAAATTCTCAATGAAAAATAAAAAAAAGGTGGAGAATCAACTCAGAAGACTAGGAGCAAGCTGCGATTGGAGCCGTTCAAAATTCACTTTAGATCCAAAAATAAGCGAAGCTGTCTTTTACACTTTCAAAAAAATGTATGAGGATGGGTTGATTTTCCAAGGCAAACGAATTATAAATTGGTGCCCGAGATGTCAGACAGCCCTTTCTGATTTAGAAGTAGATTATCAGGAGAGAAAGGATTCTCTCTTTTATATAAAATATGGACCTTTAACTTTGGCCACAGTCAGACCCGAAACAAAATTCGGTGATACAGCCATAGCAGTTCATCCCGACGACAAGCGCTATAAAAAATATATTAACAAAGAGATTAAAGTAAAAACGGTTTTGGGCGAGGTTAAAATGAAAGTCATCTCTGATAAGAGCATTGATCCTAAGTTTGGAACCGGTGTAGTAAAAATAACGCCGGCCCATGATCCTAATGATTTTGAAATTAGCAAAAGACATAAATTAGAAATCCGTCAGGTTATTGGCTTTGACGGCAAACTGAACGAGAAAGCCGGAAAATATTCCGGGATGAAAGTATTAGAAGCCAGAGAAAAAATTGTCAAAGAATTGGGAGAAATGGGCCTAATAGAAAAAACCGATTCCAACTATAAACACAATGTAGCAGTTTGCGGACGCTGCAAAACTACCATTGAACCATTGATTTCTGAGCAGTGGTTTATCAAAGCCAAAAAATTAGCCGCTCCGGCTATCAAAGCGGTAAGAAACAAGAAAATAGAATTTATCCCTAAATATTTTAAAAAGAATTACTACCACTGGATGGAAAACATCAGAGATTGGTGCATATCCAGACAAATTTGGTGGGGGCACAGAATACCGGTCTGGTATTGTCAATGTGGAGAGAAAATAGTAGCTATTGAAAAACCAAAATTTTGCCCTAAATGTAAAAGTCCAAAATTAAGACAGGATACTGACACCCTTGATACCTGGTTTTCTTCGGGTCAATGGCCCTTTACTGTTTTTGGCTGGCCTAAAAAAACTGAGGATTTTAAATATTTTTACCCCACTACTATCTTAGAAACGGGTTGGGATATTCTATTTTTTTGGGTAGCCAGAATGATTATGCTTGGAATTTACTCTACCCAAAAAATACCTTTTCGTTATGTTTATTTACACGGCTTAGTTCGAGACAAAGAGCATCAGAAAATGTCAAAATCAAAAGGTAATGTAATTGATCCCTTGGGCGTGATTGACCTCTATGGAGCCGACGCCTTGCGTATGGCTTTGGTCTTCGGTACAAGTCCGGGCAGAGATGTTATAATTTCCGAAGATAAAATCGTTAGTCAGAGAAAATTCACCAACAAAATTTGGAACGCTTCAAGGTTTGTTCTTACGAACAAACCTTCGCAGATTAACGCTGACTTGCCCGCCCAAATTTCAAAGAAATTTGTGGCGGGTAAGCTGATTAACGCTGATAAAAATTTAACCAAGGCGGATAAAAAAATATTGAAAGCGCTTGATAAAACAGTGAAATTAGTAACGAAAAATCTGGACGATTTTCAATTTCACGAAGCTGCTCAAAATTCCTATCATTTTTTCTGGCACGAATTCTGCGATTATTACATTGAAGAATCAAAAAAACAACTTCAGGTTCCGGACATCAAACACCCCCGAAGCAAAGCAAGCTTGCTACGGGGCAGGCAAACATTAAACATTCTTCTATATGTCTTGCTGACCTCTTTAAAACTTCTTCACCCTTTTATGCCTTTCATCACTGAAGAAATTTATCAAAAATTACCTTTAGAAAATAAGAGGAAATGTTTAATGGTTGAACCCTGGCCCAGCGCTCGCTCTGCTCGCTAAATGAAAAATTTAAAGTTAACCCTTCGATAAACTCAGGGTTAATGCTGAGTGAAATCGAAGCATTAAAAGTGAAAAGTTACAGTTAAAAACTAAAAATTTTTAATTTTAGATTGTCATTTTTCATTTTTCATTTTTCATTTAACTTATGCTCTATCTTCTTTATCTTCTTGGTTTTCTACCGAGCATTATCTGGCTTTTATTCTATCTGAGAAAAGATGTTCACCCTGAATCAAATCAGGCGATTTTGAAAGTTTTCTTTTATGGGATGCTGATTGCTTTCGCGGCAATCTTTCTGGAAATAGGATTTAAGAAAATATCTTCAAATTTACTTTTGTATCTTTTTGTCGGCGGAGCGCTGGTTGAGGAGTATTTAAAATATTTAGTTGTCAAATTGGAAGTTTTGAGAAGCTCGGAATTAGATGAACCAATAGACATTATGCTCTATATGATTATTGCCGGCTTAGGTTTTGCCGCTTTGGAAAATATTTTAATTCTTATTAACTATCATCCCTTTCTACAATTACCAAAAACATTAGAAATCATTATCCTGCGTTTTCTGACCGCTACCTTCCTTCACGCTCTATGTTCGGGAATTGTCGGTTATTTTTTAGCCATTTCTTTTTTCAATCTCAAAAAGCAGAAAAAGTTTTTATTAATGGGTTTAGGGATAGCGATTGCCTTGCACGGCTCCTATAATTTATCTATAATAAAGATTGATGATTGGAAAAAATTTATTTCCCCGGTTATCATTCTTATTATTCTTATTGGAGCAGCCTGGTTTGTTTCTTTAGGATTTAAAAAACTTAAAAGGTTGAAAAGCATCTGTAAAGTGAGCATCTAAATTTCAAACACGAAAGTGCGCAGAAATTTAGCAATGCGAACTTTACCCGCCCAAATTTTGCCTTTGGCAAAAATTGTGGCGGGTGTAACAACTCGTAAATTCCCCGTCACAACCCCGCCAAAAATTGAATATTTAGGCGGGCTTGGGCGGGTCATTAACGATTTCTAACATGTCCTTTTTTAAAAAATTAAAAAGAGATATCGGACTTGAAGAAGAAACGGAAGAAAAATTAAAGGAAAAAGGAGAAGCGAAGAAAAAAAATGAGAGAGAAAAAGAAAAAAAAGAAGAAGTTTCTGTTCAAAAACCAAAGAAAGAAGTCAAGGATTGGTTAGAAGCTGAGGGCCAATTAGCAGTTGATGTTTATCAGACAAAATCTTCCTTTGTCATTCAAGCGCCGGTGGCCGGAATAAAACCGGAAGATTTGGATATTTCGGTTGAAGATGGGATTTTAGTCCTCAGAGGAAAAAGGGAGAAAACAGAAGAAATTCAAGAAAAAGATTATTTCTATCAGGAATGCTATTGGGGTGCTTTTTCCAGAAAAGTAAGTTTACCAGAAGATGTTGATTCTTCAAATATAAAAGCATTTCTAAAAAAGGGGATTTTAACTATAAAACTTCCGAGAATCGCTAAACAAGAGAAAAAGAAAAAAATTACTATTGAAGAGGAAGAATAACAAGAGACCGGGTCTCTATTTAGTAAAAAAGCCCCGCACCAGAGTGCGGGGTTTCGGCTCAATTGAGCCTCAAAACTCAAATATGGGCAGGGTGGGACTCGAACCCACAACCCTTTCGGGATACGGTCCTAAGCCGTAAGCGTATTCCAATTCCGCCACCTGCCCAAGCAAGACCTGCAGAGGCAAGCAAGACCTGCAGAGGACGGGCCTCTGTAAGTTTTATTTTCAACTGTGGATAACTTGGTATATAGAGGTACCGATCGGTACTGCTATATACACATTCTTTATTTTAAGAGAAACTGAGGCGGCTTTAAAGCCGCCTCAGTAGAATAGACCTGCGTTTCTGGTTTAGGAAAAATAGTTTAGGTAGCAGTACCAACAAGAGATTTTACTAACCTATAAGAGATTG
>Ga0100388_10002101_pt1 | contig 17308 bp, 11 predicted proteins | sample CryGeymeta201512_FD_81536 | JGI IMG/M metagenome (GOLD analysis project Ga0100388, IMG submission 81536) | Groundwater microbial communities from Crystal Geyser aquifers in Utah, USA - Crystal Geyser metaG 2015-12 | ecosystem: Environmental > Aquatic > Deep subsurface > Groundwater | place... | reverse complement strand
GTGTTATTTAAAGACAGTTTAGAATTTATTTATAATGTGGGTGACATCTTAGTAAACGATGATGTTGTAAAATTTATTACTGTTGAAGATACGGTACCTTTTAATACTTTGACTGACTTGAACACAGTTTTACGGACAGAAAATTTTAACCTTGATGAAAATGCCCAACTTTATTTTTCAAACTTATACCGGGTACTTAATGCAGAGTATGCAAATACAATTTTATCTAACGATGATTTTGTAAAATTCTCAATAGAGTTAATCAAATCAGCAGATGGTTCTGTTGTTGGTGAATTTGATCCGATAACCTATTCAATCAATAATTTGTACGAAAAGAAGACAAAGGATTATCAGATAAACTGTGCAGGTATAACCTCCGGCGAATATTATTTAAGATTAAAAGTAGAATCAAACATGGGAGTTTCTTATGCTCTCGGCAACGAGTATAATGATTTTGAAAACCTCGAAAAGAAACATTATAATAGTGTAGAACTATTTAGTGCAGGGATAATTACTACTTATGATCTATTCCAAAACTATCCCAACCCATTCAATCCATCAACAACAATCCGCTACCAAATACCGGAAGATGGTTTGGTAACATTAAAAATTTATGACATTCTCGGACGCGAAGTAAAAGCACTTATTAATGAGTATAAAACAAAAGGACGTTACGAAGTTACATTCGATGCCGGCAGCCTTGCAAGCAGTTTGTATATTTACGAAATAAAAAGCGGCAGTTATAAAGCTTCTAAGAAGATGACGCTGATAAAATAAAAATTAGTAGCAGTTTACTTGCAGGCGTTTGGGTTTTCAAGCGCCTGCAGGTGTTCTGAAATACTCTTTCGTGAATCAACCATTGCAATACAGCATCCACCTATGCTGCAAACTTCATCCATGCCATTAATCTATCCACTAAAAAATTAAAAAAAACATTTGCTTCTTTCCGTTTTTTTTTTTATAAATTTGCAGCAACAATTTATGGGAGCGGAATGTTTTTAATTGATTTAATAAATAATTTTCATTTTTGGGGGAACGGTGGCAAAAAGTTTTAATTTAATAGCTGCTGTTCCGGGTTACATTTCTACTTTACAATTTTCAATTCTTTCTTTAAAGAAAAGGGTTCCTATCGTTATGTCTATAAATAAAATAATGCTATTCAGTTTAATATCTATTCTATCTCTTTTATCCGTTACCTGTAAAAATGAAGTTACTGCCGTTGAAGATAATGTAAAACCCGGGCGGAGGAATTACGAGTGGGAAATTACTACTATAAATGAAGATGCACCAAATAATCTATATACTCAATTGGGAGGAGTTACTCCTGATGAAATTTGGATTATGGGAAGCGCAGGAGATTTTGACAAAACTATTCTAAAGTATAACGGGATAAAAGTCTCCCGGTATGGTCAGCTTTCAATAGACCCGAGAGCTGTTTTTGGTCTATCCCAAAATGAAATATGGTTTTCTGGAAGTCAATTTGACATTTGGAAATATAATGGAAGCTCAATATCGAAATTCAGCACAGATAGTCTGGATGGCTACTATAATTCGTTCGTTGTTGACATTTGGGGAAGTGATAAAAATAATTTATATGCAGTTGGAAGCGGAACAATAACAAGCACCGGTCAAATTACTGCATTAATAATGAATTATAATGGTATTTCATGGAACTATCCCATACCACCAGTGCCTGATTTACATTTAGTAAGAATAAGAAAAGGAACGACTGACAACAATTATTATCTATTAGGTGTTATAGTTAAATCTGGAGAACCTGATGTTTACGGGTTCTATAAATTTGACGGAGCAAGCATTCTTCCATTCAATTTAAATGATGAATCTGAAACTATAGATAAAAGCATTACGGTACTGGACAATTTTCTATATTTCTATGATAACAAAGAGATTTACAAAATGATGAATAATGGGGTGCAGCATTTTATCTCTTTGGAAAATACAAATGTAAATGGAACACAAATTTGGGGGCGTAATGAAAAAGATTTTTTCATTCAGACTATAGATGGCATTGGACATTATAACGGAAACAATTTAGAAACCCTTTCTAAGATAGAGGGTAATTTCGGAATTTTCGATGGATTGATTTTAGATTCGGATGTTTATTTTGTTGGATTTTATAGGGAGTCATTTAAGTTTTTTTTGATTCATGGCAAAGTTAAATGATATTTTTTACAATTACTTATTTAAGGAAATATGATGAAATATTTTTTGATAATTCTTTTTTTTGCCTTTAGTAATTCATTTTCTCAAAGTTCAGTACATGATATCAGTATGATTAATTTTGGTGCCGAAGACACAAACACAACAAATTTGCGTGGCTATTAATTAAAAACAAAATTTGATGAGAAAAAAAATGAGAAAAAAAATATTTATTGCTTGGCTACTGATTTCTATGATAATGAGTACTGCTATTGTTGGACAAGATTTAGAATATAAAAGCATGATTGATAGCATAAACGGATCAAAGAATATAAGAAAAGTATATATTTATTCAAGTATAGGAATACTTGAATTTCTTGCTATAGGCGTTGGTTATCAACTTTCACCTAAGTTCTCAATTTCCGTTAAATCATCTGGTCCTTTTATAGGGGGGGGGTATATCTTTCCTAATGGTGCAGAGGGAATAGGAACAAAAATTAGCTATTATGTACCATTTTCTATTTTTAACTGCATTAATTTTGAAAGCATACTTTTATTACATCAAACCCTTGATGATCAAACTCCCGCATTTATAAAAGGATATTTCCTAGATATTAATATAGGCAAAGAAATTATTGATAAAAACGGGTTAAGGGTATTTTGGGGTGTTGGTATTTGCGGTAATGATACAGCCGATGTACCCGGGAGATTTTTTTATTCGATAAAAATCGGATTGAACTATAATTTTTTATAAGGAAAAAACATGAAACGAAAAATATTGTTGTTATTAACTTTTGTACTTTTATCAAGTGCTGCTAACCTTGCTCACAATCAGTATGTACATCAGTATATTACAAGTCAAGCTTACTTTTTGTTAAAAAAAAGTTTAAACGTCGATATTACAGAAATGCTTGCACATTTAGAAAATGGACCTGTCGGTCCCCCATGGTCCAATGGCACATTACTGGCAGGTGCATGGCGGGAGGATGAAGAAGATATTGTTTATGGATATTCTAAAATCAATCCCCCTACTCTTACTGGAATAACTGGGTCTGTTTATGATTTCACTACAGCATTTGGAGGACTTAATCCTGATGGTTTTGTTAGTTCAACCCATTTCTGGTATGCAGATGATGGCGATGCTTTAAAAACAACTATGACAGCCGGAATTAGATTACCTCATACTTGGTGGGATAATGTAGTAACATTTACTATCCCTAATGCCTATCAAAAAATGATGAACTTTGTAAATGGGAATTTTGATCTTCGAATTCAGTTGATAATTCGAGATTTTCCTAATGGCAATGGCACTCCTTGTGCAGAACAATGGGCATGGGTTAATTTTAAATATTTTTATCTCCCTAATTACTTTAACAGCAGAATTTTATATGTATCAAAAATTGAATGGCATGATGGATCGGTTACTAATTACCCTAATCTCCCTACATTTAAGGAATCCCATTATTCATTACTAAATGGTGTTCCGTACAATCAATTTAAAGAAAATATATGCTGGGAAATATTAGGTAGAATGTGTCATTTATTACAAGATATGAGTGTTCCTGCTCATGCAAATGTTGATCCTCATGGAGGTAATCCAGATTTAAGGATTGACAATTTCGAGAATAATTTTGGGGATATTGGGTGGACAGCTAACATGGTTTACAACATAGAACCAAATGTTTTGAACCCATATATAAGTTCAGATCCAATTCATTTTTTAATGTATACATCTCAACAACAGGCAAATCATTTTGCGTCAAACGGTCCACACATGTACCCTAACAACGATATATTTGGCGGAAACTCACTTTCAGAAGAAATCACTTATTTAAACTCACTTGGCATTAATAATTACGGTGAACCAACTGTAATGACAGAAATTACACCTCCTGCTATAGTTGAAAATATGAAAAATAAACTTTTCCCTGAAATAATTAGGGCAACGGCTTCCCTATTATACTGGTTTGCCTGTGAAACAGGTTTGATTAATAAAATTACATTTAAAAATAATTTTAACGCAGGGACAATACAATTTGATCAAGAGATTCTGCAATCAGGAAGCTCAAAAGATCTTTTTAGTGGAGATAACCATGTTTTAACTGCGATTCCTCAACCATATAATAATCTGGATTATATATGGAATACTTACGCTCCAAATGCGAGAAGTGTATGGTCAAAACTTGATAGAGATGGGATCCCGGTTACAATTAATAACAATCTAAATATTACTTATAATTTAAATGTTACATCTCAAGATAAGGACGCAACATATACTGCAGGTTTGAGAAAGAATTTTAAAATCTCTCGAAACGATCAAACCGAGTTTGACGGGACAATTGCAATGGCAGATGTTACTCGAATTGTAGAACAGAACAGCGGCACGGTTCCCGCTCCATCAACCAAAACCGTTGGTTCACGTACTTATAGTTTTGCCGGCTGGGCAAACGGCGGTGACGGTACTTTTATTCCAACCAATAATATGGCTTACCCGAATAATGCACTTTACAAAATGCCAACAAAATCCAATACCTCCACTGCTTTTGCAAACAACAGCCAACGCAAATTTGTAAGAACGCCGAATGGAACTCTTCATATGGTTTACGAAAGTATGGGTCATGTTTGGTACGAGATTAGCACGGATAACGGGCAAAATTGGATTTTAATGAACAACGGGTTACCAATGGATAACGACAGAGGTAAATGCCCCTCAATTGATTTTGGAATGGTGGGCGAGAATATTTTTGTTGTAATTCTTTACCAGGAATTTGAAGCTCCCTTTGATAAATTAAAAGCGGCTGTGTACAAATCCCCATTTGGCTTCCAGCCTTTCCAGCTTTTTGAAACCGAAACGATCTTAACATTTTTAAATCCTTCTGGTCATAGCCTTAATCCCGTAATTTCAATAGACTACTCCGGATATACAACGATTGTATGGCAAATAACAACTGAAGGTCTTTATTTTCGATCTGCCGGTTTGCTTATAGATGGATTACATTTAATTGGAAGTAATACCCGATTAGCAGGCACTACAGGCAATTCTAAAAATCCTTCAATAGCAACTTCAAAATTTGCTAACGGCAGCCAGGTTAAGCATTTAGTTTGGGAAGAGAATGATGCGATAAAATATTCCGCTTTTTATTCTGCACCTCCCGGAACAATAAAAACCCTATCCACATACAGCGGCTACACAAAAAATTATATGCCAACACTTGCTATACTAAATGACGACCTTGCAAGAATAGCATGGATTGGTGAAAGAACGGAAGCAGAAGAAGAAAGAATAGAAAAATCAACCGCCGCCGGAACAGTCTCAAAGAGAACAATCTTTAGAGGTATAAATAACGATAATTATTTCTGGAATTTCGGCTCATCGGTTACCTCGGCTTCTGTTCAAAGCACCGGCGACAACAACTATTACATAGTATGGAGCGGAAGCGGCGGAACTTCAATGGTTTCAAATTACACCGCGTTTAACCCGGTAAAATCATTAAGCACAAGCGGCAATCAAGTTCACGTTGCAAGCGGCAGCACAACAAGCAATACTTGCAATGATGTTTAATAACACAAGTCTTCCGTATAATTTTGCGATGTCGGACAGTCTTGCAAGTTATTATTCCTCACCAAAAGAAAACGCCGGAGGGTTTGTTTTCTGCGGACGCGAGGGCGTTTTAACAAAAGATACCGCTCATTTTTATTATACAATAGGCGATGTTTCTGTTGATAATGCTTCAATTAAATTCAAGGAAATAAGTGAACAAACTTTATTTAACTCTAACGAAGATATCCTTGCATATCTTGAAACCGAACCTTTCGAACTAAATAATAATTCCTCTTTCCTTTACAGCGTTCAATACGGGCTAACTGAAAACGCCGCTGCTGTTCTCGGTAACGACGGCAATGTTAACTTCAAAGTTAAATTGATTGATGCTGAAACCAACCAGCTAATATCGGTGTTTGATGACGTTACATATAATTATGAAAATAAGCTTCCGTATAACAGTATTCAATACGCAGTAAATACATCGGGCATTGGTAACAACAGAACAGTAAAACTTGTATTGGCTATTATAGATAATATTGGCTGCACATATTCTGTTGCAAATCTTATAGATGCATCCACAATAATTCCCAAAGCCGTCAGACAGGAAGTTGGACTTGGTGAAAAATATAATGTAACCGAGTACGATCTATTCCAAAATTACCCCAACCCGTTTAATCCATCAACCACAATCCGCTACCAGATACCGCAGGATGGAATTGTAACATTAAAAATTTATGACATACTCGGGCGGGAAGTAAAAACACTTTTAAATGAAGTTAAGACCAAAGGACGTTACGAAGTTACGTTCGATGCTTCCCAACTTGCAAGCGGTTTATATATTTACGAAATAAACAGCGGCAGCTTTAAAGCATCTAAGAAGATGACGCTGATAAAATAATACCGTTCGTTGTGATACTTATTTGTAAAAGATAATATTTCTTGTTAACCCCGAAGGAGTAAAATCTTTCGGGGTTTTTTATTAATGAGTTTGGTCTAAAAAGTTATTTTCTGTAATTGTCTGTTAGTCCGTTAGCTAACGGATAAAGGACAATTTATTTATCGTCTGAATGATTTTCATACAATCATTCACCCATTCAATCATGCGATGGTTTTTTTCAAAATAATGTTAAATATTAAATCATTTATCAAGCTTTGCATAAAGTGAGTTATTTGGTTCGACCAAATTAATTAAGCGACAGCATCAAACAGAGAAATTATACCCCTGTAAGGACTCGAATAACGAATCAAATTTAATTAAATTATCACACAAATTTAAAAATATTATCGGGCGGTTGATTTAAAGTTGATTGCAGGTTTTTGATTTTAAAATAATAAAAGATTGTTGATGAAATTACAATACATAGTTCCCCTCATGTTTCTGCTCGTTTCGTGCGGCAACCGTACGGATGATGAGTCATTAGTTAAAGATTCATTTCCCGGATCAATAGACTCGATATTCAGTTCTTCTCCCGAAACATTAATTGATTTTGCCGGCGAAGAATATTATTATCCCCGTTACTCACCCGATGGCAGCAAAATTATTGTAACCGGAACTAACTATAAAGGAATTTGGTCTTTTAACCTTAAAGATCAAAAACTTCTTAAACTTACAGATGAAGATAAATCCGGTTATGAATATGTTTTATCGAAAAACAGTAAAACTATTTATTTTATCGGCGCAAAATTCATGGATGATATTAGGCGTTATACATATTCGCTTCAAGCAGTAACTGCCGAAACCAGCATAAAAGAGATTCTCTTTTCCAGCCGCAAAAGAGTGAGCAGCCTAAATATAATTGACGATAGCACGCTCGCATTCTTTTGGGCTGATTCACTCGTTTTCTTTTCCACGTCCTCTAAAAAATTTGTTGTGCCAACGGAATTCGATTACAGAATTATTAAAATTTACGGCAACAAATTGTTCGTCTACACACGCAACGGGCAAAAAGAATTAATGCCGTTCGGTGAGGATAACATTATCTCAGTTGATGAATCACCAGTCAACAAGGAGTTTTTATTGTATGTTGCCGGTAAAGGATTGTATAAGTATTTTTCTGAAGCAGATAATTTTAGATTTATAGGCGATTTTCAGAATGCGGCTTATTCTCCCGATGGGAAAATGATTGCTTATACAATAGAAGAAAATGACGGACATTTCATCACCGGTTCCGAAATTTTTATTGCTTTATTGGAGAAAACAAAATCATTTAGATTAACAAACACAAAAGATGTACACGAAATGAATCCATCATGGTCGCCCGATGGAAAGGCGATTATATATAACACCGAAGAGGGAAAAATTAAAGAAATTAAATTAACTATTACCGAACAGGAGAAAGACGAATGAAAAAAGTTTTTTTGTATATGCTGATTTCGTCAGCATTGCTTGCACAAAATATTTCCGTGGTTAATACAGAAATGCTTACACGTCCCGAAGACGGCGGTTTCTTTTATCCCGCAGCATCCAAAAGCGGAAGCAAAATTCTTTTAACAGCAGATAATTATCAAGGGCTGTGGCTGTTTGATGTTAGCACAAAAAACATTGTTCAGCTCAATAATTACACCGGCGCAGGCTACAACGCCAGATTTTCAGCAAGTGAAGAAGAAGTGATTTTTAGAAAAGATGATTATTCGCAGAAGAAAAAATACTCTTCATTGATTGCTCAAAGCCTGAGCAGTATGAATGAAGTTGTAATAGAGGCAAATACCCGCAATCTTTCGGAAGCTGTTGTGTTAAAGAACGGAAATGCTGCATACACCAAAGAAGAAAAATTACAAGTGGCAGATATAAATTCAGGAAAATCATTATCGGCATCCACAAGCGAACCCGTTGTTTATATTGAAAATGGCGCTATCTCTATGTTCAATAAGGGCACAAAAAAAATTCTTAAACCTCTCGGAGAAGGAAATTATCTCTGGCAGTCAATTTCGCCCGACGGTACTAAATTATTATTTACGGCTGCAGGCAAAGGGACGTTCATTTCCGATTTAAATGGAAAAATTATATCAAGCCTTGGTTATGCCAATGCCCCCCAATGGTCGCCCAATGGAAAATATGTTGTATATATGAATGATAAGGATGATGGACATAAACTTCTTTCCTCCGATGTTTATGTTGTTGGAGCCGACGGACAAAACAGAATCCGCTTAACATCAACAGAGGATGTTCTGGAAATTTATCCGGCATGGCTTTCGTCAAATAAAGTTCTGTACGGAACAACGGAAGGCGTTATTTATTCCATTGAATTAAAGTTTGAATAAGAGGTTTAACCATGAAAAATATTGTTAAAACATTAATACTCCTTTTGATCCTTTCGCTGCAAGCAAACCCACAATCGCTTGTAGGAATTAAATTATGTATAGATCCCGGACACGGCGGGCACGATGCAGCAAACGACCGTTATATTCCCGAAACAGGATTCTGGGAATCGGACGGCAATTGGGATAAAGCGCTTCACATAAAAGAAATATTAACCGAGCTTGGTGCGCAAGTGATTGTAACCCGGCAAGGGAATAATGACAGCGATGATCTCCCTCTTTCGCAGCGCGCCGGAATAGCGAACAGCAATAACGTCGATTTCTTTCAATCAATCCATAGCAACGGCTGGCAGGGCACAAGTAATTCTACATTAATGCTGTTCCGCGGTTATGACGGACAGCCGGTTTTTCCGCAGGCAAAAACAATGGGCGCAATTATGGTTCAGCGAATTTATCAGGCGAATAGAACAACCGGTTATTCAAACCGCGGCGACTGGTCATTCTATCCTGATTGGGGAACTTCCGGGCTTGGCGTTCTCCGCCCATTAATTATGCCGGGCGTCCTTTCGGAAGGCTCGTTCCACGATTACATTCCGGAATCCTGGCGCCTAATGAATACAAACTACAGAAGACATGAAACTTGGGCAATGGCGCGTTCATATCTCGAATATTTTAATGTTGGAAATGCAACATGGGGGGCAATCGCTGGAGTAGTGCGCGACCCCGAAAAAAATGTTACCTATTATTATATTCCTTCAAGTAACGATCAGAAAAAACCGGTCAATCAAATTAAAGTTACTTTAATGCCCGACAGCATTGTGTTTATCGGTGATGACAAAAACAATGGTTTCTTTTTATTCGACAGCCTTGCCCCGGGGCAGTATAATGTTTTCTACCAGGCTGAAGATTTTTCTTACGACTCATCAACCGTTACTGTTTTACCTCACCAAACCGTATTTGCCGACAAATATTTAATCGAAGCGCCCAATTATGATCCTCCTGTGGTAACAAATAGTTCGCCTGCAAATAACGCCTCGGGCATCAGCCGCTTAGCAAATATTATTGTTGAGTTTGATATCAGGATGAACACTTCCGCAACGCAGGCAGCATTTTCTATTTCGCCATCTTTAAGCGGCGCCTTCATTTGGGAGAGCAACAATAAACGGATGATCTTTAATCCTTCGGCATTGCTTGATACCGGAACTCAATATACGGTTACTATCGATACAAACGCAGTAACGCATTTCGGAACTAAAATGTTGGATAATTTTTCTTTCTCATTTACAACACGAAGCAAATTAAATTTGTTTGCTTTATATCCCGACAGCGGCGCCGTTGAAGTAAGTACAACCGTTCAGCTTCGGGCAGAATTTGATGCCGCCATTGATCCCTATTCTCTTATAGGAAATATTATGCTGAAAGATATTGACGGCAACAACATCAGTGTAGCGCCCGATGTTACGGGATATCCTTACGGCAAAATAATTTTTGAACCGCAGCAGCCGCTTGATAAGAACAAATCGTATGTTCTTACGCTTAAAGAAGGCATTAAGGACATGGAAAATATCACGCTCGGGTATACTTTAGAAATTCCTTTTACAACAACAGCGGAAACATACGTAAGCGGAAATGTGTTCGATACATTCGAAGAAATTGGCGGCTGGAACGATCCGGAATTCAGCGGAAGTACAACCGGCACAGTTCCGGATGTTACTACTTTTTCTATTGTTTCCACAAGAAAAGTTAACGGAAGTAAATCGGGCAGATTGATTTACGAATTTGCAAATGAAACCGGCGGAGTATGCCGTGTTTATAACTCCACCAAACCGAACGTAGGCAGCAACCCCTCTTCCGAAGTTGGTATGTGGGTCTTCGGGGATTTTAGCCGCAATATGCTCGAATACTGGTTTTACTACAGCGGCACAACGAATGTTATTGTAACGATTGATACGCTCGATTGGACGGGCTGGCGTTTAATAAAAATTCCTCTTTCTGTGGTAACCGGCTCGGGAGATAAATTATTTCACAGTGTTGTGGTAAGGCAAACATCCGGCACAAAAAAAGGCACGCTCTATTTTGATGATGCACAGTCGGATATAATAACAGATGCAGAAGAACTTCCTGCGCCTAATACATTTACGTTGCAGCAGAATTATCCCAACCCGTTTAATCCTGCAACAATGATTGTTTATTCTGTTCCCGAAAGAGTAAACGTAATAATAAAAGTGTACGATGTTCTCGGCAAAGAAGTAGCGCATCTTGTTGATGAAGAAAAGGAAAGCGGAGTATACCGGGTGGCTTTTAATTCGGGCAGCTACAATCTTTCGAGCGGAATATATTTTTACCAAATAAATGCAGGGACAAATAGAGCCGTTCGTAAAATGATGCTTCTTAAGTAATATTCTTATTACTACATATATAATTTATAACAGCACCGTTAACAGCGGTGCTGTTTTAATGTTTCATTAATTCTCTTGAATTTCAATAACTTATCACGAAAATCAATCGATTAAATTTAGAAAATCTAATCCTAAACTTACTCGCGAACCGACTCTCCTTTGCACTTCCTCAACTACCCCAATGATTTCCACGACTCCCCTCTGGGTTTCCAAGGCTACTCCAATAATTTTCCCGCCTCTCCATAGAACCTCTCTGTTTCTCACCAATACTGCATGCACTCATGCGCCGCCACATGCATCTATGCCTTCATCATACATCCAAACCCCCGTCTGTGCACATCTACTCTATCAGTGTTATCTGCGTGCAAAAAAACACATGCATCCATGCCGCATCATGCATCCATACCCAAGTACAAGGAATCGATAACCCGTTTTAATTTATTTGTAACTTCGGACGATATTTCGCCGAGTGCGTTGTTCTGCACTGCCTGCATTGAGGCAACCGGATCAACAGCGGAGACTTAAATTTTGTTTTCGACTTGTTCAATTACCGTGACATTACATGGAAGCATTATGCCAATTTTGTCTTCTGCCTGCAGCGCTTTGTATACAAAGTGAGGATTACATGCACCGAGAATTTTGTACTTCTTAAAATTTACATCAAGTTTGTTCTTCAATGTTTCTTTTATATCTATCTCGGTAAGCAAGCCGAAACCTTCATTCTTTAATGCAGCGGTTATCTTAACAATTACATCATCAAAATTTTCGCTTACAATTTTAGAAAAACAACAACTCACTTTTACTTCATAATCTTTTTAAAATGAGATGAAGAATAGAGAAAAAAGATTTCACTAATTCTTATTGCCGAATGAATAACAGATTCATATCACAAAACATCAACCCGAAAAAAAACTATAAGAAGTACTATTTTTAAATAAATTATAGTAATGTTACATATATTAAAAACCTGTTTTGCTTAACTTAGTTTATGTTTCCTCTTTACAATTAAGAGAAAAATTATGCAAAGAACTATTGTCTTATTTATCATACTGCTTAATGCAATTTCGTTTTATCCTCAAAATAATTTTGTGCGATCTTTGAATATTAAAGACGGGCTTTCTCAAAATTTTATTTTTACTTTGCTACAGGACTCAAAAGGATATATCTGGATAGGCACACAGGATGGATTAAACAGGTTTGACGGATATAATTTTATAAACTTCAAGAATGATGTTAGAAATATTAATTCACTAAACGGCAACGTTGTAAAAAGTTTATACGAACACAAAAATATTTTATGGATCGGTACAGGTAATGGTGTAAGCAGATATAATCTTGAAACCGGGATGTTTGAAAATAATAAACTGCCTGTTGAGATGGTCAATTCTTTGAGACACAAACACGTCACTTCATTATTGTGTTTAAATGATACTTTATGGATCGGAACACGTTCCGGAATTTATCAACTGAACCTTATTACGAATAAATTTTATAAGGCACATGAATTATACGAGTCACTGCAACTACCGGGCAAATATATATTACAGTTGTTTGAAGACAGCCACAGTAACATCTGGATCGGTACAAACGGCGATGGCTGTTATGTGTTCAACCGTAACAATAATGAGTTAAAAAAATTAAAGATAAATGAAAACGGGAATGCAAGTATTTTTTCATTTGCCGAAACCGAAGATAAAGAAATACTGATCGGCACTTCCACAAAAGGAATTTTTATTTACAGAGATGACAGGCAGGATCTAATTCATCTCGATCCTGCTGAATTAAATTATCACCCTTATGTTTATCAAATTATTAAATTGAATGGTAGCGAGTTTATACTTACAACATCGGGGGGAGTTTATAAATATTTTTCAAAGCAAAAAAAGTTTACTAAAGTTTGGGAAAAAAATGATAGAGGTATTCCTCGGGCTATATTAGTCGATCGTTCGGGACTGCTGTGGATAGGCACAGAAGGAAGAGGAATATTTCAGCAGGCTGTTTATCCTAAAAAATTTAATACATACAATACAACAACCGAACCCACACTTACATTTTCGAGTGTGCGCTGTTTTTTAATAGATAATAAAAACAGGTTTTGGACTGGCGGACATACATCCGTAAACATTGCTGATTACAAAGAAGGAGTTATTTCAAATTTTAAAAAAATAAAGGTTCTTGACGGGTTAAACATTTATTCGATACTTCAAGATCCTGTTGAGGAAGATCTATTCTGGATAGGGACAGAAGGAACCGGGTTATTATTGTACAACGAAAAAAAAGGAAGTGTTAGTAGACCCCTTAATAAATATTTTGATGAAAAAATACTTACCACATTTCATGAAGTGTATTCTATCATTAAAAGCAGGACTGGCAAAATATATTTCGGCACAGATAAAAGCCTGGTTGAGTACGACACCGATGATAAAACCGTAAAAGAAATTATGCATAATAAAAACGATGCCGCATCAATTATAGATAGAAAATATAAATCGCTCTTTGAAGATATAGAGGGAAACATCTGGATTGGAAGCGACCGGGACGGTTTTTCAATTTTACATACACACACAGGCGGAATAACATCATTCCATGCAGATGAAAAAATAAACTCACTAAGTTCAAACAGGATAAATTGTTTTTGTCAAGATAATAAAGGCACAATGTGGATAGGTACCGAAAATGGTTTGAACAAATTTAACCGGCACTCGAATACTTTTGAAACATTCAATATTAAAAATGGGTTTGCCAACGATTATATTTACGGAATACTTGCGGATGATAAAAATAATCTCTGGCTGAGTACTAATAAGGGTATAATAAAGTTTAATTCAGACACAGAAGAAGCAGTTAACTTTAGCGTTGATTGCGGACTTCAATCGGATGAGTTTAACACGTGTGCATATTATAAAAGTCCCGCCGGTGAATTATTCTTCGGCGGCATCGAAGGCTATACATCTTTTTACCCGGACGATATTATAACAAACGATTTCAGACCTGATGTTATAATTGCCGGTTTCAAAAAAAACAATGAAGAGTATTCAACCGGCAAAAATATTTCTTACTTGCAGGAAGTTGAATTAACGCAGGCGGATGTGTTTTTTTCGTTTGAGTTTTTTTCTACAGATTATCTACATCCGCAAAGAACACAATACAAGTACATGCTGCATGGTTTTAATGACAACTGGATACATGCTGATGCATCAACAAGAACAGCATCATTTACAAATATAGATCCGGGCAGTTATACTTTAAGAATAACCGCTGCTAACAGCGACGGCAGATGGTCGGATAAAGAAACTGTATTAAAAATTATTATACATCCGGCGTATTATAATACCTGGTGGTTCAGAATAATTTCCGCCGGTATGGTTATTCTTGTAGTGGTGCTGATATTCCGCTCACGAATTAACCGGTTAAAAGAGGAAAAAGAAATACAGCGTGATCTTACAAATCAATTAATCAATTCGCACGAAGAAGAAAGGAAAATAATTTCATCCGAACTGCATGACGATCTCGGACAAAATTTACTTGTTGTAAAAAACAAACTCTTACTCTGCCGCCGAGATAAAAATTATGAAGAGCAGGTAAACGGCGTTATGGAAATTCTCGATACATCCATCCGGAATGTTAGTAATATTTCTCATTTGCTTCATCCATCTGAACTTGAAGCGCTCGGGTTAACTCAAGCAATTGAATCTATGGTATACAGGATTGAATCTGCAACTAATTTGATAATTGAGAACAATCTTGATTCACTCGATGAATATTTTTCTGAAGAGGAAAAGATCAACGTTTTTAGAATTATGCAGGAAGCGTTGAACAATGTAATTAAACATGCGGAAGCATCATCCGTAAAACTAGAAAGTATTATTGAGCAAAAGTATCTTGTATTAAAGATAAAAGATAACGGGCAAGGTTTTGATAATTCGAATAAAAATATAAAACGGGAACGTCCGCATCTTGGAATAAAAGGAATGACAGAAAGAGCATGGATGTTAAATGCGGAGATGAAGATTTTCTCCGAAATAAATAAAGGAACCACCATCATAATTAAATTAAAAAAAAGAAGCCGGAAGTATGCAGCAGAATAAAACAACAATTTTAATTGCAGACGATCACCCGCTGTTTAGAACAGGCGTTAAACAAGCATTAACATCTTTAAATTACTTGGAGTTCTACGAAGCTGAAAATGGAATTGATGCTATCGGTATTATACGCGGGATAAAACCGGATGTTGCAGTTATCGATCTGCGGATGCCGGGTAAAACAGGGCTGGAAATTTTATCGGAGTTATATGAGGAACCCGAACCGACCAAAATATTACTTTTAACAATGCACGAAAACATTACATATTTTTACCAGGCTGTTTCATCAGGCGCTAAAGGGTATCTTTTAAAAGAAACTGCGGTGGATGAATTAACCGAAGCAGTAGTTAAAGTTTTAAATGGTGAAACATACATCAGCAAAAGACTTTCAGAAATTATAAAGAAGGGGAAAAATGACAGGCATATAAACAAAGTATTATTAGAATCAATAAATTCATTGACAAGAACAGAACGAGCCGTAATGAACCTGATTGCAGAGTGGAAAACAAACTGCGAAATTGCTGAAGCATTATTTATAAGTGCAAGAACAGCGGGTAATCACCGTACTAACATCTCGGTAAAACTGAATCTTCATGGCAAACATGGTTTAATAAAATTTGCAATCGAAAATAAAGATCTTTTCTGAACATCAGGATTAACAATTACTTCTATTCAAATCCCAACTAACTTCTTTTTCAAAAAATGAGTTCTAAAACTCATTTATTCTTCAAACCAACTGAATAATTTTACAATAAAGAAACATGTGAACCCGATGCGAATTATGATTGTAGATGATAATGCTTTAATGAGAAAAGAAATCATTAACACAGTTGTGGAAAAAAATGATGTAGTAATGGAATGTGTTGATGGTGAAACTGCGGTAACAGCCAGTACTCAGTTTTGTCCCGACTGGATATTGATGGATATCCGGATGGGGAAAAAAAACGGATTGAGTGCGGCATCTGAAATAAAAAAACTAATGCCGCAGGTGCATGTGGCAATATTAACAAGCTATGATAATTTTCAGTACCGGCAAAAAGCAGAAGCCTGCGGTATTGAATTTTATTTTCTAAAAAACAATATGCTTGAAATAAGAAAACTGCTGAATGAGCGCACCCTGTATGATTAAAAATTCATACTTAAATAAGATTACAGTAAGTGTAAAAATTCAAAATTAATTTCTAATAACAAGGAGCTGTTATGTTCAAATATATTTTATGTACGTTTAAATTGAAGAATACGTTTCCGGCATGGAGATCAGTCAAACTATTCCTCATGGTTTTATTGATTGCGGTTTTTGCCGGGGGATGTAAAAAAAGTCCAACCGAACCCGACCCCGACCCTATAACAACAGAAAAAGGAGTTGAGAATCTTGGCTGTGGTTATGATGTATTTGAGAAATATGCGGATGTAACTATAGTAAAAGCACGTCTGCTCGATTTAAATAAACTTGCCGAAGCAAATCTTATTGAGAAAAAGACAATTGAAAAAAGTGTATTTACAACTTCATCGGGAACAACGGTTAGTGAGTATGCAACTAGTCTGCAGGTTCAGGCAGAGCTTACCGGGAGTTATATGTACTTTAGCGGTGCAGTGAGAGCAAGCTTTTCGCAAAACCGGTACAGCCAGCAGGAATATTCTTACGCAACCGTACACAGTATAATTCAAAAATTGTCTTTTCGTATACCGATTGATGTTTCTGTTTCTGAAATAAAAAACTATTTAACTGAAACAGCAAGTTCTAAATTAAATGATGTATCGGTCAGCCCGGCAACATTATTTCAAACATACGGCACACACTGTATGGTGGGGATAATAGTAGGCGGAAGATTAGATTATAATATATCTGCAAAAAGTTCCGATGT
>Ga0100388_10002062_pt1 | contig 17440 bp, 9 predicted proteins | sample CryGeymeta201512_FD_81536 | JGI IMG/M metagenome (GOLD analysis project Ga0100388, IMG submission 81536) | Groundwater microbial communities from Crystal Geyser aquifers in Utah, USA - Crystal Geyser metaG 2015-12 | ecosystem: Environmental > Aquatic > Deep subsurface > Groundwater | place: USA... | reverse complement strand
GAATCTGATATTCATCTTTTGAGAACTCCTTTCCCTATGTGAGGCATCCTCAGCGGATTTGTTATTGATCTGCAAGATGAGCGGGCTGGAGTAGATAGCGGAACTATAGTGCTTACTATATCATGATATGAATTTACCGGAGGAGTATTGTCTCCTAGAATATTCACCTTTACCTGATCTGCCGGTCTTGGCACTTGGTTGGCTCAATATTCCATAACAACCGGATTAGATATATTAGATCCACAATTATATAATTATACTATTACAGTGCCGATTAGTACTGATTATTTCTCTGGATATTTCGTACCAGAACGACCGATACTCATCACTATCGCCTATAGTGATCTTAGGGTGCCTGTTCCAAACAGTAATGCAAGCAATACTGGTATCAATATAAATGAGAATGCGTTACTAAGAGGCTTCTTGAATGTGACTGATGAAATCAATACGACAGCAGAATGGTTTGACGCTTTTCCTATAAGTACCTATAGCGCCACTAGCGGTAATACGCAATTCAGCGGATTGCAATTCAGTATCTTTGATCATCGGGCTGGGGTAGATGGTGAATATAACTTCGTAAAAATTGTGTGAGATCGTCGGTGAGTGCCTGCTACATATTTATTCTCGACAAGCGATAGTACGGGAAGAAATCGAGCCGACTGGACATGCGTATCTGATAATTGTATGACTGGCGATATGTCAAAAATTGCTGAATTGGTGTCAGATTATGATTCTTATACTGGTCAGCATCCTACCATCCAACAGAGCACGTGATATAAATTTCAGATAACATGACACAATATCTATTTTGATTATGGATATTATGCTTCTGGCGGCGTTCTTCAGCCGTCACTCTATGATGTCACTATTTCCTGATCAGATCTAAGGCCTGATGTACCAAATCATTCCACTTGGTCTACATGATTATTCTTAGATAATCTGCAATGTAGATTTCTTGAACGCTGTAGCTTTGATCAGTTGACCTTAGTATGGTGAGATGAAATATGGGCTGATCCTGATGACACCATTACGCAAAATCCTCTCACAGGCACCATAGATGGTTTCGAAGTCGATAAAATAACATCTACGAGATTGAACATCGTTTGATCCGGTATAGAATTGGATGCAGTCAATCATATCGTATCTTGTAGTGCCGCTGAGTGACTTTTGGATATCCCTATCACTCTCAACTTTACCGGAGTAACTCAACTTCCTCCGACTCCTGCAACTACGGGATATACTGATCGGGAGTTGAAAATCGCTGATGGATTATTTGAACTCACCGGAGTTAATAATGACATACTGATTGTGCAATAACAAAAAAGAAATTTATTTATCTATAAAGATATGCAATGTTAAAAAGTAGTATCAAGAAAATTATTTCTCTCGTGGTTGTGGCACAGCTTTTGCTGTCTACGGCTTTTGCCACATCTTATATGAAACTTGGCAGAACCGCCAGTGATCTTTCGGCAAATGATGGAAGCACTTTTTTGCAAAAGGCATATTGCACTGTGTGAAATAATTACTATGTGAATGTAAATGCTGACTCGAATGAGACGATGAGATTGAGTATGGTGATGAGATATCTCTCTGGTGATACTACGATAGTGACATGAAATTTTTCTTATACTAGTTATGCTTGATGGAGTCCGATGGCCAACACGCCAAGATTAGTTACGACATGAGATGCGTGATATCAATCATTGGAGGGTGGATATCCCTACATAAAAATGGAAGATTCTACCACATCAAATCTCCATTATTTGGGTACGTGATTGATCAATTTCGCTAATTTCAACTTCATAAATAATTTTTGAATAAGTTTATCAAATCTAAAATTTCATTATAATGTCAGTAATCCTACCATTAATGCAAGTTCAATAGTCGGTGTAAAATGATGAAGCAACACTTTGGCTAGTGACTATTTGGTTGATGTTAAATTCATCCCTGAACCATGCAGTCCTGACGTTGAAAGGCCTATTTTCATAGGCACAACTGTTGCAGATACCTGAGATTTCATGCCAGGAAGCGCAAGTCAAAGAGCTGATTTATTCGCTTGAGTAAAATTTGGAATCACTGAACCTTATGGTGCTAATGCATCATGAGAAAATTATGCATATACTGGTTGATCTCCAAAAACCAACACTGTTGTAGATCCTCTTGATACTACGTATATCTTTACTGGCACAACTGACCAGTGGGGAATCAACACATGATCTGTAAAAATAACACTTACATATACCTGAGTCGCATCTGGTACCATGGATCAAAGAGGTACGTGAATAGCTATCACAAAGATATTCTCTTGATCTGATTTGGTATTTCTTTCAAGAACTGGCGCAAACTGAGATGTTAGAACGTGGAATCGTAACTATGAAGGATTTTTCGTAAGCGTAGATCAAAGTATTCTTGACGCTATGCCTCAATTCAGAAAAGAAACTCAAGCATCAATTACATTTACTGGACAAGATCGAGCGAACAGTCTCCCATATATCATTAATCTTTCTGGTACTGCAAGAGATGGGGCGAATGTCGTCAGTAATACTATCGCTGGGATGACTACTATCGGCTGACAATACGGATATACTTTCAATTCGTGAACAGATAATACTCCGCTTTCTTGGTTCGGTGCATATAGTGATAGTGATTTTTCAAACTCTAATCCAACTCCTGGAAATTCTTCTAGAATAAGCAATGTCAATCAACAAATTTCATGATCACATAATAACCTCTACTTTAAATTTACTGATAATCGGGCTGGTATCGCTACCGGTTCTATCACTTTACAGGTGGATGTATTCACCGCTACGAATACGGTTTCTGGATCGTATGAAACTGTTTATACTTTGCCAGATGATACCTATGCCTTTTCATGATCAGACTTAAACTTATTTGGATTCGCTGGTAATGCAGACTATGATGATTATACGTGATATATAAATTTAAGCAGCTGATCTATCAATCTGGCCACCTGAGATAGGGTCAGAATTGTGCTTTATGGTCAAGATTATGTAGGGAATAGCGTTACTAAGACTGGTTGGTTTGATATGCAAGATTATCCACCCAAACCTAATACTTTCACGATCACTCTTCAATTGGAAAATCATTTGCCTATCACGTATGATAAAATAACTAGTGTAGTGGGACAGTATTTCACTCCGTCTCCATTGACTACTACCTTGGCTGCTTATTATTCATGATATGACTCATTGTCAGGATTTACCTATCTTGGTCTGACCACTGCTGAATTGACGTGAATTAATGCAGGATCTACTTTGACCGGAGTATTTCTAGCAAACGGTATCCTGACTGGATATGCGAATATAGATACCTGATTATCCGTCACCAAGTCCTATACTTTTACGTGAATAGCTCATAATGTTTATAATCAAACATGACTGTTGATAATCAATATCAATGTAGAACCTGGTTGTTCAGATGCCGAAGGATGCGGTCCAAAGATGCGGATCTATACTGGCAATACTTTAGCTGAAGCTCAGAGTTCTCTTACTGGTACGCGGTACAATCATCGATTTTTGAGAGTGAGAGCGTCTGATAGACCTACTTTAACAGGCACATCTAGCGTGGCAATTTTGTATTGTGCATGATCAGGAGCCATAGCTAATGTCGATATTATGAACCTAGACTGATATTCCAATGCTCCTTATAACACCGAATATCATTTCTCTGGAACTACCTTATTTGTCAGCGGCTACAACACATACAATCTAAGCGGTGTAATTTATCTCAATAATAATATTTATATATTCAGAGATTTGACTGGTGGAATAGAATATGTCACTGGTAAATACATTGCATATCCTCAAATCAACTGGACGAGAGATGCTATCATCACTGGGACAATCACTATCACGTGAGGATATATCACTGGAGATAATGCTTGAATATTTAGTGGGCCTGTCATTGAACTTGGATGAGGAAGGAGAGTGTATACTTATGCGTCTGATATAACCTGATTTGATATCTTGATCGAGAATAGATGGAATGACGCGAGCGGCTGAACCGTTGATCCGGCGTATTATCAGACATGAATAGTCAGATTCAATAATTCTTGGATCGATCTCACGCCTCCTGATATGACAGGTGGCAACAGCTGTCAAAGCCCTCATATAGGGACTATCATCCTTGAGTCTCAATTGACGTGATATGGAGAAAATTTTACTGGCAATCTGACATATCTGACTTGAGATGATGACACATTTATCATCACTGCGATTACTACTGGAGCCGCATTCACTTCATTTGGCGATAATCAAGGCAGTTGAATTGTTCTTTATGATATCGATGCTAATAGCTGAACATATGTATTGAGTTGAGCTATCACCTTTACAGATAATCGAAGCGGATATATTCATTTCTACGATAGAGCCGGCAATACATGATCCATCTTTATAGAAACTACATGTATCCAGTGAGTTCAAACAACGGTTTATGCGATCCCAGGATATCGTGATGTCGATAATTATGCATTCACGGGAACAGTAAGCATCTTTACGCTTAGTTGATGAGAAGGAACATTTTATAGCAGTTATACAGGTGCATTCAGCAATACAGGGATAGGTCAATTCGTTCTTGATAAGCCACTCTATGGTCAATCTATCGGTGTGGTGCTCCAATCGGCCATGCATCTTCCAGCTATGTGATTTACAGGTACATTGACTGAAACTGGCACAAACTTCTTTGACTTTACCGTATGGACCGGAAGAGGCATCGAATATACGACTTCAGGATGGTTTGATTATGTAGATCTATGAGCTATCTGAATCAGATCATTGCTAGTTCCTTGAGATGTATTCAAATCTGACAATGTGGGTACTGGTTCAATCATCAATGCGTTTGATATGGAAAGGATAAATGAAAATCTTACCTTAAGTGATGCGGATAAACATCCTGAATATGACTTTGATGATAAGGACGGCATTATTTCATCATTTGAACAGGCTGTCGTCATCCAAAATCTTCAAAGAGAAGGATGGGATTTGGATTTGGATAAGTTTGGCGGACTTGTCTACACATGATTTTAAATGATAGATTTTAAATTTTAAATATCGATAACAAAAATGTTTAATACAAAAAATCTAATAAAAACTGTTTTATTGTTCGGTTTGTTGACTATTTCATCACGGTGATCTACTCATGCAGCTAAGCTATCTTTTTCTCCTTCGAGTGGGACTTTTATTTACAATTGTCCATTTACAGTGGATGTGATGGTGGATATGGAAGGAGCAGATACTACCGCAATGGATTTGAAACTTTTGCTCGATCCTTCGAGGTTTTCCGTGATGAATTTTGATGGACAAGGATGATTATTCAGGACCTATACTAAACCAAAATATGTAACGGTCAGAAGAGGTGATTATGTAGGCATAGATATGCTCTATGTATTTTTCTCCACCTTCACTCCGCCAATGGGAGTACAGTGAGCTGGTAAGATATGAACATTGACCATCATGCCTCATCAATGAGTATGGGAAATGCCGTTAGGATTCTATTATGTTCCTGGCGATAAGGGTGAAGATAGCAATATTCCCGTCATGTCTGGCTCAGAACTGGTTGATGGTATCGACGGAGTAGGCAGCGCATATTTCACTTTCAAAGAAGGTGTGTGTGATTATCATGGTGCCGCTGAGTATCTAGTCACCAAATGAGGAGAATTTGAAATTGTGAAGAATGAACAAATCACTGAAGGCGAAACCCCAGGTCTAATAGCTACAATAGCAGAATCAAATCTGATTCAAAAATATGGACGATACATCCTTCTCGTGATAGTGCTTGTTGCATTGATTGTAGTATTGAAGAAACACAAAAATAATAAATAAAACTATTTAGTGTTCTGGCAGATTGCCACGTTTCGCTCGCAATGACGCCAGTATCAATATTAAATAGCAAAAATGTCAAGTCAATGTGCTTTGCATTCCCCGATCGAACCGGGGTAAATTTGCAAATTTCGCAAGTCTGCATATAATTATAAAGCTTTAACGCTTTATGATTTTGTATGTGGAAATGATTAAAATATAGTATTATGTTTTCATTGTTATCAATCAGCACTGTTTGGGCGGGGAGTATGAAATTTTTTCCTGGTACCTGAGATATGTGAATGTATTGCTGGAATATCTGAAATGTTGTGGTAGATACAAATTCTTCTTCCATATATGCCATAGATTCCAAGATATTTTCCCACGATATTGTTTTCAATGGCTCGCTTCCTACGCTTCCTTTTGGTTTGTATGCCCGTTTGTGATCATGAGGAACTACATTGAAAGCAATGGATTCTTATGCCACATGATTTTCATATATGTATACCAATCGGTATGCTAACAATCTAGCGCAACTATTGAACACATGAACGGCTGTGCTCTATTCATTTTTGTTTACTAATACATGATCTCAGCTTACGTGATTGCTTGATTTCTATTTTCTCTCTTGAGAGAATGGAGATGACAGCAATATGCAGTCTGGAATTGTGAATGGGATGAGTGATATCCTCAATGAGGTAAATTCAGGATTTTATAATTTTTTGCCGAGGCCTTGTGTGATGGATGTAAATCCGCCCCTATTCAACGGCTATGTGAGTGGCGCTTCTTATATCTGGAGCACTGATGCCTGATTCTATTTCACGATATACGATTTTACATGAGCTCATATAGTCAATTATCGATTTCAATCTGGCAGCATCGATACGGGTAATTTGATCAATTATGTACGAGTGCCATCTGGTAGTGGAATTGACAATCAAAATGGCGTAAACTCCGGCAGCATAAGGGTTTATTTATCGTGAATCGCTAACATAACTAATTGAAATCTACTCGCTCCTGTCACGCTCGCCCTTAGCAGTCTGGATTGTAGTTTCTCTTATGCTGGACCATGATATCCTTTGACTCGGAATCGTAATGTTAGATGATACACATGTTTCGTCCCATTTTCTGCCCTTACTTTTGACGCTGGTCAAGTCGTTCAAGTCGTTATCTCTTGAGCAGATAATGCAAATTTTTATGGTCAAACACATACAGGCTCTATCGTCTTTACGTTCTCTTATGCCCCAGCCCCTTTCATTCCAGGCGGAGGAGGATGAGGCGGCGGATGATGAGTCACAAAAGATAATTGTCTTTTGCCGTGATCCTTATTACCATGAGCAAATCTGAGCTGAATTGATTATTCTCCAAGTTATTATGATGAAACGTGTGAGGGAGCTGTTCATGAAGCCGCACCATTGTGTCCTGTGGAAGATTCATCATATGACATATATAGCGAAGAGATGATTGATGCTTTCCAAGAAGCCTATGGTCTTGGCATAACCAATAAATGTCCTATAGAAAACGCAAGATTGAATGATTTCATAAAAAGAAAGGAACTCGTAAAAATGCTGGTTTTCTTCTCCGTAAAAGTACTTGGAGTGACACCTGATACTACCAAAATTGGATGTGACCAATATGCAGATATGCAAAAGGCCTCAGATGAAATGAAATTTTATACCAAGATATGATGCCAGCTTGAAATTATGTGAATGCAGCCCAATGGAGTAACTCCTATGAAAAACTTCTATCCTGACCAATACGTTACAAGAGCCCAATTCGGTACCACTTTATCGAGATTGATTTTCGGCAGAAGATTCAACGGAGAAAAACCATATCGATACACTCGGCACCTAGCAGCGCTGAAAGAATTTAATATTATTAAGGTGATCACCCCTAATCTAAAAGAAACGAGATGATTCGTGATGCTTGTGTTTAGCCGTACTCGTGCAAGCTGATTAGTAGAAGAGTTCCGTCTTTCTGCAGCCGCGAAGAATGGGGCGATAGCGCTTAAATAAGTCTTTAGTCGATAGTCTTTAGTCTTTAGCAGAATTATTAAAAACGCCCTTTTGGGCGTTTTTAAGTTTTCACATAGGAATTTCGAAAATTCCTATTCAGCTTTGCTGGATATACAGCAAGCTGTATTGTTCTCGCATCCAACCATTGTTGGCGGTCGAACAAAAAACGACGTTGGACTTCTTTGGGAAGTCCCGGCGTCTTATTTTAGAAATTAATCTTGCCAATGATGTTGTCAGTCAATCTCTGTCCATATCTTATATTTCTATTGAGCTATCTCAGAAAGTATTTCTAAAATATAGCATACCAACCGCCTACTTTTAAAAAAGAGGTGTTTGAGATAGAGATTAAGCCATTCATCTATACTTTCCAAAATCATCGAATATAATTGACTTTAATGCAAAAAATGCTGGTAGATTGCTTCACTTTCGTTCGCAATGACTCCGACGTTTCGGGGCTGGCATATCAGCGTTTTTTGAAAATAGATTATTTCCCTTTCTTCATGATTTGTTTGATTAGTTTTGGCTCGATGGTATTTTCGATATATCTTTCCAATGGTCTCGCTCCGAATTGCGGTTCGTAGATCTTTTCGATGATTTCTTGGATCTTCTTCTCTGAGAATGTCGGCAATTTCACGGTTTCATTCGTTTTCCATGCGGTCATGAGATCTTTGATCTTCAATTTCAAAATAGTTCCAAGATCTTTCTTGCCAAGATGTTTGAAGACGATCTTATAATCAATCCTATTCAGTAACTCTGGAGATAAGAAGTTCTTTAGCTCTTCTATGACTCTTTCCTTGATGAGTTCAAATTGCTTGTTATCCATATCTTTCTTGTCGCCAGTAGCGAATCAGATTTTACTTTGCTTTTTTCAGAATTCTTCATTGCCGATATTTGATGTCATGATGATGATGATATTTTTGAAATCTATCAGTCTGCCTTTGGCATCTTTGAGCTGCCCTTCATCAAGGATCTGTAATAGGATATTCAATACATCAGTCGCAGCTTTTTCTACTTCATCCAATAAGAGCACGCAATATGGTTTTCTTCTGATCGCTTCTGTAAGATTCCCTCCTTCGTCATATCATACATATCCGGCGGGGGAACCTATCAATTTGGATACTGAATATTTCTCCATGAATTCTGACATATCGATCCTGATCATTGCTGTTTCGTCTCCGAAATAATCTTTCGCGATGAGTTTCGCTAGATATGTTTTACCGACTCCGCTTGGTCCGAGGAACAAGAATGAACCGATTGGTTTCGCTTTGTGCATGACGGATATCCTGCTTCTGGTAAGTGTTTTCACAACAGCATTGACTGCTTCATCCTGACCCATGATTTTGGTTTTGAGATCTACGCTGAGTCTGTTCAGTTTTTCTATTTCGGATTCGTTAACGATATTTGTCGGAACGCCTATTTTGTCGGCCAAAACGTTGCCGATATCTTCTTTGGAGATTATCATCCTCAGATGAGTAGGAATATTTTTGTTGCTTCTGATCTTCAGCATCTCCTGTTTCATCTTATCTTCCTGTTCTTTGAATTCTGCTGCTCCGAAATAGTCCTGTTTCTCTATGGCTTCCTCAATCTGCTTCTCTATTTTGTTGATCTTGAGCTCAAATTTTTTGTATTCTTCGTCATTATTCAATTTTTCAGACATAGTGGATTTTTTTGCACATGCCTCATCGATAAGATCCAGAGCTTTATCTGGAAGATATTTATTGAGCATATATCTTTTGCTGAGCGTGACTGCTGCTTCTAATGCAGCATCAGCAATCTGTACGCCGTGGAAATCTTCATAGGTTTGTTTAAGTCAGAGTAATATTTCTTTGCTCATCTCATTATTCGGTTCATTCACTATGACTTCCTGGAATCTTCTTTTGAGCGCCGCATCTTTTTCTATGTATTTCTGATATTCATTGAATGTCGTCGCTCCGATAAGCTTGATCTTGCCTCTGGAAAGCAGCGGTTTGATCATCTGTGCTGCATCGTTGTTCTCTTGTCCTCCTGCACCGATGATGGTGTGGATTTCATCGATAAACATGATGATATTATTTATCGGATCCATCGCTTCTTCGAGGATTGATTTCATTCTCGATTCGAATTCACCTCTATATTTTGTTCCTGCTACCAATGTTCCCATGTCCAGCAAGAAAATTCTTTTGTTCTTCAACTTATCTGGCACCAATCATTGATTGATCTTTTGCGCTAATCCTTCCACGATAGCCGTTTTACCAACTCCTGCTTCTCCGATAAGGAGAGGATTATTTTTGTTTTTCCTCAAAAGCGTGTAGATCATCTGATTGATCTCATTTTCTCTTCCGATGATCGGATCGATGAATCCATCTTTTACTTCTTTGGTCAAATCTGCACCGAAGTATTCGATAGTCATCTTTTTTTCTTCTTTTTTATTGGTTTTTGCTGTGTCGATAACCGAGGTATCGTTTTTGTCTGCGATCTCGCTGTCAACTGCGTCGAGAAACATATTGAGGTTGTCCAGAGTTTTGATGTTTTGGATCTTGAGCATTTTCACGTTTTTGGAATCTAAATGTAGTCTAGTGAATAGTTTATTCAATATCTCCAAAAATGCAAACAATCAAATCTGATGTACGAGTGTGTTTTGTATGATGTTTCGGCAGTTCTTCTTTAGCTTTTCAACGCTTAGCTGGCACTCTTGAAAGTATCATTCTAAATCACTTGATAAATCTGATAATGAAGCATATAATAGCACTATAAAGTCCAATTGTTGAGATGACTTGTTTACAAATTCATGAATTTGTATATGGATTGAGTCTGAAAAAGTGAGTCCGATGAGGTTTTTTTGTTCTTCAGTTTTGGTGTTTTGAGTGTTTATATATCTTTCTTCAAAGAAGTTTTGGAGAAGTTCATGGTTCTCTATTCCCAAGAGGTTGAAAAATATATCCTCATAAGGAGTCTCTTTTATGAAAAAATAGATTCCGGCGAAGAGATCGTCTCCGGTAATTGTCGGATGATTTTTTTTGGTAGCAAATGTGTGCGCGTATGTGAGGCAAGATGTCGCTTGAGCTGTGAGTTTTGCTTCTTTGTACATAGATCCGTGAAATATGTAGAGTAAAATGATGGCTGATTCATAGATTTTTTATTTAGAATTGCAATGAAATATTGATGGATAGGTGTTGACGAAAATAATTAAAATGACGAAAAGGACAAATAGGACGAAAACGATGAAAATATTCTATTCCAATTGTAATTGAGTAGTAAATTTATAGAAAGTAGCTGGAGTTTTACCTGTAAAATAAATTTTACAAGTAAATGTGACGGGAAAGTGCTTAAGGAACTTTCCACGTCTTATTTATATGTTATCAGAAAATATGCTTAGACTCTTGAGAAAATTATTCCGTCCTAGATTGAGGCCGATGAATGTCATAACAATCAATAAAAAACATATATTGCATAATTATGACTATCTGAATTCTTTGCAAGAACCAGCTGTCATGTTCCCCGTGCTTAAATCTAATGCCTATGGGCATGGGCTTGAACAGGTGGTGAGAATTTTGAATAAAACTGATGCTGAATATCTAGTTGTGGATAGTTATCCGGAATATGTAATCGCTAAAAAATATTCCAGTAAACCCATTTTGCTTCTGTGAGAAACGCTTGATGAGAATTACAAATATTTTGATCTCAAAAGAATAACGTTCTGCGTGTATAATGTCAGCACTTTGGAATATTTAACAGATAGAGGAAAAGAGATTAACATTCATATTTTTATCAATACGTGAATGAATAGAGAGGGCCTGGATGAATCACAGCTTCAAGATTTTTTGGATCTCTTGGAAAAGAATCCACAGGTGCATGTGACTGGTGTGATGTCGCATTTGCATAGCGCTGATGAGGTGTATTATGACCAGATGGATACGCAGATCCAACAATTCAAAAAAATGTATATGGAAATCATCAACCATGGACATACGCCATTGCGAAGGCATATAGGGAATACAGCGTGAATCATGAAAATCACTGACGATTTCTTCAATGCATATAGACCAGGAATCGGTCTTTTTGGCTACAATCCATTAAACTCTGATGATAAGGCATATGTGCTCGGCAAGAAATTGAAACCAGCGATGACTATCACGTCCAGAGTGGTGTGATTGCATGATATCGCTCCGGGTGAATGAGTAAGCTATAATCATACACGGAAAACCGGTGAAAGCAGTCGTATCGCGGTGATCCCATTCGGGTATGCAGAAGGGCTTTTTAGAAGCGCATCCAATAGGATCGTCTTCAAATCATGAAGGAAATATTTCAGACAGGTCGGAAATATCTGCATGAACATTTGTATGTGTCAGGTCGACGATGGCGTCAGTCTCTGAGAAGAAATTGAAATCGTGACTGCTGATGTAAATGCAAAAAATACCATGTATGTTCTGGCTCAGGAAAGCGGAACTATCATATATGAATGCTTGGCAAGATTGGATAAAGGGATAAGGAGAGAAATAGAATAAATGATAAACGCTACGCAGTACTGCGTGGCTGATAAAAGCCCTTCGGGCGATAAACGCTTTGCGATAAAAATTGTTTGGTCGCTTTGGCGCTTTAGCGTTTCAACGTTTGTAATGTGAGATCGGGAGAAAAGAATGAATAAACGATTTATAGATTTTATCATAGGGGGTTGTTATCTCAGTGATCGAGCCCAATCTCTTCACGATAAAGTAAAAAAATATCTCCTTAAAATGTATGCTCATCTTATGATCCAACGGAATAGAGTTGTGGAATGGCGAGAAAAAGATGACTAGGACGCGCAATAAATCCCTACCCCAAAGGCCCGCTTCTCCAGCTTTGCTGGATTGTATCCTTTCACAAGGGACACAAATTTATAATTTGTTGTACTCCATGAAATTGTATTCAAAATATATTTTCTTTCTGTTTTGTTTGTTTCTATTTTTTTGAATTTCCTTAGCATTCGACACGTCGTGATGCATAGCGCAGAATTTTGTCGTAACTGCATATTATTCGCCTGAAACAGGGCAGGCTTTCTACTATAAATCTAGCTACGAAGATGAAAAAATCTTGAACGGTGAATGATATTGCTGAGCTTCATGAAAAAAAGTATTCAATGGCATGCTTGCATGACCTTCTTCCTATAATTTTTGAACTATCATTTATTTCCCTGCCTTGTGAGTGTGAGAAATCGCAGATAGAGGCTGAGCTATCGTCGAGGCCTGAGAAAGATGACATGCCTACGATCGTATCGATATCCGGATGGGAAAATGAGAAGAATGACTCATCAGGGCTCTTGTTTTCGGCAAAAAAACACTAAGCTGATATCTGTGTACGGGCTCCACAAATCCCCCCAACCCCCCTTTGTCCAGCAGAGCAGGATTCCCTTCGGTTTCAAGGGGGCCAATAGGGCTCGATTTTGATTCGGTTCCGATTCTCAAGAATTTCTTTGATCTTTCGGTATGGATCCAACAATTATCGTCATGAAGAAACGACGTCCGGACCTGGACTTTGCAGAAGTATCTCGTGAAGCTGTGATATCTGAATAAGAAATATCAAAATTGAATATATGATACGCATACCAAGAGGGCAGTGTGTAATTATCAGGTGAAAAAATGAATTATCGCCAGAAAAAATAAGGATTGCGGAAATTTCGGTAGTGCGACGAGATACATTATGAAATTGGATGTGCAAAATAAGAATTTATTGCCGGAAAAATTGTGGGAGACAACGACGTTCGATGCGATTGTGAAGCAGGCGGAAAATTGTTTATCCTCTAAATCTCCCTCCAAGGGAGACTTCAAATCCACCCCTAACGCTTCCTTTGTCCAGGAGGGGAATAAACCCACCGTTTTCCAATTTTATAGGGCATATACCAAAAATCAGAAGAGTAGTGAGATAGAAATCCTGCAGAAATTTCTGCAGAGTGAGAAATTATTCAGCGGGAAGTTAGATGGAATTTATTCAGCCAAAGTGATGAGTGCGGTTTTTTCTTTTCAGAAGAAATACGGCATCCTGTCTGATAAGTCTGATGTGGTGTTGAAGTGATATCTGGGGCCGAGTACGAGGAAGAAAATGAATGAAATTAGGAATAAATAAATTGTATGGGCGTTCACTGGAGGCGGGCTAAACCATATTTTCTTAATTTCGAATCGTCCGCTTTAGCGGATGACATATAACGTTTGCTTCTATAACGACGCATCCACCGTTCCTTAAAATTTGATATGGCAGGCGATGATATCAGCTAGCAAGTGTTATAGGTTTGTAGTCCTTAATTTTTACTTTCTTATTGGAAGGGCTCTAAATTATAGTTGCTACCCAAATAAGCATGCTACAGTCCAGCATAGCTGGAAAATGTAATGAGGGATTGTTGTGGTAGTAACTACATATGTTTCAATCAAAAATTAAATTGGATTTTTGAAGGAGCATATGAATTAAAAAAATCTAAATTAAGTTTGTTGTTTTTAGAAAATTATTTTACATTTGTTGAAGGTCTTCTTTGGTTATATTTGTTTGTCTTATAATACTATAAACTGTTTTGATGTTCAAAACTTTCTTCCCATGATGTGGGACAGTTACTCTGAGATATCATCTTCTCATTTGAACATGACTTCATTCTTGATGAATGATTTCAAATCCTATGTTCAATAAAAATTTGATAATCTGATCGCTGGTCAGATTCTTTATATTAGGCATAAACTTCAACGAAAGTGGTAAATGCAGATTTTAAGTTTTTAGGAGAAAGTCGCTCCTCATCAGGATGCTTTTTGTAGCCATTTACATGACATTGGATGGCTTCTTGCCCATTATGAATTGCTTCTTCCAATGTATTCCCTTCGGTTACGATATTAAACATAGAAGAAACAACGGTAAATGTCCCATCGTCGTTTGGCATTATAGTAAGAGGAAAAGTTTGCATTTTTGATGATTAGTTAGATAAACACTAGTACTATAGTCATTTTCTTTCATTTTTCAATACCATATTCTATAAATTACTCTTGAAGTATGTCAAGAAATAATTATATATAAATATATAAATGTTTTAGTCTATAAAAAAGCTGATATGAATAAAGAAAGTTTTGATTTTGTAAAAAACTATCCTCAAAAATGATATATAGGTCGAAGTAAAATTCCTGACCGTCTTGCTTTTTATGATGTGTGTTATTCTCGTCCTTATAGAGACATAATTGAAAAATATAATGTGTCCGATAAAAATAAGTAACCCGTACAAAAACATGTGTTAGATAAACTTAAGAATGAGATTTTCATAGATCTTGGGTGCGGAGGATATAACTGTAATGTCGCTGCTGTCGCTTATCTAGCTAATGCTAAAGCATATATGGGTATCGATGTACATGCAGATTTGAGTCCTTATGGTAATGACAAGATTCAAGCATTTTTGAGAGAACAGTATGGTTTATCTGATGAGGTCAAATCACACACTACGCTGGTAAGGAGTGCATGCGATCTGTTTGAAAATTTTCTAGAAAGAGTTCCTGATAGGGCTTGATATAATTTTGCCATCAATGGACTTGAGCTTTATGATTCAACATATAAAATTCAAGAACATCTGCAAAGGATTATGGTGCCTGGTAATCTCGTTCTTGCGAATGAAGAAGGAAATATCGACGTGAAAAAACTTTTGGCCTGACCGCATTATGATACGAGAATAATCGCTACATTTACTGATATTGTTCATGTATATCAAAAATTTGATGAGAACGATACTACTACCCAAAGACATTTTAATGTCCATTTGAAGTCATAAATTTCTTATAAAAGTATTTTAAAATTGGAGCATAAGGCTTTTTTAAAAAAAATTACTTGTCCACTAAGGTGGGAACTAAATTAAAAGAGCCCACCTTCGTGGACGTAGCCCTTCCTTCTCTTCTATTATTTTCATTTTTACTAGGACTATGACCTATAATGTCCGAGCTTGGTCTGACGTTGCGATTTGTAGCGATGTTCAGCTATAATGTGTTGTATGTTTGTTTCTCTTAATTATTTAAACTCTTAATTATGGAGGAACTTCTTTTCTTTAAACTAAATTAAAAAACCTAGATTAAAAGCAAGCTCCCGGCTATTTCTTTTTTAGTTGTTTGATAAATTCGAATATTTCTTTCAAATCAAAAGAGAAGTTTTTCTTTAGCACATATTTCAAATCCGTTTCGATTTGTGCGTTTAATAGGTCAAAACTCTCATCAATCGTATATTTATGATCTACTTCTTCTAATTTTATCTGTATCAAATCCCTAATTTTATCAAAATCGAATTTTGCAAATGTTTTGATATACCGTACATCAAAAAAATCTCTAATTGCTGGCTGAGTTCTTGTGAGGCTAGCTCTTATCTTTTCTGCTACTATTTCGTCAAATTCCATACAAGTGATTGTGTTTTCAACGAAAATACTTTGCTCCATAGTTTTACTGATAAAGATTGATTTGATGTGTTTTTCTGTGGGTTGTAATTCCAATTTCTCTTTGAGTGTAATATCTATCTGAATATGTTGGTCTGAATTATCTATCAAAGATGTGTAAGTAAATGCGAAAATTCATTGCCTATCTTCATTGTATTTTGTCCTTTGATCTACGATTTTCAATCAAAGTTTTGCTAGGTCTTCACTTAATTTTTGCTTATATCCTTCAAGGATATTTTTTCTTTCTGTTCTTGTTGAATTATTGATGAGAATAAAGTCTAAATCTTCACTTAATCTAAAATAATCAAGATAAATCTTATTGAGACAAGTTCATCACTTGAAAATCAGCTCTTTGTAATGTCTTCAAATGAAGATAAGAATGACCGTCAGAAGAAAATCCTTTTCGAGTTTATACGCGTCAAATCAGTGGCTGTTTGATAACTCCAATATCTCTAAAAAATCCTTTTTGGAGTAATCAAAATCGATTCAAATGAATTTTTTGATGTGATCTATATACATTTTTCTATGTCTTTTACTTTATCTAAAACTGATTTGATAGGATATTTTTTCATCATTTTAACTAAATTTTCTTTATTTAAAAGTTTATAACTATCAATAAAGAACTTGTCGTTATATGTGGCATATGTCCTCACAAACTCAAGGAAACATCTTTCTATATTCATAAAATATAAAGTGTGATAATTGATCATTTTTGTGTCTTTTCCATAAAGAAATTTTTTTTTCACTTTCTTGAAATCATACTTGATTCAAAGAATCTCAATTTCTTTCGAATATTGAAGATTATAAACAGTGAAAATGTTTGAAACCTGTGTTGTGAATCAGTATTTGTTGAATAAGCTTGGTCATCAGAACATATAATCTTTAAAATCCATGTAAGTCGCTCAGATAATGTATGGATTTTTGATGGTTTTGATCTGGTTATTGTAATATCGTTTGCCATTTTTTATTACAGAAATATACCCAAGATTTGACAAATCGTCCATTTTGTGTGTATATCAAAATCTTTTCACTAATTTTTCAAGAAAATCTTTTTCTAAAATTTCTCTGTTTAGGCTGCTCAATTTTTCCTTTATCTTACTCATTTTATGATGTTTTTTGTAAAAAATGTATTTTGCCTTTTCCGATAAAAATATAAGAATTCACAAAATGAAATCAAGGTCAAATTTGTTGCTCAAAAAATCCCCCTCAAAAAT
>Ga0100388_10002047_pt1 | contig 17518 bp, 16 predicted proteins | sample CryGeymeta201512_FD_81536 | JGI IMG/M metagenome (GOLD analysis project Ga0100388, IMG submission 81536) | Groundwater microbial communities from Crystal Geyser aquifers in Utah, USA - Crystal Geyser metaG 2015-12 | ecosystem: Environmental > Aquatic > Deep subsurface > Groundwater | place... | reverse complement strand
CTACCAGACGAGCCTGGCGCCGGTGATTGCGGCGAATTGGAATTGATAAGGAGCGAACAGCGGTCTCACAGTTGATAAAACTCGTAGGGTGCGCTGTGCGCACCAAGTGCGTAATGGTGCGCACAGCGCACCCTACAACTGATCGCTCATACTGAACAACATGATAAATTCAACTGACTCATCTACAAAGTCCGCTCCCGTGGACTCTGGTCTCACCTGTCTCGTGATGATGGCGCGTCTGCATGGCGTGGCTGCCGATGGTGCGCAACTGGCCCATGAATACCAGGCTGGCGGGCAATTCAGCCAGGCCGATATCCTGCTGGCGGCCAAGAAGCTGGGCTTGAAGGCCAAGGTGGTTCGGGCCGCCCCGGAGCGTCTGGCCAGGACGCCGTTGCCCGCCGTCGCCATCGGCGTGGATGGCCGCTTCTTCATTATCGCCAGGGTGGATGGCGAGCAGGCGCTGATCCACGATCCGGCCGTGGGGCGGCCAACGGCCATGACCTTGCCTGATTTTGCCGCGCGTTGGAGCGGCGAGCTTATCCTTTTCACCTCCCGCGCCTCCCTGGCCGGGGAAATGAGCCGGTTCGATTTCACCTGGTTCATCCCGGCCGTGGTCAAGTACCGCAAGCTGCTGCTGGAGGTCTTGCTGGTGAGTTTCGTGCTCCAGCTTTTTGCCCTGGCCACACCGTTGTTTTTTCAGGTGGTCATGGACAAGGTTTTGGTGCATCGCGGCTTCACCACCCTGGATGTGATCGCGGTGGGCTTGCTGGTCGTGGTGGTGTTTGATGTAGTGCTGACCGCGCTGCGCAGCTATGTCTTTGCCCACACCACCAACCGCATCGACGTGGAATTGGGGGCGCGGCTCTTCCGCCATCTGCTTGCCCTGCCCATGAGCTATTTCGAGGCGCGGCGGGTGGGCGATTCGGTGGCCAGGGTGCGGGAGTTGGAAAACATCCGCGCCTTTCTCACCGGCAACGCCGTTACCGTGGGGCTCGATCTCCTGTTCTCCTTCGTCTTCCTGGGGGTGATGTGGTACTACAGCGCCTGGCTTACCTTGATCGTGGTGGTGTCGCTGCCCTGTTACGGCATTCTCTCCGCCCTGTATACGCCGCTGTTGCGCAGTCGCTTGCATGAGAAGTTCAACCGTGGCGCGGAGAATCAGGCTTTCCTCGTGGAGGCGGTCTCGGGCATTGGCACGGTCAAGGCCATGGCGGTGGAGCCGCAGCTCACCCGGCATTGGGACCGGCAGTTGGCCGCCTATATCTCGGCCAGCTTTCGCACCGCCACCATCGGTGTCTTTGCCAGCGGCGGGGTGACCCTGGTGGGCAAGCTGGTGACCGTGGCCACCATGTGGCTGGGCGCCCGCCTGGTGATTGACAACGAACTCTCCGTCGGGCAGTTGATCGCCTTCAACATGCTGGCCGGGCAGGTGGCCCAGCCGGTGATGCGGCTGGCCCAGTTGTGGACCGACTTCCAGCAGGTCGGTATCTCCATGCAGCGGCTGGGTGATATCCTCAACACCCGCACCGAGGCGGTGGGCAACAAGAGCACCCTGCCGCCCATTCAGGGGCGGATCGAGTTTGATCACGTTGTCTTCCGCTATCGTCCGGATGGTTCGGAGGTGCTCTGCGGCATCAACCTGGTCATCCGGCCGGGTGAGGTCATCGGCATTGTCGGCCGCTCCGGTTCGGGCAAGAGCACCCTGGCGAAACTTGTGCAGCGCATGTATGTGCCCGAGCGGGGCCGGGTGCTGGTTGATGGCATGGACCTGGCCCTGGCCGATGTCTCGTCGTTGCGCCGCCAGATCGGCGTGGTTTTGCAGGAGAACGTGCTGTTCAACCGCACCATCCGCGAGAACATCGCCCTGATCGATCCCGGCACGCCCATGGAAACCGTGATCATGGCGGCCAAGCTGGCCGGGGCGCACGAGTTTATCCTGGAACTGCCAGAGGCCTACGACACCATGGTGGGCGAGCACGGCTCCACCCTTTCCGGCGGCCAACGCCAGCGCATCGCCATTGCCCGCGCCCTGATCGCCAATCCGCGCATCCTGATCTTTGACGAGGCCACCAGCGCCCTGGATTACGAGTCGGAACGGCTGATCCAGAACAACATGAAATCCATCTGCCAGGGCCGCAGCGTCATCATTGTCGCCCACCGGCTTTCCGCGGTGCGTGACGCCAACCGTATCGTGGTGATGGAGCGGGGGAGGATCGTGGAGGCGGGCAGCCATGCCGAATTGCTGGAGCACGAGATGGGCCATTATGCCCGCCTGCACCGCTTGCAGATGGGGGCGGTGTGATGAGTATCAAGCTGCGCCTGCAAGCCATTGCCGACCTGCTGAAGCGTTACGGCGGGGCGTTTGGCCATGCCTGGTCGCTTCGCACTGAACTAGACCACGTGCCGCGCCAGCCCCATGAGGCGCAATTTCTGCCGGCCGCCCTGGCCTTGCAGGAGACCCCGGTGTCGCCGGCGCCGCGCGTGGCCATGTGGTTGCTCATCGCCTTTGCCGCCCTGGCGGTGGGCTGGGCGATCTGGGGCCGGATCGAGGTGGTGGCCGTGGCCCATGGCAAGATCGTGCCCAACGACCGGGTCAAGACCATCCAGCCCATGGAGACGGCGACGGTGAGGGCAATCAGGGTGGCCGACGGGCAGCAGGTTGCGGCCGGGGACGTCCTGGTTGAACTCGACACCACCAGCACTGGCGCCGACAGCGCCCGCTTGACCAACGACCAGGCAACAGCCCAGTTGCAGGGGGCGCGCGCCAAGGCCATGCTGGCGGCCATTGCCTCTGGGCAGGCGCCGGCCCTTGGCGCGGTTGCGGACGTGGCCAGCGAACGCATGTCCCGCGAGCAGCGCGTGCTGGACGGCCAGTATGACGAATATCGGGCCAAGCTGGCCAAACTTGAGGCGGATATCGCCTGCCGCGAGGCGGAGTTGCAGTCCACCAGCGAGATCGTGCGCAAGCTGGAGCAGACCGCCCCGCTTGCCGCTCGGCGCGCCCGGGATTTCAAGGAACTGGTGGACCATGACTTTGCCTCGCGCTACGACTACCTGGAAAAGGAGGAGGCGCGCATCGAGCAGGAGGCTGATCTGGCCACCCAGAGAGGCCGCCTGCGGGAAATAGAGGCCGCCTTGCATGAAGTCGAGAGCCAACGAACTGTTTTGATCGCCGAGACTCGCCGTCTGGCCCTCGACAGTCTGAACGAGGCCGAACAAAAGGCCAGCACCTCAACCCAGGAACTGATCAAGGCGGCAAGCCGTGACCAATCCATGACGCTTACCGCGCCGGTGAGTGGCACGGTGCAACAATTGGCGGTGCATACCGTGGGCGGCGTGGTCACCCCGGCCCAGCCGCTCATGGTGATCGTGCCCCTGGACCATGCCCTGGAGGTGGAGGCCTTCCTGGAGAACCAGGACATTGGTTTCGTGAATGCCGGCCAGGAGGCGGAAGTCAAGATCGAGACCTTTCCGTTCACCAAGTACGGCACCGTCCATGCCCGGGTAACCCACGTCTCCCACGACGCCATCAACGACGAGAAGAAGGGCCTGGTGTACGCCACCCGTGTGCAACTGGCTCGCGCCACCATGCAGGTGGAGGACAAGACCACCAACCTCTCGGCCGGCATGGCGGTAACCGTGGAGGTCAAGACCAGCCAGCGGCGGGTGATCGAATATTTCCTGAGCCCGCTGCTGCGCCATGCCAGCGAGAGCCTGCGGGAGCGCTAGGCTTTAATCTCCATTCCCATCCCTGTGCAGTGTTGGCGCTTTATCTTTTTCCGGCTTGACAATCTGGCCGCTTATGGTATGAATGATCGTTTCGCGTCTCGGCCATTCTGGGCAAGGCGCCTGGTATGGGCAGATGGACATTCGCGGTGGCGGGCGGTTACGGTCCGCGGCTGCCGGAAGCGATAACGACTACGTTAGCAGTGATTTGGAGGAGATCATGTACGCGATAATCCGTACCGGTGGTAAGCAGTACCAGGTGGCCCCTGGCGAACACGTCCGGGTCGAGAAGCTTGGTGGCGAGGTGGGCGATACCGTGGAGTTGGCCGATGTTCTCATGGTGGCCGACGGCGCGGCGGTCCAGGTTGGCCAGCCGATGGTTTCGGGCGCCAAGGTGACCGCCCGCATCGTCGAGCAGGGCAAGGCCAAGAAGGTGCTCATCTTCAAGAAGAAGCGGCGCAAGGGCTACCAGGTCAAGAATGGTCACCGGCAGATGTATACGGCCCTGGAAATCAAAGAGATTGCGCTGTAACAGATGACAGAGGTCGGATGCGACCTTTGATAGCAGCGAGGTAAGATCATGGCTCATAAGAAGGCTGGCGGCAGTTCCAGAAACGGTCGCGACAGCGCGGGACAGAGGCGGGGCATCAAGCGGTTTGGCGGTCAGACAGTGCGGGCTGGCAGCATTCTGGTGCGCCAGGTCGGCACCAAGATTCATCCAGGCCAGAACGTCGGCCTGGGCCGCGATTATACGCTCTATGCCAAAATCGACGGCGTGGTGACCTACGAGGCGTTTGGCCAGGGACGTAAGCGGGTCAGCGTGTACCCCCCGGCCGAAGTCGCTGTCGCGGCCTGAAGCGTGTTTCAATCGTGAGGGGTGTCGCACCCCGGCGCTGAGCACGGGGGTTTCCCCTTGGTCGGTGCATGGCGCGGCATTTCTTCAATAAGTGTCAGAAAGCCCCCTGTGCGGACAAGGGGCTTTTTTTATTGTGACATCGTAATTATTCAGGTCGGTTAGCCTGTTAGGCTATAGGCTGCAGGCTGTAGACTGTTAGGTAAAAAATCGGGAAGAAGGGGGCACTGCTCACCTTCGGGTTTTTTGGGTTGCTAACAGGCTAAACACCTACAGACTAACCATCTGAAATAGCGAGTATCGGACGGCCATGGCGTTTATCGACGAGGCAAAGTTTTTCGTCAAGGCGGGGGACGGCGGCAATGGTTGCCTAAGTTTTCGGCGCGAGCGTTTTGTGCCCAAGGGTGGCCCGGACGGCGGCGACGGCGGCCACGGCGGCTCCATATTTCTGAAGGCCGACCGGCAGCTCTGGTCGCTGCTCGATTTTCGCTTCCGTTCCCATTTCAAGGCCGAGCGCGGGGTGCACGGCATGGGCAAGAAGCAGCATGGCCGCAAGGGCAAGGATACCACGGTCCTGGTGCCGACGGGCTCGGTGATCAAGGATGCCGAGACCGGCGAGGTCCTGGTCGATCTGGTGGAAGACGGCCAGACCTTCATGGCTGCGGAGGGCGGCCGGGGCGGCTGGGGCAACCCGCATTTCGCCACGGCCCAGAACCGGGCGCCCCGTATCGCCAGCAAGGGCAAGGAGGGCGAGGAGCGCTGGCTGCGCATCGAGCTGAAGCTCTTGGCCGACGTCGGCTTAATCGGCCATCCCAACGCCGGCAAATCCACCCTGCTGTCGAAGCTGTCGGCCGCCAATCCCAAGGTGGCCGATTATCCCTTTACCACCCTGGAGCCGCAACTTGGCGTCCTGCAACTTGACCTCCACGCCCCCATCGTCATTGCCGACATCCCCGGGCTTATCGAGGGCGCCCACGAGGGCCATGGCCTGGGGCATAAGTTTCTGCGCCATATCGAGCGCACCCGCCTGTTGCTGCACCTGGTGGACGGGGCAGGCGAGGGCGACCTGCCCTTGGAACAGCACGCCATCCTGGAGGGGGAATTGCGGCAATTCAACGAGGAATTACTGGAACGCCGCCACCTGGTTGTGGTAAATAAGATTGATCTCCTGGCTGGCGGGGAAGACCGGCGCGAGGAGCTGCTCGTCGCCTTTCGGCGCAAGGGCTACGAGAGTATGGCGGTATCGGCCCTTACCGGCGAGGGGATCGAGCCGCTCAAACAGCGGATCGTCGATATCTTGGAAGAGATGACCCCATGACCTTTCAGGTGGACCGCGAGGCGGGGCTGGCAATACGCCAGACGGCGCTTAATAATGCCCGGCGGGTGGTAGTCAAGCTGGGCAGCGCCGTGCTGACCAACGGCGCGGGCTTGAACCGCGAGGTCATCGCCGGATTGGCCGTCGGCATCACGGCCCTCCGGCAGTCGGGCCGCCAGGTGATCCTGGTGAGTTCCGGGGCCGTGGCCGCCGGCCGCCAGATGCTGGGCCGGAGCAAGGGCGGCGGCATCCGCGAAAAGCAGGCCCTGGCCGCCGCCGGCCAATGCACCCTGATGCGGACCTACGAGGAGGTCTTCGCCGATTCGGCGGTAATGGTGGCACAGGTTCTCCTCACCCACGACGACCTCGCCCATCGCAACCGTTATCTCAATGCCCGCAATACCCTGTTTACCCTCCTGGACTGGCGGGTTTTGCCGATCATCAACGAGAACGACACGGTGTCGGTGGAGGAGCTGCGTTTCGGCGACAACGATACCCTGGCCGCCCTGATCACCAACCTTACCGAGGCCGATGTGCTGGTCTGCCTTACCGACGTGGATGGGCTGTACACCGGCCACCCCGGGGTTGACCCCGAGGCCCGGCCCGTCTTCACCGTGGCGCGGGTGGACCGCGCGGTGGAGAAGATGGCCGGTTTGGTAAGCGGCGCCCTGGGCACCGGCGGTATGCGCAGCAAGATAATGGCCGCCAAAACCGTGGCGGCGCGGGGTGGCGCCAGCTTTATCGCTTCGGGCCGCCAGCCGGAAATCCTGCAGCGCCTTTTTGCCGGCGAGCCGCTGGGCACCTTTTTCATGCCAAACCAACAGCGGATGCAGAGCCGCAAGCACTGGATCGCTTACACCCTTCGGCCCAAGGGCGACCTGGTCCTGGACGCCGGCGCGGTACGCGCCCTGGTGGAACGCGGCACCAGCCTGCTGCCCGCCGGCATTCGCGCGGTGCACGGCAAGTTCGGCAAGGGCGCGCCGGTGCAGTGCCTGGACGAAGCGGGCCAGGCGGTGGCCTTCGGCCTGACCAACTACGCCTCGGACGAGATCGCCCGCATTTGCGGGGCCAAGACCTCGGCGATCGAGACCATCCTGGGCTACAAGGACGACGACGAGGTCATCCACCGCGATAACCTGGTGCTGCGTGAGCAGAGGGATATAGAAATATCGAATATCGAATATCGAACGCCGAATATCGAATGTTGAAGCAGGGTGCGCCGTGCGCACCAATGGTGCTGTTTACCAATCTGTTGGGGAAAAAACATGACGACAATGCACGACGACATGCGCGCCCTGGCCGTGGAATGCAAGCAGGCGGCCCGCGGCCTGGCCAGCCTGCCCACCGTGGTCAAGAACCGGGTGCTCTCTGGCATGGCCGAGGGCCTTATGGCCCAGCGTAATTACCTTCGGCTGGAGAATGACAAGGATCTGGCCGCGGGCCGCGACCAAGGGCTGTCCGACGCCATGCTCGACCGGCTGGCGCTCTCCGACAAGGTGATGCAGAGCATGGTTCAGGGCCTGCACGAGGTGGCGGCCCTGCCCGACCCGGTGGGCGAGATCGCCGACCTGGTGAAGCGGCCGTCGGGTATCATGGTAGGCCGCATGCGCGTGCCGCTCGGCGTGGTTGGCATGATCTACGAGTCGCGGCCCAACGTCACGGTGGATGCCGCCGCCCTCTGCCTGAAGGCCGGCAACGGCGTCTTTTTGCGCGGCGGCTCCGAGGCCATCCACTCCAACCTGGCCCTGGCCAAGGTGCTGAAGGACGCCCTGGTCGCCGAGCGGATCAATCCGGCCGCCATCCAGATCGTGCCCGTGACTGACCGCGAGGCGGTGACCGTCATGATTTCCCTGGAAGGGCAGATCGACCTGATCATCCCCAGGGGCGGGGAGGGGCTTATCCGTTTCGTGGCCGAAAATTCCCGGATTCCGGTGCTGAAGCATTACAAGGGCGTCTGCCATGTGTTCGTGGACCGGGACGCCGATTTGGACATGGCGGTGCGGATCGTCATGAACGGCAAGACCCAGCGGCCTGGCGTCTGTAACGCCACCGAGGCGCTGCTGGTTCATCGGGACGTGGCCGCCGCCTTTCTGCCCAAGATGGGGGAGGCCCTGGCCGCCGCCGGGGTGGAGATCCGCGGCTGTCCCGCGACGCGGCATCTGTGGCCAGCCGCGATGCCCGCCCAGGACGCGGACTGGGGCCGTGAGTTTCTCGCGCTCATCCTGGCCGTTAGGATCGTGGATAATGTGGACGCGGCCATGGACCACATTGCCCGATACGGCTCTCAGCACACCGAGGCGATCGTTACCAACAGTTATGCCAACGCCCAGCGTTTTCTCCGTGAGGTGGACGCCTCGTCGGTGATGGTGAACGCTTCCACCCGCTTTGCCGACGGCGGCCAGTACGGCCTGGGGGCCGAGATCGGCATCAGCACCACCAAGCTGCATGCTTACGGCCCCATGGGGCTGAAGGAACTCACCACCCGGAAGTTCATCGTCTATGGCGAGGGTGAGGTCAGAAGCTGAGGTGAAAACGCGCCCCGACCTGCCGCCAGCGCCCGGCACCCGGATCGGCATCCTGGGCGGCACCTTTGATCCGGTGCATTGTGGCCACCTCGTCGTGGCGCAAGCCGCCTTTGCGCGCTTGGCCCTCGACACCCTGCTTTTTGTCCCGGCCCATCTGAACCCCCTTAAACAATCGCAGGCGGCCACCGCTTTCCAGCACCGGCTGGCCATGCTCGACCTGGCTGTCGCCTGCCAGCCCGGCTTTTTTGTTTCCGCCATGGAGGGCAAACGCACGCCGCCCTCCTACACCATCGATACCATGCGCGTACTCCGTGCACGACTGGGGGCACAGGTCGAGCTTTTTTTGCTGGTTGGCCTGGATGCCTTCCGGGAGATGAAGGGCTGGAAGGAGTCCGCCGCCGTGGCGCGGCTCGCCAACCTGGTGGTCTTTCCCAGGCCGCCCTATGGGCTGGGCGAACTTGGGGAGATCATGCCACGGACCTTGCCCGCTTATCGTTATGATGAGGGGCGGCAGGCCTGGCAGGAAACGGCCGGCAACCGGCGGGTGATCCCCCTGGACTTGCCGGCCTTGGCTTTGTCCGCCACCTCGATACGGGCCCGGATCCTGGCGGGCGCCGACCCGACTGGCCTGGTGCCGCCCGGGGTGGCCGAGTATATCGTCGCCCACCACCTCTACCAGGCCGACCGGCCATGAACATCCTCATCGTCAAGCTTTCGGCCATCGGCGACGTCATCCACACCCTGCCGGCCCTGAATGCCCTGCGCCGCCACTATCCGGACGCCCATATTACCTGGCTGGTGGAGGAGGCGGCGGCCGATCTGGTGGTTGGCCACCGGGCCGTGGACCGGGTGCTGGTCTCCAGAAGGCCGGCCTGGCTCCGCCAGTTATGCCGGGGGCCGCACCGGCTGGCGGCCCTGGCCGAGATCCGGCAATTCATCCGGCAACTGCGCGACACCCGCTACGATCTGATTTTCGACTTTCAGGGTCTGCTGAAAGCCGGTCTGCTCATCTTCCTGGCCCACGGTAGGCGCAAGATCGGCTTTGGCCCCGGCATGCAGCATCAGGAGTACTCCTACCTGTTCTTGAACGAGCGGGTGCCGGCCATCTCCATGGAGATGCACGCCCTGGAGCGCGGTCTGCAACTGCTGAAGGCGGCGGGCGTGCCGGCAGGCGAGGTGATCTACGATCTGCCGGTGCGGCCGGTGGATCGGCAGCGGGTCGCCGGTCTGCTGGCGGCCAGCGGCATCCATGGCGCCAGGCCCCTGGTGGCCATCAACCCCATGACCAAGTGGGACACCAAGAACTGGGATAACGGCAAGTTCGCCGTGCTGGCCGATCGGCTGCTGGCCAGCTATGATGTGGACCTCGTGTTCACCGGCGGCCCGGGCGACCGGCCGGCGGTGGAAAAGATCCTCGCCGCCATGCGGGGCCGCGGCGCCAATCTGGCCGGGCAAACCAGCCTCAAAGAGCTGGCCGCCCTTTATGAACGATGCCGCTTCCTCATTAGCACCGATACCGGCCCCATGCATCTGGCCGCGGCGGCCGGTATTCCGGTGGTGGCCCTCTTCGGTCCAACCGCGCCCTGGCGCACCGGCCCTTATGGCGACCGGCATCAGGTCGTTCGTCTCGATTTGCCCTGCTCCCCCTGTTTCAAGCGACAATGCGAGCGGGGGGAGTGCATGGCGGACCTCACGGTTGAACAGCTAATGGCCGCGGTGGCCAGGCTTACTCGCCTCTGATCCAGGATCTGCATCAGTCGTAGGGGGCGCCGGGCGCGCCATTCATCCGCCGCAACTATATTTTTTTACAGTTTTCGCGTGCAAGGCCGACGGCATCACGATAAAAGTTATCTGTAGAAAACTTATTTTTTAAGATAGGCAAATTTATTAAGATCTATCCGCTATCATGATTTATTATTTTATAATAGAGGTATTGACAGGGCAGGTAAAAATGAAATATAGAAAAGGTGGGAAGTGGGAAGTGGGGAGTGCCTTCAGCCTGAATACTTGTGTGGTTATGGTCGATTATGACAAAGGTGCTGGACTGATCCACTATACCAGCTACCGCGCATGAGACACGGAACATGAGAGACCGTCGGGCATCGCATCGCAATAATCGTCGGCAGGAGCCACGTTATCCGGGGCAGCGCAAGGCGGTGGTCCGTTTTGGCAGGAAGCAGGGCACGGTAATCGATGTGAGCAAGGGTGGCATCGCCATCCTTTTAGAATCGCGTTATATTTTCCCGGGCTACACAGGGCAGATCGATATTGCCTGGGCGGCCCACGGGTTTTTCCTGGGCGCGGTTCCGGTCCGCGCCATCTCCCATTACCTTGCGGTGGAGGAACCGCTCCACCCGGGCCTGGCAACCCGCTGCGGGTTGGCGTTCGATGTGCTCAGGGTGCCTCAGCGTTTCAAGCTCGACTATTTCATCTGGCTTTGCAACCACCCGCGGCGTTGAAGGGTGAAAGGTGAAGGGTGAAAGTAGGGTGCGCACGGCACACCCTGTTGCCGGCTGGACACTAAACTAAAAAAGCCCCCTGCTCGTAAGTGAGCAGGGGGCTTTTGGGTTGCAGGTCGTGCCAGGTGCTGCTTAGAACGACTTCAGTACCTTGAGTCCAGCGGTATGGTTGCTGAAGTCACTGCGGGCCTCGAAGTCATAGCTGGCGGTAAACTCTAGGCCGTTCGCCTGGAACATCACCAGGCCAAGGCCGCCGCGCACCAGCCAGGGAGCGGGATCAAGGCCATTGGTGGTGAAGGCCGCGCCGCCACCCACGAAGGAGGCCGTGATCGAGGACTCCTCGGCCAGCGTATCGTAGCCCATGCCCAGCTTGGCGGTAAGCAGGATGCTGTTGTTCAGGGCATGGTTGAACTGGCCGTCGATCCCCAGAATCAGTTCATCCGTGGTGTCGCCATCCACGTTCAGGTTGAGGGCGTCGGCCCCGGTTTCGGTATAGCTCTCATCCTTGATCCAGGAGTAATCCGCCCGTACCGACGGGATAAAGGTGTTCTTGGCGTCAATCGTGCAGGTGCGGCCAAGGCCCACCCCGACATGGGCGCTGGTGCTGTCATAGTCGGCCGTGGCGATCCGGTTCGGGCTCAGGAAGTCGATGTGCCGTTCGCCGTCATTTTTGTTCGTACCGATATTGGCCTGGAAGTCGATGTCGGTGCGGTCGTTGATCCGCTGGCTGCCATAGACCATGGCCTGGTAGGAGTTGATCTCCGCATCGTGCCGGGCGACCGCGGATTTGCCGTCCACATCGCTGTGGGAATAGGCAACCGCCAGGCCCAGGCGGCTGGGTGCGGCCATTTCGGTGTCAGCCCCCAGGATCAGGCCGTAGGTGTCGCCGTCAAAGCCGGAGACCCCCTTGCGGTCGCTCTGGTTGGCCCAGGAGCCGAAGGGCTTGAGCCAGACCCGGCGCTCAATCTTGCAGATGTCGCCGGAGGACAGGCCCCGCTTGGCACTCAAGCGGTCCTGGACCACATGGGCGCTGCTGCGCAATGCGTCGAGGGAGGCCTGTTTCATGTCGCCGGTGAGCAGCGGCAGGGTCTGCTGCACGGCATTGGCGATCTCCTGATCAGTTTCCAGTTGGCCGAGGGCGGTGATAACGGCATCCATGTCCGCATTGCCGATTGCACCTCCGGCAATGAGGTCGTCAAAGACCTGCGCGGCCCCCAGACCCGTTTCGTTGCCGGTGTTAACCACGCTCTGGCGGACCAGCAGGCCCCTCTTTACATCCAGGTCCACCGTATTGCCATCGATGATGGCAGTGAAATCAAAGAGCCTGCTGTTGTCGGTAACGGTAAAGGTGGAGGCACTAAGCGTGCCGGTGCCAATTACGTCGTTCAGGGACTGGTTGATCGCCAGGGTGTTCGCCTCCTTAACGTTGACGTTGATTCCGGTGCCAGCCGCGAACGTCCCCGTGCCAACGATCTCCAGCAACTGGCCGTAGTCGGAGTTGCTGACCGCGTCTATCTTCAGCACGCCGGCTTCAGTCTGGTCGTAATTGCCGCCGACATGGCCTTGGACGCCGTTCGGGATGTACAGTGTCCCGCTATTGCTCATGTTGACCGTGCCGCCCAGGTAAATGTTGCCTTGCAGGAGGCCGCTGTTGACAACGGAGCCTGCCCCGCTGTCGACATGGATCGAATAGCCGTTGCCATTAACCGGGGCGCTGGCTGTAATCGTGCCGTTGTTGGTGATGCTGGCGCCTGCGGCCAGGTCGGTCGTGGCAATACCGTAGGCAAAGGCACTGGCCGCGTTAGTGGCGGTGACGGTGGCGCTGATGATGCCGGTGCTGGTGTTGGTGATGCTGGCACCCGCGGCCAGGTCACCCGTGACGATACCGTAGGCGTAAGCCTGGTCGACCCCCGAAGCCGACACGGTAATGGTGCCGCTGTTGGTGATGGCGCCCGTACTCGCGCCTGCCCCGCTGTCCACAAACGTGGGCGTGGGGGCGGAGGCCATGATGGCCGAGGCAATACCAAAGGCGGCCACCTGGTTATCCCCGGACGCCGACACGGTAATGGGGCCGCTGGTGGTAAGTGTGTCGGCAAGAGGGCCATCGACATAAATACCTGCCGCAAAGGCATCCGCACCCGTGGCAGTTGCATTAATCGCCCCGCTGTTGGTCAGCGTGCCGGCAATGCCTTCAGCGCCATCAACATAGATACCGTAAGCCGATGCGGAGTTGCTGGCCGTGGCGGTGACCGTGATCGGGCCGTTATTGGTCAGGGTGTTGGAGACCCCGCCGTAGACATAAATACCGGTAGCGTCGGCGTATGCCCCAGATGCATGTGCGTTAACCGCGCCGTCGTTGGTCAGGGTACCGGCAAGGGAGCCGTCAACATAGATGCCGAAGGCCGATGCGTTACCGTTATCGTTGGTGGCGTTGGCGGTAATCGTGCCCGTGCTGGTATTGGTCAGGGCGCCGGCGACATCGCCGTAAACATAAATACCAAACGCCGAGGCCTCAGAACCGTTCGTGGAACAAGGCCGAGGTGCACAGTCTGCTGGGGGGGATCTTTGCCGAGGCCGGCTATCCGGACAAGGCGGAACAGGCCTTTGCCCGGGCACTGGAACTCGACCCCGATCTGCTCAGCGCCTATCTGGGCCACGGCCATCTGCTTATGGAGCAGGGCCGGCTGGAGGAGGCGGAGGCCAGTTTCCGGCACGCGCTCGGCCTGGACGCCAACAACCTGGGGGCGCGGTTGGCGCTCACCCAGGTCAAGAAGGTCGAGCCAGGCGACGAGAATATGGCGGCGCTCGTAAGCGAGGCCGGGAAACTCGACACCATGCTGGAAACCAAGGCCCTGCCGCTGCATTTCGCCCTGGGCAAGTGCTATGACGACACGAAGCAGTATGACCTCGCCTTCAGCCATTACCTGGAAGGGTGCCGCCTGAAGCGGAAACGGATTCAATACAATCCGGCCGATAATGACAAGGCGTGCGAGAACATCCGCGCCTTCTTCAGCCGCGAAACTGTCGACAAGTTGCGCGGCAAGGCGTGCCAGTCCGACTTGCCGATTTTTATTTTAGGCATGCCCCGCTCCGGCACGACGCTCACCGAGCAGATCATCGCCAGCCATCCCCTGGTGTACGGCGGCGGCGAATTGCCCGACCTGCTCGACCTGGTCAACCAGCCCCGGGCCGGGCAAAGCGCGGGGTATCCGCGCTCGCTTAATGGCATTACCCGAGAGGAGTTGAAGGCCTTGGGCGAGAAGTATGTGGCTGGCCTGCGGGCCCGCAACCCGGAGGCCCGGCGCATCACCGACAAGATGCCGGCCAACTTCAACTGCGTGGGGCTCATCCATCTGATGCTGCCCAACGCCAAGATCGTCCACGTCATGCGGAACCCGGTGGACACCTGCCTGTCCGGTTTCTCCCGCCTGTTCAACAAGAGTCAGCATCAGAGCTACGACCTGGCCGAGATCGGCCGTTATTGTCGCAACTACGCCCTGCTCATGGACCACTGGCGCCAGGTGCTGCCGGATGGAGCCTTTTATGAGTTGCAGTACGAGGAGCTGGTGGCCGACCACGAGAACCAGGCCCGCGCCCTGCTCGACTACTGCGGCCTGGAGTGGGATAAAGCCTGCCTTGAATCTCATAAGACCGAACGCCATATCCGCACCGCCAGCGTCACCCAGGTGCGGCAGCAGATCTATAAGACCTCGGTGGATCGCTGGCGCAAGTACGAGAAGCACCTTGGGCCGCTCCTGGAGGCCCTGGGGGATCTGGTGCCGGCACCTGGAGCTGAAGGGTGAAGGTTGTAGGGTGCGCCGTGCGCACCATCCCGCACAATTGGTGCGCACGGCGCACCCTACAGGGCTAAGCGAATGACGGCCAGGCTGTGCTGCTTGCTGGTGGCGCTGCTTCTTGTTGGTTGCGCCGTCACCCCATCGCCTGAGCTGCGGCGGGAAACGGCCAGGCGGATGGCTACGGCGGCAGGCTGGGAGAGTTTGCGCCTGCCGGCCGGAGCCTTTACGCTGGCCGGTTTTGTCCCGCGACAAGTGCAGGCTGGCGACACCCTGACGGTCTATATTGAGGGCGACGGCCTGGCCTGGACCAGCTCGGCCCGCGTCTCGCCGGACCCTACGCCGGTGCGGCCATTGGCCCTCGAATTGGCGCTGCGCCACCCGCACGGGGCGGCCGCCTATCTGGCCAGGCCCTGCCAGTATGTGGAAGGCGTTGAGGCCCGCAACTGTGATGAGACCTGGTGGACCGACCGCCGCTTTGCGGCAGAGGTGGTGGCGGCCGCTGATCAGGCCGTGACGCAACTGAAGCAGCGCTTCCAGGCCAGGGAGATCGTGCTGGTCGGCTATTCCGGCGGCGGGGCGGTTGCCGCCCTGGTCGCGGCGCGGCGCTCCGATGTAGGGCGGCTGGTGACGGTGGCCGGCAATCTCGAGCACCGCGCCTGGGCCGAGCTGCATCACCTTGCGCCGCTGACCGGCTCGCTCAATCCAGCGGACGCCTGGCCGGCCTTGGCTGGTCTGCCGCAACTGCATTTTGTCGGCGGCCAGGACCGCAACGTGAGCCGGGAGGTGGCCGCCTCCTACCAGGCGCGTTTTCCCGCGAACCAGCGCCCGCAACTTCGCGTCATCGATGAGTTTGATCATGCCTGCTGCTGGGTCGAGCAATGGCCGGAGCTTTTTCGCTAGCGCTCAGGTGGTTAGGCTGTAGGGGTTCAGGCTGTAGGAATGAAGCATGCGTGATCATACGAAACTCAGAGCCTTTGAACTGGCCGATGAAGTCGCGCTGTTGATTTATCGGATAACCAGGGAATTTCCCAAGGAAGAAATCTATGGGCTGACCTCCCAAATGAGGAGAGCGGCGATCTCTGTTCCCTCTAAGATCGTGGGAGGATGCGCGCGTGAAAGTCAGGCCGAGTATCTCCGCTTTCTGGAAATCGCGTTTGGTTCGTTAAGGGAGCGCATTATCAGCTCAGTCTCGCAAAGCGCTTGGGATATTGTGACGAGCATGGTATTTTTGACTGTGATGCAAAAATCGTCGAGACCGAGAAGGTTCTCGGCACCCTCATGCGGTCGATGCGACAAACTTAACTGTCTATAGCCTACAGCCTACATTCTGACTCGCCATGCATATCACCTTTAACCCGGTTGCCTTTTCCCTTTTCGGTTTGCAGGTCCAGTGGTACGGCCTCATGTATCTGGTGGGGTTTGTGGGCGCCTGGTATCTGGGGCGGCGGCGGGCCGGGCGACCGGGGTCGGGCTGGCGGCCCCTGATGGTGGACGACCTGCTGTTTTACGGCGGCCTGGGCGTGATCCTGGGCGGCCGGGTGGGCTACATCCTTTTCTATTCCTTTAAGGATTTCCTGGTCGAGCCGCTGCTGCTTGTAAAGATCTGGCAGGGCGGCATGAGCTTCCACGGCGGTTTTCTGGGCGTGCTTGTCGCCCTGTGGCTCTATACCAGAAAGTCGGGCAAGGGGTTCTGGGAAACCGTGGATTTCGCCGCGCCCCTGGTGCCCATCGGTTTGGGCGCCGGCCGCATCGGCAACTTCATCAACGGTGAGTTATGGGGCAAACCCACGGACCTGCCGTGGGGGGTGATCTTCCCCCGCGCCGGCGCGCTGCCTCGGCACCCCAGTCAGCTTTACGAGGCCCTGCTGGAGGGGGTGGTGCTCTTCATCGTGCTCTGGATTTTCTCCAACCATAAACGACCCACCATGGCGGTTTCCGGCCTGTTTGCCTTGTGCTACGGCCTGTTCCGCTTTGTGGTCGAGTTCGTCCGCCTGCCCGACGCCCACCTTGGCTACCTGGCCTTCAACTGGCTGACCATGGGCCAGGTGCTTTCCCTGCCGCTCATCGTGGCGGGTCTCGTGCTGCTCCTGGCCGCCCGGCTGCGCCATCCGGCGGCTGCATCCGGCTCGTAGCCTGGAACATTTAAGGACAACCCCCCCTCGATCCTCCATTGATAAGTGGAGGTTCGGAGGGGTTAGTCCCGTAGGGTGCGCCGTGCGCACCAAGCTTAATGATGCGCACGGCGCACTCTACTGGAAAATCATCCGGTGTTCGGGTATGATGGGGCCAGAAGTTTTGGTGACGTTCGCGGATGAAAATAACGAGGAGCGAGTCGTTCATGCGTCCATCCCTGGTTACGAGACTTTTCCCCCTGCTGCTCGCTGCCCTCCTTTTTGCGTGCGGCGGCGGCGGGTCCAGCGCCCCAGCCCCAGCCGCGGCTCCGGCTCCGGTCCTGGCCGCCCTCGGTGGGACGATCTCGGCCCCGAACTTCGCGGTCATGGACAACGATGTCAATGACCCCCATGCCCCCTATAGTGAAAACAACGATTTCGCCTCGGCCCAGGCCATTGGCACCCCGGCCATGGTGGGCGGCTATGCCACCGCCGTGGCCACCGGCAAGGCGGGTGATGTCTTTGCCACCAAGGCGGACCCTTTGGACTACTACCGGGTCACCCTGGCCGCTGGTCAGAGTATCATTCTGTCCATCAGCGATTATTCCGACACAGCGGCCGACCCGGTTGATCTGGACCTGTATCTGCTCGACGGTAATGACCGGACGGTGAAGCTCTCGTCGCTGGGGAATCATGGCAGCGAATCAATCACCGTGGCCACGAGCGGCGACT
>Ga0100388_10002035_pt1 | contig 17567 bp, 9 predicted proteins | sample CryGeymeta201512_FD_81536 | JGI IMG/M metagenome (GOLD analysis project Ga0100388, IMG submission 81536) | Groundwater microbial communities from Crystal Geyser aquifers in Utah, USA - Crystal Geyser metaG 2015-12 | ecosystem: Environmental > Aquatic > Deep subsurface > Groundwater | place: USA... | reverse complement strand
AGGCAGCCAGGGCAAACGAATGGCAGATAAAAGCAGTGTACAGTCTGCTGCTGATGTTGTGCAGCAATCTACTCCTGCATTCAAGTATCTGCAAGAAGAATTAATCAGCCTTGTGAAAAGCGGCAGAAATTTTTTCGGAGAAGAATTTGACCAGACTAATCGTAGTCGCACATATATGAACCTGCTTGATGGATTTATTGCAGGATCTAAAATTGATTATAAAGGTCAGTTCGTTAACAGCGAAATGAATAATGTGCTCTTTTCTGTCGAGGAGCACTCGACGACTGTCTATTCCGGAAATTTATTAGGTCGAAAAAATCAGGCTTGGTCACAGTTCTCTACTGGATATCTGAATACTTTTTCCGGTTCATTTACCGGCACGTTGCCCGAAAGCAGAAGTCTTTTAAAAATAACATACAACGCAACACAGCCAGCGTCCAAAGGTTATCTTGATTATTACGAAATTTACTATTCAAGAAATTTAAGCGCTGCTGGTAACGAATTACTATTTTATTCTTATGATACTACCGGTGTAATTGAATATCCATTAAACGGATTTACGAGCAGCGATATTTACGTTTTTGATGTATCCGATTTTTCTTCCGTTAAAAAAATTACAAATCCTTCTGTTTGGAGCGGATCAGAATTCAAATTTAGAGCGTCCGAAATTTCCGGTAATATTTCAAAATACATTGCGGTTGAAAAGAGCGCTATGTTAACACCGGCTAATCCGCAGCCTGTTCAAAACTCAAATGTGCTGGGCATAAATCCGGGAGCAAAATTAGTTATTATTGCCAACAAAGAATTTCAAACACAGGCAGAACAATTCAAGCAGTACAAAGAAAATGAAGTGCCTCTTCCAATTTCAACTGTCATTGTCTATCAGGATGAAATATTTAACGAATTTAGCGGGGGATTACCTGACCCTTCGGCGTTGAGGAATTTTATTAAATATGCTTATGAAAATTGGCAGGTCGAACCCGAGTATGTTTTATTTTTCGGCGATGGAACATACGACTATAAAAACATTGAAGGCGGAAATCAGAATAAAAATTTAATTATAACTTTTCAGACCATCGAAAGTCTGCACGAAGTAAATTCGTCCACATATGATGATTATTTCGTTAGAGTGACGACCAATGATGACTCCTTTCCTGATTTAGCTATTGGCAGATTGCCAATACAAACGACAAAAGATGCTGAAATTATTCTTTCTAAAATCAAAGAATATGAAACCGGATATAACGTAGGTTCATGGCGAAACAAAATTACATTCGTGGCTGATGATGCGATTGGTGAAAATTGGGAGGGAGATTTACACTCAGGTCCCAGTGAAAGTGTTTCCCGGACAGTTCCGCAGTCTTACGAATTCAATAAAATATTTTTATCCGCTTACCCGATTGTTATAACATCTTCAGGCAAGAGAATTCCAACTGCTAACACAGATATTATTAACGCAATGAATGAAGGCACTATCATCGTAAACTATGTTGGGCATGGAAACCCGCGCGTTTGGGCGCACGAGCAAGTTTTTGATAAAAATATTTCGATTCCTCAATTAAATAATAGTAATTATTTTTTTCTTACTGCCGCTACGTGTGATTTCGGTGATTTCGATAAGCCTTCGCTCCAAAGCGGCGCGGAAGAATTATTTTTAAAAGAGAGCGGCGGTTCAATTGGAAGTTTTACCGCCTCACGATTAGTTTTTGCCGGCGAAAATATTTCTTTGATGTACAAATTGTTTGATAAAATGTTTGATACTCCCCGTGACACTTTAAACTATATGATCCCCTTAGGGAAGATTATTATGTTTACTAAAGTTGATAAACATTCGGGCACTAACGATCAGAAGTATCATCTATTGGGCGATCCAACGCTTCGATTGAATGTTCCCCGTTTTTCTGCCAAAATTGATTCGATAAACGGAAAAACCCCGGACGCATTGACCAATATTAAAGCGTTAAGCAACGTAAATATTAAAGGGCATATTTTAACACGTTCAGGCGGGAGCTGGAATGATTTTAATGGCGAAGGTATTTTATCTGTTTACGATTCCCAAAGAGAGTTTACACTTAAACAGGATAATGATTCTCTTCATCAGGTATCAATGCAGGGCGGTCAAATTTTTAGAGGCAGAATTTCAGTAACCAACGGTGAATATGATGCTTCATTTGTTGTTCCAAAAGATATTTCTTATGAAAATCAGCGCGGTAAAATCGTTCTTTACTTCACTGGCGAAAACACAGATGGAGTAGGTTATTCAAACAGTTTTACAGTCGGCGGAACCGATACTAACGCTGTTAATGATAATAGCGGTCCTTCTATAGAAATTTATTTTGATGATATTAATTCCACTGCGGCGTATCTCGCTAATCCAAACTCAAAATTAATTGTTAAACTTCAAGATGAAAGCGGGTTGAACACAACAGGCACCGGCATTGGTCATAAATTAGAAGGGATACTTAATGAAGATAAAAATAATCCCATCGATTTTACGGAATACTTTCTGGGTGATATTAATGCGGGAGGCAAATCGGGGAAAGTGGAATACAAATTTAACGGATTAGATCTGGGCGAATATAAAATTGAAATAAAAGCGTGGGACGTGTTCAATAACTTCACTACTGAAACAGCATATTTTAATGTTGTGTCGGGAGATAATCTTGTTATTAGGGATGTTTATAATTACCCCAACCCTTTTAAGTCTAACACTACTTTTACATTTCAACAGAATTTAAACAGAATGATAGATGTTAAAATAAAAGTATATTCTGTTGCCGGAAGACTGATTAAAAACATTGAACGCTTAAGTTTAAATGATAAATTTGTTGCTATCGATTGGGATGGCAGAGATGAAGATGGTAATCTAATTGCCAACGGAACGTATCTTTATAAGGTCATCGTAAAAACGACCGATAGCCAATATAGCGAGAGTGTCCTTGGCAAACTTGCTGTGATAAGGTAGAAGTTTTTTAAGCTTAAAATTTAAGTATTCGCTGCAATTTTATATATATTTGAAATTTAAAAGAAAGAAAAAATGAAAAATCCAACTCGGAGGAAAATGAACATGAATCATTTAGTTAAAGTGCTGCTAATTGCACTTACATTTATAGGAATCAACAGAACTGCTTTTGCCCAGGGCGAAGCTGCTGTACCTTTCCTTCTACTTGCCCCGGATTCAAGGGCAGGCGGAATTGGCGAATCTGGCAGCGGTTTGGCAGATAACTCAGCGGCTATTTTCTGGAACCCTGCAGGCATTGCCTTTTTAACCGGCACCGAATTAAGTATAACGCACAGTAACTGGCTGCCGCAGTTTAATCTCGACTTATTTTATGATTATCTCACATATAGACAATATATAGAAGAAATTGACGGAAGCGTTACTGCCAGCATAACTTATATGAACTTCGGCGAATTCCAGAGAACTTTAGAATCCGGACCTGAAGTAGTAGGAACATTCCGTTCTTTTGATGCAGCGCTAACGCTTGGTTATGCAACTAAAATTCACTCCGATTGGGGATTAGGTTTTAATTTCAGATTGATACATAGCCGGCTTTCCGACAAACCAACCGGAAATGAAGAGGGAAGCGGCGTGGCAACTTCTGTAAGTTTTGATATTGCTGCTATGTGGCGTCCTGAAAGATTAGTAATCCCCTTTATTGATGAAGATATTGGCGGACGATTAAGTATAGGCGTTAACCTAAGCAATCTTGGTCCTAAAATTTATTATATCGATCAAGCGCAGGCAGATCCAATCCCTACAAATTTTCGTTTTGGTTTAGCTTACAAAGTTTTAGATGATGATTTCAATTCCCTCATCTGGACGCTGGATTTCAGCAAATTGCTCGTCAGCAAAAAAACAAGCTATGTAAACAACGATACTGTTTCTACTTCTAAGGAATGGTACCAGGCAATTTTTACGGCATGGGGTGATGAACCCTTTTCTGAAGAATTAAGAGATATAGTTACTTCTACGGGACTTGAGTACTGGTACGGAACGCCGGGTGATTTCTTGTTTGCTCTGAGAACAGGTTTCTTCTATGAAGATCCCTCATACGGTAATAGAAAGTTTATGACTTTCGGCGCCGGTATTCGCTACGATATTTACGGCTTCGATTTCAGTTACATAACAACTTCAGTATTTGAAGGCGGTGAAAACCATCCTCTTTCCGACACATTAAGATTTACTGTTTTAATTGGATGGGGCGCAGTGGCTGAAAGCACAAGAGGTTTTCCGAGAGGAATATAAATCATATGCGTAAAAACCTCCTCATAGTTTTAACTTTCATGATATGTTTGGGCGGCTCTGTTGCCCAAACATTTTCTGTTAATGTCAATCCTTTTCCTGCAAATTCAAAATTGGAATTGAATGCAGCTGACACATTAAAAGTGCTTGCTGTAATGGTAAATTTCCAGGAAGATAAAGACAACACAACTTTCGGAACCGGAAAGTTCGGAACAATCTATTCAGATAACTACGGAAAAGATATTCTCGATCCTCTGCCTCACGATAAATCTTATTTTGAAGCTCATCTTGAGTTTGTGAAAAACTATTTTCGTAAAGTATCGAATGGAAATTTGAATATCAGTTATTCTGTATTGCCCGATACATTTTCTGTTTCCAAAACTATGAGAAGTTATTCACCCCCTCCAAAATCAGACGACTATTCTTTACTTGGAGATTTTGCAACAGAAGTATGGTCAAAAGCCGGCGCACTGTTTCCCGGTTTTCATTTTTCAGATTATGATGTCTTCATCATTTTCCACGCCGGCGTTGGAAGGGATATTTCACTTCCCGGCAGCCTTGGAACTGAGAAAGATTTGCCATCAATTTACATGGGACAAAATCTTTTTAAAAAAATATACGGCAATAATTTTGACGGAATTCCGGTTGGCAGCGGAAATTTTAAAATTAAGAACAGCTTAATAATGCCCGAAACAGAAAGCCGCGAAGTGGAATCATTCGGCGGCACTATTTTATTTGAAATTTCAATTAACGGATTGCTCGTTGCCTCCGTTGCAAGCCATCTTGGTTTGCCCGATTTGTTTGATACAAATACCGGGTTAAGTGCAATAGGACGTTTTGGTTTGATGGACGGGCAGGCAATATTTGCTTACGGCGGAACGTATCCTCCGGAACCTTCACCCTGGGAAAAAATTTATCTCGGCTGGGCAGCTCCCACTGTAGTATCTCCCGATGAATATAAAAATTTAACACTCACTACAAACCTTGTAGCGTCAATTAGTGATACTGTAATTTTAAAAATACCAATCAATTCCTCCGAGTATTATCTTGTTGAAAACAGAAGCCGTGATGCGCTTTCAAACGGTTCTGTTGTTACTTTTATTGTTGGGCTTGATACTCTTACAAAAACATTCACAAAAGACACTACGGGTTATTATAGCTTTTCGGTTGATTCACTTTCCGGAGTAGTAATTGACGTTGATGAATTCGACTGGGCAGTGCCCGGAAGCGGCATTGTTATATGGCATATTGATGAGGCGATTATAAATAACAACCTAACTTCTAATTCAATAAACAACGATAAAAACAACCACGGCGTTGATGTAGAAGAAGCTGACGGTATTCAGGATATCGGCGAGGAGTTTTACACTATTTTTGGTGATATAGTAATCGGTGAAGGATTCGCAGAAGACTTATGGTATAAAAGTAATCCCGCCAATCTATTTAAAAATAAGTTTGATAAAAACACACGACCGAATACAAACTCCAACAGCGGAGCTAATAGTTTAATTTCTATTTCTGCTTTTTCCGAAATCGGAAATAGGATGTCATTTAATCTCGTGTACGGCGATTCAATCATTAAACCTATCTTCGCAGCTAATATAAATATGCCTGTTAATTCTGCTGAACTTACTGCGCTTCAAAAGGACAATAAAGTTACCTTTGCCATAATCAATAATGAAAACCTTCATCTTCTAAATGACAGCGGAATAATAACTACTTCATTAATTAATTTTTCCGCTAATCATCCGTCAGCAATTTTTTGGAATAACACAGAGTATTTCATTGGAGCAAAATCTTCAACCTTAAATGTATATATGGCTGACGGCGCAGTTAATTATCAGGCTTCAGTTGAGTTGCCTGCTAAAATTACTACTCCCCCGGTTGTTAGAATACGCCCAACTGAAGATAGAGAGATTTTAGTTGGAACCGATAAAGGTGCAATACACTTTTATTCAACCGGCAGATTACCGGCTGTTGATCCATCACAGACGAGACCGCCGGTAGTAATTGATACAAATCTTGTAATCAGAAAAATTGCGGTTGATGGTTTATTTTATTGCGGCGTTGCGGATTTTGTAATTTCATCCGGGCGCGTTATACCTTCTATTAATTACTTTGACAGTGATAACTACACATATCAAATTGAAGGCGAGGCGCCGGTAGATATTGCATTAACAAAAGATAGAAACGGGAAGTACATCTCGATTTTGCTGACAAGCAGAAATAATTTTTATCTTATTTCGGAAGGCAAATTAGTTTCTAAATTCACTGCGCAAGGGAGTAACATATCATCTTTTGCTCTTGGAGATGTGAAGCAGGACGGTGAAAATTATATAATCTATAATTCCGAAAACAAATTATATGCTGTCAATCTTCAAGGAGCGCTTGCAGAAAATTTTCCGTTTGAAGATCCTCTTGATGAACTATTTACATCAACTCCGCTTGTAGCTGACTTTGAAGGAGATGAAAAAGCAGAAATAATTGCTGCCACAAAAGATGGAAGAGTGTTTGCAATTTTCGGCGGATCCGGGAAAATCGTCCCCGGTTTTCCTATTACTCTCGGCACTGAATTAGCATCGGTTCCCGTAACTTTTGTAAAAGATAAACAATTATCGTACGCTGCTTTAAACAGTAAAGGTGATTTCTATGGTTATAAATTCGGCGCATCGGAAGGCACAGTATTTTGGGGCGGTGAGAATGGCGGCTCTACTAATTTATCGTTTGTGCCTGCGGCTTCATCTCAAAGTTATGTGAATGAATTTTTTCCGAAAAACCGCGCTTATAATTATCCAAATCCTGTTTATGATGCAGTAACATACATTCGTTATTACGTTAACGAGAACTCAAAGATAAACATAAAAATATTCGACCTTGCAGGTGACTTTGTTGCCGAATTAAATGCAGACGCTGCAGGAGGTTTGGATAATGAAACTAAGTGGGATGTAAGTACTATCCAGAGCGGCGTTTATTTCGCCCGCATAGAAGCTGCCGGAAGCAGCGGCAAAACTGAAACAAACATTATCAAAATAGCTGTTGTGAAGTAATTCTTTGCTTGAGTAATAGCTGTTAATATTTCAGACGAAAGATATTTCCTCTTTATGAAAAAATTAAGTCTTGTATTATTTCTTTTTAATATATTTTCTATTAATGCATTTTGCCAGTTAACGGAATTTCATCCGGAGTTAGATTGGTTTACAATCAAAGGCGAACATGTAGAAGTTCATTACCACGAGGGCGCGGAGCGTACTGCTTCTATCGTTGCAAAAATTGGCGATGAAGTCTGGGGACCTATCACATCGCTTTATAATTATGAACCCGAAACAGTTCATTATGTTATAAAAGACATTGATGATTACTCGAACGGCGCAACTTATTTTTTCGATAATAAAATTGAAATATGGTCAAGTGCGCTCGAATTTGATTTGCGCGGCGCTCATAACTGGCTGCGAAACGTTATCTCACATGAATTCACACATCTGGTGCAGATACAAGCTTCGATGAAATTGACGCGGACGATCCCTGCATTTTTTCTTCAAGCTCTAAATTATGAAGATGAACGCCGCCCCGATATTCTTTACGGTTTCCCGAATTTTATAATTTCATATCCTTTAGCAACTATTAACATGCCTGCCTGGCTTGCCGAAGGAACAGCCCAATATATGCGTACAGAATTTGATTACGATAACTGGGACTCACACCGGGATATGATACTCCGTTCCTATGCGCTTGATAATAAGATGCTGACCTGGAACGAAATGGGTGTGTTTGGAAAAACGAGTCTCGGCAACGAATCAGTTTACAATTCTGGTTTTGCCCTATTGCGATACATCTCTCAAAAATATGGCGAAGGTAAACTTCGAGAAGTTTCTGAAGCGCTTGGTAAGCCATTTAATTTTACCGTTGATGCTGCATTTGATGATGTACTCGGCAAAGACGGAAATGAAATTTATGACGAATGGAAAAGTATGGTTACAGAAAGTTACCGTACGCGTATGGCTAAAGTACTCGCTAATAACGTTACAGGAGAAATGGTTGCAAAAGAGGGATTCGGAAATTTTTATCCGCGATACTCCGAAGACGGCAGCAAATTTATTTACATCTCAAATAAAACTGCAGATTACTTCGGCTTATCATCTGTTTATCTCTACGACTTAAAAACGAAAGAAGAAAAATTATTAGCCTCCGGTGTTCGTTCTACCGTTAGTTTTATTCCGGGGCAAAATAAAATCATCTACGCAAAACTTGAAGATGATAATCCAAACTGGGCTAACGTTCACGATATTTATATTTACGATATTGATAAAAAAGAAGAAATCAGGTTAACTTATAATTTGCGCGCCAATCAACCTTCTGTTTCTAACGATGGGAAAAAGATTGTTTTTCTCTTTCAGAAAGATGGCACCGGTAATGTTGGGATTGTTGATCTCGATGGGAAAAACTTCAAGCGGTTAACCTTATTTGCGAACGGAGAACAGGTTTTTAATCCGAAATTTTCCAATGATAACTCGCAAATTATTTTCGGATATTCATATCATCAAACAAGAGATATTGCCTCTGTAAATGTAGATGCAAGCAATTTCCGTAAGGTGATTGAAACAAAAGACGACGAGCGAAATCCGGTTTACGATAAAGAAGGCAACATCATTTATTCATCTGATAAAACCGGAATTTATAATCTTTACCGGTATAACATTTCAACGGGAGTTTCGGATCAATTAACAAACGTAACAGGCGGCGCCTTTATGCCAGCAATTGATAGTGCGGGAAATATCATTTATGCCGGCTATGTTTCCTCTGGTTATAAAATTTTTAGAATTACTCCCGATGAGCAAGACGAAGTTCTCCCGGGTTCGGATTATGTTTGGCTGCACAATCCGCCGCTCGGAGAAGGCAAACCAAACGGGGACATTGCTAATTTCAACATTGACAGGCTTAAAAATTTTAATGATTATGAAATTCCCGATTTGAAAAAAGAGAAGTACAGCGGCGCCTTCAGCAAACTTACTATCTTCCCGATGATACGTTATGACAATTATAACACTTCAAATTCCTTTGTTGAAAAATTAAAACCGGGTTTGTATGTAACTTCAAGCGATATGTTAAACCGCTACTCATTTTTTGCAGGCGCTTCAATAAATACAAGGCTCGAAAGAGATTTATTTTTAATATTCGATTACAGAAATAAACTTCCGCTTCTTTTTAATCTCGGAATTAAACCCGAACTTGCTCTCGAACTTTATAACATAAGCCGTAAAGCAAATGTAGATATTTTCTTCGGAGTAGATTCAACCACATTTCCGCCAACGTATGATTACATAGTTCCTACAGATGTTACTTACAATCTTTTCGAGGTTGATGTAGTTGCTAAACACAGGATTTTTAATCAGCATCAAAACCTCGAATTCAGATTTATCTTCAGCCGATACTCTGCCGCGCTTGGAAGTTTTATTTTACCCGATAATACTTTGTATCCAACAACAGACGACACATATTTGATCGGCAGAAATTTTCAGTTAAAATATAGTTTTAATCTTGAAGCGCCTTATCGTCATAGTGATATTAATCCCCGCGGCGGACAATTGGATCTAACTTATAATTATGAGTTGAATAAATTTAATGAAGACGGCGAATACGTGGTGGAAGATGGTTTGCTTAAACCGCAATATGATAATTTTAATTTTCATCGTCTCGAATTAAATTCACGAATTCATTTTTCTTTATGGGCTGATCATGTTTTAACAGCGCAGGTGCGTGCAGGAACGATTTTTGGTCCGCCGCAGCCCGATTTTTTTGATTTTTATCTCGGCGGTTTAATCGGAATGAAAGCATATCCGTTTTATGCGATAAGCGGAAATGAATTAGGATGGCTCAATTTAACTTATAGGTTCCCGCTGTTCACGGACATTGATACGAAGATCGGTCATCTTTATCTCGATAAAATTTTTCTTTCTGTTTATGGCGATCTTGGAAATGCTTGGACTGGAAATATTCCGGCTCTCGACACTTTCAAAAAAGGCGCTGGCGCTGAAGTTCGAATTCAGATGAATTCTTTTTATCTCTTCCCTACAAGCGTATTCTTTAACGCAGCATACGGCTTTGACAAAGTAGATAGATTGGTAAGGAACGAAACAGTTACATACGGAAAAGAATGGCGTTTTTACGGCGGCATATTATTCGGTTTTGATTTTTAATAATTCTCATGAAAGTTTGATATGGGCATAAGAATAAAGTTAGCGTTGATGGTAGTATTTTTAGCCGCACAATTTTTAGCAGCACAAAATGAAATGTTCAATGGAAGTCTTGCAGCAGATACGAAAACTGCATTTGAGAGTTACACTGAAATCTCTAAAATAAATGTTATGCCGGTTCAGGGAAGTAAAAAATCTGTGGTGCTTGCAGGACTGCTGTCACTTCTACTTCCAGGCGCCGGCGAGTTTTATGCTGGCGATTATTTGAAAGCCGCTGCTTTCATTGCGCTTGAAGCAGCTATAGTTACAACAGCAATCGTTTACGATAATAAGGGAGACAAGCAAACAGAAATTTTTGAAAATTATGCAGATGAAAATTGGAGCGTTGTTAGATATGCCGAGTGGTTAAATCAATATCATAATGCACAAATCCCGATTGATCCGGATGCAACTCTGCCTTCATGGGAAAGAGTGGACTGGAATGTTTTAAATTCTTTTGAAGATGGTTCACATAAACTTCCGCGGCATGGCAATCAACAGTATTATGAACTGATAGGCAAATATTGGCAATACTCTGCAGGCTGGAATGATTACACATCCGGAATAAACAATACAGAATTATCTCCCAACTACAGATCTTACTCCGGTATGCGCGGTGAAGCAAATGAATTATATAATGTAGCTTCGAAGGCAGTTATTGGAATATACATCAATCACTTTTTAAGTTTGCTGGATGCTGTGTGGAGCGCAGTTTCATATAATAAAGATATTGCAGTAACTACACGCTTACGGACGGAGCAGTTCGCAAACAAAGTTGAATTCGTCCCAACCGTCAATATCAGGTTTAACTTTTAATAAGAATCTATTGGAACTCAGATTAAACAGATAATTTTTTTTCAAAATTTAAGTTGTGCTAAACCTTATCTTACACCTAAATTAAGCGATTCTTCCTATAACATATATATTTTAATGCCATTGCGAGTACCCGATCCCGCGTCTACGGGATTACATTGCATGAGATTGCTTTCCCGCTTGCGGGATTAGCTAAGCCGCAAGCTCCGTCCGTTAGCTAATGGACAGACTAACGGAAACGGATAATGACATAATAATCACTCAATTTAGGTGCAAGCATTTTGCCGTTATACAGTGAAATATAGTTCGTTGTCTGTCGTGGCTGAATATCGGAAACAGGTCGTTGAGCTTATCAAAACGACTGACATATTTCACTAAATTATTCTTTAATTAAACACCCCAACCACCCTTGAAAATTTTTATAGAAGCACAAGTTTCTATTTGCACTTAACAACCTTAATTCGTAAACTTTAATGAATTTGAAAACAGATTTTTGTAGCAGACTAGTAATTGGAAATTATTAATTGAATATTCTATTGAATTAAATCAAATTTACTAACAGCAAGATATATTAGTATTCAACTGGTTTTATCCGATAAACAAAATGAAATGTTAAAATTTTACTCATTGGAAAATGTATGAAAACTTTATTAATATTTTTAGTACTATTGATAAATGTCTTCTGTATAGCACAAATTAATATTATAGTTTTGAATGATGTTCCGGATAGCTTTAAGCAAAAATATTTCAGCCACAAACGTGATTACAACCCATTGCATATTGGAAATGTATGGCAGTATTATTTTGATGATTCTCCTCAATTTTATGCTACGACAAAAGTAGTAAAGGATAGTATTATAAATGGGAGAAAATATTATAAGAAGATTACTCTGCAAGTGGATTTTCGTCCTCAAACATCTAATTTTATATCATGGGAAAGAAACGATACATTAAGTGGAGTTTCATTTATGCTGGATTTTCAGGATGTTAACGAAAACGGGGATAGTCTTGAAGAATTACCTATAGATAGTCTTGAATTACCTTTCTATACGAGATATAGTACTTACAAGTATTCATTTTATGAAGGGTCATTCTATGCTTTTTATCCCGGTCCTAAAACCACGTTGATTTTGGATACATTATGGCTATCAATTGAAGGAGATACAGTTGTAAGCAGATATCAGCAAATTGAGCCGTTGTTTTGGGGAGAGGATATTGCAGATAAGATAGGTATGTGGAGTTTCTGGCAGGAATCACCTTCAAGAATTCTTACCGGCGCCATCATTAACGGGAAACAATATGGAACAATTGTAAATGTTGATTTACCAAATTCAACAACTCAAGTTGAGTTAAATTTATTCAACAATTATCCTAATCCATTTAACCCTAGTACAACTCTCAATTTTTTTCTCCCAGATAAAAACCAACATGGCAACTCTTATTATGATGTAAAATTAATTGTTTATGATGTATTAGGCAGATTAGTTACTACTTTGATTGACGAATATAAACCAAGCGGTAAATACAGCGTGGTGTTTAATGCAAAAGGATTAACAAGTGGTGTTTATTACTATTCTCTAATTACCGACTCAAAAACAATTACCAAACCAATGATTTTTATAAAATAATGAAAGGTTTAACATGAAACTAAATTACAATTAATCGTAATATGCCTGAGCCTATTATTTAGTTCAAAATTGTCAGCAGGTGTTGATGATTTATGCGGGACAACTTCGGGCATTACAGCTCCTTCTATACCATTAAGTGGTAATATAAAAATCTTTATAGTTTTTGCGCAATTTAAGGATGACCCTGACACAAACGATAATGGTTGGCCAAGGAATAGTTATCCTGCTTGGGCTAATAATTTTATAAATGCAGAACCTAATAGTACCTATCCATGGAATAATTTATCTCATTATACAATGAAATGTCAAATGGTACATTCCAGATTATTGGTGATGTTTATAATTCGTTAGTAACTACGGATTACAATGAAAATCACTATAGTAGTATAGGTGAAGTTAATAGAGAAATTATAATGGAGGTTGATCCATATGTAAATTTTGGAGAATATGATAATCTAAATGAGAGTGCATTTGGAAGCGATGGTAAGGTAGATTTTATTCTAATTATTTATCGTAAAACATCTATCTTCTCTTATTCGGGCATAGCCCACTTAGAGGTCAGTGCTACTATAAAAGTTGATGGTAAACAGATTGTTAACTATTCAGGTTTAAATATAGGAGGTGGTGTTCAACAAAAAGGTGGTATCAATGGGCGTGATTACACTTTGTATGTTGCAGCGCATGAAATCGGTCATTATTTATTTGGCGCGAGCCATATTGATTATGTTTCAAATCTTGCATTAATGTCCGGCAAACCTGTTTGGAATGCAAGTCGAGCAATGCATTCGTGGGAAAGACAAAGAGTAGGATGGATTAACTATATAGATAAATCTACTGATGGATTAGGTTATATTACTGATTTTATCACAACAGATAAAGTGTATAGAGTCCCTATTAATAGTACTGAATATTTTCTTGTGGAAAACAGGAGAAAACTTAGTACGCATGATAAAGCTGGCGATATTGGCTTCTATATTTATAGAGTTACAGGAGCTGCGTCATTTCCACCGACAATTGATGTTTTATGTGCGGATGGGAATTGGAATTTCAGTATAAATACTTCAACTCAATCACTTATTCAAACAACTCCAAATGTGAATGGTAAAGATGAAATGAATTTTTCTCAAACTGTTGGAGGTATAGTTTATGCTTGCCGTACTCCATTTTATCACGAAAATTCAGCATGGGGGGACGATGAAGATGCCTTTGATCTAACTTTTAATAATGTGTTGTCGCCAGTTAGTAATCCCCGCTCAACAAATAGTAGTTCGATAAATTTTACTATTGAAATTGTAGGTACTAATTATATTTATTTTTATTTCGCAGAACCTTATTTAGGGAATCCTTCAAAACCACAAAATTTACAGGTGACAGAAAATTCATCACACAATCCTCTTTTAACTTGGGACATAAATGGGGAAGATGATATCTTTAAATATATTATAGATAGAGCAGAAGGAAGTGGTGATGGTGTAATTTGGGAAAACAATATTGCTCAGACTTCTATTAATTGGTTTGTTGATTATGACGTTGCTATAAATCCAGTTTTCGAAGACGAGATATCATATAGGATTAGAGCTTTAGATACTCAAGGAAAAATATCTGTTCCTAGTACTGCCGTTTCTATTGATGATGCAGTTCTTCATAAGAGACAAAATTTAGAATCTAAAGAATATTCTAATGTTTTGGATCTGGCATATCCTAACCCGTTCAATCCTGTTACCACATTATCGTACAGCATAAAAAAAACCGGTTTCGTTCAATTAAAAATATATAATTTCTTAGGGCAAGAGATTATAACATTAGTTAATGAGTTACAATCAGAGGGCAAATATTCGGTTAATTTTGATGCAAGTAAATTGGTTAGTGGCGTATACATCTATAGTTTACGTGTGAATGATTTCATGCAGAATAAGAAGATGACACTCTTGAAATAACTTTATTTGTTGCCTCAGAAACATATAAAAATTTCTAAAATGTCTTAGACGACAAAATTATTGGTGAGGTGGAATTATAAAATTAAACATAGCACAGCGAGTCCGTTGGTTAACGGATTAACTAACGGATAAAAAGTTGAAAGTATAAAGTTAAAAGTAAAAACATAAAAAATATCTTGACACAAAAAATCCGTTGGCTAACGGATAAACGACAATACTATACAACGCTCTTCCGAATGTACGCCGGCATTTTAGTATAACTGGACTTTCTTCACCAGGATATTTAAAAATAGCTATACATACTTTTCGTGTTCCGTCATCATCATACCAGCGGTTTTTGCATATTACCTCTATGAATTTTTCAGATGGATTAATGTTCAATAGAGTTTCTGCAAAATAATGAGTTTGTCATTTCTGCCAAAGGCATCCCTTCGGAAGAAGGAGTCTTTTACTTAGAAATCTTTCTAAAATAAAAGATCTCTCTCCGTTAGATTTCGGCGTGAGCTCAGTCGAACGCTAACGGGTCGAAATGACAATTAAGAAAAATCGTTATTTTGCTGATACTCTAATGTGATTGGTTAATAAAAAAAGTCCATCCTTTTATGAGAAAATCAAACTAAAAGCTGCGGCTATTCATGAAACGGAAGTAAGTTCATCGCAAATTAGAAATTACTTCATTCATTTTTTTTATATGCGCAGGAGTTGTGCCGCAGCATCCGCCGATAAGTTTTGCTCCTAGTGAAATAATTTTTTCAACTTTTGGCGCTATCACTTCCGGAGTTTCGGTATAAACGGAAACTCCATCAACCCATTCCGGCAGTCCGGCATTAGCCTGAACTAGTATCGGTAGTTCTGTTAATGATTTCATTTCTTTAACAACTTCAATCATCTCGTCAAACCCTCTACCGCAATTTGCTCCAATAATATCAACACCAAGCTGGGATAAAGCATCCAAGGCAGTTTTAATATCTACTCCCCATGGGGTTCGTAAGCCAGCTTTACCAAGTTCAAAGGTCATGGTTATCGAAACGGGAAGATTTGAATTTTCCTTTGCAGATTTAACTGCAATAACTGCTTCATCAAGCGCCATCATTGTTTCGATAAATAAAACATCAACCCCGCCTTCCTGCAAAGCTTTTATTTGTTCGGCAAAAACATTATAAGCATGTTGTACGCTAATCTCGCCGAGCGGTTCAATCATCTCCCCAAGCGGTCCGATTGAACCCGCGACGAAGCTATTTATCGGACATACTTCGCGCGCCAATAAAGCTCCTGCAATATTAAATTCTCTTACCCGGTTTTCAAATCCATAAAATTTTAAGCGGAGACTATTTGCGCCGAATGTATTTGTTTCAACGAGACGTGCGCCAGCGTTAAAATAGTCTTGATGAATTTCTTTTATGATTTTAGGGCTACTCACATTGTATTCTTCCGGACAGACGCCAACCGCCAATCCGCGTTTTTGCAGTTCGGTTCCCATTGCGCCATCGCATAAAAATATTCCGGGCTTTTTTATTTCGTTTAAAAATTTACTCATGCAGGTTCCTATCTTTTATTCCGATTAATTCGCGGGCAACCATAACGGCTTCCGATGCATTTTTGGCATAAGCGTCTGCGCCTATTTGGTCTGCAAAATTTCTTGATATCGGCGCACCGCCAATCATCACTTTTACCGGAAGCGAATCCTGTTTTATTCTCTCAATTACAAGTTTCATGTAAACCATTGTTGTTGTAAGCAAGGCTGACATTCCAATGATTTGAGGATTCTCTCTATGGATTGCATCTACAAATTTTTCTATTGAAGTATCAATTCCTAAATCGATTACTTTAAAGCCGTTGCTTCTCAGCATCATTGCAACAATGTTTTTCCCGATGTCGTGAATGTCTCCTTTAACCGTCCCGATAACCACGGTGCCCGCTCCTTCTATTTTCGCTTCACTTAAGAGAGGTTCGAGTATTGCAAGTGAACTTTTCATTGCGCGAGCCGATATCAGCACTTGAGGAACAAAAATAATATTATCACGGAAACGCACACCAACAACGTCCATACCTGGCAGCAATCCGTCATCAAGAATTTTTTTGGGAGGATAATTTAGCTCAAGTAATCTATTGGTTAAACTTATTGCGTCATCTTTTTTTCCGTCAATTATTCTTTGAGCAAGCTGTTTGAGAAGTTCTTCAATCTCATGCATTAGTAAGCCCCGTATTTTTCTGCAAGTTCGCTGATTAGTTGAATATTTTCAGGCGGAGTATTTGGCGCAATAGAACATGCCGAACTTAAAATATAACCGCCGCCGGTTTTACCGGTTTTCAATCTCCACAGAACATCTTCTTCAATTTGTTTTTTATTTCCATAAAGCAGCGTATTAACGGGATCAATATTTCCTTTAATAAAAACTTTGCCGGTTAATGTTTTTTTTGCTTCTTCAAGATCCACAGTTCCAAGCGGGGGAGGATCGAGCGTATCGATCCCCTGCGTGCCGGTTTCCATCATAAGGTCCAATCTGTCGCCGATACTTCCACACGTATGTGTATAAATAGGAATATTAAATTCCTCATGTACTTCTTTAATAATTCTTTTTTCATAAGGCAGCACAAACTCCGAGTAGTGTTCGCGTGAAATTAATCCCGCGCCCGCAAATGCAGATGAAATTAAAATTGCATCAACATTTTCTTTTGCATGAAGTTTGGCAAGTTCAATTGCGCCAAGTGT
>Ga0100388_10002030_pt1 | contig 17586 bp, 8 predicted proteins | sample CryGeymeta201512_FD_81536 | JGI IMG/M metagenome (GOLD analysis project Ga0100388, IMG submission 81536) | Groundwater microbial communities from Crystal Geyser aquifers in Utah, USA - Crystal Geyser metaG 2015-12 | ecosystem: Environmental > Aquatic > Deep subsurface > Groundwater | place: USA... | reverse complement strand
TTTTCGGGAACTATGGGACAGTATTTTTGACCACCTACTTACGTGGGAGAGGTGCTATAGTGTGTTTCATGCAAGTGGGCGACCTCGAGACTGCATTCCAGATGCACATCGACCGGACCAGCACCACCCAGCTTGACGCGTGGTATATCAACGAATCTGGCGAGACATGAGGCGCGTATTCTGTCTACGTCGAACGGGTTGCATGATCGATTTGAGTGTCCCTATGTTCGCCGGGGGCTGGGTAACTCGCTGAGGCTCGAAAGTCTCCGCGGCAACCATACCCCCAACGAGTTTAAGCAGGGAGAAGATGGGGCATAACTGCAAACAGATTCACAGGACGCGTCAGAAGGAGGAACATGATGAAAGTGTTTGCGCAACGCAGAGGCTTCACCTTGATCGAGTTACTGGTGGTGATCGCGATCATCGCGATATTGGCGGCGATTCTGTTCCCCGTATTTGCGCGGGCACGGGAGAAGGCGAGGCAGGCCAGTTGTCAATCGAATCTGAAACAACTGGCGCTTTCGGAGTTGATGTACATTCAGGACTACGACGAGAAGTACCCCAGTATGCTCAGTATGATGCCGGACTTCCTCGCTACTGGACGTGGCCACATTTCATTTATCCGTACTGCAACAACCTGCAACTCTACTTGTGCCCCAGTGACACGGTGGCAGGTGGACAGGCGTGGTGCGGCGGGTGGGGTTGGAATCCACCCAATTCATCTCAGACGCTGGGGGCAACCTCCTACATCCACAACGCCAGTATGCTGGGCATCGCTCTCGCGGACAACAAGGCGCCCGCGGAACGTTGGATGTTGATGGATGGGAAGGACTGGTTTGAAGCCGGGGGACAGCCTGCATACTGGCCCCGCAACGTTCCGCGGCACAGCAACGGGTCCAACATCGCCTATTCCGACGGCCATGTTAAGTGGTTGTCGGACGGCTACCTGAAGAACGCAACCTCCGATAAGCCGGAGAACAGCATGTTCTGGAATGGGAGTTGAGGGAACGCGCTCACTCGTTCCCCAGATGCGCGGCGGCCTCGTTGGGAGCTTTGGTGGGGCCGACGGCGAGGGGCTTGTCAGGCGCTGTGGTGGTGACGGCTCCGTCGGGCGCTTTGTTGTTGATGGCGGTCACGTGGTCGCCCTTCACCTCGTTGCCGAAGATGACGACGCGCTCGCACTTGGGGCCCACCAGCACTGCCGATGCCGTCGTGCCACGCGTTCCCGGAGTGATGATGTTCCTCAGGATGTGAATATCACGCGATTCCCCGTCGATCTGTATCTCCGCGTCGCCCTCCTTCTGGCAGTTGCCCTCGATGATATTCGCCTCGATCTGGTTTCGGCTGCCCCCCATGGCAAGGTCGCCCTCGCGAAAGTAGACGCCCGCCTTCCCGTTGCCGCGGATGGTGTTCTTGCGGATGAGGTGATCCGTGTCGCGCCCACCGATGGAAATGCCGTAACCTCCGTTGCTTTCGATGGTATTGTTCTCGCAGAGCGAGTAGGAAACCCGCAGGCAGTAGAAGATGCCATCGGAGCCGTTGTTGCGGCAGGTATTTCCTCGCATCACAGCCCCCACGGATCCGCTTCCGGGGTGCAGACCCAATCCCGCGTTCTCCTCCAGCAGGCAGTTTTCGATGTGAGTTGAGCGGCACTGCTGGAAACTGATGCCGTCGCCGTTGTCGTTTCGCACGCGGAGTCTGTTGAGTTTGACGTTGTGCGCCTGCAACAAGAACACTCCGCCGCCGCGGCAGCCGTTGAGGTAGGCGCTTGCATCCTTGTTACCGTCGACGGTCAGGTTCTTGACCGCGGCGTCCTTGAGGCGATAGCCGCTGATGATGGGGAAGACCGATTGCACAATGGCGTTGGCATGGCGGCCATAGTCGTGGTTCAACATGCGGCTGATCCCGAAGCGATCGCCGTCTCTCCATGTGAGTGTTGCCACTGTGCCATAGAACCCTCCGCTGCGGTCGTCCTGGATGTGCACTCCCATGCCGACGCGAAACCTGTCCGGCTCGGCAAGTGAAACGTCGAAGTGACCGTAGCCCAGGTCCGCGGAGAGGGGAGAGCTTACACTGGGACATTTCCGGAGCACGGTCTTCTCGCCTTGCCCAACGATTCTCACTTTGCTCCGCAGGTGGAGAGAGTCTTCCATCGTGTACACCCCCGCTCCCAGGCGCACCTCCCCGCCGCCACGTGCGGCGACGCGGTCCGCCGCCGCCTGTATCTCACGGTTTGTAGTGCCGACAATATCGGCGCGAGATATTCCCACGGTAACAACCAGACCAGTCAACATTCCTAAATCCTCCATTCCCGCAACACCCACTTGCGGATTTGACTTCGCCACCTGACACCTGACACCTTCATCCCCCGGTTCCTGGAATTCCCGAGACGTTTCAGTCAAAGATCGCTGCCGGCGCGTCCCATTTGTAGTGCAGGATCATCCATATGGTCATGACAAAACTCAGACCGAGAATCAACCCAAATGCGACTGGCCGCAGCGCCCTGTATGCGCGATAGCCGCCAAATCGTAGCACAGTGACTTTCATTAGCCAACCCAGGAAGATGGACAGCCAGTAGCGGTCGATGGGCCACCCCCACAGAGCTGCGACAAAGCCAAGAGGGTGTAGTGGCCACCAGATGAACCGCTGACGCATCTCGACCAGGAACCAGGCAAACGCGCCGCCGGTGAACAGTCCTGTCCATCTTTCACTGTCCATGCCCACCGGATCGTTGATGAAACCGGCGATGCTGTTGACCGCCCCCAGTCCGGACCCTTGTGGCCAATGCGACAGCTTGCCGATTCCGTTGTGATACAGAATGTATGGCACCGAGATATGGCAGGTCAACACCGCAAGGGCGATGGCGCCGAAGATCAGCCACGAAGTCTGCGACCGTTTCAGGCCGATGGAGGATCCCATCTTCAGAGCCTGCATCATGAACGGCATGGCCATCGCTGAGCTGTTGCGAACATCGACCCACGTGCTGGCGGTGAGGAGGGTTACATCCTTCGGCGACATCCCTCGGCTGAACCCTTGGAAGACCACTGTTCCCAGCCCGAACAGGGGGCTGGAGTAGAGGAACACCCCTGCTTCGCAGATGATTCGGCTGGCGACCAGACTGGCAACGAGGAAGAGCGTGAACTGCAGGAGCACCCAGTGCAATGAAATGCCGATGAGAGAACACCATGCAACGACGCCGAGGTATCCTGTGACAATGCCGAGAAAGCACATGCGATAGAAGCCTGCATCTTCATCCTCGCTCCAGGCAATTTTCCAGCACTTTTGCAGATGGCTTCGGGCATTCCACAAAAGAAAAAATGCGAGCACCAGATAGCCGCCCGCCGCCTGGAACTGAAGAAACACCTGGTGGGGAGTGGTCAGTCCGCGCGTCGTTCGACAGATGATCTCAAAGTGGCGGAGGAAGAAGCAGAACCAGAGGCTGAAGGCGACTTCGGTGGTGAGCAGGTACGCGATGCCGATCATCTCGGGGCGGAACTCGAGCAACATGTAGTTGAAGGTTCGGAAGGGGCCCCTCAGAGAAGAGCTGCTCGGTCGTCTTGCTGATTTTGATTTCGGGAAGGAAGGGGTAGTAGGCGCGCAGGAATATCAGTGTGTACAGAGCGGTGATCAACGCGAACGTCGTCCACATGGTCTTGTTACGGAGAACCTCGGACAACTCGCCTTCCGGCTTCTCTGCAGTCTCAAGCGGAATCTGCACGAGTGGGAACAGAAGTCGCTCGTGTTCCTCCCAACGGAACGAGATCAGAGCGGCGCACCACAGAAGCAGCCAGTAGAGAAGGAAGATGTAGGGAGTCCAGATGAGGTACGGAAGCAGCCAGGCGCGATAGGGAATACTGGCGCCGTCGGGCAGGCCCGTGTATATCCATTTCACGGCCGGGTCGGACTGACGGGTGCCGGGCAGCATTCCAAGCCGAAACTGCTCGGGGATGTTGAGGTGCTCAATTTGTGAGTCCGGCCCGGTGTACTGCACCATCGCCGTCAGGTTCAGGTAGAAGTGCTGCGCGAAGTCCTGAGCGGGGATCGTGTTCATTGCCAACAAGGCGCAGAAGACCACCAGGATTTCCTCCCGGCGCAGCCCGGCGCGGGGAAGAAATCGACGGATGATAATGTTGTACCCGGTGAGCAGCAGCAGGTAGAAGACCACTCCGCGCGGCAGATATCCTGTGCCGAGAATTTCGTAGCGCCGCAATACGGAAACATTCCCCGCAACGGTGAAAACGATGACGGAGAAGGCGCTGAGCAGCAGCGCGCGAAGGGTGAGGGGGGAAGCAGTTTTGTCGACCTTTTTCCTGATGGCTGTTCTCCGTGTTGACTGGATCTCCGTAGCGGGGAGAGATTATAGCAGGTCAGCAAGGCTTAGAAGAGCAGAAACTCCTCCGATCGCGGTATTGGCGTCGGAGGAGTCTGGCGGGTGTAGGTGATCCACACGACATCCGGGGTTTAGCCCTGTTCCGCAATTGTTCACATGCACTTCGCTGCCGTGCAGGTGACGTTCGTGGGACGCATCCATTTGACGTGACCGTCCACGAATGAGTAGTTGGCACCGTCTGTGTGACGCCTGCCGGCTGCGTCGGTGCGGACGTAACCGTGAGCGGTGTCGAGTTCAGGATCCCCGTCCACGAATCCGCCGCTGCCGTCCTGGAGCAGAACCGTGTCAGCCGGTACAGCTATTTCAGCCATCGATGGCCCCGACGCCATTCCGCGCGAAACTCCTCCGTTCCCATAGTTGTGAGCATAGGGTTCCGAGTAGCCGGCGGCCTGTGCATTGTCCAGCCAGACAGTTCCTGTAAAGGTGCTCAAGTCTGCTGCACTGGGACATGCAAACGCTTGGGCATTCTTGACATACGGGAAGATGCGCACTCGCCACGTGGGCGCGTCGGTGCCGATCCAATAGTGACTGACGGGGAACACTTCGTCATAGTCCTGCACATACATGAGCATGGCAATCCCCAGTTGCTTCAGATTACTCTGGCAACTCGACGTCCTCGCTTTCTCCCGCGCTTTGGCAAACACGGGGAACAGGATCGCCGCCAGGATGGCGATGATCGCAATCACCACCAGCAGCTCGATCAGGGTGAACCCACGTCGTTTCATTGTGCATCACTTCCTTTGGTGTGTTTGCCTAATTCGGCATGACGTATTGGGTATACCCATATTTGACGCTTTCTAACACGAATCGCGAAATAACCTGCCATCTGTCGACATCGGAATTTCACGCGAGAATCTGTCTCACCTGTACGTCATCAAACCACGCCGCCCCAATGGCGTGGCCATATCCCAGAGAGACGTTGAGGTAATGTGCCTGTGCCGGGATGACGAGTGCCATCTCGATGGGATTGAAGCTATTGGGCTTCTCCTGGCAGGCGTACGGAACATTGAAGTACGTGGAGCCTATCCCCAGGTATCGCGTGACCGGCTCCATCTTCACCAGGTTGTCGGGTTGGTGAGGCAGGCCGTTCTTTTTCTCATCCAGACAGCCGAAAGCGAAGCTGATATGCCGGTCTGTAAACATCACCTTCGCTGACAGGAGATAGGTCGCTCCGGGAACAACGGGAACGGGATCGGCAAAACTGACGGTTGCCGCCCCCGCGTCGCCGGATCGTGTAATGCGGAGACTGTGCGTTCCCGATGCCTTGGTCTCCGCGTCAAGGGCCACCGTTGCCCCTTCGCCTGCGCTGACGCGCAGACCGCGGGGCAGTCCCGTCTTCGGGTCCGGCTTTTCGTTGCGGTCGAAGTCGCCTGACGCAAGAAGGTTCTCTCCCTTCTCAGCGGCTCGAACCTCGCCGCGCGTGAGTTTGCGCTCCTCATCGACGCGCACGAGGATCATCCGATCCAGGAAGATGCCGTCTTTGCCTGTTTTGTCCCCGAACGGCAGACCGGGGCCGCTGGTCTTTAGCGAGAGGTAGATGTCCCACGGATGGTCCGGGTTGTCCGGGTTCAGGAAGGGAATCAGGGGGCGTATCTGAATCTGCCAACTGCCGGTCAGGTAGATGTAGGCGGTATCGCTCAGGCGGAAGCGTCCCATCTTGTAGAGACGGTATCCTTCGCCCTTGATGTCGTCCGGATTGATCCGCGCACCGCCGCCGACGCGGCCGGTGGAGTCGTAGATGCCGAGGTGGAAGGGCAGCACACCGCCAAAGGCTTTCATGCGCTCATTGCTGATGAAGACGGCGTTTCCCGCCGTCGACTGTGGGTCTGGAACCGGTATGCGGTCGTCGACCTGTTCATAGAAGGGGCCGCGTCCATCGCAGAAACCGATGACCGGCGCAGGCAGGTCCACGATTCGGTCTGCCGGGACGGTCTCCAATTCCGGCGGCAGCGGCATGACGTTCTTTGCAGCACGTCCGCAGTTGACCACCGGTTGCACGACCGTCTGCTGGAACTTGGTCAGCCACTTCTCCTCCGCCTGCTGCTTCTGCTGTGCGTTCCAGTGAGGAACGCCACAACTCAGCCACCGACCTTCCTTCTGTACCGCAAGCAGCAGCGGCTCCACGCGCGCGATGATCGTGTCCTTGTTGAGCTTCCAGTCAGACTCCTTGCCGCCGCTTCGGACGTGGTCGGTAATCGCCTTCGTCCAGTAGTAGAGAGTGGCAAGGTCGAGACCAAGTCGCGCTTCCCGGACGCGCGCCAGGGCTTTCGGGCTGTCGGCGACTGCCTTCTCCGCCTTGTCGAATAGCCCCTGCGCGCCGGTGAGGTAGGAGAAATCATAGAGGTTGTAAGGATAGTCCTGCTTGCGTTTCTCGGTCAGCTTGAGCAGTGACATGATATGCGGCGCGGCTTTGCCGTACATTCCATTGCTGAAGTCCTGCACCAGTTCCCAGACATCTCTCGACGGGTCTTCCGCCTTGTGCAGCCACACCCAGTGGCGCATTCCCACAAAGGGTCGCGGACTTACCATGAGTTCTGATTCCAGAAACAAACCCTCGATGTTCAGCTTCGGGTATAGGTTAAACCGATCCGTATAGGAGTCGAAGATGGGAGCCGGGAACACCTGGCCGTGCGCCAGTCCGTCGTAGTCCCACTTGAAGAGCCGCGTCGCTCGCTCGCGCCACGCCTGTACGTCGCGCAAGGCGAACGCATTCTCCGGCGCGGTGAAAGGCAAATGCTCCGTGCCGGTGATGCAGACGCGGACGCAGACGTTCGGGCGGTACTTCATCGTCTTCGTGGGAAGAGCGGTGACATTGTAGGCAAAGGTGCGGATGATGGCTTTGGGGAACTCATCCTTGATTCCATCGGCCAGGAAGTTGATGAAGTCCATGAACGGTCCGGTGCGCCCTTCTTGCTTCTCGATCTCCATACAGCCCGGACACTGGCATCGCTGCCGGTTGCCGTCGTTGGTCGAAACCTCATAGTAGTCGGCGTTGGGGTTGTCACGGATGACTTTCCTCAACTTCTCCAGAACGATCTTGCGGACGTCCGGGTTTGTCTGGCAGAACTGGTCGTGAAGCTCGAGATTGTACTTGCCGTTCATAAAGGATGCATACTCGGGATGATTGTCGAAGTAATCCTTCGGGTTGAAGTAGGCGCTGTATGTGTGACAGGTGCTGCCGCCCGGCGGACGTCCCACTTCTTCCGCCACAGAGCGGTTCCGCAAACACCATTCTTGCTCGCCACCGTAAGGGCCGCGGTGGTGGCCTCCCTGTCGGTAGATCGTGCGGAACTTGAAGGCGGGACTGTAATTGACATCCAGCGCAGGAACGGAGATGTTCGGCTTCGAGGGGATCGCCTCATCGAACACCGTGTACCATCGGCACCCCACATACTGCTCTAGGAAGTAGAAGCCCACCAACTGAGTTCCCGCAGGGCGACCGCCCGCAATGACGAGTCCGCCGGCGCGGGTGACGATGCGTCCGTGTTGCGGGGCCATCGATTTGCAGTGGATGCCCGACGAATCCGCGAAGGCGGTGTTGCCAACATAGATGGCTGGGGTGTCCAGCGGAAGCTCCTTCTCTTCCACGATGTCAAACTTCCCACCCGTGACGCGGCCAAGGTAGTCGCTCAAGTCCTTCGCCGCCTGGAGCTCTTCCTTTGTGGAGTTCTTCGAGTCAACGACGATCTTTACCAGTGCCTTGCCATCTTGCGCGATTCTGAAAGGCTGCGTCGTGGTGTTGGCGTGGACAGGAAGGTGTGATAGGGGGACAACACTCGTCATGAATACGGTGATAACAAACGAAAGTCGCTGCACTTTGCACCTCCAATGAAAATCGCATTCCTAAGTTGGACTTTATTCATTTCTGCCACACCCGATTTTTCAAAATCGGGTTCCTGACACAACTGGCTACAGGAACGCTCCCGCTTTTTTCTTACTCTCACACCCCACGTTTCAACGTGGGGTTCCTGACACAACTGGCTACAGGAACGCTCCCGCTTTTTTCTTGCTCTCACACCCCACGTTTCAACGTGGGGTTCCTGACACAAAGAAGTCCCTCTCGCCAGCTCCAAACAGCGATGCCACACTGCGCCTTCATAGCCACTTTGTGTGAGCTACCCGACGATGAAACATCGGGAGTCCTTTTCTGCATGTCGGTCCGCAATAACGATATTGAAGAATCCAGCCTTCCGGCCGGCAGGCTTGCCACAGTGCCGCTCGGTGGCATGTTCAGCCACCTTTCACATGGATAAAGTCCAGCTTAAGCGCTTGCCTGTCGGTGAACATCCACCGCGCAGGTGTTGGTGACACAAGGCAAGGTGGACGCCCTACTTCTTCGTGAGCCTGTACGTATGGTACTTCTGGAGTTTGATGCTTCGCCCTTTCGGGGAGGACACCTCCTCCTTCGCTGTGACGTCCTCAACACTCTGGATGTCCAGGGGGACAGCATAGTTCATCTCGGCGAAGGCGAAGATGGCGCGTCCGGCAGGAGAGATCCACTCGACGCCGCGGTCGCTGAGAAGGTGTCGTCGCTGCATCAGATCAGACACAGCGTTGAAGTCGTGGTTCGCCTGCGCGATGCGCTGCATCGCGGCTTTATCGGTGCCGAAGTGCCCCATATCCAGAATGGGGCAACAGAAGTTCGCTAGCATTCGGTAGTAGTAGCATTTGTCTGGGTCAGCGAGGAAGCGTCCCATGTCGGTAATCTCGTGGGGCCAGGAAGATTTGCCCCACGGCTGCTGTAAGTAGAGACCCTCCTTGTAGAGCGTCTCCGGGCGGAATGTTTCCCAGTCTTCCGGCGGATTCCATCCACCGTCTGAAATGGTGCCGAGGCCGTGGGGCGCACCTTCGCAGTATGTGTAGTAGCCCATTTTCTCGATTTCAGCGTGCCAGGGGAGCAATCCGTCGGCCTGTCGAACTACGTCAGCAAAGCTGGCGGTGTCCATCAGGTGTGTTGCGGAGCAATAGGAGTCGAGCCAAAGCCCGCCGAGACCGGTTCGCTCCCGCGCCTCCTTCAGCCCGGCCAGAGTATACCTGGCAAAGCCCGCCTCCAGCTTTCCCGGCCAACCCCAAGGCGAGTAGTAGGTTCTCGACCGCTCTCCACTCGCGGTTCTGAGAATGAACTCGGGGTGTTCCTTCCACGCGGAGGCTCCGTCGAGGTTCTGGACGCTACCGTACCATGAGATCACGGTCATGCCGCGCTTGCGTGCCGCGTCGCAGAGGTACTTGAAAGGCTCCACGGTTTCCGGGCAGAGGTGATTGATGTCGTTGACGGGCCAGTTCCACGGACCGCGCGGCAACACCATCATTACCCGCTTGAAATCCTGTGCTGCCAACCGTGGCACGGCGTTGTCGGCGACCCAGCGGTAGTATTCGGCATTCTCTATCTTCTGGTTTTCCGGTCGCAGATCTCCAATGCCTCGAAGTCCCGAATAGCCAATGAACATCGCTGCCGGCTGAAGTGGTTTTTCCGGCGGGGCCCCCAATTGCTTGCGGTAGTAAGCGTAAATGTCGTCACGCAACTGCGTCCAATGGTCTGCGTCTCCGGGTTGTTCGCAGAAGAGAACGATCTTCATACTGGTCGATGCTTCCGATGATTCGGGGAACAGAAACGTGTCCTGCAGGATCAGGAAGTTGGGCGTAGTTCCACGGCAGAACAGCGAAGTATCGCACCGATCGAAGAAGCTGACCAGCGTGCCCTCCTTCCCGGTTTGATAGTCAAAGGAGTCGGCCCCCACGAAGCGGTAGGCGCACTCGAGGCAATAGGTGGAGGACTCAGTAAGGGAAAGAAGGTGGCTGCCAACGTGTAGACCAAGCGGTGTGCCTCCCAACTCCCAAGTGGCGCGGTCCATGATTCGTCGCACGGTCACAGCGGCGCTCTGGAATCGGTAGCCGTATCGAACTCCTTGGTGGCGGCGACCGGCGAGGTCTTGTGTGATGGGACGCAACAACCAGTCGAGTTTGTCGGTCTCGCCACTCGCCGTTCGCAGCGATGTGTGGATGACCACCTCCTGCGCGCTTTCCGTATGGCTCTCATAGACACACGCCACGTAATCACGCGCAGGCGCCGTCTGGATGACCGGGGCGATCGGCGGCGCGTGTGGATTTCGGAGAAGAGTGTTGCCACAGACAACCGACGTGATACCGACGATCTGCTTCTCCCGCAGCGGCAGGGTGAGGTAAACTCCGTTGCTGAGGCCGATCTCGATCGCTTCGTCCGTCACCGCGACACCCGCCTTTGTCGTTTTAGGAACTGCCGCGGCTCGACGGCCAGTCTCCTCCACAAGTGGAACGCCCTGCTTTACCTCGGAGGGGATCCATTCTGATCGCGGTTCGTTCTTGTTGGGCAGCCCGAGGCCCTCGGTGAGCGATGGCTGCGTCATCCAGATCGTTCCGCTGCTGAGTTTGCATCCCACCGCGATGGCGGCGTATCGCGCGACCTGAGGAGATGTCACGCGTCCGACGTAGCGCGTCCAGTCGGAGGTGTTACCGTGGGAGATGTGGTAGTAGCCGATGCGCTCCTCAAATTCGGCAATCGGTTTTCGCTCGGCGTTGAACCATCGGACCGCGACGAATTCACCCCACACCTGCAGATGTCGCAGCAGCATGGACACGTCGTATCGCTGGCCCGGCCGAACTGCCACCGGCTCGCTTTCCAGCAGCACCGTGTAGGCGCCTCCCAGGGGACGCGGCAGCGCCGGCCAGCCGGAGCCGTGCTGTTCGCCCCAGCGGTTCCAGTTCCACCAGTCCTTGAAGTCGGGCTTTGGTTGATAGTCTTCACTGAAGAGAGTTGCCGCGGCGCGCAACGCCTTGACGTTTCCGGGCCCTGCCTCCAGTCGCAGTCGACGCTTCTCGCCGCGCCAGTGGTCGGCGATCCCATCGCCATCGGCGTCCGCAAGCTCGGAATTGAGAAGCAGGTTCGGGGAAGCCGTGGGCAACGGCGACTTTTCCAGGGTTGCGTCGTCGATGAATACTTCCGCAGCGTCCTTGCCGGCTCCCACGGCGAAGCACGCTCCCTTGAGTTCCGTTTCGGCATTTCCTGGCGCGAAATTCATTAGGTATTGTTTCCATTCGGTGCCGACCTGAATGGGGCCGCTGTTCTCACCTCCCGCATAGTTCGCGCCCGGGCCATCGCGGTAGACATAAAACGCCACCGAGAACTGGCCCGACCCTCTCGCCCAGACAGTACCCCGGTACGTGTAGCCCTTGTCCAATGGGAAGCACTGGAGCACTCGTCCTTCCGGTCCCAGCTTGGCGCACCGACCTGACCGACCAATATCGGAAACCTCCACCGGACCGTTTGGTCTCCATGCAGCAAAGGTCGCGCCGTCAAGTTGCTGGAACTCCGTGTTCAGCATGATCTGCTCGGCGCACGCGAGTCCGGCACATCCGAGCAAAACGGAGAACAGCCCAATCTGACCCAAAAGAGTTCGCATTCGTGAGTACCCCTTTGTCGTACTTACTTGCCGGTTTGCGCGGTAAGTTCCACACAGGCTGCCATGGCGCCCACTCCCGGGTTGGGTGTCGGTCGCCCCACGGGATTGAGTGAGAGGTAGCAGCATGAAGCAAGCACAAGCGACGCGCCCAGCAGGAAGCCGATGCCCAATGCCTCCCGGAAGTAGGCAACGCCAATCAGCGTGCCGAGAATGGGCGTCAGGAGACCGAGCAGGCTCCCCTGAGTCGCCCCGGTGTATTTGTAGGCGTAGGTCATGGACAGTTGCCCTCCGGCTGCCAGCACACCGATGAGAACGAGCGTGTGCCATTGCCCGGTCGTCGGCATGGCCCAATGGGAGGTGACCGGCCAGAAGACAATCACGAGACCAAAGATACATTGAGAGAAGAAAATGTTTGTGGAACTGTCGTTCTCGCGGCACTTCGTGACACAAACAACAGCGAATCCCGCAATCACCCCTCCCAGCAATGCCACCATCTCCCCGCTCCCCATGGACAGATTTGTCACCCCACAAATGAGTCCTGCTCCGACGAGAGCAGTTGCGATGGCAATCCAGTGAGGTAGCTTGATCTGCTCTCGCAGGATGAAAACGGAGAAAATCGACGCGAAAATCACATACGTGTACCCCAGCAGAACGCCTTTGGACAAACCGACATGCTGTATGCCCCAGTAGAAGAGAATACAGGCAATCCCACCACTGACGCCGCGCAACACGATCCAGGGCCAGTTGATCCAACGCAGCTTCTGTATCCCGGAAGAAAACAGAGCGCCGGCCACCAGCCCCCCGACGATGAAACGCATGGCTACCGTTGTGTAGGAGTTGACCTCACTCAACCCTCGCACCATGGCAGACATCAGGGAGAAGAACAGCGATGACAGCAGCATGAACAGCACGCCTCTGCGATCCAGGTGTGAGGGAGTTGCCGCGCGGTCGTTTATACAATCACAGCAGGAAAGTACTGGTGCCGGATGCTCCGACGCCGATGATCTCAAGAAGCTGCTACCTCCATGTTAAGCGGCATCGCGTTCTTTGCGGGCATACGGAGTGTACCACACGATCGCTCCATCGTCGCCTGGTCAAGATGTAGTTAATCGTCGAGCCGTAGTGTCGTCATGGACCGGAAGTGCTATCGATAACGGACAATCCTGAAATCATGTTTTGGCAACGCGAACTTGCAGGCGAAGGCGTTCGTCTTCTCCAGTTCTAGTCCCGATTCCGCGTCATAAAATCGACCGTCAGGTTTCAGCTTGAGTTTCGCCGCATCAAGGGAAAGCTCGCAGGATCCGCCGTTGGCGTAGTCGGTGACGACGGCAAGCGCCTCGCCGTCCTTTGCCAGCAAGAGCGCCGCTGTTTCGGTGCCCTTGATCGTGGCAGGGAAATCTTCTTCCCAGTAGTTATGCACGGTCGCGTCGGAGCCGTAGCTAAAACCATAGAGTATCCTCAAGCTGTTCTCGTAAGTCTTGTCAGGTCCCCACCCGGCCGCCCAGTCCTTTACCTCGTGGGCCAAGATGCAACCGGCGAGCGTTCGTTTCGCCCGTGTCATTGCTGCCGTATCCTGCCCACGAATTCCGACGGTACCCAGCACTAATGGGATCGTGCCGGTTTGCTGCCCGATGGTTACGATGCGCGTATACTCACGGGAGAACCCCCGATCCTGGAAGTCGTCTGAACCGTAACTAAATTCCCAGTCCAGATTGACGCCAAACCAGGACAGGAGCGGCGCCACGTTGACGGTGGACATGTGCGCCACGTTCATGTTGTAACCTCGTTTCTGATAGGCAAGCACCGCACAGCGCTTGAACAGCTCGCGCATCTCAAAGATGTCCGCCGAGGCCCGCAGCTTGCCGTTTTCGTCAACATACGCGCCGCCATTCAGCGTGTTGAGGGTGGCTTTCGGGTAGGGGCAGTCGAAGTAGATGGCGTCAAATGCTCCCGACTCCAGCATCCGGTTGAAGTTCCAGATGATGAAGTTCTGGCGGCTTCGCGTCGTTGATATTACGTAGCCCATGCCTTCCTCCGTATATTTCGGCCACTTGCGCTTCGTGAACTCGTGGATCAACCACTCGTCCTGGAAGATGCCGAACTCCTCCTCCGACACGGCAGCGCCCCGAACATCGGTATACGGAATCACAACGTCAGGTTTGGCTGCGCATCCGTGAATCGTTTTGATGTTGCGTTTGACGATGTCGAAATAGGGGTTGCTGTCATCATATCCCTTTGTCCACTCATCCAGGGCCGCCACATCCACCCGACCGGTGGCGCGGGCGTCCCTCATGATCGAGTAGATGCTAAAATCCTTGTTCCGCGGGTACATCGCATAGGCATCCTCGCCTCCCCACTGAAACCCGGACCCCAATATAAGCGCGTTGCACAGACCGGAGAATTCGGGAGTTGGCATACTGAACACGGTGCGTCGCCAGCTATCGGGCTTTTCCGGAAGCGGTTTGGTGGGTGTCGCTTGCAGTCCGAACACGATTTTGTGCGGGCCCTTCAATCGCCCGGGTTTGGTCACGAAGCTCACTTTGAGGAGCACACTGTTTCCCGTTCGGTAAACGGAATGAGTGGAGGCAATATCATCAACAAGCCAGCCAGAGTCGTTGTCGGCCACCCAGGAGATCCCTTGCCGTTCGTTTCCCAGCCACACGTAGGGCACAAACGTGCCTGGAAGCCGTCCGACAACTCCGCCTATGTCTGGAATCTCGTTGTGCGCCATGGTGTTGCTCTGCCAAACGGGAGTCGCGACGTCTTTCCCGGGCGGGACATAGTCATGGAAGCTGAGACGCATGCGGTCAGACGCTACGTGCAAAAACTCCGCTACCTTCGGGCTCACGGGGATCAGCAGATCGAACTTGTCCAGCGAGGAGGTTTCGGGAACTGAGAACTGTATCTCGCATTTGAGGAGTCCGTCATAGTCCCAGAGGCCGGTCGTTGTCGCCTGCAGCTTCCCCGCTTGCCAGGCGGATCTGTACCTGACCGCGTTCGGCTTCTTCTCGGTAAAAGCAAATGACTGGGCGGACACCTTCTGCGGCGCGCCATCAATGGCGATGTCGAAGGCCATCGGCGATGCGAGCATCGCCCTCCCTTCGCTGGTCACTTCCTCGAGAAGCCCCACGTCACTCAACTTGTGCGTGCGCAACACCGCCGACACACTTCTGTCCTTAACCTCAAGGGGCGTGAAAGGATCTATTACTTCGTCCGAGACTCCGAGAGTGTTGTTCTCCCAGTCGAAGCGCTTCCTCGTGAACTCGCCTCGAGCAGTTTCCTTCTCCTTGCCGTCTTCCCCCAGAGCTGAAACCTGGACGATGTACTCACCCTCCTCCAATACCGGGAGGTCCAGAATCATCTCGGAGACGTACTGCTTGAACTGCCGGGACCTTCCTTCGGCAATGACAGTGTCTGTCTTCTTATCCATGAGCCTCAGGACTACCGCCGTGATCGTTTCTCTTTCCGGCAACTTCGTGAGATCCACCCTAACTTTGACCTTGTTGAAAGAAGGATAGTAGCCGAACAGGAACTTCATCCTCGACTTCGCAGCTTGGGCGCTGTCGCCAGAGGGAACCTCATTGTTCCACACAAACTTGCGGGAGAAGTAAGTATTACTTTTGTTCGCCGAGGTGACTATGAGGGAATTGCGGTACTGCCCTCCGCCGTAGTTTCTGTCCAGTGTCAGCCGCTTGCTTTGCCCTGCAGGGATGATGAAGGAGCCTTTGAGAAGCTTCTCTGGATTCCCACTCCCCGAATGGCTGTAGCCGTCCACGTAGACCTCCACGGAGTGCGTGTGGGGGTTCACGATCTCGAACTGGAGGTCGGCAATCCCCGTCTTCTTCTCCCGCTGTTGCAGTTGTCGCACGACGGGCCCTGCACCACCGAACGAGACACGACCCATCTGAGCCCAACTGCTGAAATCGCCCATGTACGGTGTCCAGTCCGCCTGCGCGTCGGGGGCTTTCCAGTTGCGGACAAAGTGCAGCCCCAGCGGTCGCTCCGGATCCAGGGAGGTGACACCGATCTGCCCAAGTGGCATCGCTATCTCGACGTGCCACCATTTGTCGACGACTCGATTGGCGAAGTCCCACTTTACTCGGAACGATTTGTCGACCCGCTTGGGCTTGTCAGTTTGTGTTGGATCGTGGAGGACATCATAGACTGCTCCGAGCGAGTTCGCCACGATCTGGTAACACTTGTCCGAGGCATCGTTATCACCCGGAGCCAACCAAAGCTCAACCGAGTCGTCATTCCAAGCCTGCAGGAGGTCTTCATTACCCCGCGGGGAGACGGAAGCCCGGAGCGGGCCCTCCTCGGGCATTTCCGTTTTCATCGCAAGGTACAGGTTCTGCCCGTCGGACGCGACCCAGGCAAACGATTGCCTGTCCTCGCACAGCAGCGGGGCCAGTCCCACTTTGTGCGCGCCAACAAACCTGCCCGCGTAGGCCCATTCGTTCTCGTCGATCACACCATCAATTGCAGGGGCGAGATCCTTCCGAATAAGGGGCAATGCTACTCGTGACAGCCACGGCTGTGGGGTCCAGTTCAGCGCGGTGCTTGAAGCAGGAGGCAAGATGGCCGGAGGAGGCCGATACATTCGCTGGATCTCCTCGAGGGCGAGCGGGCGCGTGAAGAAGACCAGCTCATCGAGAAGCGTTGTCTCAGGATCGGCATCTCCCAGCCCAATGGTGAGGTTATAGTCCGTGCCCGACGGGCAGTCCTGCGCCGGGTCAAGGGAGCGCGGGAACTCAACCCGCTTGAAGGCGTTGCTGTCAACGCTCAGCTCGAATCCCTTCGGGTCCCAGTTCACAGCGATGAGATGCCATTCGCCATCTTTCCATCCCCGGGTGCCCGGGAAGTAGTGGGCCGGAGTGCCGAGGTCCTTGAGTCCGTAAAGACCGACAATGAGGTAGTCCTCCCGCTTTGGCGCGCTCCTGCGGAATCCTTGTCTCTGAATAAGAAGCTTGCCGCCTCCGGCCATCTCCAGCCTGAGGATGTAAATGCTACCACGAGCTTCCACCTCCCCGGGGTCTGACCAACTTAACGGGGCTATCCAGAAGGCTATCGCGCCGGAGGTCGCCATCGGGTGATCCTTCAGGACATAGGACACGCCGTTCAGTGCGGCCGATGTTGTTCCGCCGGGGATCAGGTACCCATTCCCAGACCTGCCCGCTGCAAACTGATTGCTCGCGGCTTCCTTGACGAAGGCATGTCCGACTTCCGGTTCGACGCCTGTATCAAAGCTGAAGCGGTACAGGATGCTGTCCTTCGCTGGTTCGGTATCCCGCGCCCCTCCCCCCTGCGCTGTGACCACTGCTGCACCGCAGATCCAGAGAAGGGATGTCAGCAGAAGGGCCATGCAAGCGGGCGCGCGGAAGCTCACCACAGTTACGCCGTCGCCATGTACACCGGTCTGTTGGTTTGCCATCTCAATACTCCTTCCCCATCCTCAATCTCCCCGCTTTGTTTTGTCACTTCCCGCTTCCACAACCGCCAATTTTTCTGGCGGCTGCAGCATCAGGCGCACGGCGACGCTAGTGCATCGTTTTGGAAGTTCCCCCACAAAAGGACGCCGGATCGCTTCAGCGTCCGGTAGCTCACACAGGCAGCTACACGATGGAGGCTACCCTTTGGAAGTTCCCCCACAAAAGGACACCGGATCGCTTCAGCGTCCGGTAGCTCACACAGGCAGCTACACGATGGAGGCTACCCTTTGGAAGTTCCCCCACAAAAGGACACCGGATCGCTTCAGCGTCC
>Ga0100388_10002016_pt1 | contig 17623 bp, 9 predicted proteins | sample CryGeymeta201512_FD_81536 | JGI IMG/M metagenome (GOLD analysis project Ga0100388, IMG submission 81536) | Groundwater microbial communities from Crystal Geyser aquifers in Utah, USA - Crystal Geyser metaG 2015-12 | ecosystem: Environmental > Aquatic > Deep subsurface > Groundwater | place: USA... | reverse complement strand
GGTGCAGTCCCTCCGTGGGAGTGGCGAAAACAAGGGAGAAAACCATGATTGCACCGTGTCCGTTCTGTGCAAGCGAGCACACGGAAATCATCGAGGCTGATTTAGATGGCTGGGCGGTGGAATGCCGCGGCTGCAAGACAACCGGCCCGATCGGGAAATCCAGAGAGCTGGCCGAACTGCTCTGGAACGAGCGCGTGCTCTATGCCGAGCTGAGGAAGTGCGGATAGTCGACCAATTCGTAGCACTCCCGACAGCCACGCACTGGCTGATCGGGGGCATGCTGGTGACCCAATACACCATTGCACCTCGGCTGGGCATGTGGGCGTTCAGTCTGTTTACGTTGCCAGGCACGGCGTCGCATGAGCTTTGCCACTGGCTTGTCGCCTTGGTGCTGGGTGCAAAGCCATCCTTTCCAAGCATCATCCCCAAGCGCGAGGGTAACACTTGGGTGCTTGGTTCGGTTAGCGCATCCCACCACATTCTCACGCGCCTCCCCATTGCGCTAGCTCCGTTCGTGTTGCTTCCGCTGGGGATCTGGTATGCCGTATCACATTCAGATGCGCAGGGCGGCTGGTATCTGGCACACATCTGGGTGGCCAGCACAGTGCTTTACGCGAGTTTGCCGTCCAGGCAGGACTGGTTGGTGGCGCTGCCGGCGATCATTTGTGCGGTTGGGGTGTATTTTGTATTGCGGCAGTGAGGGAAACATGGGCGGATAGAGTGGTATATGACTGCTTTCAATATCTTTTTGCTACTATCCGTAACTCAATGGCTGCAACACGTTGGGAATACACCCTCTCGTTCAGGCTCATGTCTCGTTGGACAAGGCACGACTTGGAGATTCTTCGAGCGTATAGCTATAATGGTCGCCGTATTGCGACTGAGTCCGCTGGATCAGCGACATGGGATCTATGGAGGTATTTACCTCCACTAAGAATAATGAACGGATTCTGCTTATGAACGTTTCTACGGCTGGCGGATCAGATTCTGCTAGTTTGCCCGCTGCTGCTTGGATTCGATTTCTGCGCTCCTATGGTCCTACGCCGAACAACCTCAACTTGTTCGATGAATATGTGACTAGTGCTTTGGGGCGCGCGAAAGTCGCCCCAATAACTCTCCCTAGTCCTCAGCTCGATAAAATGGAGCAGTGGATCACGTCCATCTCCCTCGGTTCGATTCTCGTGGCGGGGACCGCTGGCGACGGCAAGACATATCACTGCCGATCCCTCTGGACCACTATGGGGGGCTCGCTGAAGGATTGGGCTGATAGCACGCTAGTCAAAAGACTCAATCTCGTCGACGGGCGTTGTGCCGTCTTCGTCAAGGATCTCAGTGAACTCAATGATGTCCAAAGCGACCAGGTTCTGGATCTGCTGGAGCGTTCCGTCCTCGGCTCCGAAGATACCGAGTTCGCGGTCATTGCCGCCAATCACGGGCAGATTCTCGAAAGGCTACGCGACCTTGGGAAGCGCCAAGAGCGACAGCATCCACTCCGCAAGCCTATTCAGGATGCTTTTTTGCTCGCTGGAAATGCCCCTGGTCGACTTGCTATCTACGATCTGAGTCGAATCTCTCATCGTCAATCGCTTGAAGATGTGTTATCGGCAGTCGCCAATCACCCTGAATGGGATAGCTGCGCAACATGCCAACTTCGAGCGGGCGAACGTATCTGCCCAATTTTCGAGAATCGGCAGCGTTTGCGCGGTGAACCCGATGGAGGGCGGTTCGCGCACAGGCTTGGCGATCTTGTTGAAGTCGCCAAGCTTAATGGCTGGCATTTGCCGGTGCGCGATCTACTGGCCTTGGTGGCAAATCTGATTCTCGGGCATCGCGATGCCAAAGAGGGATTGATGTCTTGCGCTGACATCCCCAAGCTACAAGACGCTGGTTTGATCGAGCGCGGAAGCCTCTACGACAATGTTCTCGGGGCGAACCTTCCGCGCCGCCGTGCGCTGGATCGGCCAGTTTTCAAAGCGCTCGCGTCCTTTGGTATCGGTGAAGAGACTTCAAATGGTGCTGATGGTCTGTTGGTTTATGGAGCCGATGACTCGAAGCTCGCCGACGCTTTCTCACGTTTGGTCGCCGCTGACTTGATTTATGGGGCCACGCCCTCGTATTTGGCCGCACAGCTTCGTTATTTGGAGGGGGAAGAGGCTGCTAGGCTTGACAACGGAGCCGCCGAATTCCTCTCACGACTAGAAGCCCAGCGTCGCCGCCTGTTTTTTACGCTGCCAGAAGATGAATCCGATTACCCATTCTGGAGCATGACCGCGTTTCAGTTCGCTGGCGACTATTTGGAGCTGACGCGAACGCTCGCGGATCGAAAACCCGTAACCGAAGCGGTTCGCGCGAGGATCGTTCGCGGCCTCAATCGCGTCATGGCAGGGTTGCTCATCGAGAACACTGATCGGATTTTTGTCGCTAGCTCAGGCGGGTTCACCCAGTCGAAGGTCAGCGTGCTTTGTGACACCGAGGCTCCCGCGCGCCGCGTGGGCGGAGTGGGGATGTTGATCAAGCTTGATCCGCAGACTGAGCGCCCCACACTGGATGTTTCGCTCGCTCCGGCTCCCAACTCGTCAGTTACTTTCAATCTTTCCCCAGTGCGCTTCGAATTTCTCTGCCGGGTCGCTGAAGGTTCCTTGCCTGGAAGCTTTTCAAATGAGTGCTTGGAAGACATGCTTGCATTCAAGGCGAAGCTGCTTCGCAAGGCTGAATTGCTTCGCTCCCAGCAGCAAAGCGACGAAGACGAAGAGTATTCGTCTGACGAATCTGCGCTGACGCTGAACTTCATTGAAATCGTGCAGAATGGCCATGGATTCTCTCGGCCAGTCACCGTGAGGATCGGCTCATGAGGCAACAGGTTGAGGGGGTTGATTTCGCGGTTGATGAGCATATTTGGGGACATCGTCTCTACGACGAGCAGCTTCCGCACTTGACCGTTCTGGAATTCCTCGGTGTCCTTGGGTCCAACGCCGATAACCCGCTGCAAGCTAGCGCCACTGATCGCGTGCGTTACCGTCCGCAGCGCCAAATTCGCCTGCGCGGGCTGCTCTTCAATAATCCCTATGTCGAGGCGGTGCGCGAGCGCGCCATTCCCGACGAGGACAAATGGAAAGCGTGGAAGGAACTCTTCTCGCTGGACGCGACAGGGCTTGGTGACGATGACATGGATTATCTGCGCCAAGTCTTTATGAGCTTTGACGATTTCGCCAAGGCTATCGAACTGTTGCGCTCGTCCGCTTTCGAGGCTCGCAGCAACAAGCGTTGGAGTTCCAAGTTCGTTTTCCCCTTCGGCCCAGATGCTTTATATGAGGACTTGCGCGTTGACTCGGGCGGGGCATCCAACGATCGACGTTTCTTCGCCCGCACAGGTGAATTGCTCTATCTGATGCTTTGCCGTGCAAGGCGTGGCCCGGAGCTTGGACAGAAACTTGTTGAGCGCCTCTTCAATCGTTCGGCGAACATGAATCGGCTCGTCAAGGCACTGCAAGGCGAACCGCAATTCGCCAATGACGCTCGTGATGTTGGCTACCTGCCGCACGCCAGCCATCCGCGCTTTGATCAACTCTGTGAGGACTGGCTTTCGATTCTATCTCGCGATATGCCGATCTACGACGCCTTGGAGCATTTGATCGCTAGCGCGGGACTCAATCTGCTTTTGTATTTCCTCGAATGCGCCAAGATACAGGCTGGCGACACCGTTCCGGTCGAGATCATCTGCGAAATTGTTTCTCGCGAGCGCACCAAGGTTCGGGCGCTATCCGGCGACTCCTACCTGGCTAATCAAGCCCTGTCACTTCGCGCCGTGCGTTCCGCTGTCGAGCAGATCAAGCTTACCGACGAGTGGGAGGCAGCGTTGGGTTCCGATGATCCCGAAGGCAACTGCTCTAAACTCATGCGCGAATGGTTTCAGTGGCCTCCGACTGTTAGTGATGATGAGTCTGATTACGAACGGATCAATGGTGATGAACTGGTGCGCTTGCTTACTGAAAAAGCACTATCCCGCCACGAGCAGCACTTCGGGAAGATCCACGCTGCGTGGTCGCGGGCGATTGGCCTGAGTTCCCGCCGCTTGGCTCGTCGCACGCGCTATGCTCCCAACGACCGGCTGCTCAAAACCCTAGTCCTCACGGTCGTCGATGAGCGCATGCAGTTTGACGAGTTTCTTTACGAAATTCGCCGCCGCTACGGCTTCGTCATTGGAGACGCCGAGGGCGCTTATCTCGTCAATGACAAGCAAATTGATCAGGAAGCTCTTAGCGAGAATAGAGGAAATCTCGAAGCGCGCCTTGTCGGGTTAGGGCTGGTGCGACGGCTGTCGGATTCATGCTCCTTCGTCGAGAATCCGTTCGGCTCCAAGGGGGATGAATAATGCATACAGACCGTATCATCGGCCGCGTCGGAACTGACATCCTTCAGCGGCGTCTCGCCGACTCTCGCCAAAGCGATGGCTCCTTGCAGGACTCTGCGGCGCTATTCCGTCTCGATAAGCTCGCTGCCGGACAGATCGCATCAATCGTTCGCGAGGTTCTCGCCAATCCCGTTCTAGCCGCGAAAGTTGATCTGCGCATTCCAGAGTCACTTGTCGAAGGGCAGGGGCTACCGCCCGAGGCACTGACTTCGCAAAACGCTGGTGCCGTGCGTAACGCAGGAACCACCAAAGAGGCTCTACTGACCGCCAACGGCAATGAGCACAACCTCGCCGACACCCTAGGCCACGTCACCGCTCTTGGCGCCAAAGAATTCAAGGCGCAAGAGGACGCTTGGGTTGAAGCGACATGCCACATCGCCGGCATCGCCCCGACCCCGGAAGATCGTGCAGTCTTTCGCGCCGCTATCAAAGCCTTGATGGGTGCCGCCGAACTTACTCTCAGCCAGCTTGGGGACTATTGCGCTCTCGTAGCCGAAGCGACGAACGCTCACGGCTTGCCGATTCGCGACGCGATCGGCTGGGCGCTGCCATGCGTTCGCTTACCGCGCGACACATCTCTGTTCGCTAATGCCAAAACCTACGGACAAGCCGTGGGGCCGTGGCGTAAGGCTTTTGATAAGCTCTTCACGAACCGCGCTCCGTTATTAGAGCGTCTGCGCCCCAATGGTCAGCCACTTGATCCAGAAGAGATGCGTCAGCGTCTCAAAGAAAACGCCTCCGCCATTCCTGATAACGTACGCGAAGCCCTAGAAGCTTTCATTTCCGCACCGCCCGGTGATGAGCAAACTGCTACTGACATTGCTCTGCTTGAATGGGAGATGGACGGCATTCATTTCATCTTCGACAAGCCAAGGGAGCGCCAGCAAGGGCTGGCCGAGGCTACGCTTCATTTCTTCGACCACGATTGCGATGACACCGAGGTTCTCGACGCCACTTGGCGCAAGCATATTGATGACCTTCGGGCGCGGGAGAAACGCTCAGACTGGAACGACGAGGACGAGACATTCTTCGAGCTGCATCGGCGCTACCTCGAACAGAATACGAAGCTTCACGCCCGATGGGAAAAAGTCATCTATGGCAAGCCCATCGAATGCCATGATTTCCTGGACGGTTTCGCCAGCGCCGCACATCGGCTTGTCGTTGGGGCAGGGGAGCCGAAAGGTGAGCGCTTCTTGCGCTTCACAGTTTCCAAGGGGCGCAAGGAATGGCGCGAGCGCTTTAATCATGACGTTGGCGCTTTCTTCTCCGCGATGTATCGCGGCCTCAAAGAGCTGATGGGCAGCAAGGCTCAATGGCGCCTTGAGCGCATGGGTTCAGCGAATCTTCCCGATCCATTGTTCGATTACACGGCCTTCTTTAAGAAGGAAAAGGAGATTCGCGGCGACAAGCTCAAGATTGTCACGTCGCTGGCCAAGAACGCCGTTCAGATCAAATTCGAAATCGCTCTCGTCGAGCTTGTCGGCGCCCAAGAGACGATCCTCGATAAGACTCAGTTGCTTTGGCTCTATCGTCCAGAGTCGATTGGCCTCTCGCTGATCGACGATATGCTCAGACTTAAGGAAAAGGGGTCCGTTGGCGTGACCGAAGTGCCGCGCAGGCTTGTCAGCAAGAAAGGTGGTGTGCAGAGCGTTTCCCTGCTCGACACTGGCACGCTTGAAGCGACCTATTCGCGCGACGCAGGCTCCCTTGTTCCGCCCCCTAATCGTCTGCACAGTTTCCGTGCTGAAATCAAGCGCGCGATTGATCACCTTGCCTCCATCGGCCGATTGACCTCCGAGCAGCGCGATGAGCTGCGATCGGCATGGGATATGTTCGAAGCCGATTACATTCAAGCGCTGGACGATTTCATTTCCACTGGCTTGCATGGAGAGTCCGTCTTGCGCCAAGCCGAATCGTTTGGTGCGCTGCTTCGGGCAATCGCTGTTCATGCGCGGGGCGACATTTGCCGATCCGAATTGGTCGCCAACCTCCTGACCGCTGGTACTGTCCGCGTTTCTGGTGAGCAGCCTTGCTTGATCATTCCTCCGTGGCATCCTGAGCGGATGAAGGCACTTGCGGTGAAAACTCGCCGTGTCGCCGGCCTTGTCACTCACATTCTCAGCAGCTCAAATGTCCTATTTGGCGATCGCGGTATCTTCTTCCGCGAGTTCGCCGAGGAACTAGCTCACCCGTTTTATCCCGAAATCGCGGTGGTTCAGCGTGGCGGTGCTCCAATCCTTGTTTCCGAGACGAGCACCGTTAACGGATACAGCCTTCTTGAGCGGCCTGTACATGCCGAGGATGGCCTGCTGACTGATGTTGATCCTGCTGCTTCGGCCAAGCAGGCTCGTGAGCTCTTGGAGCGCTACATCGGCTTGCAGCCACATGAGTCCGCCAATCTCAGCGTCCTACTCTACAACGCTGACGCAGCCGACATGCCCCTTGCCGTCGTTCGCGAGCTTTCGAGCATGCAGACGGAAACGGATTTCCAATGCAATGTCTCCGTCAGGCATCGCGATTTGGGCAAGCTTCGGCGCGTTTACGCGGAACTTGTCACCAAGAGCGGCGATGACCCTGATCTGCCAGTCGTCAGCGAGACATCTGAGAACTTCATCTCCAAGCTGCGCATCTCAGTGGCTCCGCCGTCATCGACGCCACCCAAGAGCAATGACGGCTTCCGCCCCTTCGATATTGCTTTTCTCCATGACGTCGTAGCTCGAACCGCAGGGGTTGAGTGGATTCCAGTTGATTGGACTAACGAGCGTCCGACCCTTGAACATGCTCCCTCGCGTTGGTCATATCGAAGCGTCTCCGGCGAGAATGAACTCAAATCGACGACATTCCTGACTTGTCCTCGGCAGACAGCCTCGGGATGGGCGTATGTCGGCGCGGTTGCTTCGGTCGCTCGCCAAACCGATGCCCCGGCCGGCTCGGTCTTCTTACCGGCTCGGCGGATATCTTTGCAGAACGAGAACCTTCGGGCGACGCTTGATGACGCGCATGTGTTGGCGGAATGGGTTGCGACATACGACGAGCTGCTTGATAAGCGGCAGTTACAGGCCAATGGTGTGACAGTTGTGCGTTATCGTAGAGCGACGACAAATGGTCGCAACATGATCGTCAGTTCGACATCGGAGTTGCGCTTACTTGGCGTTCTCGCGCGCCGTAGGCTTGGCGAGCTTGGCCTCCCATTTGGCCTTGACGAACTTTCAAACCTTTCTGAGCGCGTCAAGAAGGATGCCTTGTCCATCTCTGGAGACATCGTATTGCGCGCCGCAAAGCGTGGCGTGTCTGCCGGCGAGATGATTGGGCTTGTGATGAGCCGATATCTCTTAGAGCGCGAATTTAAAGCATTATGCAGTTCCCGCCAGTCCTTCTGCGTGTTCTTTCTGCTCGATGACTACGCCGACTGGCTTGCGCAGAAGGAAAATCGCATCGCCGACATTCTTGGTCTGTGCGTGGAAGAAACCGAGGACGGTCCGCATCTTCATGTCGCCGTTGTCGAATCAAAATATGTCGCCGCCGCTAGCGTTGCCGAGGCTCGTCGCTCGTCGAAAGCCCAGCTTATGGCGACGCTCTCGACCTTTCGCGAAGCTCTTTTCGGCGATCCCGGTCGGCTCGATCGTGACGTTTGGCTGTCTCGACTTGCTGATCTGCTTATCGACGCCGACATTCCGCCCGGTTGTTCCGGCCTTCTTGAACGCGTCCGAGCCAATCTGCGCGATGGTGCCGCTGGAATCTCCTTGCGCGGCTACTCGCAGGTTTTTGTTCATTCGGCTGACCCAACTTCCTTTCAGTCTTGCTCCGATCAGAACATGCTCGACGACACCGATGGCTTCCAGGCATGGCAAGAGGTCTTTGATCGCCCCGAGCTGCGCCGTCTTGTCGAAGCCTACGCTCGCGATGAAGACCCATCCGCGATACGCGCCGAACTTGGCGGCAACACTCCATGGAACTCCGTTTTCATTCGGTTGCCTGCGCCGCGAGTCGCTTGGTCTGCGATGATCGAGCAGCTGTCTGTGGCGGAAGAGCCGCAACCAGTGCCGGAAGCCGCCGCAGCTCAACCGCCAGTAGTCCCAACTTCGATCGACGCGCCGACACCCACTGTCACCCCGGTAACTCCTGCTCCAACTCCTTCCGCAGTAATGCCCTCTGGCTCCCATTTGTTTGATCTAATCGCAACGAAGGCCGCTGTCGCCACTTTCACGCAAGATGAGCGCGAGGCTTGGGCGCAAGAGACGACGCGCAAGCTCAAAACCGCTCTCAATGGCTACGGTCTGCAAGCTGCCGTTTTGGGCACACGCCTCACTCCAAACGGCTGCCTTGTCAGACTCGCCGGATCTGATCGATTGCGCGTTGAGGATATCGATGCAAAGCGCACGCAACTTCTCACCACACACGCGATCAACCTCGTCACGGTGCAGCCAAAACCCGGTGAAATTGTTGTGACCATCGCTGGGGAGAAGCGTCAGGCAGTTTCGCTTTGGGACTTGTGGGCGCGGCGCAGCCTCAATCGTAACGCTGCTGGCATCAATACTTCATTTGTCCTCGGCTTGCAGGAAATAAATGGCGCGCCTCTGTATTTGAATCTTGGGGCCGAATTCGGCGGGCTAGCTTCACATGAGCCACATTCATTGGTCGCTGGAGCAACCGGTAGTGGCAAATCGGTGCTCATACAGGCGATTCTTCTCGATATTGCTGCGACTAACCCGAAAGAGCTTGCACAGATCGTGTTGATTGATCCGAAGATGGGCGTTGATTATTCGGCGCTGGAAGACCTGCCGCACATGCGCGAGCCGATCATCACAACCCGCGAGCGGTCGACTGAGGTTCTCGCGTCATTGGTCGATGAAATGGAGAGCCGTTATCGGATGTTCGCAGCCGCCAGGGCGCGTGACCTGGCGACCTTCAACGCGAAAGCCACGCCAGTTGATCGGTTGCCGATGATATTCCTCATCCATGATGAATTCGCCGACTGGATGCTCGATGACGCCTACAAAGGTGCTGTCAGCGCGGCTGTCCAACGCTTAGGCGTCAAGGCTCGTGCTGCTGGCATTCACTTGATCTTTGCTGCGCAGCGCCCAGACAAGGATGTCATGCCAATGCAATTGCGGGAGAATTTGGGCAATCGCCTGATTCTGAAGGTGGCCAGCGAGGCGACTTCAAAGATTGCGTTGGATCGTCCAGGTGCTGAGCTTTTGCTAGGCAAAGGACATCTTGCCGCAAAACTTAACGGCGAGCAGGGATTGGTCTTTGCCCAAGCTCCATTTCTATCGGATGAAGATATCGTAGCGGCTGTAGACGCAATTGGCAGAGACGCGAACGAACTTTACGCCAATTGACATTGAACCAAGGGAGAAAGATAACAATGAAGGTCGAGCAGAAGAGTTGGACGATCAAAGAACTCGTTAAGCGCAAAGACAAGATTGAACTCACTCCGGCTTGGCAACGAGGCCCCGCTTGGAAACCGCCTCGTCAAACTCTGCTTTTGGATTCGATTCTTAGAGGCATGGATATTCCCAAGGTTTACTTGCGAAAGCTTAACCATGCAACCTTCGAACACGATGCAGTGGACGGACAACAAAGGCTTAGAGCTATTTGGATGTTCCACGCAGGCGACCTCGCGTTAAATCACACTGAGCCGCTGACTCCAATCGAAGGTGAAGCGATTCAAGGGAAGAAGTTTAGTCAACTGAGTAAGAAACTTAGAGACCGCTTCGAAGAGTTCAAGGTTTCCATTGGTGAGATTACGGCCTCTCGACCCGAGGAGATCAGAAATTTATTCGCAAGGCTTCAGATGGGAGTCTCGCTAAATCCCGCTGAGCTCCGTAATGCGATGGACGGGCCGCTACGTTACTCGATTGATTCGACAGCTCGATTGCACCCTTTCTTCCATACTTGCAAGATATCGCCTGCTCGCTACAAACATCTGGACTATGCTGGCCACGCCTATGCCATTGCTGCATACCAAGGCGATCGAGATATCAAGGCGCTGGACTTGCGGAGCATGATCACCGAGTATGGAACCGACAGAGGATTTGAAGTTTTGGCTCTTTCGGCGAAGGTGGATGATGCCCTGACAGTTCTCGAAGAGGTGAACGACGTGTTGAATCATTCGATAAACCAGAAATGGATATTTGTTGATCTTTCTTGGCTGATTATGCAATATCGAGACGAAGGCAAGTCCACCGAAGTCGAAAGGCTCGTTCGCAAATTCAAGGCGTTCGAATCTTTGCGTCGTGCTTACAACCCCAAGCCTGAAAAGCTGCTGTCGGATGGTGAGCATCCAGACGTGCCAGATGCTCTAAGTAAACACCTTTATGATTACATCAACGCATTTCGCGTTCAGGGCGGTCAGAAGGCCAATTTAAAAATTAGAAATAGAGCGCTTCGAGCGTTTTTGAGGTGATGGAGAATACCTATGTCATTTGACTCTAATCGCATTCCAAATTCGCTCAAGGATGCCTACCGCTCAGGGCGTTGCGCTGTTCTCGTAGGTGCCGGTGCCTCCAAGGGGGCAGGTTTACCTTTATGGGGCGAATTTCTCTCTGAGCTTGTTCAAGTTGCGGCGCGTGACGCTTTGATCGACAAGGATCGAGCGGCAATGTATCAAAAACTCTTAGCTCGGCCAGACAAGTTCCTGATGGCTGCGGCGGCGATTAAATCCGAGCTGGGGCCATTGTTCGATGAGACTGTCGAGCGCATCTTCACAAAGTCGGGTGCGAAGCCAACGGATCTGCATAGGGCTTTAGTTAAGTTGAATATGTTGCCTTTCGTGTTGACTATCAATTACGACACTCTTATCGAAGATGCTTATGCCGATGCCGGGAACCGCATTTCTGCGTCATCATTTGTGGATGCCGGCGACGTTCATCGAAAGCTTTCTCGCCGGGAATTCTTTCTATTGAAAGCCCACGGTGATGCGGCTCGTGTAGGCAATGGAATTGTATTAACGGAAGTGGACTACCGAAAGTTACTTTACGGGAATCCGGGTTATCGAAGCATTCTTTCTGTGATGTTTACTATGTACTCCGTCGTCTTTGTCGGTGCGTCCATGGCTGATCCCGAAATCAACCTTTTGCTTGGATATATCGCAGATGCATTTTCTAGCACGGCTGGTCCTATGCACTACGCCTTGTTAGCCGAAGAAGATATCACGGAGGCAGAAAGAGAACGATGGCTGCAAGATTTCAAGGTTCACGTGATTAAGATTTCGAAGGCGGACAACTATTCGGAACTTACACAATTCCTTGATACGCTTGCAAATGCCTAGCGCTATTTGGTGGCAAATCCAGAGGGCGATGTCATAGTGGACAACAGCCGATTCTCTTTCCAAACGAGATGCGATTTCATGGATCAATATAGTAGCTAGAAAAATAGAAAGTTCAAATATTTTACCTGATCATTTGTGACATATAAGACAGGACCCGCCCCCTTCATCTTCCCCATAAATATCATCTATGTCTTCGGGGCAGGCGCGAACGGGGCGCAGCGGATTGATGGGAATACTTGCCCGAATGCGCTCTCTACGACGCTCGTAGTCTTCAATAATTTGAGCAACGCGTTCAGGTTGCTCTAACTCAATCAGCGACTCTCCTGAGGACCAGGTGAACGGAGATCCGTGCTCCAAGGCATTTTTTTCCATGGCTTTGGCATCTTCAAATGCCTCTGGATGACGTTCCTTGAGTCGCACCCACTCAATCTTCTGCTGGAAGAAGCAGAAGGTGCAGCCACTGCGTGAGCGCCATTCGTAATACTTTGGGTAGCCCACACCAGAAGATTCCAAAATATCCATCACGCCGGCTTTGTCGATACCTGCTTCGCGGAATGGCAGCTTGATGATCAGGTTGTCTTGCTTGGACGAGTAGCCCTCGCGGTAGTCCTCATCGGCTCGAATTGCTACGTAGGAGGTAACTATCTCGCCAGAAGCCAACATCGGTTTGATCCATTGCTCGAATGGATTGAGCTTGAGCTTTCGAGTGCACCAGCGTGTTTGGGGCGAAGGCAGAAAGTGATTGTATTCGCGTAGCCAGAAATCGAAGTCGCGGCGCGGATTCAACCGCTCGATTGGCTTGCCCAAATAGCCTTCTAAACGCCCCAAAAACTCATAGACTTCGGGCAATTCTTTGCCAGTGTCGGTGAAGAAATATTCAATGTCGAGTTCTGGGTGGACTTGGCGCATGTGGACGGCCAATGCCGCGCTGTCTTTGCCTCCGGAAAGTCCGAGGACATGGCGCTCAGCCATTGCTTTTCTCCTCGTCCGCAGTCAGTCGCATGCCTGCTTTGGCAAGGATGGCGAGTAGAACTTCAGTTCCCAATCCTTGCTTTCGCAGTTGTTCGGCAATCTCATCAGCCTTGGACTCTACCGCTTGTCGATGTCGGTCGGTGATGGAGAAAGATCGCGAGATCATCTTAGTTCCGGAGCCTGCGCCAATCACTACTGCGAAGGCTTCGCTATTGGGCTTGCGCCCTTTAACTGAGACGAAGGCTTCAGCCTGTCTGAATCGAAGTGCGACCTTGGAAATCTCCAACATTGCCGCATCGATGTCTCGGTCAGTCCAATCTCGAGGAGGTTTGTTTGCTGCAAGGCTCAGGATGCCCTCTATGCTCTCCCTGCTGCCATCATGTTTGGCCAGTCGTGTAGCAAAAGAATCCTGGCGCAAGTCTCCAGTGATACCGGAAACAGCCTCCGCGCGTGATCGCAAACGATCTAGCTGGTCAGCGGGGGCATCCAGAGCTTCTAGCATCGCTGCATCAACGCGCCTAAGCATGACCTCGTAGGCGCCCACCAGCTCTGTTATGGGATCCCGAAGTGCGTTGATATAGGCATCCCCATCGTTTGTGTCCAATATTGCCGCTAGATCGACAAATAATACCTTGTGGGGGTCACTGGCCTTAAGCAACGTGTCGCGGATTGATCGAGTGCTTTCGCTGAGCTGGTGGGTTCGTTGTGTCCAAACTGGAAGGTTAAATGCTAGAGCAACCAAGCCACGAGCTGCTTCCAGCGGATCACGTGCCTCAGTAGCTTGTCCAACTTCGGCGAGGATGTTGGCAATACCACGCAATATTCGGGTCTTCTCTTCATCGATTAACACCCAACGCAGTGAAAATCGACTTGGATCTTGTAGATATTCGTCGATGTCGGCGTCGGTCAGGTGCGGGATAAACATCCCTTCTTTGTAGACGGCTACATTTGCTTTGTGAGCTAGTAGAAAAGCCGTAAAGATTACTGGCTGAATACCAGCTTTCACGCCATAGGGAGGGGCGCTCCACAGTTCAATGACATCGGAAGCCTTTACGCGTAAGGTAGCATTGGTGAACAGGGCCTTGGTTGCCTTCCACAAGTCGGCGAAACCAGCCTTGTTCGCTTTAGCCGGAGGCAAGAATCGCCAATGGCCATTGGCATCTTGCTGATGGAGACCGGTGCTTCGCAGTAGGGTTTCATACAGGCCTCGCTCAGCTGGAAATCCTTCAATTCCAAGATGCTCGGAAGATTCATGGTCGAGCATACGATGCAGCAGATCGCGCCGTGCCTTCGTGCTATTACTGGACATGTTGTCGCGATTGACCAGTTCGCTCCACACTAGTGGTGAACTTGAATAAAGTTCGTGCGCCAAATCGGAGGCAATAGGAGAAAGTCTGGAGCCTGCTTCAATCATTTTATCTCTGCCATCGAACCACTGAGCATTGGTAACGGCTGCTTGTAGCTGTTCCTCTAGGTTTGCTCTGACCGAAGCCAGACGAGCATGAACCTCGCGCCGCGCAACGGCATCGCCTTGCAACTCATGACGGTCTTTAACAACTTCAAGTGCGACCAACTCAGCGCTGAGTTCATCGATCCGGGCGTGGTTTCTCGGAATGCCAATAAGTACTGGCCAAGGAGTGCGCCTTGAGCTTGCTCTCGCTCTGTTTAGAGCTGTCTTGTGCCCCACGCCTCGATCTGGCAGCGCAAGGGCGAACAGGCCGAATTCGCCTTGGCATGGTACGTATTTCTCAGCTAATCGTTCTGCATCGTCGAGCCTACTGAGGGACAGGTTCATCCAGCGCATGGTACCTGTCTCGTGGTAGTGACGCTTAGCCACAACAGGATGAAGGCCCATCAGATGAGCAAGATGGGTGTAGTCGACGCCCGGCGAGGCAGCGAGGGTTTGGGCGATGGCCGAGTCGATGTCGAAGTCGCTCCCCTCGAACACTGACCAAGCTCCGATGTGTTTTTTGAAGAGGACTACCCGCATGCGAGAGAGCTCGGCAAGGCCTTTCTCAATATCGTCGGTGGGTACCTTGAAAAAAATTGCCCCGAGAACCGCAGCATCAGCTGCTAGCCCCGAACCATTACGGAACAAATCGATGATCGCGATGTTCTTGATCAGCTCGACCAGAAATGGATTGCCGGTTTTGGCCTCCGTCCGCTCAACTGCCTCAACGGCCTGCGACCACCGATGTCCATCAGAAGAGGCAAGAATCGCAGGCTCTAGGTTTGAACGTAGGTAATCCCAGTAGTTATCAGGGCGATACCAAGAGGCCAACTTCAACGGTGTGGCGGTCAAATATGAGTGGAAGCCATGCGGCTCAACAGACGCAAGAAAGCCAAATGTGCTGCGCTCGTTTTGGCCGAACTGCCGTTTGGAGATCGGGCCAAGGAGGGCTGCCATGGCAGGATGAAGGGGCCAGCAGGTGGCCAAAGCTTCTGCGAACTGGCTTCCTAAGGCGGGGCGTCGAGACTTAATGGACTCGGCAATTGCGGTAGACGCATCCAGCATCCATTGAGGGCTGCGCTCGGCTTCAATGGCTCGTCCAATGAGTTCTACGACTTCGTCGCTAGCAGCCACAAATGGCAAATCGACATAGCGGCCCTGGACTTTGGCCCAATCATCGCGAGTATCGTTACCAAGGCGCGCTCCATATTGGGCGAAGGACTGATGTAACACTCCCACGATAACAAGCCTGCCGTTAGTGCGCGCGGCGGCCTCAGCTAATTCCTGGAAGAAGTAAACATCGTCGCCATGCCCTAAGGCGGAGGCTTCGAGGAACTTACCCATCTCGTCAAGGATGATTAAGACGCCGTCCTGTGAGCGATTCTCAGCGGTTTGAACTAACTCGTTAATGAGGCCGTTGGGCGAGAGCTTGCGTTTGTCTGAACCGTTGCCTTTTGCCTTGCTAAGGGCTGAGGTGAGTTCGGTGACTACGCTTGACCTTTTGCCCACCACTGGAACGACTAGCCATCCTTTACGAACAGGGAATGCTCGGTCGAAGGTTGGTATTGAATCAATCTTGAGCGCAGTCCTTGCGAGTTTGCGAAGTGGCTTGTCTGGATGAAGAGCACTCGCCAGAGCTACTGCCAATGAAGATTTCCCCCCCCCGAAAGGGCCGGTCCAAGTGAACGAGCGTTGATTGGTTTCCGCCACCTGCCTAGACATGATTTCCAGCACTGAGGTTGCCGTGGAGTGGCAGATGTAACCAGCCAATGCATCATGGCGACCTAGGTCTGTGTCGACGCGGATTGAGCGTTGGTAGTGGCGAGAGATGCGGACAATATCCGCAAGCAATAGTTTTTCGTCAGTCATAGGCTCTTCTAATAAGTTTTCTGCGTAACTCTTCAGAATCGCCGGGCTGTTTGTGAACTTGACGCAGACCTGCTGTGTCCGTCCACACCAAATATCCGTCAGTGAGGTCACTTAGTGCCATTAAACGCTCGGCCACTGAATCTTCGTCTAGCTTGAAAACACGGCCAGGAGAACCTTCGCCGTATGAGATGGCTTCAAAGGCCATGGAGCTGAGTCCTTGGGCTGAACTCTCCCAAAAGTCGAGAAGCGCGTAGGCAAATAGCCCATCGTGCAGGGTGGCTTTAGGGCCTCTGCGGAACGCAAATTGCCCCTTGTGTACCTCTTGTAGCAATCCTAACTCACCAAGTAGCGGTTCAGCGAAGTCCTCAGGTGAACCGCCCGCGAAGCGGGGAGCGTAGCTACGTAAGCAGGTTTCCAAATCGCGCGAAAGAGTTGAGGGTGAGATGCGTTTCTTTGGGTCAATCTTGCGCGCGAAGTCTTCCAACGGGCCTTCAAGTTCTTGTCGAGTAAAAGTGGGGGATGTCACATAATTGAAAAGCCATCGCCAAGTAGTAGAGCGGTAACCTTTGCCAGCAAGCCACCAATGGGCATACCATGCTGTAGAGGGGTTTTCAGCGTATGGATCTAGCCCGCCATCACGCAATATTTCGGAAGCGGTGGGAGCGATTGCAAAGAAGTTTTGGTCTTCGCAGGTATCGCGAAGAATGTCGCAGGCCATCGCCCAATGACGAATAGAGCTAACCATGTTTTTGCCGACGCCAAACGATGCGATGGCATTTTCATCGGTGAAAGAGGCTTTCGGCACACGCTCCCCCACGACTGCTTGGTCAAAGGCTTTTTTGAGCCACATTTGACGCAGTGGAAAGGTTTCATGCCCCGAAAAATGGACGTGACTTCTTGTTGATTTTTTTATTGCGCGCATGCAATCATTCTACGACGAACTGGTGAAGTCCGCCAGTTACAATGATTTGAACGGATATTTAACCCAAAAAACCTCAGTTGACCGCTTCTTGGGTCTTGGAAAGTCCATTGAATACAGCGTTTTGTGCCTTCGATAACGTTCACCTGGAAGGTGACCCCGCTACGCGCCAGATTGCACGGTTTTCGAGTCGCCTGGCGGCGTTGCTCCTCGTTGCAGGGGGCGGCCATGCGCCTCGTCGCGCCTTGCCATTTTCCCTGGCGTTGCAACGAACGGCGCACCATGAAGGACAAGCTGCTGATCGGTTACGCCAAGGTATCGACCGATGACCAGGATTTGATGCCTCAAAGCAGTTCAGCCTCTTGCACAAAGCGGGACTCCTGTCCATCCTCAAGCGAGCTGCTGATTTCCAGTCGGTTCCGGGCGCGCGTCATGCCGACATAGAACAACCGTCGTTCCTCGGCCTCGGTCGAGTCGGGGTGTGGCAGGTTGCTATCCTCAGCGCCGATGATCCATACACAGTCGAATTCCAGCCCCTTACTGCCGTGCAAGGTGGAAAGAACAACCTCGGCTGCGGCGGCGTCCGAATTCAAACGGGTCAAGCTGTTCAGGCGCTGCGCAAGAGATCCATTCAGCTTCGCGATGATGTTGGCCAGCTTCTTGAGGAGATTGCCCCGGTCAGACTTCAGGTACTGAGAGAGCCAGTTCGTTGCCGCATAGATGGCCAGC
>Ga0100388_10001990_pt1 | contig 17776 bp, 22 predicted proteins | sample CryGeymeta201512_FD_81536 | JGI IMG/M metagenome (GOLD analysis project Ga0100388, IMG submission 81536) | Groundwater microbial communities from Crystal Geyser aquifers in Utah, USA - Crystal Geyser metaG 2015-12 | ecosystem: Environmental > Aquatic > Deep subsurface > Groundwater | place... | reverse complement strand
GCCATCGCCATGTCTTCCTTGCTGCCGTAAAAGCGGTCGGCTACGGTATCGACAATCGTCATCGGGCCAGGCAGCGTGAACTTGATTTTCTTTTTGGTGTGGGCGCGCAGCAGTTGGGCCTCCAGCGCGTGCACGCGGCCTTTGAGCTTCAGCGGCGCCACCACCTGCGGCACCTGCGCGTCGTAGCGGCCATCGCGGATGCCCATCGTCACCTTGTGCTCGAAGTCGATGCCTTTCACCTGTTCCAGAAAACCGTGCACAAAGTGCTGGCGCGCCTGCTCGCCGTCGCCAATGATGTCCAGGCCCGCGTCTTCTTGCAGCTTGATCCACAGCAACGTGGCATCCGTTTTGGCCTGCAGCAGTTCGTCGCCAGTGGCTTTCCACTGTGGCCAAAGCTTTTGTGTTTCGGCCAACCAGGCGGGTTTTGGCAGGCTGCCCGCGATCACGGCATCAAACATTCCTGTCTCCTTGGTTTGTGAAGGTTCGCATCGTAGCGCAGCACCTTATGGCACCTCAGAATCGTTGGCATAGGCCGGCAAACGGGCGCCGCAATGGCGACAAAAATTGGCATCGGGCATGTGGCCTTCGGTCAGGCACTCCTGGCAGGTGCGGGTGGTGGTGGGAGCGTTCCGCGCATAGGCCATTTCGGCCGTGACAATACCGGTGGGCACTGCCAACGTGCCCCAACCGAGCAGCATCATGGCCGACGCAATCAACCGGCCAACATCTGTTTGCGGCGTGATGTCGCCAAAGCCGACCGTGGTCATGGTGGTGATGGCCCAATATACCGACGTCGGAATGCTGGTGAAGCCGTTGGCGGGGCCTTCAATCACATACATCAGCGTGCCGATCACCAGCACAATCATCAGTACAGCAGCCAGGAACACCATGATCTTGCGTTTACTGGCGCGCAAGGCCTGGCCGATGGTCTGGTACTCCGACACATAGGCCGTGAGCTTAAACACCCGAAACACGCGCAGCAGCCGCAAGATGCGCACATCCACCAACACAGCCACTTCGGGCACCAATAAGGCCAGGTAAGTAGGCAACAGCGCCAACAAATCGATGATGCCGTAAAAGCTGAAAACGTAGCGCCAGGGATGGCGCACGCAGCTCAGGCGCGCCGCGTATTCAAGCGTGAACACCAGGGTAAAAAACCACTCGAGCAGCATCAGCCAGCTGTGAAAACGGCTGCTGATGTGCTGCACGCTGTCGACCATCACCACCGCCACGCTGGCCAGAATGACCGCAATCAGCGCCTGATCAAAAAGGCGACCGGCACGGGTATCCGCCTCGAAAATAATGGTGTAGAGCCGCAAGCGCCAACCCGTCAGGGGCTTGCCAAGAACTTCCACTTTCAAATTTGACATCTAAGCCTTGAAATCGATTTGTTAACCCGGATTTTGACAGCCATAGCCGATGAAGGCATCACAATACTCTGCGTGACGCACGAAATGGGCTTTGCCAAAACCGTGACCGACCGCGTGATCTTCACGGACCAGGGCCAGATCGTCGAGCAAAACAACCCGCACGACTTCTTCAACAAACCGCAAAGCGACCGCAGCAAAGACTTCTTGTCGAAGATTCTGGGGCACTGAGTCTCTTCTGAAAATTTTGACTATTTATTTATTAGTGGCATAATAAATATTATGTGTCATTTATATTTAACCAGCCATGAACACAACACTTGAAGTGGGCCCGCAAGGCCGGGTTGTTATTCCAGCGATGATCCGTAAAATGCTGGGCATTGAAACCGGCTCCACACTGGTTGCCAGCGTCGTAGACGGCAAGCTGGTGCTGGAAACTCAAGCGCAACTGCTCAATCAGTTTTATGGCCGCTTTGCCCGGGCCAGAATGCAGCCAGGCATCGCTGTCGTTGATGAACTGATCGCCGAGCGGCGTAGCCAGGCAGCGCATGAGTAAACCTGCACCTGCCATGGTGCTGGACGCCTCCTGCCTGCTGGCCAGCGCCTTTGGCGAACCGGGCGGCGAGTTGGTTCGCCCACTGATTGATGGCGCTCTGATCAGTGCCGCCAACTGGTCAGAATTTGTTCAAAAGTCGCAGCAGCATGGTGTTGACACCCAGGGCATGCGCGCCGAGCTCGAAGGCGCGGGCCTGCGCATCGTGCCGGTATCGGCAGAGCACGCGGAAGCGGCAGCCAACTTGTGGGTGATGGGCCGCCCGCTGGGTTTGTCGCTGGCCGACCGGCTTTGTCTGGCCCTGGGTCTGGCGCAAGCCTCCAAGGTGTACAGCGCCGACCGCGCCTGGTGTCAACTGCCCGCGCTGCCCAAGCTTGAGGTGATCTGCATTCGTCCGGGGCAGGTACTGCACACACCCGTTCGATGAAAATTCAGGTCAGCTCCCCGCTACCGTCATTTTCTTGATCAGCACCGACCCAATGGTTTTGGCGCCGTGGTTGTAAGCATCAGCGCCCACCGCCACGATGCCCTTGAGCATGGCCTTCATGTTGCCGGCAATGGTGATCTCGTGCACCGGGTAAGCAATGCGGCCGTTTTCCACCCAGAACCCGCTGGCGCCGCGTGAATAGTCACCAGTCACGTAGTTAACGCCGCTGCCCATCAGTTCAGTGACAAACAGGCCGTTGCCCAAGTGCTGAAGCATGGCATCCAGATCATCCCCTGCACGGGTTAGGCGCGAGGTGAAAGTAAGGTTGTGCGAGCCGCCCGCGTTGCCGGTGGTTTTAAGCCCCAGTTTGCGCGCCGAATAGCTGCCCAGAAAATAGCCTTGCACCCTGCCCGCTTCGACCACGCTGCGCGCCTGCACGCGCACGCCCTCATCGTCAAACGGCGAGCTGCCTTTGCCGCGCTTGACGAACGGGTCTTCCAGAATGTCAATGTGTTTTGGGAAAACAGGTTTACCCAAAGAATCGAGCAAAAAGCTGCTCTTGCGGTACAGCGCGCCGCCACTGACGGCCTGCACAAAGCTGCCCAGCAAGCCAGCCGCCAACGGCGATTCAAACAGCACCGGGCATTCAGTGGTGGCGATCTTGCGAGCATACAGACGGCTCAAAGCACGCTCGGCGGCGTAGCGCCCCACCGCTTCGGGAGAAGCCATCTCAGCGGCATTGCGCTGCGAGCTGTACCAGTAGTCGCGCTGCATGCTGTCGCCCTTACCGGCAATCGGCGACACCGACAGCGAATGGCGCGAACTGGCATAACCGCCGCGAAAGCCATGCGTGTGGGCGCTGAAAAAGTGCGACTGCTGGGCTGACACCCCGGCGCCCTCGCTGTTGCTAATGCGCTTGTCCACGGCAAAGGCGGCGGCCTCGGCTTGCAGCGCGATCTGCGCCGCCTGCTCGCTGGTGATGCTCCAGGGGAAAAACAACTCCAGGTCGGTGCGCTGCTCGTCAAAGCGGGCAATGTCGGCCTCGTCGGGAAGCGCCGCAAACGGGTCTTCAGCGGTAAAGCGGGCAATATCGAAGGCGGCCTGCGCGGTCTGCTCAATGGCCGCCTGCGAAAAGTCGGAAGTGCTGGCGTTGCCGCGGCGCTGGCCCAGGTGCACGGTGATGCCGAGCGACTTGTCGCGGTTGCGCTCCACGTTTTCCAGCTCGCCCTTGCGAACAGAGACGCTCAGGCCGCAGCCCTCTGAGGCGTGGGCGGCGGCATCAGTGGCGCCGAGCTTTTTGGCATGGGCCAGGGCCGAATCGACCAGCCCTTCAAAAAAACTGCGGCTGTAGCTGAAGCCGTTGGCTGGCACATCGGCGCCTTTGACTGAGGGGGTTGAGGCACGGCTTGGCGCGCAAGCGCGTCTGGAGGTGTTGGATAGGTTCATAGCCCGGCTATGATACTTGTCTATGTCAAGAAAACTCAAAAAAGGCTATTTTGTGCGCGGTGAATTCGTTGCCGAGGGCAGCGAGCGCGACCTTGAGCTCAAGGCTGAGCTCAAGGGCACCGACGACCAAAGCCGCACCGACCTCAAACGCGAAAGCACCGAACTGCAAAAGTTGGGCGCCGAGTTGCTGGAGCTTCGCGCTGACCTGTTGGCTCGGCTGGACCTTTCCGAGAAGCTGGTCGATGCCATTGCAGAGGCCAAACGCATCACCAACTTCGAAGGCAAGCGTCGTCAGATGCAGTTCATCGGCAAGCTCATGCGCAAGCTCGAACCTGAGGTGCTCGAAGCCGTCAGAAAAGCGATCAACGAAGAAGCCAATGGCTCGGCGGCTGATAACCTGATGTTTCACCAAGCCGAAATCTGGCGTGACCGATTGATTGCCGACGACGACGCCGCAGCCCAATGGATCACGCAAAACCCGAGCGGCGACAGCCAAGCGTTGCGCGCGCTGATTCGCCAAGCGCGCAAGGACGCCGCGCCGTCCAAGCCTGGCGCACTGCCCCGCCACGGCCGCGCCTACCGTGAAATATTTCAACTGGTGCGCGAGCAGCTTGGCGCCATCCCGCCGCACGACCATTCAGACACGCCCTTCAGCCCCGCCCGAGAAGCCTCATGAACACCACCACTCCCAACCCTTACCCGGCCGTCAAAATCGGTGTTGTCTCGGTCAGTGACCGCGCCTCAACAGGTGTTTATGTCGACAAGGGCCTGCCCGCGTTGCAAGAGTGGCTCGGCCGCGCCCTGAAAAACCCGCTGCAGTTCGAGCCGCGTTTGATCCCCGACGAACAGGCTGCCATTCAAGCCGCATTGATTGAGCTGGTGGACGTCGGCTGCGCCTTGGTGCTCACCACTGGCGGCACCGGCCCCGCGCTGCGCGACGTCACGCCAGAGGCCACGCTGGCGGTGGCGCACAAGGAAATGCCCGGTTTTGGCGAGCAAATGCGCCAGATCAGTCTCAATTTTGTGCCCACGGCCATTTTGTCGCGTCAGGTGGCGGTGATCCGTAAGCAGAGCCTCATCATCAATCTGCCGGGCCAGCCCAAGTCCATCGCCGAAACGCTCGAAGGCCTGCGCGACGCCGACGGCAAATCCGTGGTGCCCGGCATCTTTTCCGCGGTGCCTTATTGCATCGATCTGATCGGCGGGCCTTACCTGGAAGCCGATGAAGCGGTGTGCAAGGCGTTTCGGCCAAAAATGGCGATTCGGAGTTTTACGGCTTGAAAAACTAGCGGCCTTGCCAAAGGCGCGCTAGGGACGAACTTGCTGGGTAGGCATGGAGACAAGCAATTCGATTTCGTGACTAATCTTGCGAACTAAAGCACCAATCTCATCAACCAGCTTCTGGCGATCCAGCGGTACGTCAGCAGCTTGGTGACCTTCTTCGTAACGGGCTTGGTGCGCGAATATCGTAAATTCGCCGAGCCACCAATACGCATCAACATCGGCGCCCGCATTTCTGAGCAACACCATGCCGCCAAGCGCTTTCAAATCACGGTGCGCCATGGCCAGCATCGCGCTGGCCTGTTTAATGTCTGACATGGAGCACCTTCCCCTCGCGCTGTGCGCGGCCCACGACGTGGTTTGGTGAGTCTTTCCAGTAGTCAAATTCCTCGCAGCTATAAAGAAGAATGTCCAACGCACTCGGGAATTCGCGCAGCGCCGCAGACAAGCGGCTGAATTCAGCCCGGCGACTGCGCTGCGCAGAAAACGGCTCTTGTTCAATCACCATCACATCCACATCAGAGTCGGGGCGTGCGTCTCCTCTGGCATGAGATCCAAACAGGATCACGGTTTCGGGGTCAACTTCTTGCACGATAGTTTGAACCAGTTGGTCGATGGCCTGTTGATTAAGGTGTTTCATGGCGTTTGAAGATGATAGCTTCCTGAAATGATAGCTGAACGCGCCAGATTCAGCGCCAGCAGGCGCTTGAGTATCTCGTCGTCGGGCATGGCTGGCGTGTAGTCGGTCCAGCCGTAAGCCGCTGCCACGGCCTGATCAAGCTGCTGGTGCGCCATGCTGAGCCAGGCGGGTTTGGCGTTGTAGAGGTTGGTGAGCGTGCGTTTTTGCAGGGCCTTGAGGTCCACCTCGGTGATGCCGGGTTTGGGCTCGACGCGATCCGGGTATGGTGACTTGTCTAGGCCAAGCGGCATGACTTCGCTCACTTTGTGCGTCCACTCGGGCGGGTTGAGCCAGTTCTCCCTTAAATCGTTAATCATTTTGGCGGCGGTGGCGATTTGGATGGCTGTCTGGCGCAGACTCTGGTGTTCTTTACCCGGCGGGGCTGGCTTGCGTCAGGCCTGCGGGGGACGGGAAAGGCTCGAAGCAACGACTGGTTGTGTAAACAGGACGATCTTTAAGCGAGCTGCCTGTCGTCAATGCCCGCACGACGTGAATACGTGAAGAAAGTATTCCAAAAGTTACGTCGTCTGCGCGCAGGATGACTACCAACTTGTGCTCTGGCGCGATGGCGATCGGACACCAAACGAAATAGCGATGTTTTGATGTCTCTGATGTAACGACGCAGCGCTCGGGTCCCTCCATAGCGGTACGAAGTGCTGGGCGAGCCTCACCATGGCCCACCATTGACGGGCGCGGCCAGAGAAACTCGAATGGCAGCACCTTCGTTAACACAAGGCTCGTCGGCCCAAGCATCAAAAATGGTCAATGAATCGCAAATCTGATCGAGCACCTTGCGCTTGCCAGCTTGGCGAACAGAATTTGTTGCCACTAGCCCGGCACGCTGTGACTGTCCAGCAGCGACCTGGTTGTGGGCCTTTTCAAACCCGTAGCACACCAAGTTTGCACCACCCGGCACACGACCTTCGTAGGTTTTACGAAGCGCGGTTGTGTAATCGTGACCCAATTCAGAGCGCATCTTCTTGTTGCCCAGAAACGGTGGATTGCCGACTGGAACCCGGTTCTTTCACATCAACGGGCGAACCGACGTCCAGGTGCGTGGGTGGGGCGGATGTCGGGGGCAATTTTAAAAGGCGAAGCGTATTAGCCCCCGGCTTCTGCTCTGCCCGCAGCCCGGGTTTATGGCAGAGCATTTCGACGGCATACCGCCGTAACGGGCCCGCAGACCGCGACTATTTGAGCGCCGCTTGCACGTCGCCCACGCGCATGCCCAGCGCGTCGGCAAAGGCCTCCACGCTCTGGCCGCTGGCTTCAAAGGCTTTTTTCAGGGCGGCGCGGCGGGCGCGCTGCTGCTCCACATTGGCAAGCGCTTCGTCGAGCAGCGCCTGAATGGCCTCGGTCGGCGTGCCGATGCGCGCCAGGTAGTCTTGGCGAGTCAATCCCGACTTTTCAAAAGCGTTGATGACCTGTGCGCGCAACTTTGGCAACAAATCCTCTTGGCTGCGGGCCTGGCGGCGTTGGTACAGTTCCACGATGGACAAAAGCGCGTGTTCAGGTGCCACATCTTCGACTGGGTTGCCCTGTAGGTCATGGCGCTTAAGGCCTGCTGCCACGCTCTGCAAATAGCGACTGGATCGGGTATGCACGCCCAGCGCTGTTTTGAGCGTGTCGCGCTGGAAAATATCCGGGTGTGCCGCCAGAAGTTCATGAAAAATTCCCAGTTTAAGTGGCAGAAAACGCTCGCCAAACAGTTTGGGGTAAAGCTCAAAAAGTTTTTCCAACACGGGCTGCGCCGAGACAAAGCGGTTTTTGGCCTTGGCCGGGGTGGCCGGAGTGGCCTGTGCCACGGGCTCGGCAACAATTTCAGCTTGCTGGGCGCTTTCGGGCACGGCGGGCAGCGCAGCTGCCAGCGTCGTCGTGATCACTGGCTCGGCGTGTTCTTGAGGGGTTTCGGTCATGGTATGAAGCAAATTGAATAACTGGCGATTGTCAACCAAAGCGCGCATCGCTGGCATACTCGGTGACATGAATCAATCCCAGCAAGTGCAAAGCAGTGCGCCCGCCGCCCCGTCACCCATTGTGGCGGCGCTGGCGCAAGCTGCGCAGGCGGCGCCCGGGCACTTCGATGAGTTGCGCGCAACCGTCTCGCGCGGCATCCCGGCCACGGCCCTCGCTGAGCCTGAAGTTAAAACCGAACCCGCCAAAGAGGGCATCACTGACATCTGGCGGCAGTTTTTTTCCACCCTGAAAACCGACACGGCGTCAGAGCTGGACCAGCGCGCCACCAATCTGGCGCGCCAGGTGCGCGACAACGGCATCACCTACAACGTTTATGCCGATGAAAACGGTCCGCAGCGCCCTTGGGCGCTGGACCTGTTCCCATTGCTGGTGGACCCGCAAAGCTGGCAGCGCATTGAGGCCGGCGTGTTGCAACGCATGCGCCTGCTGGAGCGCGTGATGGCTGACGTCTATGGGCCGCAAACCTTGTTGCACGACGGCTTTTTGCCGCCGGCCCTGGTGCATGCCCACCCGGGCTATCTGCGCGCCATGCATGGAGTCAAGCCAGCAGGCGGGCGCTATCTGCACATTGCCGCTTTTGATTTGGCGCGCGGCCCTGACGGCAACTGGTGGGTAGAAGCCCAGCGCAGCCAGGCGCCCTCGGGTCTGGGCTATTTGCTGGAAAACCGGCTCGCCATCTCGGCGCAATTTCCGCAAGCCTTTCAAAGCCTGCGCGTGCAGCGCCTGGCCAGCACCTACCGTGCGCTGATGGACAGCCTCAAGGCCATGAGCCCTGCCGGCGACGACACACACCTGGCGCTGCTCACCCCCGGCCCCTACAACGAAACCTATTTCGAGCACGCTTATCTGGCGCGCTACCTGGGGCTCACGCTGGTCGAGGGCAGTGACTTGCTGGTGCGCGATGAATGCCTGTTCCTGAAAACGCTCAAGGGTCTGGTGCCGGTGCATGGCCTGCTCAAGCGCGTGGACGACCAGTACCTCGACCCGCTCGAGCTGCGCGCCGACTCCACGCTGGGCGTGCCGGGCCTGCTGCAGGCGATTCGCGCCGGCAACGTGCTGGTGGCCAACGCACCTGGCTCAGCGTTTCTGGAGTCGCCGGCGCTGCTCGGCTTTTTGCCGGCCCTGTCGCGCCATTTGCTGGGCGAGCGGCTCACCCTGCCAGCCCTGCCCACCTGGTGGTGCGGCGAGCGCAGCGCCATGGAAGAAGCCCTGCCGCGACTGGCCGACTGCGCCATCAAACCAACCTACCCTGGCTCGCTCGACCATGGCTCATTCGAAGTGGTGCTGGGCGGCAAACTGGGTTCCCGTGGCCTGGACGAATGGGCCGGACGCATCGTGCGGCAAGCCGAAGATCACACCTTGCAGGGCTATACCCCGCTGTCGCAAATGCCCACCTGGCAGGCCTCTGGCGCCTTAACTCCGGGCCAAGCGAGCGAGCCGGGCAAGTTGCTGGCGCGCTCGGTGATGCTGCGGGTGTTCGTGGTGTCCGATGGCGATCAAGGCTGGCGCGTGCTGCCTGGCGGCCTGGCACGCGTGGCAAGTGTCGGCGAAGAGATCACCTCGATGCAGCGCGGTGGCAGCAGTGCGGACGTATGGGCTATGACCCGCGGCGAGGTCGATCACAGCACCTTACTGGCACCGCACATGACGCCCGAATCGCTGATGCAGCGCAAGCGCCTGATCACCAGTCGCGCGGCAGAAAACCTGTTCTGGCTGGGCCGCTACACCGAGCGCGCCGAAAACGCCATCCGGCTGGCGCGCCTGACGCTGGAGTGCCTGCACGGTGAAGAGCAATCCACAGCACCCCTGCTGACCTGGCTCAGTCAGATGGCCGTCGCCAACACGCTGGTGCTGCCCGGCGTGCCATCGGCATTGCAGGCGCCGCGCGTGTTCGAGCGCAGCCTGATCGACAGCCTGGGCAGCACCAGCGGCGCCACCAGCGTAGGCTACTACCTGCGCGCCCTCAAGTTGGTCGGCTCCAGCGTGCGTGAGCGCTTGTCGCAAGAACACTGGCGCATCATCATCCGCTGCGAAGAAGAGCTTTTTGAGCGCTGCGCGGCACAACGCCAGCGCACTGATTTTTCGGCGCTTCAAGCGCTACAAATACTCAAGGACACCAGCGACCACATGGCCGCCATCACCGGCGCCCAAACCGACCGCATGACGCGCGACGACGGCTGGCGCCTGCTCAGCATCGGGCGTCACATCGAACGACTTGGGTTTTTGTCGTCGGCGCTGCTGCGCGGGCTGGACACGGGCAGCCTGAACACCAACGGCGGCTTCGACGCCATGGTCGAGCTGTTTGACAGCGCCATCACCTTCCACGCCCAGTTTCAGCAAAGCCGCGACATTGCGGCGCTGGTGGACCTGCTGGTGATTGACCGCGACAACCCGCGCTCGATTTCCTGGATCGCCCATACGCTGCGCGGGCGCCTGGCCAGGCTGGCGGGCAGCGACCCCAATCGGCTCTGCGCCCTGTCACTCAAGGTGCCCGACCCCGGCTCCTGGGGTCTGGCACAGTTGTGCGACAACGCGCCTGATCTGGTGACGCCCGTACCAGCCCCGGCCAGCGCGTGCGCCGCAGGCGAGGCAGCCCCGCGCTACGAACTGCTCAAGGATGTGTTGCGCCAATGCATCGACGCCAGCTTTCTGGTGTCCGATGAGATCAGCACCACCTACTTCACCCACAGCGGCCTGGCCAATCAGAGTTTGGGAACGTCGTGATGAGGCATCAAAAATGAGACTACAGATCACCCACGAAACGATTTACGACTACCAGCCAGCCGTCGAAACCGCGCAGCACATGGCTTACCTGACGCCTTTGCACAATGCCAGCCAGACCTTGCTTACCCACAGCCTGCAAGTGAACCCTGAGCCAGCGCAAATCAGCAGCACACAGGACGTTTTTGGTAACACCCGCAGTTTTTTTTCGCTGCAAGTGCCGCACAACCAGCTTCAGGTGCTGGCCATCAGCCAGGTGCTCACACAGGCGGTGCGCCTGCCCACCAGCGACGTTGCCTGGGAGACGGTGCGCGAGCGTTTTCGCTACCAGGCCAGCGCCAGCTTCGACGCTGCTAACGAATTTGTCTTTGCCTCGCCGATGGCACCGCGTCACGCCGAGTTTGCCGCTTATGCCCGCCCCAGCTTCAGCGCCGGAGTGGGGCTGCTGACTGCGGCGCTCGACCTGATGCACCGCATTTACCGCGATTTCAGCTACGAGAGCCAAAGCACACAGGTCAACACCCCGGCGCTGGAGGCGCTGGCACAACGCAAGGGCGTGTGCCAGGATTTTGCCCACATCCTGATTGCCTGCCTGCGCAGCATGGGTTTGCCTGCGCGCTACGTCAGCGGCTATTTGCTGACCCAACCGGCGCCCGGCACCGTCAAGCTCAGGGGCAGCGACGCTTCGCACGCCTGGGCTGCGGCGTACGTGCCCGACCTGCCCGAGGGTGAGCAGTGGGTTGATCTGGACCCTACCAACGACCGCGCCGGGTGGCCCTCGCCCGGCGAAGACTATGTGACGCTGGCCATGGGCCGCGACTTTTCTGACGTGTCGCCGATCCGCGGCGTGATCCACGGTGGCGCCAGCCACACGCTCAAAGTCGGGGTGACCGTCGAACCCGTGGCCGAACCCATGGTTTTGCCGCGTCAATCACAGAGCCAAAGCCAGGGCTTTGGACAAACACAAAGTCAAAATCAAGGTCAGAATCAAAGTCAGAATTCAAGCTACGACAAACCCTAACAGTACAGGAAACATCATGAGCATTTACGCCAAACTCGCCGAACTCAGCATCACCCTGCCCCCGCTGGCCATCCCCGCCGCCGCCTACGTGCCTTTTGTCCAAAGCGGTAATCTGGTCTTTCTGAGCGGCCACCTGGCCAAGAAAGACGGCAAGGTCTGGGTCGGCCAGTTCGGCAAGAACATGAACGCCGAAGAAGGCAAGGCTGCCGCCCGCGCCGCGGCCATCGACCTGATGGGCACGCTGCACGCGGCAGTGGGCGACCTGAACCGCGTCAAGCGCATTGTCAAGCTGATGTCCCTCGTCAATTCCACCGGCGACTTCACCGAGCAGCATCTGGTGACCAACGGTGCCAGCGAGTTGATCGGCGAAGTCTTTGGTGCCAAAGGCGCGCATGCCCGCAGCGCCTTTGGCGTGGCGCAAATTCCGCTCGGGGCTTGCGTTGAAATCGAGATGATTGCCGAAGTGGATTGAACCGCTGATTTCAGTGGAAGTGCACCACTTTTTCTTCACCGCAACGTCGAATACGTTTCGGTGCGCCGAGTCGATGCACTCGGTCTAGTTGCGCCGCAGCGTCGTCCAGAGCGCCGTCAGCACGATCAGTGCCCCGCCCAACCAAGCCGTGACACTCAAAGATTCGCCCAGCCAAAGCACCGCAAACAGCGCACCAAAGGCCGGCTCGCTGCTGGTCAACAAGGCGACACGGCTGGGGGCGCTGTGTTTCAAAGCCCAGTTTTGGGCAAAAAATGCAAATATGGTGCACCCCAGTACCAAATAGACTGTGGCTTGCCAGAAAGCGGGCGCGCTGGGCAAGGCTGGCAGACCAGTCTCCACCCCTGAGCTTGACAATACGGCCAGCAGCAAGCTGCCCAAGCAGATCACCCCGGCTTGCACCGTGGTCAGAGTCAAACTTGACGCGCTGCTGTGGCGCGTGAGCTGGCTGGTTTTGCACACTGTGAAGGCGCGCAACAGCGCAGCAGCCAGCATCAATGCATCACCCCAATCCAAGTGACCCGACCAGCCGCCACTGAGCAGTGCTGCCCCCAGCAACGAAACACCGGCAAACACAAACAGCACGGGTGCCGGGTGCTGCCCCATCAGCCACCACTCGGCAAAAGGCGTGAACACCACGCACAGGCTGATCAAAAAGGCCGCATTGCTGGCTTGGGTGTGCGCCACACCATAGGTCTCACACAAAAAAATCCCCCACAACAAGCCGCCCAGCGGCAGGCCTGAGCGCAGGGCATCGCGTTGCTGCTGTCTCGGGGCACGCAGCAGCATGGGCAGCAGCAGCACAAACGTGATGCCAAAGCGCACTGCCAAAAAACCCAGCACCGGGTAAAAGGCCAGCGCACCTTTGGCCACGCCATAACTGGTGCCCCACATCAGCGCCACAGCCAGCAAGGTCAGGTCAGACAGGCGCAGCAGGTGGCTGGGTGGTTTTATGGTCAAGGTGGTCATGGGTTCAGCGTCAAGGCGTGTTTCAAAGAAGTCTGGATGCTAATTTAATTCTTTGATCGTGATAATGGGGTCATGCAGAACATCACCTGTGCGCCAAACACATGAATACCCCGCTGGAAAACCTCACCGACATGGCCGTGTTCGCCCGTGTGGTCGATGCGGGCAGCTTTTCGCAGGCCGCTCGCCAACTCGGGTTGACGCCATCGGCGGTGAGCCGTCAGGTGGCGCGGCTGGAGGCGGCGCTGCATGTGCGCCTGCTTGAGCGCAGCACCCGCAAGCTGCGCCTCACGCAAGCAGGTAGTGCCGCCTATGCCCGTTGCCAGACGCTGGTGGCCGTCGCCCGCGAGGTGATGGCGCTGACCGACACCCAAAGCGCCACACCCAGCGGCCTGGTGCGCATCAGCATCCCCGAGGCGTTCGCCTACCAAGTTATCCACCCGCTGATGCCGGCCTTTTTGGCGCGTTACCCCGAGGTGGATGTGCAACTCATCATCACCGACCGCACGGTGGATGTATATCAGGAGGCCATTGACCTGGCCATTCGCATCACCGAAACGCCGCCGCCCGGTTTGGCAGGCCGCCCCCTGATACAGATTCGCCATCTGGTGTGCGCCAGCCCGCGCTACCTGGGCGAGCGCGGCACCCCGATGCACCCGCGTGATCTGGCTGAGCACAGTTGCCTGTACCTTGGTGAAGATGAACGCGACCGCCATTGGCGCTTTCAAAAAGACGGCGCAGAGGCGACGGTGCGCGTGAGCGGCCGCTATGTGGCCAATCAGAGCAAGGTGCGCCTGGGCGGCGCCTTGCAGCATTTGGGCATTGCCAGCCTGCCCGAATCCACTGCTCGCGCGGCCCTGGGCAGCGGCGAGTTGATGAGCCTGCTGGACGACTGGAGCCATGTCACCGCCTACGCTGGCCGCGCCTGGGTGCTGTACCCGCCCAACCGCTACTTGAGCGCCAAACTGCGGGTGTGGATTGATTTTGTGGTGACTGGGCTGGCATCCTGAAAACGAGCAACCCAAGCGTTTGCTCTGACCATCAATGCAGCGCCAGGTGGCGTGGCAAGTCCATGCTGTCATGCAAGATGCGAAGGATGTCGATTTGGTGTTGGGCGCTGTTGGCCCGAAAAACCACCACATGCCGACCCGGTCGGCCCTGTCTGGCTACGTGCAGGGTGTAAATCTCCGGGCCAATCTCGCCATGCAGTTTACAACCGACTGTTTTTGGGCCAGCACACAAGTCTTTCAACGACAAGATGATGGTTTGCGCATAAGTCACTGCCTGAATCGCACCGAAATGATCCGTCGTCCAACGCTTGATTGCTTTGAAATCCATATCGGCCGCAACCGTATTTCGGACTAGCCAACGATCTTGGCTCACGCGGAAGTGTCCAGAACTTCAGTCAAGAGCGCCTCGTAATGCGCCGCCAAAGCCTCGCCAGAATCAAAGGTTTGAAAGCGCCCAGCCTCAATGTCGGCCAGGCCCACATTAACGGCCTCCCGCAACGCCTGCAATCGCGCTTGAAAATCAAGTTTGTTTTGCTCCACCAGCCGCAGGCCCTCGCGCAAGACTTCGCTGGCGTTTTGGTAATCGCCTGCAGCGACCCACTGGTCAATCAACTGGCTTTGGTGCTCGGTAATGACAACGTTGCGGGTGGGCATGGTTTTACTCCTGAGAATTTATGGCAGATTATGCCAAATCGATGCGTTCGATGAGTTGTGCTACAACCTCCGCGAGTTGGGCGGCGTTTACTTGGTTGGGCGCTATCTCGGCCAGCGGCACCAGCACAAAAGCCCGCTGCCACATGCGCGGGTGCGGCACCTGCAACGTGGGGCTGCAAATGATGGCTTCGCCATACAGCAGGATATCGAGGTCGAGCGTGCGTGGCGCGTTGCGATACGCGCGCTCACGCCCTGCCCCGTTTTCAAGATGCTGCAAATTCAACAGCAGTTCGGGCGCGTTCAGCCGGGTCGAGACAGCCACCACGGCATTGATGAAATCAGGCCCGGTGGCCTCGAAAGGCGCCGTGCGGTACAGGCTCGAACTGGCGACGAGTTGCGTATGAGGCAAGGCGGCAACGTCCTGCATGGCTGCCCGCACGCTGGCCCGTGCATCGCCCAGATTGGCCCCCAGCGCGACGTAAGCCAATACCTCTGGTCTTTCCGGGTTGGCCACGACCGTGTTCAGGCCTGCGGGTCTTGCGCCGGTGCATCACCCGCCGCGCCGCGACCCGTTGGACGGCGGCGACGGCGGCGCTTTTTGGGGGCTTCAGCGCCGTCACCTGAAAGCGCATCAGCAGGCAGTGGCGGGCGACCCGGTGCGGCTTCTTTACCGGCTGCTTGTGCTGCCGACTCGTTGGCGACACGACTCGGCACCGAGTGCACGCGTGGTGCACGCGGCGCCCGGGCGCGCTGCTGTTGCTCCAGCTTGACGCCATCGACCATGTCGTTGCGCAGGTTGTCGTTGGCCATGCTGAAGGCCTCCCACCAGTCTGACAACACCATCTCTAGCTCACCGTTTTCAGCGCGCAAGCGCATGAAGTCAAAGGCTGCCCGAAAGCGCACCTGCTCGACCAGGCCAAACGGCGCACTGCCCACGCGTTTCTCGAAGCGCGGCTGCATCAGCCAAATCTCGCGCATGTCACCGGCCAGCTTGCCACGCCCGGAGACGTCGCCAATGCGGGCGTTGAACACGTCCTCGATGGCATCCTGCAGGGCCGGGTGCGAATGCTGCTGCGCCTTAATGCGAGCAGCCCAGCCGTCGCGCACATCGGCCCACAACACGCAGGCCAGCAAGAAGCTGGGCGCCACCGGTTTGCCTTCGCCCACCCGGCGGTCGGTATCCTGCAACGCAGACTTGACAAACGGCGTCTCGGCGCGCTCCACCACCACGTCAAGCAGCGGGTAAATGCCCTGCGCCAGGCCCAAAGTCTTGAGTTGCTCGACGGAAGCCAGCGCGTGGCCGGTTTGCAGCAGCTTGAGCATTTCGTCGAACAGGCGGCTTTGCGGCACGTCGGCCAGCAGCGCCAGGGATTTAAGCAGCGGCGTGGCGGTTTTGGGCTCCAGCTGGAAGCCCAAGGCATTGAGCTTGGCGGCAAAACGAATGGCGCGGATGATGCGCACCGGGTCTTCGCGGTAGCGCGCTGCGGCGTCGCCAATCATGCGGATGACGCGGCCCTTGGAGTCCTTGATGCCGTGGTGGTAATCGACCACGATCTGCGTCTCTGGGTCGTAATACATGGCGTTGATGGTGAAGTCGCGGCGCACAGCGTCTTCTTCTTGCGGGCCCCAGACGTTGTCGCGCAGCACCCGGCCGTGGCTGTCGACTGCGTGCGTCATGCCGGCCAGTTCGCTCTTGCTGGTTTTCTCATTGCCTGCCACCTGCTCGGCGGCCACGTTATCCAGATGGGCGCGAAACGTGGAGACCTCAATCACCTCGTGCTCGCGGCCGCGCCCATAGACCACATGCACGATGCGAAAGCGCCGCCCAATGATGAAGGCGCGCCTGAACAAGCCCTTGACCTGCTCGGGCGTGGCGTTGGTGGCCACATCGAAGTCTTTTGGCGCCAGGCCCAGCATCAGGTCGCGCACAGCGCCGCCAACGATGTAGGCCTCGAAACCCGCCTGTTTGAGTGTGCGCACCACGTTGATGGCGCGCTCATCGACCAGCTTGGGGTCAATGCCGTGCTCGGTCGGGCCGATTTCAAGGCGTTTGCCAAAGGGGTGTTTCTCGGCTGGGACAGCTTTGCCCAGCAGCCTGTTGATGAATTTTTTAATCATTGTTGTTGTAGGTGTTGTTAAAAGAGATCAAGTATGCGCCAGCCGCGCTCTAACGCTATGGCGCGCAGCCGGTCTTCGGGGTTGGTAGCCACCGGATGCGTCACTTTTTCCAGCAGCGGCAGGTCGTTCATGGAGTCGCTGTAAAAGCTGCTCTCCACGCTGGCCCAGGTCAGGCCGCGCTCGGCCAGCCATTGTTCCACCCGCGCCACCTTGCCTTCGCGAAACGACGGCGTGCCCGATATTTCGCCGCTGAACCAGCCGCTGTCGGCGTCGCACGCTAGCCTGACAGCGATCAGCTCGGTCACGCCAAAGGCGCTGGCAATCGGGCGCGTGACGAATTCGTTGGTGGCGGTCACGATCACCACCGCGTCGCCAGCGGTCAGGTGCTGCTGCACCAGAGACAGGGCGGCGGGCCGAATGACTGGCTGCACGACGGTCGCCATGAACTTGGCATGCGCCGACTGCGACTTTTCTGCGCCTTGGGCGCACAGGGCCGCCGTTGCAAAGCGAACGTATTCATGAATGTCGAGGGTGCCAGCCTGGTATTGCGCATAAAAAGAGTCGTTTTGCCGATTGAACTCAACCGGGTCGTGCCAGCCCAGCGCGGTGGTGAAGACATTCCACTCGTAATCGGAATCCAGCGGCAGCAGGGTGTGGTCGAGGTCGAACAAGGCCAGTTTTATTGTCATGTGTTGTCCATCATGGTTTTGATCAAGGGAATGGTGATGGCGCGCTTGGTTTGCAGGGCGTAGCCGTCCAGCATGTCGAGCATATCCATCAGTGAGCCTAAATCCCGGCTGAAACGGGTCAGCATGAAGTCCATCACCTCGTCGCTCAAAAAGATGCCACGCACTTGGGCCGCCTGGCGCAACACGGCGCGGCGTTCCGCCTCGCTCAGCGCCTGCAGCGCAAAGACATGGCCGCCGCCCAGCCGGGTTCGCAGGTCGTCGCGCAGCTTCAGGTCGGACGGTGGCAGGCTGCCGCTGGCCAGCACCGCAATTTGCAGGGTCTGGGCGTGGACAAACCAGTTGAACGCCAGTTGCTGCTGCGCGCTGCTGAAAGCGTG
>Ga0100388_10001982_pt1 | contig 17819 bp, 19 predicted proteins | sample CryGeymeta201512_FD_81536 | JGI IMG/M metagenome (GOLD analysis project Ga0100388, IMG submission 81536) | Groundwater microbial communities from Crystal Geyser aquifers in Utah, USA - Crystal Geyser metaG 2015-12 | ecosystem: Environmental > Aquatic > Deep subsurface > Groundwater | place... | reverse complement strand
ACCGCCAGTTGGGAAATGTCTTCGTTGGTCCGCCCGCTACAAGGGCTCGCCCGCTGATTTTTCAAAGAATTAATAAAGTAACTATGAGTAAATTCAACAAAATTATACTTGGTTCTGTCGCAGTTTTTATTTTTGTAATTATGGGTCTTTTGGCACCAAAGTGGTTTAAGAATCCTGAGGTAGGCTGTACTATGGAAGCTAAAATTTGTCCCGATGGGTCAGCAGTCGGCCGGATCTCGCCAAACTGCGAATTCGCTCCATGTCCAGATGAACGAGAGATATGTAAAGATTTGTGCGGTGATGGAATTTGCCAGGAAAGCGTTTGTCTGGCAATTGGTTGTCCTTGTCCCGAAACGCCGGAAACTTGCCCTGACGATTGTAAATAGTAAGTTTCTATGACCAAACATCTTAAATGGGAAGCGCCCGAGTTTGAATATCATCCTAAAGATAAATCCTGGTTTTTAATTCCCGGCGCGGTGGCGGTCGTCCTTTTTATCTGGTCGGCTCTAACCGGCAATTTACTTTTTGCCATGTTGATTGTTTTGGCGTTTTTCTCCTTTTTAATCTACGCTTTCAAAAAGCCGACCCTTATCCGCATCGCCATCACTTCACAGGGAATCAAAATTAACCGGTCCTTGTATGAATACGAAAACCTGGACTCGTTTTGGATTTTTTACGACCCGGACAGAATTAAAGAATTGAGTTTGAAAAGCAAAAAGACCATTATGCCCTATATCAAGGTCTCTCTTGGAGAAGAAAATCCGGTCAAAGTCCGTCGGGCGCTGGTCAAATATATTCCTGAAAAAAAACAGGAAGAGTCCTTTATTGACAATTTGTCCCGGAATTTGAGATTCTAAATCAAAATCTTCGCGGTTTAATTGCCTCGCCAAGCGGGTTAAAAAAGCGCCCATAGCTCAGTGGATAGAGCGTCTCCCTGCGGAGGAGAAGGCCGTAGGTTCGACTCCTACTGGGCGCACCATGTAGGAAAAGTGTTATACTTACCTTAGCCCCATTTTATTTTATGGAAAAATTTATTCAAAAAATTTGCAATGAGGTTGTTAAAAAATATAAACAAGACAAAAATGTCTTGGGTATTATGCTGTTTGGATCTGCGGCAAGAAACAAATTTGATAAGTATTCTGATGTTGATATATATATTCTGTTAAGTAGAAAAGGTAAATTTTCAAGAAATAATTTTATAAAAAATGGTGTGCGTGTTGATATTATTTTGAATACGACAAAGGAAGCGAATAGCTATCTCAAGGAAGATAAAAACAATTTACGGAGAATTACTTCACATATGCTAGCTTATGGTAAAATTTTATTTCAAAAAGGAAAAAATTTAGAAAAAATCCAAGCTATCGCTAAAAATAATCTGAAATTGAGAACCAAATATAAGAAAAGCGAACTTTTGATGCATCAATACTCAATAGATGATTTTTGGGGCGAAGTTCAGCGAGATATAAAAAATAAAGACTATTTGGCCTTTGGATTGGATAGTCAATTGTTAATAAATAATATCCTAGAATTATTTCTCAAACTAAACGGTGAATTTTTGCGACAGCCAAACAGAATGACAAAAATCTTAAAAAGATTGGATAAGAAATTTGTAGACCGCCTGAAAAATTTTTATAAAGAGAATGACATCCAAAAGAAAAAAATGATTCTTACAGAATTAGTGAAATATATTTATAGAAAATCTGGCGGTCCGCTACCCAAGAAGTGGGTACTTAAGAGATTAGTATGAAAAATTAAATACTTTTTGGCAACCCCTATTCCTTTCCAGCAAGCAGGTAAAAATTGGGGAAGTTTGAAGGGGAAAATTTTTGCCCGCTCATCCGTCAAAAGCGGACTTAGGGTGGGGTGCCGCGCCTGCGGGTGCGGCACTATATTCAAGGTCAGGAATTTTGGGTAAAGTTAATGAAGTGTGTCCGCGCATTTTCAAACAAAGCGCTCAATGCTAACTCTTGATTCAAAAATTGAACAGGTAAAAAGAATAGGTCCCAAGTATCTGAAAAAGCTTCATCATTTGAAGATTGACACGGTCCGGGACCTATTTTTTCATTTTCCTCACCGCTACGACGATTTTTCCCAGACCATCCCCATCAGCCAATTAAAAGAAGGCCAGACCGCCACGGTTAGGGGAGAAATCATTGAAATCAAAAACACCCGCTTTTTCCGGCGCCGGATGGTTTACCCCGCTCGGCGGATGATTTTGACCGAAGCTCTAATCAAAGACCAAAGCGGGACAATTAAATCCGTCTGGTTCAACCAGCCCTATCTGGCCGAGACGCTCAAAAAAGGGAAAATCGTCAATCTTTCCGGCAAATTGATTTTCCGCAAAAAGACGCTTTGTTTTTCCAATCCGGCCCACGAAGTGATAAATAAAGCCGAGACCACCCATACCGGCCGGTTCGTTCCGGTCTATCATGAGACCGCCGGCCTGACTTCCCGCTATATCAGGTATATCGTCAAACTAATTCTCTATTTGACCGGACAAACCAAAGAATTTTTGCCCGACCGAATTAAAAAAGAATTCCAACTGATGGATTTTGGCCAAGCAATCAGTCAAGCGCATTTTCCGGCTAACCTGATACAAGCCGACCAGGCCCGCGCCCGCCTTTCCTTCAACGAACTTTTCCTGACACAGCTGACCACCCTTAAACAGAAAAAAGAATTTGCCAAAGAAAAATCAATCGCTATTCCCTTTGACCAAAAACTAATCAAATCATTTGTCGCCAGGTTGCCCTTTAAATTAACTAAGGACCAGAAAATCGCCGCCTGGGAGATTTTTCAAGACCTGGAAAAGCCCCAGCCGATGAACCGTCTGATTGACGGCGATGTCGGTTCGGGTAAAACCATCGTCGGGCTGATGGCCGCTTTGGCGACAGTTAAGAACGGCGAGCAGGTCGCTCTGATGGCGCCGACCGAGATTTTAGCTAAACAGCATTTTGAAACCGGCAAAAAATTCCTTAAGGGCTATGGGATAAAAATCGCCCTTTTGACCGGCTCAACCGCCAAGACCTTTTTAAAAAAAGAAGCTAAGACAACCAAACCCAAAATCAAGAAAGATGTCCGCAACGGCAAAATTAATCTTGTTATCGGCACTCACGCCTTGATTCAAAAAGACCTGTTTTTTAAAAACCTAACTTTAGCCATTGTTGACGAACAACACCGTTTTGGCGTCATCCAAAGAGCCGCTCTTCAGCGCCGAATCCACCAGATTCCCGACGGCCTTAAGACCACGCCCCATCTTCTCTCTTTGAGCGCCACGCCCATCCCCCGGACTTTAGCCCTGACCGTCTACGGCGACCTTGATATCTCTATCATTAAGGAACTGCCTAAGGGCCGGAAAAAAATAATCACTCAAATAGTCGCGCCTAACCAGCGGCAAAAAGCGTACGATTTTGTCAGCCAACAAATCAGACAAAAAAAGCAGGCCTTTGTTATCTGCCCGCTGATTGAAGAATCAGAAAAACTGGCCGCCAGAAATGGAGCGATTGAATTAAGGTCCGTCATAAAAGAATACGAAAAACTTAAACAAGACATTTTCCCCGACTTGAAAATCTCAATGCTTCACGGCAAGATGAAGCCGAAGGAAAAGGAAAAAATCATGGCCGAGTTCAAAAAGAGAAAAACCGATATCCTGGTTTCTACTTCGGTGGTTGAGGTTGGCGTGGATATCCCTAATGCTACCGTCATGCTGATTGAAGGCGCCGACCGCTTTGGTTTGGCGCAGCTGCACCAATTCCGCGGCCGTATCGGCCGGGATAAAAACCAGGCCTATTGTTTTCTCTTCGCCGAATCTAGCGCCGGAAAAACCAATCAGCGCCTGAAAGCGCTTTTGACCGCCAAAAACGGATTTGAACTGGCAGAAAGGGACTTAGCCATCAGGGGTCCGGGCGACTTTATCGGCCAGCGTCAATGGGGCCTGCCCGACTTGGCCATGGCTTCGTTAAAAGACATTGAACTGCTTAAAAAATCCCGCCGGGCGGCCAGATTTGTTTTAGATAATAATTTAATTAATCCGGAAATGGAAAAATACCTGACCAGTTTCCAAAAAATTATCCACCTGGAATGACTTGACAAAAAGCAATGAAGGTTGTAGACCTAAAATAGGCAAAATGGAGTTCTCTTCAAAACTTTTTGTTTTTTTAAAAAAAGGAGGGAGTATGGCATGGAAACATTCCGGCATTAGCCAGAAAGAGGCAAGCGCCCTTCTCAGTAAAAGAGAGGAGGAACTGGAGATGGAAAGGCGGCGAGACTTCTTCGCCTTCCGGCAGAACTTAAAATTCGGCTGCGATTCGCCCAATAAAGGCGACCTCGTTGACCGATGCCGGAACGACTTTGAATTTAAAGCCGCCGACAAAAAAATGCGGAACAATCTGCGCTGCCTTGAAAAAATCGAGGCAGCCCGGAAGAAAATCGCGGATGACTCTTATGGAATTTGCAAGGATTGCGAGGAACAAATCCCTCTCGCCCGGCTTCAACTCCGGCCGGAAACAGAGGTTTGCGCTCCCTGTAAAAAGTTCCAAAAAAAATGGAGGGAGATTACCGGCAGAAACTTCGGCCGGGAATCGTCCGCACGAGCACGAGTATAGCTTGTGCGACCAGCTCCATTAAAGGGCAGGAAATTTCTCTGCCCTTTTTTCATTTACCAATCGTCTTCTCTTTCGGCGTCGCCCAAAAGCCCATGTATTTCCCCAGCAACAGACGGGTCTGGGCTTCCAGTCCGGGAATAGCGCCAAAAACCAAAATCGTGAACGGAACCAAAACCCACTGGACAATTATAGACAAGTGGCGAATAAGGCCATAGTTTTTCGGCCGTCGGGGCAGTAGTAGAGTGGAATAAATCGCCGACCCGATCAACCCGACCATAGCCAAGGTCATTAATGTCCGGGTAATAAAAGGCAGATTGTATGACAGCAAGGTGACATTAAATTTTTCGCCGCCCAGATACAAAGGCAGCCAGCCAAGCAGAAAGATAATCAAAGCGTTGGTCGCCCAGGACCAAAATCCTTCCAGTTGGACAAAAGTCCAATGAATTTTCCGGCCGTGGGAAATTTTTTTGTTTTTCAAAAAGCCGAATAAAAGATAGGGGATATTTTCCGCCCCCCAGCCCCAGCGTTTCTGCTGGCAATAGACATTAAAAACCGTTTTCAAAAAAGACGAGGCCAAGTTGGCATCCATTGACACCGGATAATAGAGCGGTTCGGTCTGGTAATCGCCGTCATAGTAAAGCAGGCATTGCCAGAAAATCCGGGAATCCTCCGAGACCATATTGGTCTGCCAAAATCCGACATCAACCAAGGCCCGAAAACTGATTGACTGCGAAGAAAAGGTGGATAGCCGTTCCGGCCGCTGTTGCTGGACCATCTGCCAGAAGGTGCCGGAAGTCGCCACTACTCGCGAAATCGCCGGCGCCTGCCAGATATTATTATTATAGAGAGGAACCGGCTGATAACTGGTTTTGGTCGGATTATCGCTGGCTAAATAATGATAAGTCAAACAAGAAAAATATTTCGGATAAACGACCGTGTCAATGTCAAAACAGGAAACAATAATATTCTGGTAGAGAATTTTGAGCGGGTCAATGATTTCTTTTTTCGCCAGGCGAGCGGCCCAGGCCGCATTAGCCCCCTTGCCGGCCAGTTCGCCGGCGATTTTATCTGGATGAGCCGCAACTAAAAAGCGAAAGAATTTATCGCCGAATTTTTTCTCAATTGAAGCGGCCAGAGCCCGCCCCGGTTGGCCAACTCGTTCCTCAATCGCTAAAACGACAATCATTTTGTTTTTAGGATAATCCGAATTGATAATCGCCCTAACGCTTTCCTCAACCACTTCCTCTAATTCTTTATACACTGGCAAAACAATCAACTGGTAAATGTCTTGCCAGTTTTTGGCAGTAATTTCTTTCAACTTTTCCAGCCAGTCGGTTTCTATGTTTTTCCTCATTTTGAAATAGCTGGAGCGCAAATGAAAAGACAGATAAACGGTTTTTAACAACCAGTAAACATCAAAAGCGATAATGAAAACAGCGACCCAGACCGGCTTGGCCCAAGAAAGAAAAATGACGCCCAAAAGCGTCCCCCAGGCCAGCGCCCCGGGCAGAATCTCAAAAGCCCGATAGGCAAGTCGTTCTTTCGGGCTTTTCAAATCTGTCGCTTTTCCAATTTTGAGATAATATTTATCTTCCGCCGGCATATACGAAAATCCTACTCCAAAAACGGTCTCAAATCAAGAAAAAAAGACCGGCCCTTTTGACCGGTCCCCCGCGCCTTTTCTGACGCGAAAAACTACCTTCGCCGGCGGTGGGGCCGGCTATTGGGAGCGCTTTGCCCGTTGCTCCGGCGGCATTGCCGGAATGATGCCAACTCCCGCCTCAGGCAATCAAGTATCACATCGGGACACTCGGCAATCGCCTGTCCTAAGGTTTCTGTCAATTCCGGCAATCGCCGAGAGCCATTTTCGGCTCCCCGCACCCTGATCACATCACCGTTACGATAGATTTCCACCATAAAAACTCCCTCCCTTTTTAAAGATTCTTCGCCTAACGGCTCAGAATGACAACAGCGTCATTTTAACTAAAATAACAATATCATAAAAACAATAATTTGTCAATCGCAAAATCCTTCCAGCATTTCCGGCGGAAAATTGTAACCCTTCAGCCCTTCGCAGTCAACCGAACCATTGCCGTCATAAAGTAGCTGCCATTCGCCATTAACCTTGGTGGCCAAAAACATCCCGCTTTCCCTCGGCCCGCCTGGTAAAAAACTGACGCTACCGGTTAGATGGCTCTGGTCCTGGTGGTTGACCCTGAGCTCCACTTGAGAAATTTCCTTGCCGTACTTGGCGGCTAAAATCTCTTTTATTCGCGCCGGCGCTTCAGGCGCTTCGTCGGCGCAGTATTCTTCCCAGGTCCGCAGGCATTTCCGGCTGGCCTCGCACCAGCTGTAGCCGGCCGGAATCAGACAGCCATGCTCGTCTTTTTGCCCGCCAATCACCTGTTTTTTTTGATAAAAATTAAAATAGTAGATGCCGGCGGCAATAAGAATGACAACAACAATCCCGAAAATAATTTTTGTTTTCATTTATTTTTAATCGCTAGTAGCCCCACGGGGAGTTGAACCCCGGTTAACGGCTTGAAAAGCCGTCGTCCTAACCGCTAGACGATGGGGCCATTGTTGTCTCTATTCTACTTAAAATTTGAAAAATATCAAGTTTTAAACTATGATAGGACTAGATCAGTAGTATATCATGATTATCTTAGGAATTGAGACATCCTGCGACGATACCGCTGTCGCTTTAGTTTCCGGCAGTGAAAAAAAATGCCGAATTTTGTCGTCGGTGGTTTCTTCGCAAATAAAGGTTCATGCTCCCTATGGCGGAGTCGTGCCTAACCTGGCCGCCCGGGCGCACTTGAAAAATATCCGGCCGGTTTTTGAGCAAGCGCTTGAAAAAGCGGGCCGGCCGGACTTTGGTTTAATCGCCGTCACGGTCGGTCCGGGACTGATTCCTTCTCTTTTGGTCGGAGCCAATTTCGCCAAAGCGCTGGCTTACGCGGCTAAAAAACCGATTGTCGGCATCAATCATCTGGAAGGCCATCTTTTTGCCAATTGGATAAAAAATCCGAAAATAAAACTGCCGGCGCTCTGCCTGATTGTTTCTGGCGGACATACCCAGCTAATTCTAATGACCGGACGCGGCCAATACCAACTGTTGGGCGAGACACGCGATGACGCCGCCGGCGAGACCTTTGATAAAGTCGCCAAACTGCTCGGCTTGGATTATCCGGGCGGCCCGGTCATCTCAAAAAGAGCCAAACTGGGCGATAAAAGCGTCTTTGAATTGCCCCGGCCGATGCTCAGTGTCCGCTCACCGGATAACGAATTTGATTTTTCTTTTTCCGGCCTCAAGACCGCCGTTTTATACCAAGTCAAAAAAGAAAAGAAACTTTCCCCAAAATATGTTAATAATATGGCCGCTTCTTTCCAGCAAGCGGTTATTGATGTCTTAATCCACAAGACCGCCGAAGCGGCCAGGAAATATAACATTAAATCGGTAATGATTGCTGGCGGCGTGGCGGCTAACAGCAAGTTGCGCCGAGAAATGAAAGAAAAAATAAAAGAAATGAAAATTGATTTTTACGCGCCAGAGCCGGAATTTTGCGCCGACAACGCCGCCATGATTGCCGCCGCCGCTTGTTTCAGAAACAAAAAGGAAGGAAATTGGATAAAAATAAACGCCAACGCCAATTTAAAATTAGTTGATTAAATCAGCGCTATTTGATATAAAGAACTAATGGACAAGAAAACTTCCGCCGCCTACAATCCTAAGGAAACCGAACCGAAAATTTACCGACAGTGGGAAAAGTCGGGATTTTTTAGTCCCGCCTCCGCTAAAGCTTCGGCGGGCAGGCCCGACAAAAAGAAAAAAACTTACGTTATTGCCCTGCCTCCACCCAATATTACTGGCTCTCTCCATATGGGCCACGCTCTCAATGCCACCATTCAGGATATTTTAATCCGTTGGAAACGTCTCCAAGGATATAAAACCCTTTGGCTGCCGGGAACCGATCATGCCGGCATCGCCACCCAGAATGTCGTTGAGAAAGAGCTGAAAAAACAGGGTTTGACTCGCCACGATTTAGGCCGGGAAAAATTTCTCCGAAAGGTCTGGCAATGGAAAGAAGAATACGGCAACAGAATTTTAGACCAGTTAAAACAAATCGGCTGTTCCTGCGACTGGTCGCGGACGGCTTTTACTATGGACAAGGACTACCAAAAGGCAGTGGAAGAGGTTTTTCTGCACTATTACAAAAAGAAATGGATTTATCAGGGGAAAAGAGTCGTCAATTGGTGCCCGCGATGCCAGACCAGTTTATCCGATTTAGAACTGGAATATAAGGAAGAAAAAACCCACCTTTGGTTTATCAAATATCCTTTGGCGGACAAAAGCAAAAAACATCTTACCGTTGCCACAACCCGACCAGAAACAATGCTGGGCGACACGGCCGTGGCGGTTAATCCAAGCGATAAAAGATACAAAACGCTGGTCGGCAAAAAAGTCGCTCTTCCTTTGACTAACCGCGAAATCCCTATTGTCGCCGACAAAGCCATTGAGATGGAATTCGGCACCGGCGCCGTCAAAGTAACGCCGGCGCATTCAATGACTGATGCTGAAATCGCTCAAAGACACAACCTGCCGTCAATTCAAGTCATTAGCGATAAAGGCCGAATGACCAAGCGCGCCAGCAGCGATTTTGCCAGTTTAACCGTCTCCGATGCCCGCTATAAAGTCATTGAAGAACTTAAAAAACGAAATTTGATTGAAAAAATAGAGGATTATGTTCACCAGGTCCCGGTCTGTTATCGCTGCGGCAATAAAATTGAACAGCTTATCAGCCAGCAGTGGTTTTTAAAAATGGACCAGTTGGCCAAGATGGCAATTCAAGCGGTTGAAACCAACCAAGTCAAATTCCATCCCCTAAAATGGGAAAAGGTCTATCTGGATTGGCTGTCAAATATCAAGGACTGGTGCATTCCCGGCCAAATTTGGTGGGGGCATAAGATCCCCATTGACGGCGTTGATGATGTTTTAGACACCTGGTTCTCTTCGGCCTTATGGCCCCTTACCATTCTGGGCTGGCCGAAAAAGACCAAAGACCTGAAAGAGTTTTATCCGACCGACACCTTGAGCACCGCCAGAGATATTATCAATCTTTGGGTCGCCCGCATGGTTTTTTCCGGCCTTGAATTTATGAAAAAAGCGCCGTTTGAAAACGTTTTTATCCATCCGACCGTTGTCAATAAAGAAGGCAAAAGAATGTCTAAGTCGCTTGGCACCGGCGTTGACCCGCTGAAATTAATTGACCAATACGGCGCCGACGCCACCCGCTTCGGCCTTGCCTATCAGGTCTTAGACAACCAGGACATCAAATTCTCCGAAGACAGCATTCTGGCCGGCAAAAAGTTTACCAATAAAATCTGGAATGCCTCCCGGTTCGTTCTGCAACAAATCGAAGGCAAAAAAATCAATTTATCGACCCCAAGTCAGATAAAGAGCGCTAAATTTCAGAAAAACTTGACCGGCGCCGATAAAAAAATCTTAAAGCAGTTGGCTGATACCGCTAAAAAGATAAACGCCGACTTGGAAAAATTCCGCTTCGGACACGCCGCTCATATCCTGTACGATTTTTTCTGGCGCGATTTTTGCGACAAATATATTGAAGCAGTCAAAAAGCAAGATACCAAAGAAACCAAGCAAGTTCTGGTTTATGTTTTAACTCAATCATTAATCCTGCTTCATCCTTTTATTCCTTTCGTCACCGAATCAATCTACCAAAAACTGCCCTTTAAGCGAGAAAAGTTTTTGATGATTGAAAAATGGCCCATCTAAAATGCGCTACCTTTTTTATCTTCTTCTTGGGCTGTTGCCAAGTTTGATCTGGCTCTCTTTTTATTTAAGAAAAGATAAACATCCCGAACCAAACAGTCTAATTATTACAATGTTTGTCTGGGGAATGCTTTTGGCGCCCCTGGCGATTGTTTTGGAATTAGTTTTAATCTGGCTTATGACCCCGAGTTCTAATCCTTTAGATCTTCTTTCTGTCGGTCAGTCGACCGTCTTGTGGAAAATACTTTTAGCCGCAACGCTTATTCCGGCCATTGTTGAAGAATGTCTTAAATACTCGTCGGTTCGGTTCAGAATTATCAGAAATTCCGAATTTGACGAGCCAACCGACGCCATGCTATACTGTATTATTGTCGGACTCGGCTTTGCCGCGGTGGAAAATCTCCTGATTCTTTTCAAAATATCCTTCCCGGACTTCGGCCAAGCGCTCGGGACAATCGCTTTGCGTTTTGTCGGCGCCACTCTGGTCCATGCTCTATCCGGCGGTATAGTCGGTTACTGGCTTTCACAGGGGATATTTAATCCTACCAAAAGAAAGAAACTCGTCGCGATTGGACTCTCTCTTGCTATTATCTTCCATACTTGCTACAATTATCTTATCGTTGCCGCCGCCAACAACGGCGAACCAAATTTAATCTTTTTTGTTATCGCCTTATCGCTGATATCAACCGCCCTGATTGTTTCGTACTGCTTTAGAAAAATCAGACAACAGCAATCTGTCTGTAAAATAACTTAGCTTGCTTTGCTAAAATTCGGCGAAGCGAGATAAAAAAATATGGCTAAAAAATCTTTTTTTGAAAAATTGACCGGCGCCAGCTGGACAAGCGAGGATTCGTCCGAAGAAAAAAAAATCAAAACAACTAAAAAAATAAAGAAGTCAAAGGCGCCCCAAAAAGAATTCCTTAAAAAAGAAACTTTAGGCGAAAAGAAAGAACCCGAGGTCAAAAAAGAAGAAGAATGGCTCAGCGAATCGGAAGGACAATTGACCATAGATGTCTATCAAACGCCAAACGAGGTCGTAATTAAATCAACTATCGCCGGAGTTAAGCCGGAAGACATTGACATCACGATGACCAACGATATGATTACAATTAAGGGCAAACGCAAAAAAGACGAAGAAGTCAAAGAAGAAGACTACTATTACCAAGAGTGTTATTGGGGTCCGTTTTCCCGCTCCGTCATTTTACCGGTTGACGTGGAAGTTGATAGCGCCGAGGCCTCAATGAAAAACAGCATCCTGACCATCAAACTGCCCAAAATTGAAAAAGTCAAAACCAAGAAAATAAAAATAAAGAGCGAATAGTTTTAGAAAAATATTAGAAAAATACAGCATAAAAAACGCCCCGCATTATTGCGGGATGTTTTTTATGCTATGATATATCTAATGAAAAAAAGAAAAAAATATCTTATTGTTTCCCTTTTAGTCCCCCTGATTGTCTTTGTCTATTCTACCCTATTCCTCCAAATAATTAACCGGCAAAAAATCGCTTGGCGCGTCAAGGTCGGCAATTTTACCATTGGTCTTCTTTCGCCGTTATCGGCCAAAGAAGAACTGCAAAAGAAATGGGAAGGATTTTCCCAGCAAGAAATTGTTCTGGGCTATCAGGATAAAGACCGGCGGGTCAATCTCGCCGATTTGGGCTTTGAAATGGACTGCCAGTCAACCGTCGCCCGGGCGGAACAAATCGGCCACCGGACAAATTTTACCATCCGTCTGAAAGAACAATTTCTGGCCGCTTTTGGCTGGTATAATCTTGACCCGATTTACCGAATTAATCCCGACAAATTCCAGCAGAAAACAAGGGAAATTTTCTCCGACATAGAAAACCCGGCTCAAAACGCCGCCCTGGCCTACAATGACGAATTGGGCGAATTCTCTCTTGTCCATTCTAATGAAGGCACTGCCGTTGACCGGGAAAAACTGATGGACGACCTTTCCCAAGGGATTAAAACATTTTCCAGCGAACCGATTGTTCTGAATGTAATCCATGACTATCCCACCGTGGAAAACAGCGAGGTTCAGCTGGCTAAAGAGCCGGCCGACAGGATTATCAAGAACCAGCCGTATTATCTCAAATTCAACGAAGATTATTGGACAATTGACCAAAAAATCCTCCTGGACTGGATTGTATTTGAGCCAGTCAAAGAAAATGGTTCCGATAATGAAATTTTGGGCTTTTCGCTTAGCAGGGAAAAAATAAGGAGTTATCTCAAAAAAATAGCCCAAAATATTGATCGGCCGGCCGCCGAGGCCAAATTGAAAATTGAACCGGACGCTTCTCTGCCGTCCGGAAAGCGAGCGGTTGAATTTTCGCCGGCCAAAGAAGGTTTTGAAGTCAAATTAGACCAGACCTTTGACCAATTCTTTCAAAATATTTCTTCCCGGCCGGCGGTCAAGACCACCGAAATTATCGCCGATGTTTCCGAGCCAAAAAATTCCCTTGAAGAAACTAATAACCTCGGCATCAACGCTTTAATCGGACAGGGAACATCCAATTTCTCCGGCTCGCCTAAAAACCGAAAACACAATATTGGGATCGGCGTGAAAAAGTTCAACGGCGTTATTCTCGCTCCCGGCGAGGAGTCTTCTTTTAATACTATTCTGGGCGACAGCAGTCCCGAGGCCGGATATTTGCCGGAACTGGTTATTAAAAATAACCAAACTATTCCGGAATACGGCGGCGGTCTGTGCCAGGTGTCCACAACGCTTTTTAGAGCGGCGGTTTATTCGGGGCTGGAAATCACTGCCCGGACGCCGCACGCCTTTCCGGTCGTCTACTACAATCCACAGGGCTTTGACGCCACCATCTACGACCCGCAACCGGACTTAAAATTCTTAAACGACACCGCTGGCTATCTTTTGATTGAAGGAATTATTGAAGGCAATCAAATCACCTTCAATTTTTACGGAACAAAAACTGACCAGGAAGTCAAGGTCCTCGGCCCATATACTTTGGAGAAAAACGAAGACGGTTCAATGAAAACCGTCCTGACCCAGGAGGTCTACAAAAACGGCGAACTTTTCTACCGCCGCAGTTTCTATTCCAACTACGACTCGCCGGCAAAGTACGGCCACTAACTATTATGGTGCGGACGGAGAGATTTGAACTCTCACGGGTTTTACCCCATTAGCTCCTAAAGCTAACGTGTCTGCCGTTCCACCACGTCCGCTTCCGTTTATCTTAAGATAAATACCGCTAAAAATCAACCCGCTTGGGCTTGACATTTACGCAAAAATAATATATAGTATGCGAAATGAAACCAAGGATTGGAGGACTTGTTTCATCCAGCCCTTTTAAAATTTAACCAAAACACAAAAAGAAAGAGAGGTAAAAAATGATTCCAGGAATAGTTTTTGGACTAATGGGTTTAGGTCTGGTTTTTTTTCTTTTCAAGAGTATTATCTGGGGTTTTCTATTTCTCGGACTAGGGCTAATCGGCTTGGCGGCTACCCTGCGCCAAATTCCGGCCGACCCGCCAAACATCGGCGCCGTTACTTTCTGGGGCCGCCGAACTGGCGCCATAAAAAAAGAGGGATGGTGTTTCCTGGCGCCGTTCTTCCCGTTTTTTTACAACGTTATCCTAGTTAATGTGGAAAAGAAAAACCAGGATTTGTCAGCGCAGAAATTACGGACGCCGGATTTGGCCGTACTCCAGGTCCCTGTAAGTTTGACTTGGACTCCTGACTCCAGTCACATTATTGAATACCTTAACTCTGGCGGAGAAAAAGGCGTACGGAACATTCTAGAAGATATCGTTAAAGAACGCCTTCGCGGTTGGGCTATGTCGGCGCAAGAAGGTCCGCAAGCTTTCGAGGAAGCCATTGCTTCCAAAGAAGAGGCCACGGAAATCCTTATTAAAGCCGTGGCTGGCGCTGAACTGCAAAGAATTCCATCGGTTGTTCCCACACACATTTTATTCAAATATTTCAGCATCCCACCTGAAGCTCCTACGGGAAGCCAAGCCGCAAAATGGGGGGGGAAATGGGAACTGGTAGAGCAAATCATCTCCCGTGAAGACCGACAACAGATTGAAAATGCGATAAAAATAAGACGTCGGCAGATAAAAGAGATTAGCCGCGGGAACGGCCTCCAGTCAATCCCGCAGCTTGGGATCGTATTAAATCGCCTTAATATTGAAGCGATTGACATTGACCCAAGCAGCGACCTGTCTAAGGCCGCGGAACAGGACGTGAAAGAAAGGCGAGAACAAGTCGCGGAAAAACGAGAACTGGTTAATGTCTGTGATCTAATTGAAAAGTTAACCAAAATGGGCTATACCCTTCAAGAAGCTCGCGATATCGTCCAAATTGAACGAAACAAAAAAACCACGAGGAATATCCAAGATATTCAAGGAATAGATCTGGCGGGCTTTGGTAAGGGAATTGGCCAAGGTATCGCCGAGATTCTTAAAGAGAGGGGAAACTCATGAAAAAACCAACTTGGTGGCTATTTATTACCGGATCTGTCCTTATAATTTTATTTTTTGTTTTCTATTTTGGGCCTCCGGATTTTCCTGATTCTGACTCCTCTAGTAATGTTCCTCCTCGCCAGCTCCGCGGCATATACGAACTGCCGACAGATGGAATAGTGGTCTGTCAGACCATTCGCGGCGAAAAACTGATTTTCCGCGCCGGTGAACCGGTCCGGTTTGAGCAAATGGAAAACCCGGCTGTTTTCCAAGTAGTGAATGATAATATTCACTTTCTGGAAATTAGCCAGCGGACATATACCACCGGGCCAGCGCTTACTGGCGGACCGCTTTGCTTAAAAGCATCGGGAGGGAAAAGAGTTCTTGTCCGGGCAACAATCCTGGACTAAAACCAAAAGCCAGACGGGTAAAACAAACAACCCTGTCTGGCTTTTAAAATTATCGACTATTCAAAGTTGCGCGCGGCGCGAAATCAAAACTCCTCCCCTAAAAAACATTACCGATAACAAAATTGGCGATGCCGACCGCGGCGCCGACAATAATCAAACCAATCACCGCCGCGATTATGATCTGCCTGGCTCTGGTTTCGGTCTCGGCGTTGCCGCCGGCCGTCATCCACATTATCCCGCCAATGACGATCGTTAAAGCCGCTACCACCGCTATAATAACAGCGACTGTATTAAAGATTCCTACTATAACGGTATCTGGTTCATCGCTCGGTAAATCGCCCGGGTCAGCCGGTTGTATAACGCCCACCGCCATACTCGCGCTGCTTAACAACAACGCCAGAGACATCAACCCAACCAGTTTTTTATTAACTTTTATCACTCTTTTCACCCCCTTTCATAAGAGATTTATTTTTATCATCATACCTTATTTCACATTTAAAAGCGATAGAACGGTATTTAACAAACTCCAGGACATCAAAACAATAATCAAACCAATTAATGACCACTGGATGGTCTTGTGGGCTTTTTGTATTCTGTCCAGATCGCCGCCGGAAAAAATATACTGCAGGCCGGCGATGACAATCAAAAGCACCGCCACCGTCGCGACAATGCCGGCAATCCAATTGGCGATACTGACAAAAATCTCGGTAAAATCATTGGCCTTAAGAGGATTGTCAAATCCTCCTGATGGCAAGTCCGCCGCAAATATATTCGTCAGCGGAAACAATATCAAGAAGAGAAATATTACCGGCAAGAAATTTTTAAATTTATTTCCTGACATAATTTAAAACTCAGAGTGGAACCGTCAAAAAATCCTTAAAACAAAATTGACGATGCCGACCGCGGCGCCGACGATAATCAAACCAATCACCGCCGCGATTATCGTCTGTCTGGCTTTGGTCTCGGTCTCGGCGTTGCCGCCGGCCGTCATCCACATCACCCCGCCAATAACGATGGCTAAGGCGGCAATACTGGCAACAATTTTGGCCACCAAATTGAAAATATTTGTTAATAACTGCTGGATGGTGATATCCGGCAAATTCAAACCGGACGGCTTTGTCGCTCCGAAAATAACCTGAACGCCGGCAAGAAAGAGCGTTAAGCAGATTAATGAAATTGGCAATATTTTTCTCATAATTGATATGAGCGAGGAAATAATAAGCTGGCTTAGTTATTTCCGAGCGAATGAAATTATATCTATTGATATAATTTACCGGCAGACCGGGAACTGGTTCCAGGCCCCGACAAAACTGCCTTGGGCGATGGTTTTTAATAGTGTGTCAATAAAAAGCCAACTGATATAGATGATAATTAGGCCGACAACGGTATTGGTAAAAATCGTCTTAGCCCATTCAATCATTTTAGGACTGCCGCCCGAGACAAGAAAAATAGCGCCGGCAACGACAAAAAGGAACACTCCTAAAGGAATAGCCAGATTAAAACTGATAAAGGTAATGATATTGCTGGCTAATTGCCAGAGGTCGCACAAAGTGCAATCTCTGCCGCTTGATTTCGTTCCGCATGGCACGATCGGCCCCTCTAGTCCAATAGCCAAGACAAAATTAGCTGAAAATATCCCGAATAAAATCAACAAACTAAGCAATTTTTTCTGGAAATTAGTCATTGGAATGCTATTTCGCCAAAAGTGTTATTTGATTAGACGCCTTGTTAACCGCTTCTTCTATGGTCGTTTTTCCCGCTACTACTGATTCTATCATATCGGCCAAGATCTGCTCAATAGACCGATTATCCACTTGATACCAGGAGCGGGCGGTCAGGGCCTGTTCGGCAAAAATACCCAAATCCGGATCGCTGGCTTGCTCCAAAATCAAATCTCGGCGGGCGGACGGTTTTTCGGTCAATTCCAGATACATTCGGGCGTTTTCCTTGTTGCCGGCCAACCAGTTGATAAATTGCCAAGCCCGGTCCGGCGCCGGCGAATTACGAGAAACGGTCAGGCCCCAGTAATTGGCGTAGTTGACGCTTTTAGAAGCGGTTTTAATCTGGGGCATAGCCGCCACGCCGAAATTCAAATAAGACGCCTTAGCCCTGATTGTCGGAATATGATAAGAATAGTTTAGCATTGTCGCCGTTTTACCCTCGTAAAAAGCGTCAATAGAATAATGCATCAGGTCATTCCAGGTATAGACGCTTTTGAGCGGATTGGCAAAATCGGTGTAAAATTCCAGCGCCCTTTCGCCGACACGATATCTTTCGCCATTGACACTGATCGGTTCGTTAAAGGTCGCCTGTCCGCTTTCTGTGTTAAATATCTCTAATCCGGACTGAAGCATTAAAAGAGATAAGATATCGGTGGAACGGTTAATGTTTCTGGCCGTGCCCAGAGCGGCGCCGGCCAAAATAATATTGTCTTTGTCGTCTTTGACGGTTATTTTCTCCACATCGTCTAAAAATTCGTCCCAGGTGAGCGGGGATTGAGGAATACTGGCGGTATTGAAAATATCTTTGTTGTAATACAGCGCCAAGGTATCAACGCTCAGCGGCAGAGCCGCGACGGCGCTGTTT
>Ga0100388_10001951_pt1 | contig 17958 bp, 15 predicted proteins | sample CryGeymeta201512_FD_81536 | JGI IMG/M metagenome (GOLD analysis project Ga0100388, IMG submission 81536) | Groundwater microbial communities from Crystal Geyser aquifers in Utah, USA - Crystal Geyser metaG 2015-12 | ecosystem: Environmental > Aquatic > Deep subsurface > Groundwater | place... | reverse complement strand
GTCGTGGAAGGCCGCCCGGACGAGGCCATCGTCAAAGTCGCCGAGGATGTCGGCGCGGATTTGATCGTGATGGGCAGCCTCGGTCGCACCGGACTAATCAAGGTGCTGCTGGGCAGCGTCACCCAACGAGTGATCGGCCAAGCTGTTTGCCCAGTGCTGGTGGTCAAGCCCTGATTGGATCCCCATCCAAAAACGCCGTGTGGGACTATCCCACACGGCGTTTTTGTTTTAGTACTCGCAAGGATACCTCCTGGAGGTGCAAACGGGGTGAAAACCGGGTTATAACCAAGCGGCAACACCGAATACAAAAACAAAACCTGCCCGAAGGGGTGAAAATTTGGTTATAATTGCGCGGCAATGCCGAATACAAAAACAAAACCTGCCCGAAGTAATCTCTAAATGACCACACCGAATCTTCCCATCGACATCGCCTTGGGAGTCATAATCTATTGGCTGTTGCTGGCCGTTGCGGGCCTGCTGTTACAGAACAGCCGCGCCATCTCGCAGTGGATTTTCCCCGCCGGCGCAGCGGGCGCCCTGGTTCTGGCCGTCTCCGCCCTGTCGAGTCTGGGCGGCGCCATCAACGTGGCGGTGCTGCCCCTCGGGCTACCCGATCTGCCTTTCCATCTGCGTCTGGATTCGTTATCCGCATTCTTCCTGCTGCTGCTCGGCGCCGCCAGCATCGGTATCTCGCTGTATTCGGCGGGCTATTTCCGCCACATGGAAGGCGGTAGCCTCGGCCTGCTGTGCTTCGAGTACCACATCTTCCTCGCCGCCATGGCGCTGGTATTTCTCGCCGATGACGCTTACCTGTTCATGGTGGCCTGGGAAAGCATGGCGTTATCCTCCTACTTCCTGGTCACCACCGATCACAACATCCCCGAAACCCGCCGCGCCGGCTTCCTCTACCTGCTGATCGCCCACGTCGGCGCAGTCGCGATCCTGATGAGCTTCGGCGTGATGCAGGGAGGGCACGGCGACTATACCTTTTCCACCATGCGCAATGCCCATCTGACCGAATTCTGGGCCAGCGTCACCTTCCTCCTGGCGCTGTTCGGCTTCGGCGCCAAGGCGGGCATCCTGCCGCTGCACGTGTGGCTGCCGGAAGCCCACCCGGCGGCGCCGTCGCCGGTCTCGGCGATGATGAGCGGCATCATGCTGAAAACCGCGATCTACGGCATCCTGCGCGTCAGCTTCGATCTGCTCGGCATGCCACTGTGGTGGTGGGGCGTGCTGGCCCTGTCGCTGGGCCTCGCCACCGCGCTGTACGGCGTTCTGTTCGCCGCTGTGCAGACCGACATGAAGCGCTTGCTCGCCTATTCCTCGATCGAGAACATCGGCATCATCCTGGTCGGCATCGGCCTGGGTCTGGTCTTCCATGCCTTGAACAAGGACGCGCTGGCGGCGCTGGCGCTCACCGCCACGCTGTACCACGCGCTCAACCATTCCTTCATGAAGGGTCTGCTGTTCCTCGGCACCGGATCCGTGCTGCACGCCACCGGCGAACGCGACATGGGCAAGCTGGGCGGCCTCATCCACTCCATGCCGAAACTGGCGCTGCTGGTATTGGTGGGCGCGCTGGCGCTGGCCGGCCTGCCACCCCTGAACGGCTTCATGTCCGAATGGCTGCTGCTGCAGGCCTTTTTGCTCTCGCCCGATCTTCCCCTGCCCTACCTCAACATGCTGGTGCCGATCGCCGCAGCGGCGCTGGTGCTGGCTGCGGCGCTCGCCGGTTACGTGATGGTCAAGTTCTACGGCGTGATTTTTCTTGGCCAGCCACGCATGGAAAAAACCGCCAAAGCCCACGACATCGGCGCCTGGGAGCTGCTCGGGATGGGTTGGCTGGCACTCGGTTGCCTCCTGCTGGGGTTGTTCCCGGTGTTCGTCATCTTTAATCTCGATCATGTCACGCTGATGCTGGTCGGCAAAACCCTGGGCAGCACCGCCGCCCAGACCGGCTGGCTGCTGCTCACCCCGATCCAGCCGGAACGCGCCAGCTACAGCCCGCTGGTGCTGCTGGTCATCATCGTCATCGGCGTGCTGTTCACCCTTTTCGTGGTAAAGAAGTTTTATCACGGCAGGCTGCGCCGAGGCCCCGCCTGGGATTGCGGCTTCCCCGCGCAGACCGCGCGCATGCAGGATACCGCCGAGGGCTTCGGCCAGCCGATCCGCCAGATCTTCGAACAGGTCCTGGGTGTCATCCGCGAAGTGCCCAGCCCATACGACAAGAAACCCCATTATCACGGCGAGACTCGCGACCTCTTCTGGGACTTGATTTACCTGCCGATCGCCTGGGTCGCCGAGAGAATTTCCGCGCTGATCGGCAAGCTGCAGCAAGGCCGCATCCCTATTTACCTGCTTTACAGTTTTGTCACCCTGATCGCACTACTGGCGTTTGTCCGATGAACGGCATACTTCTACAACTCTTTCAGGACACGCTGGTGGTGCTGGTCGCCCCCATCCTGCTGGGCTGGGTCAACCAGTGCCGCGCCTGGCTGCAGAACCGCAGCGGCGCCGGTGTGCTGCAACCTTACCGCGTTCTGATCAAGCTGTTCCACAAGGACGCGGTGCTGGCGAACAACGCCTCCCCGCTATTTCGCAGCACGCCCTACATCCTGTTCTCCAGCATGTGGCTGGCGGCGGCCCTGGTGCCGGTGATCGCCACCGACCTGCCGCTTTCCCCGGCGGTGGACGTGATCGCCCTGGTCGGCATTTTCGCCGTGGCGCGGGCGTTCATTTCCCTGGCGGCGATGGACATCGGCACCTCGTTCGGCTCGCTCGGCGCGCGGCGCGAGATGCTGGTCGGTTTCCTCGCCGAACCGGCGCTGTTGATGGTGTTTTTCACCGCGTCTGTCATCAGCCATTCGACCTCTCTCGTCACCATCGTCGAAACCCTGGCGCACAAGCAGTTCATGCTCTATCCCAGCCTGGCCTTCGCCGCCGTCGCCTTCGTCATGGTGCTGCTGGCGGAAAACGCCCGCGTTCCGGTGGACAATCCCTCCACCCACCTCGAGCTGACCATGATCCACGAGGCCATGATCCTGGAATACTCCGCGCGCCACCTGGCCCTGATCGAATGGGCCGGCGCGATCAAACTGCTCGCCTACATCACCATCGGCATCGCCCTGTTCGTCCCCTGGGGCATCGCCGAGGCCGGCGACTGGGGGGCGCTACCGCTGGCGCTGGTCGCCCTGTTCCTGAAACTGATGGCGGCCGGCGCCGGTCTGGCGCTACTCGAAACCCTGTCGGCCAAGCTGCGCATTTTCCGCGTCCCGGAATTCCTCGGCACCGCCTTCCTGCTCGCGGTGCTGGCGATGCTGGTGCATTATCTTCTGGGAGTATGAGGCATGGCTTTCTCGCAACAACTCATCAACCTGTTCGCGGCGCTGCTGCTGTTGATCGCCTTCGCCATGCTGTCCCAGCGCCGCATTCTCTCCCTCATCAACCTGTTTGCCCTGCAGGGTTTGATGCTTTCCGTCAGCACCGCCATCGTCGCCTGGTCATCCCACCAGCACCATCTGTATTACTCGGCGGCGCTGACCCTGATCGTCAAGGTGGTGGCGCTACCCTGGCTGCTGCACCGCCTGATCCGCAAACTGGACTTGAAATGGGACGTGGAAACCATCATCAACATTCCTTCCACCATGCTGGTCGGCCTCGCCCTGGTCGTCTTCGCCTTCAACCTGGCGCTGCCTATCTCCCAGCTTGCCGGCACCATTACCCGCAGCACGCTGGGCATCGCGCTGGCCAGCGTGCTGCTCTCGTTCCTGATGATGATCACGCGGCGCCAGGCAGTGCCCCAGGTGATCGGTTTCCTGGCGATGGAAAACGGCCTGTTCTTCGCCGCCACCAGCGCCACCTACGGCATGCCGCTGGTGGTTGAACTGGGTATCGCGCTGGACGTGCTGGTGGGCTCCTTCATCTTCGGCATCTTCTTCTTCCATATCCGCGATACGTTCGACAGCCTGGATATCAAGAACATGGAAAATCTGAAAGAAAATTAAGGGCCTATAGACTGTGGAAATTATCCTGATCCTTGGCATTCCCCTCCTCGGCGGCCTGCTGCTCGCCGTGTTCGGCGGCCATCGATGGGCGCCGGAACTGAACGTGGTGATGAGCCTCGGCACTTTCGTCGCCAGCGCCTGGCTGACCGCCAGGATCATCGCCAACGGCCCGATCACTGCCTACAACGAACAGTTCTTCATCGACCCCTTCAACGTCTTCCTGGTGACGCTCACCGCCTTCGTCGCCCTCACCACCGCGCTGTTTTCGAGCCCCTACATGCACAACGAGGCCGCGCACGGCAAGCTCAGCGCCGGTCGCCTGCGCCTCTACCATAGCATGTACCAGCTGTTCACCTTTACCATGCTGCTGGCGCTCACCACCAACAACATGGGCATCCTGTGGGTGGCGATGGAAGCGGCGACACTGACCACCGTGATGCTGGTCTCGCTCTACCGCACCCCGGCCAGCCTGGAAGCGGCATGGAAATACTTCATCCTGTGCGGCGTCGGCATCGCCCAGGCGCTGTTCGGCACCATCCTGCTCTATTTCGCTGCGGAAAAGGTGCTCGGCGCCGGCGGCACGGCGCTGTTGTGGACCCACCTCAACGTCGTCAAGGCGCAGCTCGAACCCACCGTGCTGTCTCTCGCCTTCGTTTTCCTGCTGGTCGGTTACGGCACCAAGGTCGGCCTGGCGCCGCTGCACAACTGGCTGCCGGACGCCCACGCCGAAGGCCCGACGCCGATCTCGGCGGTGCTCTCCGGCCTGCTGCTCAACGTCGCGCTGTACGCCGTGGTTCGTTCCAAGGTGCTGGTGGACGGTGCGCTGGGGACTCATTTCGCCGGCAACCTGCTAATGGGTTTCGGTTTGCTGTCGCTGGTGCTGGCGGCATTCTTCCTGTCCCGCCAGAAGGACATCAAGCGCTTGTTCGCCTACTCCTCGATCGAGCACATGGGGATCATCACCTTCGCCTTCGGCATGGGCGGCTCGGTGGCCACCTTCGCGGCGCTGCTGCACATGACCATGCACTCGCTCACCAAATCGGCGATCTTTTTCGCCGTCGGCCATGCCGCGCAGAAATCCGGCACCCAGATGATGGAAAACATCCGTGGCCTGATTAAAACCAACCCCACCATCGGCTGGGGACTCGCCCTGGGTAGCCTGGCCATACTCGGAATGCCGCCGTTCGGCGTGTTCGCCAGCGAATTCATGATTATCACCACCGCCATGCACGAACATGCGTGGGCGACGCCGTTTATTTTGGTCGCGCTGGGCGTCGCCTTCGCCGCGATCTTCAGCAAGGTGCAAACCATGGTGTTCGGCGAGACCGAACTGCCGCGCCTGCCCCACCCGCCCGCGCTGGTGCCGGTATTCGTGCATCTGGCGCTGGTGCTGATGCTCGGCCTGTACATTCCGCCCTACCTGGCCGACTGGTACCGGCAAGCAGCGGCGATGATAGGGTAGAGCCATGAGACTAGACGAATTTCCGACAAAATTTCCCAAGCTGCCCGGCGCGATGCCGATCTGGCATGGAGCGGTGGATGCGGCGACTTTCCGCAGCCTGTGCGAGCAGGTGGGGCACGGCGGCGGCAAGCTGGTGGCGCTGTGGGGCAGCGACGAGCTGGCGCGCGACGCGGGCTATGCGCTGCACGTCTCGCTGATTACCGCCATCGGCATGTTGTGCCTGACCCTGCCGGTGAACGCGGAGCGCCCTTCCTATCCCGACCTCAGCGATCTCTTCCCTGGCGCCAGCCGGATGCAACGCGCCGCCTTCGACCTGCTCGGCCTCTTTGCCGACGGCGCCTGCGACCACCGCAAGTGGATGCGCCACGCATCCTGGCCGGGCAGCGTGCATCCGCTGCGCAAAAGTTTCGATGGCGGCAGCGCATTTGCCACTGAAACCGATGGCTATCCCTTCGTCACCGTGACCGGCGGCGGCGTCCACGAAATTGCCGTCGGCCCGGTCCATGCCGGCACCATCGAGCCGGGCCATTTCCGCTTCTCCGTCATCGGCGAGCGCGTGCTGCGCCTGGAGGAACGCTTCGGCTACACGCACAAGGGCATCGAAAAACGCTTCGAGAGCATGAATCTGGATGAGGGCGCGAAACTGGCGGGGCGCATCAGCGGCGACAGCACCGTGGCCTACGCCTGGGCCTACGCCCAAGCGGTGGAAAGCGTCACCGGCGCCACGCCCTCCCCCCGCGCCCTGGCCCTGCGCGCCGTGCTGCTCGAACTGGAACGCATCCACAACCATCTCGGCGACCTCGGCAACCTCGGCAACGACGTGGGGCTGGCCTTCGGCTTCGCCCAGTTCTGGATCCTCAAGGAAGACCTGCTGCGGCTGAACCATGATCTGTTCGGCCACCGCTACCTGATGGACAGTGTCGTGCCCGGCGGCGTCGCCCGCGACCTGGACGGCAAGGGCTGCCAACGCATTCTGGAAGCATTGGCGCACCTCCAGCACGAGGTCGGCACACTGAAGGACATCTACGACGAGCACGCCGGCGCCCAGGATCGTTTCCTCTCCGCCGGCCGGGTGTCGCCCGACCGCGCCGCGCTGCTCGGCCTCACCGGCCTGGCCGGACGCGCCAGCAGCCAGGCCTGGGATTTGCGCGCCCAGTTCCCCTGCGCGCCCTACGACCAGCTCGACGTGCGCATGGCCACCCACCACAAAGGCGATGTCGCCGCCCGCGTCACGATGCGCTTCGAGGAAGTGCAGGAATCGATCCGCCTGATCCGCCTGCTCCTGGATCAACTGCCGCCAGGAGAGCCTTGCACGGCGGTCGGCAACGCGCCGGAAAACGCGCTGGGCATCGGCTGGGTCGAAGGCTGGCGCGGCGAAATCATGGTGGCGCTGCATACCGGCAAGGACAACCGGATTCATCGCCTGCACCCGCACGACCCGTCATGGCAGAACTGGCCGGTGCTCGAGCACGCCATCATCGACAACATCGTGCCGGACTTCCCGCTCATCAATAAATCGTTTAATCTGAGCTATACCGGGATTGATTTATGAGAATGGGCAGGGTGGGCACGCCTTTGTGCCCACGCGGTGTGGCGTAGGTTGTTCCCGCGTGGGCACAAAGGCGTGCCCACCCTACATGGTTTTACGGTTAATGCTTTTGGGCTATAAATAATTATGTACCAGATCATCAAGCAAATCCTGAAAACCGGCATCAAGACCGAAACGCCTCCCCAGCCCGACGAGGCGCTGCGCGTCGAAGTCCGGAACCTGCAGGAACAAATCCTGCGGCACGTTGGCAGCGCGCTCGCCATCCGCTGCGTGGATGCCGGCTCCTGCAACGGCTGCGAGCTGGAAATCCAAGCCCTCAACAACGCTTACTACAACATCGGGGGGCTGGGCATCCATTTCGTCGCCAGCCCGCGCCATGCCGACATGCTGCTGGTGACGGGGCCGGTTTCGCGCCACATGGAAATTGCGCTCAAGCGCACCTATGACGCCACCCCCGAGCCCAAGCTGGTGGTCGCTGTCGGCGACTGCGGCTGCAACGGCGGCCTCTTCGGAGAGAGCTACGCCAGCAGCGGAAAAATTTCCAACGTGATCCCGGTCGATGTCGCCGTACCCGGCTGCCCCCCCACGCCGACCGCCATCCTGCAAGGTATCCTCACCGCCGTGACTGGCGGTCTCAAAGCCAGGGCCATTTAACCATGCGGCTGAAATTCCTGTCGGCGAATATTTCACCATGAACACGGCGAACGGGCTCCCTCTGCTCCTCGCCTACGCCGCGATAGTTTGCACCCTGCTGTCGGGCGCCGTTTCCCTGTTTGCCGTGCGCCGCCACCCCGGCTTCCTGCATTTCGGTTCGTTTCTGTTCCTGTTTCTCGCCGGCGCTGCCAGCATCGCCGCAGGTGGCTGGGCGCTGCTGGCCCATCTCACCCTCACCGATCAGTTGGCGTTCGGCCTGCCCTGGCTCAAGTGGCATCTGCGGCTCGATCCGCTGTCCGGCTTTTTCCTGGTCCTGCTCGGCACGCTGGTGACCGCGGCCTCGCTCTATGGCCCCAGCTACACCCGCGAGTACACGCATGGCAAAGCGCCCCAGCCCTTGCCCCCGCTCGGCGTATTCACCGCGACCTTCGTCCTCGGCATGCAGATGCTGCTGCTCGCCGACGATGCTCTGGTGTTCATGATTTTCTGGGAAATAATGTCGCTGTCCGGCTACTTTCTCGTCGCCTACCAGCACCAACATGCCGCCAACCGCCATGCCGCCTTTCTCTATCTGCTACTGGCCCACGTCGGCGCCCTGGTGATCCTGCTGTCTTTCGGCGTGCTCGCCGCCTTCGGCGGCGGCCTGACCTTCGACCAGATGCGGGCGACCCACCTCGCGCCGCTGTGGGCGACGCTGGCCTTTCTTTTCGCCTTTCTCGGCTTCGGCACCAAGGCGGGGATGGTGCCGCTGCATGTCTGGCTGCCCGACGCGCACCCGGTGGCGCCCTCGCACATCTCGGCGCTGATGAGCGGCGCCATGCTCAAGATGGGCATCTACGGCATCGTGCGAGTGAGCTATGACCTGATCGGCGAGGTGCGCTGGGAATGGGGGCTGCTAGTGCTCGTCATCGGCACCGCCTCGGCGCTGCTCGGCGTACTGTATGCCCTGATGCAGCACGATCTCAAGCGCCTGCTCGCCTATCACTCGATCGAAAACATCGGCATCATCCTGATGGGACTGGGGATGTCGATGATCTTCCTCGGCACCGGGCACAAAATACTCGGCACGCTCGGGCTGGTGGCGGCGCTCTACCACACGCTCAACCACGCCCTCTTCAAGGGGCTACTGTTTCTCGGCGCGGGCGCGGTGCTCTATCGCACCCACGAACGCGACCTCGAACGCATGGGCGGACTGATTCATCGCATGCCGGTCACGGCGTTCATGTTTCTGGTCGGCAGCGTCGCGATCTCGGCGCTGCCGCCTTTCAACGGCTTCGTTTCCGAGTGGCTGACGTTCCAGACGGCGTTGCAGGCACCCGCGCTGGAAAACGGCGTGCTGCGCACGATGATTCCGATCTCGGCCGCATTGCTGGCACTGACCGGAGCGCTCGCAGCCGCCTGCTTCGTCAAGGCCTTCGGCATCGCGTTCCTCGGCAAGCCGCGCAGCCGCCGCGTCGCCCACGCCCGCGAGGTGCCGATTGGAATGCAGGGCGGCATGGCGCTGTTGGCGGTACTATGCCTGCTGCTCGGCGTGTTCCCGACCTCGGTCATCATGGCGATGGCGCCGATCACGCAACTGCTGGTGCAGGATTCGCTGCCTTCGGCCGCCGCCCAGGGCTGGTTGTGGCTGACGCCGATTTCGCCCCAGGTTGCCTCCTACTCGGCGCCCCTGGTGCTGATCGCCATCGTCGTGGTGTTCGGCCTGGGCTTCCTGTTGCTCAAACGCGGCGCCGTCCCCGCCCGCCGTTGCTACCCCTGGGACTGCGGCTTCGGGCGGCTCACCTCGCGCATGGAATACACTTCCACCGCTTTCACCCAGCCGATCCGGCGCGTTTTCGGCGCGGTCTGGAAGGTCGATGAGGCAGTCGAAACCACCGCCGGAGCCGGGCCGATTCCGCGCGTGACCGGCATCCGCCACCACCTGCATGTACAGGACTGGTCATGGCTCAAGGTCTATCAACCGATCGGACGGCTGGTCCTTGCTGCGGCAAGGCGCATCGGCTTCATCCAGACCGGCAACATCCACACCTATCTGAAATACTCGCTCGCAACGCTGCTCCTTTTGCTATGGATCGTCAGTCTATGAACAGCCAATCGATCGCCTGGACGCTCGCGGCGGCGCAAACGCTGCTGTTCATCCTCGCCGCGCCCCTGCTGGCAGGATGGGTGAAACGGGTCAAGTGCCACCTGCAGAACCGCGCGGCGCCAGCCGTTTGGCAGCCCTACCGAGATCTGGCCAAGCTGATAAAGAAAAACCTGGTGCTGGCCGAAAACGCCTCCTGGCTGTTCCGTGCCGTTCCCTACATCGTCTTCGGCGCCACGCTGCTCGCCGCCGCCGCCGTTCCGCTCATCGCCGTACACCTGCCCACTTCGGCGATTGCCGATGTGATCGTGCTGGTTGGTTTTTTTGCGCTGGCGCGATTTTTCACCGCGCTGGCCGCCCTCGACATCGGCACCGCCTTCGGCGGCATGGGCGCCTCGCGCGAGATGACCGTCGCCGCGCTGGCCGAACCGGCCATGCTCATGGCGGTGTTCACGCTCGCCATGACGGCGCATTCGACCAACCTGTCGGTGGCTACCGAGACCGTTCTGCAAGCGGGCCTGGTGCTGCGCCCATCGTTCCTGTTCGCCCTGCTCGCGCTGCTCATGGTGGCGGTGGCCGAGTGCGGGCGCATTCCGGTGGACAACCCGGCCACACACCTCGAACTGACCATGCTGCACGAGGCCATGATTCTGGAATATAACGGACGCCACCTGGCGCTGATCGAGTGGGCGGCGCAGATCAAGCTGATGATCTACGCAGTGCTGATTATCGACTTCTTCTTCCCCTGGGGCATCGCCAGCGAGTTCAGCGCCAGCGCCTTGAGCGTCGGCGTCCTGGCCGTCACGGCCAAATTGATGCTGCTCGCCATGCTGCTGGTGGTGTGGGAAACGGTGCTGGCCAAGATGCGCCTGTTCCGGGTGCCGCAGTTCCTCGGCTTCGCCTTCCTGCTGGCGCTGCTCGGCATGCTCACCAACGTCGTGCTGGAAACGGGAGGGTAGGGGATAAATGGCGCTTTCCAGTCTCAGCCTGTATAGCCAGGCCATCATCCTGTTCGCGGCCCTGGTGCTGTTCACCTCCTTCGTCATGCTCGCCCAGACGCGCATGGTGCCGCTCATTTTCACTTTTGCCTGGCAAGGTCTGCTGATGGCGGTGGCGACCGTGCTGGTCGCCATCGTCTCGGGCCATAAGCACCTCTACATTTCCGCCGCGCTCACCGTCGTGCTCAAGGTGGGGCTGATCCCGTGGCTGCTCTACCGCCTCAGCGTGCGGCTCGACATGAATTACGAAACCGAGGCGATCAAGCACCCTTCGCTGCTGCTCCTCGGCGGCGCCGGCCTGGTCATTTTCAGCTATTTCATCGCCCTGCCGATCGTACACCTGTCCGGCCTGGCCACGCGCAACACCATCGCCGTCAGCATCGCCGTCGAACTCCTCGGCATGCTGATGATGTCCGTGCGCGGGACGGCGATGGCGCAGGTGATCGGCTTCATGTCGATGGAGAACGGGCTGTTCTTTGCCGCCGTGGTATCGACCTATGGGATGCCGCTGATCGTCGAACTCGGCGTGGCCTTCGACGTGATGGTCGCGTCCATCCTGTTCGGCGTGTTCTTCTTTCACCTGCGCGATTCGTTCGACTCGCTCGATGTCGGCCATCTCAACCTCCTGTCCGAGGCGAATGAACCGGCGCCATTGGCGGAAACCCCCGCTGCATCAACGCAGGGAGAACACGCATGACGATGCTGGAAATCACCCTGTTGGCGCCCCTTATCGGCGGCCTGCTGCTGGCTCTGATCGGTCACCGCTCGCTCGCCGGCTGGCTCAACGTGGCCACCGGCGTGGTCACCTTCGCCGCCTCGCTGGCTCTGGCGCTGGATGTCTTCGCCCATGGGCCGCAGCTTTCCGCCGGGCGACTGTTCTACATCGACGCCTTCAACGTCTATCTGGTCACCCTGACCGCCTTCGTCGGCATGACCACCTCGATTTTTTCACGCCCCTATATGAAACATGAAGTCGAGCGCGGGCGCGTCACCGACCGGCGCATGCGCCTCTACCACTCGATGTACCAGGGTTTCCTGTTCTCGATGCTGCTGGCGCTGTCGACCAACAATCTCGGCATCATGTGGGTGGCCATGGAGTCGGCCACCCTGACCACCGTGCTGCTGGTCTCGCTCTACCGCACGCCGTCGTCGATCGAGGCGGCCTGGAAGTATTTCGTGCTGTGCGGCGTCGGCATCGCCCAGGCTTTGTTCGGCACCGTGCTCATCTACTTCGCCGCCGAGAATAAACTCGGCGCCGAGCGCGACGACACGCTGCTGTGGACCGTGCTGCACGATACCGCCGGCGGCAACCTGGATCCGGCGGTGGTCTCGCTCGCCTTCGTCTTCCTGCTGGTCGGCTATGGCACCAAGGTCGGCCTGGTGCCCTTGCACAACTGGCTGCCGGACGCCCACTCGGAAGGCCCGACGCCAATGTCCGCCGTGCTTTCCGGGCTGCTGCTCAACGTCGCGCTGTATGCCCTGGTGCGCATCAAGATGCTGGTGGATGCCTCGCTACACAACGAACTCGCCGGCCACCTGATGATGGGCTTCGGCTTGCTTTCGTTCGTGGTGGCGGGCCTGTTCCTACACCGCCAGCACGACATCAAGCGCATGTACAGCTATTCGTCGATCGAGCACATGGGGCTGATGACCTTCGCTTTCGGTATCGGCGGGCCGCTGGCCACCTTCGGCGCACTGCTGCACATGACCATGAACTCGCTCACCAAGTCGGCTATTTTCGTCCCCGTCGGTTACGCCTCGCAACTTGCCGGCACGCAGCGTATCGAAGACATCCGCGGCCTGATCCGCACACAGCCCAGCATCGGCTGGGGGTTGTTGATCGGCACGGTGGCAATCGCCGGTTTCCCACCTTTTGGCGTATTCATCAGCGAGTTTCTGCTGCTCATGGCCACCATGAAGTCCTGGCCGTGGCTGACGATCCCGCTGCTGGTCGGCTTCGGCGTGGCCTTCGCCGGCCTGTTCCGCCACCTGCAACCGATGGTCTTCGGCGAACCGCCGGTCGGGCAGAAACCGATACGCGCCAACATGCTGCCGGTGGCGGTGCATCTCGCCCTGGTGCTATGGCTCGGACTGTCGATCCCCACCTTCCTCTCGGGCTGGTTCGAACAGGCCACGCTGCTCATCTCGGGAGCGCCGCTGCGATGACGCCGAACCCGCTATTTGCCCCATTTCTCGACCACCTGGCGCAAGCCGGACTGCATGTCGAATCGGTGGCTGTGCATGGGCTCGCGCCGACACAAGTCCTCACGCTACCCGCTGAAGAATGGGGCCGGCTCGGCCAGGAAGCCAAGGGCTGGGGATGCCGCTGGGCTGCGGGCTGGGGCGAGGATATGGGCGCAGAGATGGACCCACAGGGGGGCAAGACGATCCGCATCCACGCCTGTTTCGAGAAAGGTGGCGCCTACCTGCTCGCGCGCACGACAATCCCGCGCACCCATCCGATCCTGCCCTCGCATACGCCGTCCTACCCGGCAGCCGACCGTCCCGAGCGGCATACCCAGGACCTGTTTGGCGTAGCTTTTACCGATCACCCCGATGCGCGCCGCTGGACGCGGCATCAGGCGTGGAAGAGTTCGGAGTATCCCCTGCGCCGGGATTTTCCCGCCGCAGGCCACCCGCCTGCCGCAACGTCGGCCGATTACCAGTACAAGTTTCTCGCTGCCCAGGGCGGCGGCGTCTACGAGATACCGGTCGGGCCAGTCCATGCCGGCATCATCGAGCCGGGGCACTTCCGTTTTCAGGCGGTGGGCGAAACGGTGCTCCATCTGGAGGAGCATCTCGGCTACACCCACAAGGGCATCGAGAAAATCGCCGAGGGCCGCGATGCTCAGGGCTTGGCGCGCCTGGCCGGGCGCGTCTCGGGCGACTCCACCGTGGCGCACGCCTGGGCGGCCTGCATGGCGATGGAGCGGGCGGCAGAATTGACGCCGCCGCCCCGCGCCACCTGGCTGCGGGCGCTGATGTGCGAACGCGAGCGCGTCGCCAATCATCTCGGCGACATCGGCGCGATCGCCAACGATGTCGGCTTCGCCTTCAGCTTCTACCAGTTCGGGCGCCTGCGCGAGTCTTGGCAACGCGCCTCGTTCGATGCTTTCGGCCACCGCTTCATGATGGATCGTATCGTCCCCGGCGGCGTGGCGGTCGATCTGGAGCCGCAGTTCATGGCGCCCCTGCGCGAGGAAGTCACCGCGCTGCGAAAACAGGTCAACAAATTGATGGCTATGGTCTACGATTCGCCCTCGCTGACCAACCGCCTGCTGGGTGCAGGCGTGCTCGCCCCGGAACAGGCTGCGGCGCTGGGCTGCATGGGCTATGTAGGGCGAGCGTCGAGCCTGGACTTCGACGTTCGACGTAACGCGCCCTACCCGCCCTACGACCAGTTGCAGGTCAAGGGCGTGCTGCATCACACCGGCGACGTCAACGCGCGCATGCGCGTGCGCCACGAGGAAATCATCGCCTCCCTCGATCTGATCGAGGCGCTGCTCGCCGGGCTACCCGGTGGGCCGGTCGGCAGCGAGTGGCAAGCGCCCATAGCGGGCAGCGAAGGGTTGGGCATCGTCGAGGGCTGGCGCGGAGAAATCATCAGCTATGCGCGCTTCGGCGACGACGGGCGAATCGCGCGCTTCTTTCCGCGCGACCCCTCCTGGACCACCTGGCCGGCGCTCGAAGTGCTGATCCACGACAACATCGTCCCCGACTTCCCGGTATGCAACAAATCCGTGAACGGGTCATATTCAGGACAGGACTTGTAAGCTATGCTGCGCATCCTCGGAAAAATTCAGCGTGTCGGCATCGTCACCGAGCCGCTGCCAGCGGCCGACGAACCCGCGCTAACCGAAATCGGTGAACAGCTCAAGGCGAAGATCGGCGAGCTGTTCGGCGGCAGCCTCGCCATCCGGGAAGTGGATGCGGGCTCCTGCAACGGCTGCGAGCTGGAAATCCAGGCGCTCAACAACCCCTGGTACGGCATCGAACGCTACGGCGTGCATTTCGTCGCCAGCCCGCGCCATGCCGACATGCTGCTGGTCACCGGCCCGGTCTCGCGCCACATGGAGGAGGCGCTGCGCCGCACTCTTGCCGCGACACCCGAACCCAGGCTGGTCATCGCCGTCGGCGCGTGCGGCGCAGACGGCGGCGAATTCGGCGAGAGCTACGCCTCGCGCGGCGCGGTGGCGAATGTCATTCCCGTCGATGCCGTCATCCGCGGTTGCCCGCCCACCCCGCTCGATCTCATGCGCGGCATACTCGAAGCAATCAGAGTTCGCTAATCCTGGTGGGTTCCAGCAGTAAGCCATGGGGAATTGACCCGAAGAGATTCAACACGACTGGCCGCTAGCCGCCCACCCAGCCGGCGAGAGTGACCAGCAAAAGAACCGCCAGCCACAGCACCACCGTGCGCCATACCAAACTGACGGCGCTATCCAGATAGTCGGCATCGGCATCGTCGCCCAGACCGAGCTCGGGCCGGAATTCGATGTTGCCGCCATAGCTCAGCGGTTCGCCCAGCTTGACGCCCAAGGCCCCCGCGCCGCTCGCCAGCACGATGCCGATGCCCTGCTGCGCCCAGGCCGACGCCTGGGAGCGCCAGCAATAGACGGCGTCCTCGAAATCGCCGACCACCGCAAAGCTGATGGCGGAGAGGCGCAACGGCACCCAGTCCATCAGATTGAAAGCCTGCGCGGAGAACTTGCCGAACTCACCGAAATCGCGCTGATCCAGCCCGCCCCATTTCTGGTTGAGCAGTTGGGACAGGCGATAGAGCACCGCGCCGGCGGGGCCGAGCACGACGAACCAGATAATGACGCCAAACAGATTTTTGTGCGCGCAAGTCAGCGTTTGCTCGATACCCACGCGGGCGATTTCCATAGCGCCAAGCTCGTCGGCCGAGCGCCCGTGCCACTGGGAAAGCAGGCGGCGTGCCTCGCCCAGATCAGACACACGCAATGCGGCGGCGACCCTCTCGGCTTGCCCGCCCAACTGCTTCAGACTTAATAGCGGATACAGCACAACCGCGCTGAACGCCCAAGCCAGCAGCGGGTTGAGGGTGTACAGTCCGCCATAAATGCCGCCGACCACGACCACCGGCAGCAACACCGCCAATAGCCACGCCACCGCACCATGCACGTTCTGGCCGGCATTGAAATGACGCTCAAGATAATTTGCGTAGCGGGTAAACAGCAAGCTGACCGGGTTGCTGCCGCCCAGCGGGCGGAAATGTTCGAGCAGTAAAGCGGCAATCAGGGAAAACAGGCTCATGGGCGTTCTCAGATATCCATTTCAACCGTCAAAGTACTATTCTGGTAAATTTCCAGTGTCGGCAGCTTGAGCTTCATGCCATGTTCATCCAGGTATTTCAGCAGCGCCGCATAGACTTTGCCGGCCGCCAGCCTGGGATGTGCTCGCAACTGCACAACGAGCACTGGCCGGGCGGGAATATCCGCCAGTTTGAGCGGCTCGCGCACGCTAACGCCGGCCTCCACCAGATAGCCGGTCTGCGCCACCAGCTTGGATTGGGCGGTGGTGCGCGGGTCGTTCTGCATCAATGTGATCGCTGCACCGTGGACTACTCCCTGAACCTGCAACGCCCGCAGCGCTTCCAGTTGCTTGTCGGGCAGTTTGGAATAATCGCCGCTGTGCACCAGGTAGGCGTAATGATAAGGGCCTCGCACCAGATTTGATTCGACCCTGGCGCTGGCAAAGCCTCCCACCCACCAGAAAATACCCACCAGTGGTGCGGCAAAAGCCAGCAGGAAATACAGCCAATTTTTCTTCAAGTCGAGATACCCCGTTAAAACACGTGCAAAGCTCGAAGATACCATAACCTCCGGCAAAGCTAAAACATGGATATGATAATATTGAATAATACAGCAACATGAACCGAAGCCAATCACGGTGTCAGCCTGGGATGCGCACTGGCATGCACGTTCGCCGATCTAGCGGATAATCGCTTCCGCCCCTTTTTTTTCGCTTCACAACCTCGGTGTTCGCGGTTAAGCTTTTCAAATAGTCAGCAATACCCAATATTCGAAGCGGAGTTCTTCATGAAAAAAAGTATTTTGCGCACGCTGCTCCTGTCTTTCCTCGGTTTCGGCATCCTGGTAGCGGCAATTTTTCCCTTCTACGCAGACTTCTTCGTCGACTGGAAGCCGGGCATGCTGCCATGGTTCGTCGTCGGCTGCCTGATCGCGGGCCTGGGCATGGGCGTGGTGAACTACGTGCTGCTCAACACCATCCTGCTGAAACGGCTGCGCCGTATTTCCGAGGTGGCCAACGCCATCTCGAACAAGGATCTCACGCACATCTGCGTGATGCAGAGCGCCGACACCATCGGCGAGATCATCGCCAGTTTCAACAACATGGCGACGAACCTGCGCGAGCTGATCGGCCAGACCGCAACACTCAGTGGTAGCGTCCGTGTTGACAGCACCAGCATTAACGACTTCATGTCAGGCATTACCGGCAACCTCAACGAGCAAACCAGCCGGGCAGGCGAAATCAGCAACGCCATCGACCACTTGGCCGAAACCGTGGAACAGATTTCCGCCCATTCCGCCGAAGCGGCAGATAAAGCGCGCGAAGCCACCAACCACGCGCGTCAGGGTGGCGTGGTGGTGCAAAAAACCATGCAGGACATCGACAAAATCAGCCAGGCCGTCAACGAAGCGGCCAACGCGGTCGAAGAACTGGGACGAAATTCAGACCAGATCGGCGCGATCGTGGCGGTGATCAACGAAATCGCCGGTCAGACCAACCTGCTCGCACTCAACGCGGCGATCGAAGCCGCCCGCGCCGGCGAACAGGGGCGAGGCTTTGCGGTAGTGGCGGATGAGGTCAGGAAGCTCGCGGAAAAAACCAGCAACGCCACGGCCGAAATCGGAAGGATGATACAGGCAATCCAGCAAAAAACCGGCGAAGCGGTCAGAACCATGAATGCCAGCACAGCGGATGTGAAGGAAGGCGTAGAGAATGCCCGCGAAGCCGGTAATTCGCTGCGTAACATCGTCGAAAGTGCCGAACAGGTCACCGCCATGGTGCAGGAAATCGCCAGCGCCACCCAGATGCAGAACGCATAAGGTTAGATCGTGATCGCGGAGCGAGCCACGATCTGAACCGTTTGTTGGACGAGCCCGGTTGAGGCTTGCAAAGGCTATGCAAATATCTCCCCGATCCTGCCTCGCATCCGGGGG
>Ga0100388_10001948_pt1 | contig 17973 bp, 16 predicted proteins | sample CryGeymeta201512_FD_81536 | JGI IMG/M metagenome (GOLD analysis project Ga0100388, IMG submission 81536) | Groundwater microbial communities from Crystal Geyser aquifers in Utah, USA - Crystal Geyser metaG 2015-12 | ecosystem: Environmental > Aquatic > Deep subsurface > Groundwater | place... | reverse complement strand
CCACCACATCCCGCAGCGAGCTTTGAACCACCAGACACCCATCCAGGCATTGAAAAAATGGCAGACGGAAAAACCCGAATTATTCGTCAAGCGCGTTTATAAACAGGCGGGACTTGACAACTAACAGGACTTGCTGTTTACCACTAGATACGCTTCCTGAACTTAAGCACAGCATTGTCGTCCCAAGCCCAAGTCGCGTTTACCTGCCATAATGCATTGGCTTTTCGGTCCAGGGCCTGAAGGCTATCGACCTGATGGACGATAGCCTCATCAAGGCGTCGCATTCGTTCTTTCAATCGATCAAATTCACGTTCCATAAGGATGAATTTCGCGGATGAAGCCAACCCAACTTTTCGCAAAAGTCTTTCCCACCAAGTAGGTGGACCAACCTCGATTGCGGCGAGTTCCATACAGTCCGGCTGGCTGATCTCGATGGCCGGTGGCGTTGCAGAAAACTCGCCGACCGGGTCATGTAACTCCCGTGAAGAAGACCACTCGCACGACAATCCGCAGGCGCTGGCAAGCAACTCAATCAATTCGGGATGGTAGAACCGCACATGTTCGGGATCGCGCCAGAAACCAAGTAGTTGTGACCGAATTGACTCCGGATCTGGGAACACCAAAACCAGAATACCGTTGTCCGTTAAAGCCCCAGCCATGTGTTCTATCAATTCTTTTACCTGGGGAAAATGCAGATGCTCTACCAAGTGGGAACAGTAGATACCTTCGAAAGCACGAGTGTTTTTTTTCAGGTATGCGAGAGCATCTGCGCATACGACCTCGAAACCCATACCGCGCGCGTAGGCGCTAATATCGGGGTCTCGCTCCACGCCAACCGCTTCGATACCGGCGTCTTTGAGTAATTCAAGGAAGATGCCTGCGCCGCAGCCGACATCAAGCACGTTGCGGCATTCCTGAAAATAATCTACATAGGGACTCTGCATCTGCCGCAATAACGGGGGGTCCCGCAAGCAAAACTCATAGCGCGCATAATCTGGGGCCGTTTGCCATACCGCAAGTTTATCAGCCTGGACTCTAGCTAGCGCCTCAAACCGGGTCAGCGGGGGCAGGCCCTCAAACCATCCGGACGATGGTAGGCCTTGCTCGTCAAATATTAAGTAATCAACTGATCGTAAAACATTCAGGACATGCGCCACCGTAGACTTACTCAGCGCAGCGATATCTGGCATTTCCGTCACTTCCAGACAGACCCTCACGCCCATCAATTTGGCGATCCTTGGGATATCCAGTGTGCATCCATGTAAGTCCAGGATGTAAAGGTAATGTGGCCGGCAATGCATGATTGCCCTTGCCACCCGGTAATTCAGGACATGGCTGGAAAAACCGACGGTCAGATTACGCGTTTCTGCGGGTACCCGATGAGGGAGGGTTGCATTGGCATACTCGCGGTCATCAAAACCATACACGAGCTGCTCCGCACCCTGGGCGGCGGCACACGCGCGGCCTTGCTCATAAATCCACAGCGACCTCATGCCACTTCCTTTTTGAACTACCACCATCATCGTTTAGCCAGCCGTGCCATCACCATCCCAACCCGGCGCATCCATCTAGCTAGGAAAGTAGCCGGTCTACTGCCGTGCCCCGCCCGATAGTGGATGACCCTGGCTGGATTACCCACGACGACGGCAAAAGGCGGCACTGATCGGGTCACCACGCCCCCGGCACCCACCACGGCCCCTTCTCCGATCACAACCCCTTCGAGAATGATCGCCCCTGCGCCAATCCATGCCCCGCTACCGATCCTGATGGGCCCCTCGGTGATCCGGTTTCTAGCAATTATGGGATCGTCGCGATGAATCGCATGCCCAGCCGATAACACGCAGACATGCGGGCCGATCATGACATCGTTCGAGATGATAAGCCCACCTTCGCCAGACAAATAAGACCCTACATTCACCAACACGCGGTCGCCGATCACCAATTGTGTATCCGCCCCCCCCAGAAGCAGCCGGACGTTGTCGAACAACGACACCTCATTACCCAGGAATATCCCCGCTCGGGGAAAAGTGTTCTTCGCTCGGAATACACTGACCCCAGCACCAATCCGGACCCCGGAGCCGACCTTGTCGATCCCGTCTATGAGCCCATTGGATAGCGGCGGAAACCCAATTGGATCAGCACACTGCATACATGCTCCATCAGTCCAAAAAAATCAAGCGTCCCTATGTGGTCCGGGAAAGAACGCCTCAGCGCCGGCCCACTGGTGCCAATGGCTTGGCACAGACATAACAGCATGCTCGAGATGATAGATCAACATTCCAAGCAAGCGATCTTCGTCGTCGCTTGACACGGGCTCGCTTACCCACAATACGCGCTCACCCGTTTCGATATTGACCCGCGTTGTGTATACCACGACAGGTATGCCATAGCGTGCAGCAGCAAATGACAACCCTCTAGGGAACACCCCATGCCGCCCCAGAAAATTTCCATAACACACATTATTTTTGCCTTCTGCTGGGACATCGAACAGCGCCACCACGTTTTGCCCGAGAGCAACCCGTTTCTTGATTTCCCGCAAGCTGCCAGCATTCGATAATATCGTTTCGGCCCCGCCGGAATGGCGCGTTTGCCATGACCGGAGTCGTGCATACGCCTTGATGATTGGCTGACCTTGGAATGGCTCCTGAACCATATCTCTGATCAGCACGGCAACATCACGGCCTTGTGCCCTTAAATTACGTAATCCCCAGAGCCCGGACCCCCAATGAAATGTAATCGCCAGAAATGGCCGATCCAGCGTGGGCCAGCCAGGGCCCTCTAACTTTAGGTGGCGGCGCATCCAACCGTCACCTCGCGACAACGTCAGATATAGATCGGCATGATCAACAAGGCGCATCAATCTATACGAATATGCCCAGTCTGCATCATCCGAGACCAGTCCAGCGTGTTTCGCCCCCGCGAGTGAAACCATCGTTTCCTGTCTGTATAGCCAGCTACAATGAGCCAGCCGCTTGTAAAACGAAAACACGATATACCAAGGTAAGACCAAGGAGATTCCCGGTAGGACAAACAACATCATGGCATCGCGCAAATAGCGTAACCGGGCCTTAGGAGGGCGTTTTATCACAAGTCTACGGTTGGACCGGAAGGCATCCACTGGTGCTTTAATTGGCAGAAACCCAGCTCGCGGCTGTCGCCCACGACATCGAAAGTCGTTTCTAGGGTATCAAATACCCGCATCCCTTCAGTATCCATCGCATGAGCGCGGAAAATATATCGCCCTGGCAATAGAAGATTCTCCAGTAGATCGAAACGGAAACCGTATAAGTTGCTTGCCAGGCGATTGGGGAAATAATTCTCCATATCACCCGAGAGGCCGTAGATGGGGGTGCCATCGATACGCAGTATGCCAATAGCCACTGTTGGGACACAGTCGTCTGGGGAATAAATCAAACCCTGACCGGAAAACACCTCCCCCATCCTAAACACCGTAATGCGCTCCCCGCCAGACTCCAGCCAAAGATCCCTGACTGTATAGATTCCTGCTGCCTCCGCTTTTGCTCGGTCGCTGTAATGTTGCCCGGCCTGCCTGCCCCTATCTTCGTGAAAAGCCATATATTGCCGGGTGACTTCAATAGCCTCGCCGTAAAACCTCGCCTCACCATCCTGTATCCATATCGCTTTTTGACACAACTTCTGAATATGAAACATGCTATGAGAACAAAGCAACAACGTACCACCCTCGCTCAAGTACGATTCCATCCATCGAATGCATTTTTTCTGGAAAGATTCATCCCCAACTGCAAGCACCTCGTCGGTAATCAGCACATCTGGTCTCATTGAAGTAGCCACGGCGAAACCTAATCGCACCACCATACCAGACGAATAATGCTTGATCGGCTGATCGATATGCTCACCTATATCTGCAAAGGCAATGATTTCGTCAATTTTGGAATCGAACTGCTCCCGATCGATCCCCATCAAGGCCGCAGCCAAATAAATATTTTCACGTCCCGTATATTCCGGGTGGAAACCGGCACCCAGCTCCAGCAAGGCGCCAATCTTTCCATTAACATGAAGCCGGCCCGATGAAGGTTTGACGACACCCGCGATCACTTTGAGCAAAGTAGATTTGCCGGCGCCATTCTCACCGACTACGCCCAAAGATTCGCCCCTCTGTATACTTAGGCTGATGTCGTGTAACGCCCTGAAGGAGGCAAAATCATCGCGATTACGCATTAATGCGTAAAGAGTCCTGACTCGCTCGAACGGCGTCGTGGCAAGTGGATAGCGCTTGCCAATATTCTTCAATTCAATCACGGGATTGGCCTGCATTACAGGAAATCCTCGAAATAGGGCGACAAACGGGAAAAGAACCACCTGCCAATGACGAAAATCGCCACGAAACAGGCTGCCATAATCAGCGTCGCCCCTTTAATCCCTGGTATACCACTCAGCATCACGCCACGAATCGTTTCAAAATAAAGGGCCAAGGGGTTGATACTCAACATGACGCCAAACTTGGCGGGTACCATCTCGGCCGAATACAACACCGGAGTAGCATAGAACAGGGCCATTAATACCGGAGGGAGTACATGTTCGATGTCCGGAAAGAGTACATGCAAAGGAGACAATAAGAGTACCAAACCGGCGGTCAGCAATAACTGCAAGACCAGCCACAAAAAAAGCACTGGGAAAAGCCATAAGTGCAACGGTACTACAAATAAATTAATTATGATCAGAACTAGGGCATAGCCGATGGTATGGACAAAGAATATAGCGACCACTCTTGAGTAAATCAATATGTCATATGGCAGGGCGGCCTTCTTGATCAAGTCGCTATTGCCTTTGATTGCTACCGTACCCAATTGCACCGCCTCTTGGAAAGCCAACCATGGCCACAGGGCGATTGCTACGAAACCGAGGAAATACGTACTTTCCATCCCGGGCAGACGAACCTTAAAAATATATGTAAAAACAAACGCATAGATCAGCAGATGCATGATCGGATTGAGAAACGCCCAGAGCAGGCCACCCATACTCGAAATATAGCGATTGCGTATCTCTCGAATAATAAAAGTTGACAAAAGCCAATAATATTTACGGTCAATCATTTACACAATTCAAACAAGACATAACTTTCCAATCCAGCCGAATACCTACACCCAATGAACGCCCGAACCAGAACTGCGGCACCCTTACCACTCGACCCTAACGGACTCTGTTTTCAGAAAGGCTCTGATTTGTCCACGCATGATCGCATAGCCAGCGACATTTGGATGAACGCCATCTGCGGTCAATCCCTCCTTAGCCAGGCCCTGTGCATCTACCAGACCGGTGTAGAAATCAATTATGCCAAATCCATTCTTCGCTGCATAATCCTTGATCCATTTATTCATCATCCTGATATTTTGCGGTAACCGATGCTGTGTTTGCAAAATTAAATTCCCATTGCCAAGTTTTTTGCAATCGCACACAGGCAAAACCGTGGTCAGAACCACCTTTATTCCATGAAACCGAGCAAGCTCGGCCATAGAACTCATATTTTCCTGAATTGCGTGCATGTCCATTTTACCAGCCAAGTCTGCGATGTCGTTGGTACCTGCATTAATAATGACATATGTTGGCTTGATATTGATCACATCTGAGCGGAAGCGCATCAACATCTGAAATGTAGTCTGCGCACTAACCCCCCTGTTAATAAGTGCTCGTGGATACACGCTGTCATTTGGCGGCTCATCCCAGAGATCAAAAATAGAATCACCGAATAATACGATGCCCCCGCTAGTGGGAGCATAATTGGCCAGCGCGGCATTCTCCCTCCCATATCTGTCCAGACTCGCCCATTTGGCAACATTCAGCACAAAATGCGGTCCCATGAAGACGAATAACCCACCGGAATCGGCCCGGACCGACTTTGGCCCACTCACCGTCAAGGCCAGCAAGGAAACAAATACCAAAATCGATTTGCTCATTAATTGAGTGAGGTCGGCCCATCCTTTGGCCACTCGTGCTTGATTATTCTTTGTAACCAAAATACTCCACCCATGGGTCAATGATTGGCAATATCGGGGCCAGAAACACCTCATAGCGCTGCCATCGGTACACGGCCCGGCTATAGATCGGCTCGCTCACCTGGTTATAGCTAGGCGTGTTAATCATCTTGCGGCTGCGGGCCTTCTTTTGGTAATCAAGCAGGGATTCCTCCCACGGCAAGCCGAGGAAATCGAGTAGTCGTTGGGTTTCACCATTAAAATTGGCCACCAGGTTTTCATACCGGGCAATATGGTAGTTGACCGGCATCAACTCCACCGACTGCCGCCAAAGACGCATCACTGTGTCGTAGAATTTTGCCGCATCCTCCAGGTGAAGGAAATTTGCCATCGCGCCATTCAATTGAAAGTCCTGCATGAAACAACTCAAGATCGAATCCATGGGATGACGCAGCATGAATATGAACTTGGCATCAGGAAAAACGCGGTGTATGAATGGCATGTCAATAATATGCAGGGGAAGTTTGTCCAGCAATATCTTGCCCGGGCTCATTCCAGTCACGACATCGGCCGCTTCGAAATACGCTGCGCGGAGCGCATGGATGTCCGCTTCCTTGAGCGAGGCGATCACATCCGGATAACGCATCCCACAACTATCAAGGATAGATTTGAGCATCTCGATAAGTGGGCGCTCTTCGGCACTACATATCTGTGAGTGGCTAGAGGTGATCTGTTCCAGCAAGGTCGTACCGGAACGAGGGAAGCCAACCAGGAACACCGGTGCGCGGCGTTCGAAAGAGGGCATGACCGGTTGCCAGGAAGCCAGCCATTCAGGAGTCAGTATCTCGCTCATTCCGGTTAAGCTAGCCAAGGCCATTTCCGGTTTAATCTCGGGCGTGAGAGACACCTGTTCCCGCAGGCTGTTGGCGGCTTCGAACGAAGCATAGGCCTGACCGTAACGACCTACCCGATCATATAAGCGACCCAATTCGAAGGCCACCCTGATTTCAAGCAACGGGTCATACGCCTGGCTCTGCAATGGTTCGAGTTTTACGATGCCCAGTTCGGCATTGCCCTCGCGTCGATTAAGCGCTGCGTCTATCAGCGTCAACCCAGGCTCGGCAGGATACCTTGCCTTGGCGGCGTCCACAATTACCCGTGCACCGACGGGTTGATTCAGCCGTTCCAGTTTGTCGCACAAAGCGACCAAAGCCTTGGTATCTCCCTCTAGAAGTTGATAGGCCGCCGCGTATTGCTCCCTGGCCGCTGGGACCAGGGAGGCTTCAGTCAGTGCGCTCGCCAAATTAACCCGAATGTCGGCATTCGTCGGCTCCAGCTCAATAGCCCTTTGATGGCAAGCAATGGCCTTTTCATAGGCATCCAGCGCCCGCCAAGCCTCGCCCAGATTAGTATGGAAATCGGCTATATTGCCCCTGACAGCAATGGCCCTTTCCATAAACTCAACGGCGCGCATGTATCGGCCAACGTGGAATTCCAGCACTCCGAGCAGATGCAGCGCATGAGCGTTACTCGGGTCATATTGCAAAATTTGCTCATAAATAGCCCTGGCTTGGGGATAGCGTTGCGCCTTGTGATGTTCGAACGCGACTTTGAGTGCTTGGTTGGATGTCTTGCCTTGAACGGGCTGAATGAGCGTCGCCATGATGGGCCTGTTTGTATAAAAGAATGATGAAGTAATTGCAAAAACCGAACCCACCTGACATTTTTACCGTTTCAGTGGAAGTCGCGGCAAGTACAAGTTCAAAGCCCTGCCAGGAACGTGTTCAACGCTCGTACAGGCTCAACTTGGTTAAAGATATAACTATTGTTTTCACGAATTTTTTTCGCCAGAGAAGCCCGCTTCTCACGGTTGGATAACAAGTCAATAGCCAAATCCACATACGCCCGAGAACTATTCGCTATCAAGTCAGCGCAATCAATAAGTTCCAGGAAAGCCATTGTTTGCCGACCTCGCATGAACTCACCAGGCAAGGTAACAATAGGCAAACCACACGCCAAGGCGTCTAACGCCGTATTACCGCCCGACCAGTAGAGCGTATCCAACATCAAGTCACAAGCTAGATTAACTGACAAATAATCCCCATGCGGCATGGGGTCAAGAAATATCAATCGGACAGGATCAATGCCACGGTCGCGACATTTTTGAGCTATACGATGGAAATAGCAATTCGTGACTTCAGGATGCACCCCCTTGAACATAACCACCCTTGCATCTTTGACAGAGGATAATATATCAATCAACAGGTCATCATTATCCGGATGAATTTTATATAGAGATTGTGGGTATAAAATAAGCTCCCCATCCACTGGCAATTGCAATTCAGCACGCGATTTTATTGCTTGCGCCTGAGGCATTTCATAACACACCCCAATCCCAGGTAAACGTACTAATTTCTCAGAGTATTCATCTTCGGCGTTAGCCGGTTCCATTTCATCACAGGAAATATAATAGTCGATTGACGGCAAGCCTGTTGTTACTGGATGTCCCCAGGCGGCACACTGAACTGGAGCCAACCTAGTACTGGCCAGCAAAAATGTTTTACCAAACATGCCAATCTCTGGATAAACCAGGATATCCACCTCATCGCGCCTAATGATCGAGGCGATATCCACTATATTGCCGTGCAACAGGAGATATTTATCCGCTGCACTCTTAATGCCATCGGTTAGCTCATCTTCTAAATTACCAATATTGTAAACATAGGTCTCAAAAACGGCTTTATCCGTATTCAGCACCCAGGATTTAAAATAGTAACCCACCGTACATTTATGAAAGAGCGTACTGACAAAACCAAGCCTTTTTTTTCTTCTTATTTTCGTTTGCTGGACTGGGCTCCTCTCAAAACGTGGCATACTCGAGTTGATGATATTCTGCACCAATATCCCATACATCACCTGAAGCGTTTTATCGGCCTGACCTTGATAAGCGAGATAAAAGTTTGTCCTTTCCAGCGCCTTGGTAATCTCATCCACGGGCGATTTCAAGTAGTCAGGCCACGCGGCGTTGAGTTTTTGCAACTCGGCGCCATACCTGTCTCGCATTCTGTGAATATGCTCGGTTGACTCATAGACTACGGGTAAAGTAAGTGCATAACCTAGCGCGGCTTGTAAGTTAGCCGGGGCAATAGACTGTGCTTTTTGATACAACTGAATCGCCTGGTCTGTGCGATTTATCTTGGCATACAATGCAGCCAGATTATTGATCGCCTCAAGATAATTCGGGTTTAATTCGATCGCCTTGCTAACATTAGCAATCGCCTGTCCGATATCCCCTAGCAGTTTGAATGCCAGCCCAAGGTTATTATAGGCTTGTGCATTGTTTGGATTACATTTTGCAGCCAGGATGAAATGATGCTTGGCCTTCTCCGTCTGACGGGTCATCATATAAACCACGCCCAGATTTGAGTGGGCTGCGCCGTACCCGGCCTTGTACTTTAGAGCTTCGAGAAAGGAGGACTCCGCCTTGCCTAGCGCCCCCATATCTTTGTATAAAGTGCCCAGATTATTCCAGGCATGAGCATAACTGGGGGTCACCTCGATGGCTCGTTCGATTGCCTGGATAGCCTCCAGTATTTTGCCCTGACGTGCCAACACCAAGCCCATGTTATTCAGCGCCTCAGCAAAACCGGGATGGAGACTTAAGGCGCGCCGATAAGCATCCAGAGCACCGGTATAATCATCCATATCCTCTCTTATCATGCCCTCCATGTAATAAAAGGCCGGTTGCGACCGATCAAGACCGATTGCTTTCTCGATTCGATCCAGTGCCGCCAACATATCACCCTGTTTGTGCCCGATAATAGCTCGCCTATACCAGGCTTCAGCGACTGCCCCCCCGCGCGCGCAAACCGACTCATACGCTTGTTCAGCCTCGGAAAGCCTACCAACCAAGTATAAGGAATTGGCCCTCTCTAATTCCGCTTTTAGTTTCATGAGTAGATCATGCCATATCGGAAGCGGCATAAGAAGTACGGGCTCGCGTCAACAAGAGGCGAGCCCGACTAAAAGGCTAGTGTTGTGTTGCACATTGTTTGGCACATATGCGAACAACCGGCCCATGGAACCTGCGTCGTCGGGATGAATCCCGACAAGGGCTTGCATATAAACATCCCAAAGAATGCAACACTACACTAGTTTTTCGGATGCAAGCTCAAATAGCCACTTATAGCTTTATCATCAATCTTGATACTCGGATCATTTTTGATCGTACTTATAAACTCCATTTTACGCGCCGTCACATAATCGGTTTTGGCCGCCTTGATCAAATTATCCTTGACCTCGTCGTAGCTTTTCTGGTGAGATGGATTTCTATCCTTGAGTAGGATTATGTGATAGCCAAATGTTGTTTTAACTATATCGCTGATATCGCCCGGCTTTTTAAGGCCGAAGGCGGCCTCAGCGAAGGGTTTAACCATGGCCGCTTCGACAAAAAAGCCAAGATCACCCTTGTTATTCTTGACCGACGGGTCTTCCGAATATTTTTCGGCTAATGCAGTAAAGTCTTCTCCGGTCAAGGCGCGGGTGCGTAGTTCCTCAGCTAATTTTTTGGCTTCTTCATCGGTACGGCCTTTTTTAGTAATCAAAATATGCGCAGCGCGCACCTTCTCCGGCACCCTAAATTTATCTGGGCTGGCAAGATACTTCTCCTTAGCGATTAGATCATAATCCGGTTGCTGCAAATCAGCCTCGAATTTTTTCAATCTTTCGTAGGCCAGAATTTTTTCCACGGCAAGCTTGATCTTGGTTTTTATTTCCGGGGTCGCGTCCAGGCCCAGCACATGCGCCTGATTCGCCAGCGTGCGGTTTGCCTGAATGTTTTCCATCAGCTTGGTTACGCCCTTGATATCACCGGCCAAATCTTTTTTGATGATCTCGGGCGCTGAGGCTATCTCGGAGTCGACATCGCCCACCGTCAACACTTGATCGCCATCCCAGCGGGTCAGCACAGTATCTGCAGTGATCGTTTGGGTTGGCTCTTGTCCATTACTAGCAAGACTGACCGCCATCAGTAATAAAAAAACATATTTTTTGTCAAAATTCATTGTATTGCCCAGTTAAACGTAGACATAGAAAAGCGGAAGCCAACTTGGCTCCCGCTCTACCTTAAAGGTCGTTAGTATCAATCGGATGAATAACTCCCTTGAATTCCGACACCCGAACTCGTCGAGGTATCCATCACATTGAGGTAATAAGTCTGGTTTGGATCGACCTCGCAGGCTGCCGTACCCCTCTTGGTAGTGGTGGAGTTGCCGCTTATGTACAGGGTGACACTCGTGCTGCCTTTGATCCTCTTGCATGGCGTCGGCAGGTTGGTGTAATCCTCGCCAGGGCATTGACTAATCCATGCCTTTACAAAAGCGCCGGTTGCGATTATGTCGAGGTGACCCGAGGTAAGCGCCCCGGTATTTTTAAATAGATAGGGGACCACCTTGCCAGCCGGTAGCTGATCGTAGAATATGCCATTGATCCTGGTCAGAACCTGAAAATTTGAAGATGGGGTAGTTGCATTCGCCAGTGGCGGTCGATTGCTACAGTCAACTGTACCAGGTGTGCCAGCCGCCGTTACGGTAATGACTTTCGATGCCGTAGCAGTCGTTGCTCCGTCGCTCGCGGTCAAGCTATACGTTGTAGTACTTGCGGGTGTGTCCGTACATACCTTGGTAGTGCAGCTCGACACTGACCAAGCATACGTTGTTGGCGTGAAGTTAGAACAGTTGGCCGTCAACGTCACTGACGAGCCCGTCACCACACTGCTAGACGCGGCCTGGATTGTACAGGATGCGGTGGGCGGGGCACTTGGATTGCAAGCGCTGCCCAAGCAACCCGATGTTACGTTAAGGTTGGCAATGCTGATGTCGCCATTCGCGGCCACCGTGGCGCTATCATTCGTGGTGCCGGTAATCGTATTGGTTCCATCGCTGACGGTAACCGTACCGGCAAAGGCCATATTTATCAGCATGAACAGGGCCACGCCGACCAGTTTTGATATGAACTTCATCATTCTCTCCTAATAACGGAAGGGGCTTTCCAAAGCAAGCAGAAAAGGGGGCTAGTGAGCTAAGTGTAGTGTCATTTGGCCAAGGTGTACGCTTTTGGTTCCCGAATGGACGCCACAAGAGGATGAAAGGCGCTATTACCGTGCATATATTTATCGAAGCAACAATGGAGAGGGGGGGCTTGCGCCCCCCCTTTTTTCTTACTTCTTATCCGGACCCGAGGTCCGGTAATAGATATTACTACATTATTAAGTTACCGAGGATACTGCGTTGGTACTTGTGAACGAAGTTGCCGCCGTAGTTAGACAACACACCGCCCATATTGCCGTTGACATACTTCTGCACGCCAAAACCAATCACCGGCAGGCCGACATAGGTAATCGATTCGTCCGAGACCATCTGGCGTGTCGCGTCGAGGTTCTGGTCCACATCCCTCGCCGTATCGGTTTGGACATTGTCGAAGCCTAGACGCATCCAGCCATTCGCACCCACACCCGTCGTATCGACATTGTAGGACAGCTCCGAAGCCAAGACATTGCTGCTGTTAAAGGTCAGCACGTTGGTTTCCCAGCAAATCGTATTGATACCTGACGGCGGTGGCGGGGAGAAATCGACCCCAGTGCTTGAGTGCTCTTCCTCGCGGCCATAAACCTGCATGCCGACCTCTTCACAGGCGCCCCCCAGCTTGAAGTCCTGAGTGAACGGGCGCAGATAGTTGTTATCAGCGGAATCCGGGTCGCTGTCGATGTCGGGTGAGACATACGCATTCTTGGTCGGGAAGGTAACCACCCAGTCGGTCCCAGCGGCCAGACCGGGATCAGTCACAAAGTCGTTCATAACCGAGGTGCGCATCAGGACGGCGGACACGGGGTCCATATTATAGCCGTTGGTGGTCCAGTTGGAAGCCACTGCGCCGGTGCCATAGAAGACAATGCTGTGCTTGGGAGCAACCTCGGCCAGGTTAGGCAAAATACCGCCAGGTGCTTTGTGGTCGGCTACATCAATCCACTGCTCCAGCGCCACATCATCATAGGTGTAGTCGGTGCCGCCAGCCACATTGATCAAGGTACCCGTACCGAACAAACCACCCGTCGGGGCGCTTACCCAGATGTTTGGCGCTCCGGCAGTAAACACGCCCGCAGAACCCCAAGCATTGACGATAGCGGGGCAGTCGAGGGGCTTACCGCCGATATGTTTCGCAGCCGCATACAAGGTGGGATCGGTACTGGCGCTAACCTTGGGGATCGTATTGCCATTCGCTGAGGTCAGGTCACCCATCTGAATCACTTCGATATAACCTTCACGAGCACGATTTAGGTTAGTCGCTTCGCCGTCGGCATTGACGCCAGAGTAGTAGTAATTACGGAACTCGGCGAAACCCGCACCGCCCTGGTTGGCCGCAATAGCGGGAACGGTACAGGAGGTATCGGTAGTAACCAGCTTACCGCCGTCAGTGGTGGCCGTCAGGGTACCCGTCCAGACATCGGCGGGGGAAAGGTAGAGGTTGAAGTCAAGCACTTCGCGACTGTTCTTACCTTCGATGACACGGACCTTGACCACCTTGCCGTTCACTTCGTCAGAGTTGGTAATGGTCAAAACGGTGTCATAGCCACCACGGACCGTGTAGTAGGGTTTGAGCAATACTTGACCAGTACCTTCTTGACCCAGGTAGACGGCGTTAGCAGTACCCGCCAAGCCAAGGGTGGACAACACCGCGAGACCGATGAGGTTACGTTTGATGTTCATATCTGAACTCCTTTAAGTTAAAGCACGCGCTTCAGAACGAAAGTTATTCCCGCAGTACTGCAGTTTGGGAATGCTAAAAATACTAACAGGCAAATGAGGCTATGCCAAGGGGCTACCAGTCAAAATTTTCGCTTGCAGACCATCACCCCTCCCTAAATTCAATTCATCAAAACCAGGACAATCAATCACTGAAGCGGCACTAACCACCACGAACCGTTCTCCTTGATCCAAATCTCCTGGAGAAGAGATTCACCTTCTACTTTGCCCGATGCCTTGCCTTGGTAGATGTACCCAACCCTTACACTCACCGTGCAACGAGTTGCCGAACATTCGACCGACTCTGCCTTCGCAGTACGCCATAAACCCAACTTGATCGAACCTTTGTACTGCTCCAAGGACCTCATGGCTCGCGCACCCGGACTTAGAAAGCCGTACGCGTGATCAAGATCCGAAGCCAGCAACAAATCCCAGCGTTGTTGAGCCCGCGCCGTCACAGTCTGTGCGTCATCCTTAACCGTCACGGCCATGCCGGTACAGGCAACCAACGACGCTTGAACCATCAGCAAACTCAACAACTGCCTAAACCTATTCATGCTGGCATATATCCTTTAAGCCACTGGCTAAATCATATGAAACATGCGTCAGCCACGTCAAGCCGCGCTTCTGCATAACAGACAAACTTCGTCGTTTTCATACCCTGACTGTTGCTTGTACACAACACACGAGACACTCGCAACCCTGGTGTATGCGTCAACCCGGTCAACCTGGCGCCATCGTAATACATCAAATATTTCTGAGGCTCTTAAACAGCCCCATCACTTTTTGCACATAGGCCTGGGTTTCACGATAGGGAGGCACCTGCCTGCCATAACGTATCACCGCAGCCTCGCCCGCATTGTAGGCCGCCAGGGCTAACTTGGTATCCCCTGCAAACAGGTCGAGTAGATCGCGTAAATACCGGGTGCCACCGCGAATATTTTGAACCGGGTCGAAGACATCCGACACCGCATAACGCTGGGCCGTTTGCGGAATCAGTTGCATGAGACCCTGCGCACCTGCCCTTGACACCGCCACCGGGTTGTAGCCGGATTCCGCCGTTATGACCGCATGAAGCAACGCCTTGTCTACCTTGTACTTGATCGCCGCTTCTTCAACCACGGGGGCATAGCGCGCCACATTGCCGGTCACCGGAATGGCCTGAGCCTGATTGGAGCTCCCTTCTTCCTTAAGCAGCGCCACAATGACCTTGAAGCGATCGTCATCCGCCGGGGCGTTGGTGAAGTGCTCTATGCCCGCTTCGTCCCGATAGGCGTAGACATCCGCCGATGCCGGCGACGACAACAGCACCAATAGCCCAGCGAGAAGTCCTGTGGATGGTTTCATGGTTTTAATTTAGCCGGCAACTGGGCGTGAAACAACCCGCAAAAACGGGCCGAGCCTGTCGCGACGACGCCGGGTGCATGGTGGCCATGGGCCGCCCTATGTTGTTCCATGAACATGGCGCCACGCCACAGGAACGACATTGATATGTTGACCCATCAGCGGACTTGCGCGGCATTTTTTTCCTTGGCGGCCGATTTGGCCTTCCTGTCCTTGACTGGCGCGGGGCCGGTGTCGGATGGCGGCGCATCGAGCTTGACCGGCAGGCCCGTTTCGGGGTCGGCCATGCTGGTCGCCCGGTTTTTGTTCAGGGTTTTGAGCATGTCTTCCAGATTGACCATCCTGCTCCGGTATTCATCGGTGATTTCCGATGCCTGAACTGAGGTCTTCATGACCCTCGGCGTAATCAGAATAACTAACTCGGTGCGGTTGTGGTTGTCGTCCAGCGAGCCGAACAGGCCGCCTAACAGGGGGAGCCTGGAGAGTAAAGGCAGCCCGGAGGTGGCGTGGGTGTCCTGGTCGCTGATGAGCCCGGCCATGATGAGGGTTTCCCCGGACTGGACCGTGACGGTGCTTTGCGCGGTCCGCTTGGAGATTGTCGGGGAGTTGATGGTGGAGGTCGTGGTGGAAGCGGCATTACTCACTTCCTGATTGATGTCCATGGTCACCAGGCCACCCGCGTTGACATGCGGCGTCACCGTCAATAGCACCCCGGTGTTCAGATACTGCACGCTTTGAATGACCCCGGTGGTGGTCGTGGAGGTGCTTTCGGTCTGGCTGATCGTGGGCACCTGGTCACCCACCTGTATGGAGGCCTTCTGGTTGTCGGCCACGGTGATGTGGGGCGATGAGACGACCTTGAGCTTGGAGTCTTTCGCCAGCGCATTCAAGACGGCCTTGATGTTACCGGCGGCACTGGTCCATGAGTAAGAAAACGGCAGCGCCGATGCGATGCCGAAGTTGTTCATCTTGCCGCTGATGTTCGGCCCGTTGGTGATGGCCCAATCAAGCCCATATTTGAGTTCGCCGGTGAGCGTGACCTCGGCAATGGTAACTTCGATCAGGACTTGCCGGGGCGCCACATCAAGCTTGCGCAGGGCGGATTCGATCATGTCGTAATCGCCGGCCGACGCGACGATGAGCAGGGCATTGTTGTTCTTGTCGGCGATGATCCGTACATCCTTCGGCAACGACACGCCGTCGCCGGTTGCGGGCCTGGGCTGGGCCTCCTGCACGGGTTTGACAGGCTGCGCATTTTTAACTTCAGCGGCAGCCAGGCCAGGCGCCAGCGTAGGGGCGGGCAGGTTTTTTTGCGCCGCCGCCTTGCCAAAGGCCTCGTTCAACAGTTTTGCTAACTCCTCGGCCTTGCCATTCTGAACTTGATAGACATACAACTGCTGGCCGCCAGTGACCCCGCCGCTGCGATCCAGACGTTCGACCCAGGTTTTCGCTTCATCGAGGTACTTGGCCTGGGGCGTTACCACCAGCAAGGCGTTGAGCCGCTCGATCGGCACGATGCGCAGGGCGCCGGCCAAGGGCCCCATGTTTTTATCGCCGAACAATTTGGCCAGATCGTCGACGACCGTCTTGGCCTCGACATTCTTGAGGGTAAACAGACCAACCGACATCCCCGCAATCCAGTCCACATCGAACATATCGATGGTTTCCAACATATGCCTAAGCTCGGGCTCGGTACCGGAGAGGATTAGCAGATTGCGCAAGGGGTCCATGCGCACCGCGCCTGGGCCGATACCCAGCGGCTCAAGCAGTTTGGTCATGTCCGCCACGCCGATGAATTTGAGCGGCACCACCTGGATGCTGTAGCCGCTGGGCAGAGGCTTGCCAACTTCACCCAGTTGCGGCGTCAGATTGCCCTTGCCGGCCAGGCTGGCGGGAACAACCTGATAGACGCCATCTTCCTGGTGAATCAGTACCGCGTCGCTCATCCGCAGTACGGTTTCCAGGGTGGGCAGCAGCGCGGATTTGGCGATGGGTCGCTTGGTATGCAGGGTGATCGTGCCGCCGACCCTGGGGTCCATGATGTAGCTTTGTTTCAGGATGTCGGACAGGATGGTCTTGACCACTTCGCGCAGGTCTGCACCCTCGAAGCTTAGTGTCAGCTCGCCGCCTTGTTGCTGGATCACCATCGGCTTGGGCGCCTTTACCACCACTCCGGTACCTGGATAAAGCCGGGCTTTATCGTCCGCCGCCTTGTCGGCGCCGTTGGCGATGCTGGTGGTATAGCGGTGCGCCAGAGCGGCGGCGCCAATATCTTCCTTGTCCGGTGCGATCTTCGACGAGGTGGCGCAACCGGCCATGGCGATGCTAAGCACTGTCAACGCAACGCCCGGTTGGAACTTTATTTGATGGTGGTCTCGGGGTTTCATGGGGGTTATTTTCGCTTATCTCACTAATGGGTCTATGGCGTCGGATGCTGGCCAGGTATGTTTATCAAGGCCGGTAGGGTCTGCCGCGCCGCCCTGCCGCGCTTTTCGCCCAGTGAATTCCTGGGATTATTGGCGGAAACGGGAGTGGGATGAGGAACGCTCACTCTAGCCGGCTGAGTCACCTTCGGGCTGGGCTGTAGCTTCAAGGTAATAACCTCCGCATCATCGTATTGAGTGAGGGTCACCCGTTCCGGTTCCATCGATTGGACAAGTATGCCATTGATCGTTTGGCCTTTTTGCACCATACGCGACTTACCGCTGGCCACATCGCGCAGCATGGCGTAGCTCTCGGCGGCATCGATCATCACCCCCATCAACTGGAACTGCCCTTTCTTCATGGTCGGTTTGGGCGGCGGCGGTGGCGGCGGGATCGGCGGGGCGGGGCGACGGGTCGGGACGAACAGGGGCCGCTCCAGGGTCTGGGGATAT